>Ga0181529_10007895_pt1 | contig 10498 bp, 9 predicted proteins | sample PEATcosm2014_Bin_36_FD_119763 | JGI IMG/M metagenome (GOLD analysis project Ga0181529, IMG submission 119763) | Peatland microbial communities from MTU Mesocosm Facility, Houghton, MI, USA - PEATcosm2014_Bin10_30_metaG | ecosystem: Environmental > Terrestrial > Soil > Wetlands > Peat | place... | reverse complement strand
GCCCAGCACGACGTCACCGTTTCCGCCATGATGGCTTATCTGCTCCAGGCTCTCCCCAAAATCCCCATCCTGCCGTGCGTGGGTTGCCCCCGCAAAGCGGAAACCCTCAGAGACCGCCCCGCCAAAACCGTGAGGCCGCCCTCCGCCGATCTGCCGCCCCTTACATGGGGAAAAAATAAAGATTTCGGACTGTGAAACTGTGGAATTTATATAAATTATTCATTGCAAAAGAATTACAAACCAAAATTCAACCCGGTACAGCGCCTGTACGGCTGTAAAAACCAAAACCCCTCGTAACAGTCTCATAATAATAATCTTAAAGACCGGGCCTCCAACCCCGTACAGCGCCTGTAAGACTGTAAAACTGCAAAACTGTACCCCGCCTTCTCCCAGGTCCTTTGTCCCAAGTCCCTTGTCCTCACTCCCCTGTTCCCCGCTTCTAATCGAACACCACCGTCTTATTCCCATAGCAAAGAATCCGCCGCTCCAGGTGCCAGCGCACCGCACGCGACAGCACCATCCGCTCCAGGTCCCGTCCCCGCGCCACCAGGTCTTCCACCTGGTCCCGGTGCGAGATGCGCGCCACATCCTGCTCGATGATTGGTCCGTCGTCCAGCACCTCGGTCACGTAGTGGCTGGTTGCGCCGATCAGCTTCACGCCCCGTGCGTGCGCCGCGTGGTACGGCCTCGCCCCGGTAAACGCCGGCAAAAACGAGTGGTGCACGTTGATAATCGCCGCCGGATACCGACCCACGAACTCCGGCGAAAGAATCTGCATGTACCGCGCCAGCACCACCAGTTCCACCTCGTGCCGCGCCATCAGTTCCAGTTGCCGCGCTTCGACCGCCCCCCGGCTCCCCCCCGTCACCGGCACATGCTCAAACGCAATCCCGTAAAATGCCGCCAGCCTCTCCACGTCCCGGTGATTCGACACGATCACCGGAATCTCGCAGTCCAGCTCCCCGGTCCGCCACCGATGCAGCAGGTCCGCCATGCAATGCAGATATTGCGAGCAAAACAGCGCCATGCGCGGCCGCCGCGCGCGCCCGCTCAGCTTCCACCGCATCCCCAGCTCCGCGGCCATCGGCTGAAACGCCGCCTTGAACCCTTCCAGATCGAATCGTTCGCCCTCCGGCGCGCCCGCCGATCCGCCATTCAGCGCGAACTCAACCCGCATGAAGAACAACCCCAGCTCATGGTCCTGGTGCTGGTCCGCATGGACAATGTTCGCGCCCCGCTCATACAGCAATCCTGAAACCCGCGCCACCAGCCCCTTCCGGTCGGGGCAATCGATCAATAAAACTGCCGAATCTCTCATCGCCTTTCCAGATTACAGGGCAACCCTCCAAGCGCGGCTTCACCCCAACCGCGCCCGATCATCCATCCTCGTGCCCTCTCAAGAATTGACCCCGTACCCGGAGCAGCCACCCTCACTCTCGTACCGCCCCGCAAACAGAAACTTCCACGACGGATCCAGCAGCATCCACCGCTGCGTGCTGAACCAACTAGTCGGCAGCGATGGAACGTGCAGCAGCGTGTGCCCGCCCATGCACATCAGCTCCGTCCCGCTCCAGGCCAAAAATGTCCGCGAAAATTGCCCCACCCGCGCCGGGTGCGCCACGCGCCGCAAACACACCGGGCAGCGCTGCCGTTGATCGCTCAAAATCCATCGCATCCCGAACAGGCATATCGAAAATGTGGCCGCCAGTTGCAGAATCACCGCCTCGTTGCTGTTGAACCCCATGAATCCGTAGGCCAAATCGAGCGACGCCCAAAAAGCAATCGGCAACAGCAGCGCAATCTTGGCCCCCAGAAATCCCCACCGCCAAACTTTCCTTTGCCATGAAATCGCCTGCAGGCTCACGCTCTCTTCGCCGAACGACACCGGCGAAACCGCTGGCAGCGCTAGAATTGCCAGCAGCGACGCAAACAGAAACAGGTCCCACGGTCCCGGCATTCCATTCCCGATCGAAACCCCCAGCAGATCGTCCGGCGTCCGATGCTCTGAAAACGATTTGATGGGAATAATCGCCGCCGACATCCTCGATTCTCCTGAAGCCGACAGGTGCGCCACCACGTAGCCCGCCCCGCCCTGCGTCATCTGCGAGTCCGGCTCCAGCAGCCACGCATCCACCTTCCCCGGCAGATCCCAGGGGCCTTCAGGAGCCACGCCGGCAATCGTGGCCCGGCGCAGCCCCACGCGCACCACGCTCCCCGCCACATGAGGATCGGCCCCGAACTCCCGCTTCCACAAACTCTCGCTCAAAATCACGCCGGGCAAATCCGCGTCCACATTTGCGCCCGTCTCGCCAAACCGCACCGGCAGTCCCATCAGCGCAAAAAAGTTCGAGCTTGCCCGCGCCACGCCCCAGCCCGCGCCGCCATCTGAACCCGCCTGCTCCGCCTCCCGGTTCACCCGCTCGCGCGTCACGCGGTAAAAAGCAAATCCGTCAAAGAACTCCTGCTTGCGGTCCTTCCACGCCCGGTACTGGCCCGAGGAAATCGTCGGCGCCGAATCCTCGTAGTCCGCATACTCAATCAGCACCAGCCCCCGGCGCACCATGCACTGCGACAAACTGCGTTCCGCGCGCACGCCCGGCAACCACCGTCCCAATCCATAACTCAAGCCCAGCAGCGCGGCAAGCAACAGCAGGCACCACCACGCCGAGCCAAAAGACAGCGCCAGCGGCCTCCGCGCCCGTCGCTCCATCCGCCGCAGGCAAAGCGCATCCTTGAACGCCCCCAGGCAGAAGCCGGCGATCCCGCGCTCCTCTCTCCATGAGAATCCCCTGCCGCACCCGCACTCCTGCCGCACCTGCCACAACTCCGCATGCCACTCGCGCCACCACTCCCCACGCTGTTTTCCCGGCACCAGTATCCATGCGCCCCGCAACAGGCCTAGGTTCGCCCCCCGCAGAGCCAAGTCCACAGCTCGATCTGGCAAAGAGAGTGAAGGCTTCATAGCGATCTCGCCTCCCCCGAAGGAATCAGTCTTTCCAGCAGCGGATAACGCTTCCGCGACGATTCCAGCGTGCTTCTGCCCGCCGCCGTCAGCTTGTAGTACTTGCGCGGAGGCCGCTGTTCGGCGTCCGCAATCGATTGCCGCTCCCACTGCGAGCGGATCAGCTCGTCCCGTTCCAGCCGCCGCATCGCCGGGTAAACCGTTCCGCTCGGCAAACCGGTCATCTCCATAATGCTGAAGCCGTAAACAAATCCCGCATCCAGCGCCTGCAGAATCATCGCCGCCGTATGCGAAAGCTTGGTCTCCGAATTCCGCTCTGGGCTCATGCGCGCATTTTAACTATGTAGCAATCTACTTGACAAGTCTTTATATCGAATGCTACATAGTGTGAGAAGTGAACAATGCTTGAACTCCAGCACCTCTACCGAAGCTTTCGCACTATCCCCGCCATCGAGGACGTCAGCTTCAAAGTCGCTCCCGGCGAAATCGTCGGCTTTCTCGGCCCCAACGGCGCCGGCAAATCTACAACCGTCAAAATCATCACCGGCTTGCTGCGCCCCAACGACGGTCGCGTCCTCTTCGAAGGCCGGGAGATTCGCAAAAACATGGTCGCCTTTCGCGCCGCCTTCGGCTACGTCCCTGAGGAGGCCCACCTCTACACCTATCTTTCGGGAATGGAGTACCTGCAACTGGTCGGCAGGCTGCGCGGTCTCGCTGAATCGCTCATCGAAGCCAAGGCAACCGGCCTCCTCAAGCTTCTCAATCTTGAATCCTCGCAATTCTCGCCCATCTCTTCCTACTCCAAGGGCATGCGTCAGCGCGTGCTCATCGCCGCGGCCCTGCTGCACGACCCCCGACTGCTCATCTTCGATGAACCGCTCTCCGGTCTCGACGTCGTCTCCGGCCGCCTCTTCAAAGATCTCCTTGAGCTGCTCGCGGCGCAGGGCAAAGCCGTCCTCTATATCTCCCACGTCCTTGAAGTCGTCGAGCAGGTCTGCAGCCGCGTCATCGTCATCGCCAAAGGCAGAATCGTGGCCGACGCACCGCCGTCCCAGCTCACCACCCTGATGCATCTTCCCAATCTTGAAAGCGTCTTTGCCCAGCTTGTCGAGCAGCAGGATACCCGCGCCCTCGCTCAGCAGATCGCCCAGGTCATGCAGGTCGCCCATGGGTGACAATTTCCAGCGTCTCTTCATGATGTCGGAGCCTCAGCCGCTCTCGCTCAATGCCCAAGCCGCACTCGGCGCCGCCCGCGCGCCCCACCGCAGTCAGTTCTCGCACCTGGTCCGCCACTTTCTCGAGCGCTTCTTCAACCACGAGACCGCCTCGCCCGACGGCGACTCCAAAGCCCGCCTCGTCCTTGCTGCCCTCGCCACCGGCCTGCCGGGCTTCGTCGTCGCGTTGTATCTGTGGCCCGTCTACCATCCCATCCGCGGATGGCCGCCCGGCCTTCCCTCCAGCGGTGATCCGCCTCCCTACTGGTTGCGGGTCGATCATCATCTTTTCTATGTGCTCTATTCGTTCGTCTCCATGGGCATCGTCACCGTCTTTGAGTGGGACCTGTTCTTCCCCGACCTGCTCGATGTCTTCATCCTGCAAACCCTGCCCATCGCCGATCGCAGAGCCTTCATGGCGCGTGTGGCCGCCATTGCAATCTTCATCGGCGGTTTTCTGTTCGATGCCAACATCATGGCGCTGCTGGTGCTTCCCGCAGCAACCGATCCGCCCAATCTGGCGCGTTTTCTCGCCGGTCATTTCCTCTCTGTCGCCGCCAGCGGACTGTTCGCCGCAACCTTCATTCTGGCCTTGCAGGGCCTGCTTCTCACTCTTCTCGGCCAACGCCTGTTTCGCAAAATCTCTCTCCTTCTGCAAGGCTTATTCATCACCGTCCTGCTGATGCTTCTGCTGTTGTTTCCCGTCCTCTCCCGAGCGGTCCCCCTCCTTCTCGAGTCCGGCAATCCTCTTGTGCTCTGCTTTCCTCCCTTCTGGTTCCTGGGAATCTACCAGTGCCTCGTTGACGGAAATTCCGCCTTGCCTATCTTTGCCCGGCTTGCCGAAACCGGATGCGCCGCTCTCCTGCTGGTTGTTTCGCTCGCCCTCCTCACGTACCCCTTCGCCTATCTGCGCCGCACGCGTCAACTCGTTGAAGGCCCCGGCGTCCGCTGTCGACCCAGCCGCCTCGCTCGTTTCTTTGATCGCCTGCTTCACCTCACCTTCGTGCGCCCGCCCTTGCGCCGCGCCGTCTTCCACTTCATCAATCAGACCCTGCTCCGCCTCCCTCGTTATCGCATCTATCTCGTTCTCTATGGCGCCGTCGGCGTCTCCATCGTTGCCGCCAACATCGTTCGCCTCACGGTGGCCGATCATCACCTTGGGTTCCAAACCTCACCCGACGGCATCTGCGCCGCCACCGCCATCGTCGCTTTCTGGATGATTGCCGGACTGCGCATGGCCCTCGTCTCTCCCGGCAATCGCCAGGGCAGTTGGATCTTTCCCGTCATCCAGGGCAATCCGCCGTGCTTCACCGCTGCGCTTCACCAGTTGTCCGCCGCACGCATCTGGGTGCTTCTCTGGTCTCTCATCGTCTCCCTCGGAACCTATTTCGTCTTGCGCCCTCTATCTCCGCCGCAACTGCTGGCCATGCCGGCCTCGGCCGCGCAGATCCTCGTCGCCGCGGCCCTGTGCCTCTTGCTCACCGACATTTTCTTCCTCAACGTCACCTCCATCGCCTTCACGGGACAACCCTCTCGCCAACAGCCAAACCCCGCCCTTGCCGTCCTCAAATACATTGCCGCCCTATCCTTCATTGCCTGGCTTCCGCTCGCAGTTGAGCCCTGGATCGAGCAGAGCGTCAGCCATCTCATCCTCGCCGCGTCAGCCGTTGCCGCTGCCCATCTCGCACTTCAATTCCGCCATCGCTCCAACGTCCACCAGCACTGCGGCCAGCCCGCACTCGAAGACGACGAAGAAGACTTCCCCATGAAGCTCGGACTGCGTTACTAGAGCGGTTTCAGGATAGGTATGCCCGATTGTGCGTCGTGCTAGGTCGCCCCTCCTTGGGGTCGGGTCGACTTGAGTGCAATGCCTCTGGGTACAGCAATCCTGAAACCGCGGGTGGCCCAGGTGCCGGGGGAGCGAAGTGAGTTCCCCCACAAAAGAGGGGTGGCCCAGGTGCCTAGCATTTGGGCACCTGGGATATCGATACGACGCAAGCGGGCGGCGGGCGGGTGGCCCAGGTGCCGGGGGAGCGAAGTGAGTTCCCCCACAAAAGAGGGGTGGCCCAGGTGCCTAGCATTTGGGCACCTGGGATATCGATACGACGCAAGCGGGCGGGCGGGTGGCCCAGGGCGGGTGGCCCAGGTGCCGGGGGAGCGAAGTGAGTTCCCCCACAAAAGAGGGGTGGCCCAGGTGCCTAGCATTTGGGCACCTGGGATATCGATACGATGCAAGCGCAGACTTCAATGCGAGTGCCGGATACATCTATGACGCAGCCTCGCCTGTCTACTCAGCCCAGCGCGGGTGGCCCAGGTGCCTAGCATTTGGGCACCTGGGATATCGATACGACGCAAGCGCAGACTTCAATGCGAGTGCCGGATACATCTATGACGCAGCCTCGCCTGTCTACTCAGCCCAGCGCCAGCCCAAGTCCCAACACGGGGCCTCGGGCCAGAGCCATGGGCGATCGCCGTCCGGCTTGTGCATAGGCAGCAGCGAACCCAGATCCCTGGGCTCCGGATTCTCACCGCCGAACCAGCGCCGTACCAATGATGATGATCGCGATCACAACCGCGACAGCAATCAGACCGGCCCTTGAACTCCCTCGCCAATCACCGGATAGTTTTAACCAGTCTGCGGGAATATTGGCTTGGTGAAGTTGATCGGTGACAGGAGGAATCAACGTGCGGATCAGCGAGGACAACGGCAAGGCGAGGGCGCATCCGTACAGCATGATCGGGCCGGGAACCGCTAGGTCCGCATCAATCGCTCGGAAGAATGCTTGCGAAACCAGCGCCAGCCCAAGTCCCAACACGGGGCCTCGGGCCAGAGCCATCTGCGATCGCTGTCCGGCTTGTGCATAGGCGTCATCGAGCACCAATCCAAGCAATGCAATCCCCACGGGAATTACAAGCCGCAGGAGTCCCGATTCATCGCCCACAAATGTTCTGTCCTTGAGCCACGCTGCACCCAGCAGGCCAAGATAAAAAGTGAATGCCTGCATCACCAGCATCTGCGGGCAGGCGGTACGCCGAATTCTGCTCACGATCACAAAAGGAATGGTCCGGACCGCATCCAAAATGTACTGTCCCAGCGAACGGTATCGCTCACACAAATCCCCAACCACTTCCTCCCGGCACGCAGGTGGGACCAGGAAAGCGACTGTCGCCTCCAACATCTTCGGCGGACCAGAATTCCTCATCCCGCCTCTTTTCCCCACTGTTTACCCCAATGCTTGGCCCACTCCTTGCCCCAAATCTTCGCGACGGCCTCAGAGATGCGCAGTGCGGTGGCCGCCGATTCCTGTAATGCGCGTTCGCCGAGTGCCTCCAACCGGTAGCAACGTTTGGCGCGGCCGCCTCGCTCGGGGGTTGGATCGGACATCCAGGAAGAGATATAGCCCTTATCCTCCATCCGGTCGAGCGTTACGTAAATCGCGCCAAGAGAGACTCGCTTCGGCTGCGCCAGTTCCTCCACCTTGGCGTGTATCGTCACACCGTACGCGTCTTGGCGCAGGCTAAGAATGGCCGTAAGCACCACCTGCTCGAATTGTCCCAGCGCATCGGATTTAGCCATTTCTCCAACACTGTATGATAAATAAACCGGCAAGTCAACAAATTTGTTTCTGTGTATTCCCCCCTCGCCGGCTTGACAAGTCCTTATGAAGAATGCTACATAGGGAGCACAGGCGAATCATGTTAGAACTTGTCCGCGTCTCCAAGCACTTCTCCGGCATCCCCGCCGTCGACGATGTCACCTTCTCCGCCCGCCCCGGCCAGGTCACCGGCTACCTCGGTCCCAACGGCTCCGGCAAGTCCACCACCATGAAGATGATCACCGGGCTCATCGAGTTGACCTTCGGCCAAATCTCGTTTCAGGGCAAACTTATTCAGGAGGACCTCATCGCCTACAAGCGCCGCATGGGCTATGTTCCCGAGGAGCCGTATCTCTACAACCATCTCTCCGGCGCAGAATATCTCACCATGGTCGCCCAGCTCCGCAATCTACCCGTGCGCGCGTCGTCGGAACGCATCGACGGCCTGTTGCGCCTGCTCTCGCTCCACGACGACCGCCACGCCTCCATCTCCGGCTACTCCAAGGGCATGCGCCAGAAGGTTCTCATCGCGGCAGCGCTCATGCACAATCCCGAGCTCATCCTGCTTGACGAACCTTTCTCCGGTCTCGACGTGGCCTCCGCCCTGGTGTTGCGCAGCCTCATCCAGGAGCTCGCCGCGCGCGGCAAAGTCGTGCTTTTCAGCTCCCACGAGCTCGACACCGTCGAGCGCATCTGCTCCCGCGTCGTCATCCTCCATCGCGGCAAGCTGGTGGCCGACGACACGATCGAGCACCTTCGCTCCCTCATGGGACTGCCCACCCTTGAAGGCATCTTCTCGCAACTCGCCGTCGAGCGTGACACCGATTCGACGGCCCGTCAGATCGCGGACCTGATCCATGCATAAGCTTCTGCGCAATCTCGTCCGCCGCCTGCCGCTTCAGTTCCGCGTCCTCTACAACCAGTTCCTTCTCCGCGTCATCGACCTCGAATCCCTCTCAATCCAGGCCGATGTCCCGCGGTTTCTCGGCCAGTTCGCCGGCGTCCTCATTATGTTCAGCCTCGCGCAGGCTCTTGGCCTGCTCATCCATCCGCCCATGTCCCCGGAGAGCATGCAGAGCCTGCTGGACAGCGTCCTGCAAAGAATGATTGCGACCACCATGCTCATTACCGGTCTCATCGCCGTGGTCAGTTGGGACAATATCTTTCCCGATCGCCGCGATGTCATGGTGCTCTTCCCGTTGCCGGTGCGCCCGCGCACCGTGCTCTTCGCCAAACTGGCCGCAGCCGGCGCCGTGGCGGGCCTCGGCGTTCTCGTCCTCAACTTCCCCGTGAGCCTGGCGGTCGCCCTCCTCATAGGTGGATTTGCGCGCTCCCTCTTCGTCTTTCTCGCTTACTGGTTCACCCTCGCTGGTAGCGCCGCGCTTCTCCTCGCCTCTGTGCTCACCGTGCAGGGATTCACGGCTCTCCTGCTTCCGCGCCGCGCCTTCATCCGCCTTTCAGCCGTCCTGCAACTGGCCGCCTTCGCGCTTTTGATCGCCGTCTATTTCCTTGAGCCGTCTCTCCTCACCCCGGCCGCTTTTCAGGCGCCTGCAAATCGGTTGCTGCTTGCGAGTTCGCCGCAATTCTGGTTCTTTGCCCTGTTCCATCAGCTTATCGGGCAACTGCCGCCAGGCTGCGCGTGGCTGGCCGGACGCGCCTGGGCCGGCCTTGGCATCGTCCTCGCCGGAGCCCTCGCTTCCCTGCTGCTTTGCTATCTGCGCACCATGCGCAAGACGGTTGAAGAGCCTGACCTGCTCCCCGCCGCCCGCGGCTCCCACTGGACGTTGCCCTTCGGCAGCCGTCTCCAGACCGCCATCCTCCAGTTCAGCGTTCGCTCGCTCCTGCGCAGCCGCCAGCATCGTGTCGCCCTCGCCTTTTATCTCGGCATCGGAGCCGCCCTCACCTTGTTGATCCTCAAACAGGACGGCCCGCTGATCGCAGTGCCCCATCCGCTCCTTCCCGGCTTTCTGTTTGCCACGTTCACCATGATGACCTTCGCGGTGGTGGGCCTGCGCAGTGTCTACGCACTCCCCATCTCGCTCACCGCCAACTGGGTCCTGCGCACCACGCAACTCGCACCGCCAGAGCTGTACATTGCGGCAACCCGCCGCTCCCTGCTCCTGTTTGCCGCCTTGCCGGTCTGGCTCGCCTCAGCCCTCTATGGCCTCACCTACCGTCCCCTCTACCAGGTCGCGGAGCACCTTGTCATCCTTGCCCTGCTCGCCGTCATCCTCGCCGACCTCAACCTGATCGGTTTTTACAAGGTTCCCTTCACCTGCTCCTACCTGCCCGGAAAATCGAATGTTCAGGTCCGCTTCTGGGCCTTCGTGATCGTGTTTGTGCCCCTGGCGACGCTCGGCGCGATGGAGGAGTTGCGTGCGTTCCCACATCTCCTCCAGACCGCGGCGCTCATCGCCTTCCTCGCCGCCGCGGCCGCCTGCCTTCGTGTCTTCAATCGCCGCCGCTTCCAGCCCGCGGTCCTCTATTTCGAAGAACTCCCTGAGGAGATCCTTACCACCCTGCACCTGGTCACAATCCCGCCGCCGATCTCCGTGCCCTCGCCTCGCCCCTGACATTCTCGCCAGAATTGGGCTCGCCGGCCCGGCGGGTGGCCCAGGTGCCGGGGTGAAAAGCGAGCATCACCACTAAAGATGGGTGGCCCAGGTGCCTAGCATTTGGGCACCTGGGATATCGATACGATGCAAGCGCAGACTTCAATTCGAGTG
>Ga0181529_10007894_pt1 | contig 10499 bp, 8 predicted proteins | sample PEATcosm2014_Bin_36_FD_119763 | JGI IMG/M metagenome (GOLD analysis project Ga0181529, IMG submission 119763) | Peatland microbial communities from MTU Mesocosm Facility, Houghton, MI, USA - PEATcosm2014_Bin10_30_metaG | ecosystem: Environmental > Terrestrial > Soil > Wetlands > Peat | place... | reverse complement strand
TTCAGCTATCAGCTTTCAGCTATCAGCTTTCAGCTATCAGCTTTCAGCTATCAGCTTTCAGCTATCAGCTATCAGCTTTCAGCTATCAGCTTTCAGCTATCAGCTTTCAGCTTTCAGCTATTTGATGCATTTTTTTGAGTTCTGCTGTAAAAATCAGCTTTGTAACAGGGCACGACTTCAGTTGTGCCAAAAGAGTTATAAAATCAATGCGGGCTTTTGCCCCTGAGAGATGCAAGCCCGCAATGCAACACAATCAAAGTTCGCCAGGTCAATTTGCATTTGCCGATAACTGAAAGCTGAAAGCTGATAGCTAAAAGCTAAGAGCTAATAGCTGGAAGCCACACTCTCCGGCATAACCATTGCCAGCGCCGGAGCGGAGTTGTCGGAGGCAACGGCTGGACGAACCATCTGTCCCGGCTGAGGCTCGACAAAGCCCTGCGCGCGCGCCAGTTGGTCAATGCGTCCCGGATCGGTCAGCATCGCCTCACTTAAGCGCAACTGCCTGTTCTCCTCGCGCAACTGCGCCAATGCTTGCTTCTCGGATTCCACCCGATAACCCTTTTCGATGGCGCAGAAGTGTTGAAATCCATAGAGCATGGTCAGCAAAAAGAGGATCGTAATGGCGCTTGAAAAGAAGCGAATCTGGCGCACACGCGCCGGATCGGGAGTTAGGATCAGACGGCTGTTATCCAGACTCTTGGGAAAGTAAAACTCCGGCGTCCGCGCGCCCCGGCGGCGCAGCGCCTGCTGAGCCAGCAGTCCGGCGTTGTGCGCCTGCACCCGCTCGCTCCTGCCCAGGCCCGCTTCGTAGGTTGTCGTGTAGTCCGCCATGGTGTTCCTTTCCGAGGGGTCAGGGATCAGGGGTCAGGGATCAATCTGGCTTTTGCGCCTATGACTTCCATTCCACCTTGATTTCTAAACCCTTGTCTTCTAACTGCTAAAGTTCTGCCGCTGCAATCTTTTTCCTGATCCCTGATCCCTGACCCCTGATCCCTGCTTTTCCGCCGCTCTCATCTTTGCGCTGCGCGAGCGCGGATTTCTTTGTATCTCATCTTCGCCGGCCGTCACCGGCTTTTTGGTAAGTATCTTCCAAATCCCCTGCTGCGCTCCCTCGCGCAGACTGTCTTTTGCAATGCGATCTTCCAGCGAGTGGAAACTGATGACTACCAGTCTTCCGGAGGGCTTAAGCAACTTGGGCGCGGCCTCCAGCAAATCCTTGATCTCATCTAACTCGCGATTGACATAAATTCTTAGTGCTTGAAAGGTCCTAGTGGCAGGGTGTATCTTTTCCTGATTCATTGGCCGGACGGCCGAAGCTACAATCCGTGCTAACTGCCCCGTCGTAGTAATCGGCCGCCCGTACACAATGGCTCTGGCGACTCGTCGCGACCTCCTTTCTTCTCCAAATTGATATACGATGTCGGCTAGCTCTCGCTCGCCTAACTCGTTTACCACCTCTGCGGCGGTAGGCCCGGTGCGCTGATCTTGCCGCATATCCAGCGGCCCGTCCGCCTGAAACGAAAAACCCCTGCTCGCCTCGTCCAATTGCATGGAACTGACGCCAAAGTCCGCCAGCAATCCATCCACCGAGGCCGGCTGCAAGTGATTGCCGATGGAGCTGAACGCCTCGCCGATCAAGGTGACTCGCGGCGCCTGGCTGCCTAACTCGGTTCTAACTCCATCCAGCTTCTCTTTGGCCAGCGCGAGCGCCTGCGCGTCGCGATCAAAACCTATGAGATGCCCTTGCGGCCCTAACTGCCTTGCTATCCCGGCTGCGTGTCCGGCCAGCCCCAGCGTGCAATCTACCACCGTGGCTCCAGGCATCACCTGGAGAAACTCCATCGCTTCTTCAAACAACACCGGCGCGTGACGTTGCTTCGGTTCGGTCATGCGCTCCCCCTCGGGGGTTCCTGCCCGTACGAGTTACACATCGTACGTCGTTGATGCTTCGTCATCCTGCGCGTCGTAGGCATTGTTCCTCACGCTCTCGCGCAAACTCGTCAGGCTCTTCACACGCAACAGCGTGCCCTCGCCGGAGACCTTCACATCCAGGTTGACCATGCCCGCCTTGCGCAACTCCTCGGGCATCAGCAGGCGTCCCTGAGGGTCCATATCCACCCGCTCGCCATACAGAGCGTTGCTATCCAGCAGCTTCTTGCGCAGCGGTACACCCTTGGGTATGTTAAAGATCTTGTCCTGGTACTTCACCCACTCCGGCATCGGATAGATCTCCGCATCCTTGCCCTCGCGGCTGGTGATGTAGAATGCATTGAAAGCCGAGCCGTACTTTTTTTCGAGAAAACTTTTGAACTCGGCCGGCATCTTCAAGCGACCGCGGTCGTCCAGCTTGGCTTTCGGGCTGCCGCTGAAGCCGATTTGCAGATCATCCCATTCGCCCGTAACCCCACTGGCAGCCTCGATCGAGGTCTCCGGCTGGTGGATCGGGTTTTCTGGAAACTCTGCCATCTGCTTCACCGTTCTATGCCGCTTTCTTTAAGCGGCTTAACAAATTGTCCCGCGTGCTCCCATTTGGACCCGCGATGACCCAAGTATCTCGCATATTTCCGCCATGCGATAGGTGGAAAACAGGGCGAACTGTGCAGATGGATGGTTGGACAGCAACGATCGGAGAAGGAAGAAGAAAAAAACTACCACTAATTGCGACTTTAGTTCAGCAAGCCACAAGTAATAGTAAAAGTTTACTTATTTGGTTCTTAAAAATATTTTTGTATCGAAACACTTCACTCAGTCACCACGCCTGTGTTATAAGCGAACAAAAAGCGAAGCGCGCCGTTACTTTTTCTTCTCTGGAATCCGTTTCTCTTCAACCCGTCAAGCCAGAGCTTTTACTTCTCCAATCCAGCGTTATACTCCTTAACATGATTTCGAAGCTCGAAGAGCCGGTTTTCATCCCCAACAAGTCGGTACAGCTTTGTATGCCAGCGCGGCAGTTGCTTGACTTCCGTGGCTGGCAACTGGCTCCATTCCTCTCTATCATTTTCTTTTTCGGTGCGGCGTTGTCTGGTTGCGGAAGTCAGGGCAGTTCCAGCGGTTCAATCACTATCACGGTGACTCCGGTCAAGGTCTCTCTGCCTGTCGGCGGCACGCAGCAATTCACGGCCACCGTGACCGGCACAACCAGTACCGCGGTGACCTGGAGCCTTTCAGGAAGCGGCTGTAGCGGAGCGGCCTGCGGAAGCATTTCCACCAGCGGCCTCTACACAGCGCCATCCACAGTGCCATCTCCTGCCAGCGCCACCGTTACGGCAACCAGTCAAGCGGCGCCGGCACAGACCGCGTCGGCAGTTGTCACCATCTTCACTCCACCTCCCGTAACGTACTATCTTGCCCCGGCAGGAGATGGCGGCAGCGACGCCAACAATGGCCTGTCTGCTGCTTCGCCCTGGCTTTCGCCCCATCATTCCCTCAACTGCGGAGATGAGATTCTGGCTAAGCCGAGCGCCGCCTACGATTCGTCGAATTTCACCTATGGAAGCTGGGGGACGGTGACCTGCTCGGCGGGCAACAACGTGGCCTGGCTTACCTGTGAGAGCTTTGACGGATGCAAGATCAACTCTGAAAGCGGGCTCTTGATCGATCAAAGTTACTGGGGCGTTCAGGGATGGGAGGTTCACGCGAGCGGCAATCCAGCCGCGCCCACGACTACGCAGGCAGCCTGCTTTGCGGCTGCGCCAAACTACGCGACACCTGTGCAGATTCATCACATCATCTTTACCAACGACATAGCCAATGGCTGCCAAAACAATGGCCTGACCAGTTGGAGCGCCTCGCCGGTGAGTGTGGATTACCTGGCCATCGTCGGCAACATCGCCTATAACGCAGCGCAGGGCAATACGGAATGTTTCAGCGGAATCAGCGTCTTTGAGCCGGTCGAATCAGACTCTTTGCCGGGAACTCACATCTACGTGGCAGGTAACTTTTCCTGGGGCAACATCGACGCCAGTCCATGCTCGGGTGGAACGCCCACCGATGGAGAAGGAGTGATCCTGGATACCTTCGATGATAACTACGGCAGCTTTTCGGTTCCCTATCGGGCGCAGGCCGTGGTCGATAACAATATCTTGATAGGCAATGGCGCGGGGGGCTTGAATGTGGTCTTCAACGATCACGGAACCCCACCCTTTGCCGCCATCTATCTGCGCCAGAACACGCTCTGGGGCAACAACCTGGACACCAATGAGAACGCCACCTATTGCGGAGGAATGCTCCTCGACGAGGCATTCAATGTCCAGGCATTCAATAACTTGTCGGCCACCAGCGGACAATTTGGTTGCGGAGCCAATCCAGTATACGCATATTTCGTTGGCTCCAGCGCTACAACCACCGACGAGATCTACAACTCCTGGGGCTACTCTGCCTTCGGAACCAACGATATGGCCGATGCCAGCACTGGATTCAGCTACGGTCCTAACGACACATTCGGTGTAGATCCGGGCTTTTCGAATCCGGTAGTTCCCGGCGCGCCCAACTGCGCAGGAGCAACCAGCGTTCCCAACTGCATGGCCTCCGTAGTGGCTGACTTCACGCCCAAGACAGCAGGCGCGGCCGGCTACGGCTACCAGATTCCAGCCAGCGCGCCTGTCCTTGATCCGTTCTTTCCGCAATGGCTTTGCGGAGTGAATCTTCCATCAGGTCTGGTTACGATGGGATGCCTGAGCCAATAATTGGCCCGGAAATACCTCAACGCTTCTTTATGGCTTTCTGTGCAGCTTTGCTCGCTCCATGACGATTTTCAGAAGATATATGAAGACCAGTCCATTGAGCACCAGCAGGCCAACGCGGATCACCGTCACCCGGTGAAAGACCTCATAAACCTCCAGCGGGAGGAAGCTGGCAGTGATGGCCAGAGTGAGGAATTCGGCCCAAGCCTTTTCCAGATAAAGGCCTGTGCCTTCGATCAAATCCAGGCCGGCATAGATGAAGACCACCACGCCGATACGGCGCAACATTTGATCGTTTACCAGTGGCGCATTCCTGAGGATGAAGTTGACAAAGCGCGATTCAGGAGAAAAGCGCAAGTGCTCGACAAAACGGGTCAGCACGTCGGCCACATCTTTATGGAGCAGCTTCATGGCGCCCACGCCAAGGGCGGTAAAGAGCAGCGCCTGGAAGAGCTTGAAGGCAGCAATGAGAATCAGCCACTGATTGTGCTTCGGCTTGGAGAGTGATGACGCTGGAGAATCGGTCATGGCTTTAGAAAGAACCTGATAAAACCACCTGCTGGTTTTACGTTAATTGATGCGCGCCAGTTCCGCGCACTTATCTCACGAATTCTGTTAATGCGTGGGATTCAAGAGCCGTTCGCGATCCACCAGATTGCCGTCCAGGATGAGTCCGGAGATGCGGCGAACATTCCAGATATTCACTGTGGGGTCGCCGTCAATGATGAGGATGTCCGCGCGGCGGCCAGGGGCGATCAGGCCCAGTTCATCCCATCCGAATTGCAAGCTGTAGTTGTTGGTGGCGGCGGCCAGAGCCTCGCGCGGGCTGAGTCCCAGCCGCACCAGCAACTCCAGCTCGGTATGCATTCCGATGCCCGGCAACGCGCCCCGAACCGGCGCGCCGGAGGCAGCCAGGTAGTGCGGATAAGCGGCAAAGAGCGTCTCATTGATGTGCCACAGCCGCAGAGCGGACTGTTCAGCCTTTTTGCGAAGGCCCTCTTCCAGATAGTGCTGTCCTATGGCAGGCAATCGCCGAGTCCAGAGCGCAAGAGGGTAGTCCATCTCGCCGGTTGCGCGATTCGTGGACTCATAGACGCGCGCCGGATCCAACAGCGCGGCCGCAGGCTCTTTCCATAGATTGCGATGCTCCGGCAGAAGCGGGAAGGAGATGCTAAAGGTGGGCATCAGTGCGGCATGATGGCTGGCCACAAAGCTGGCGAACTGGCGCAGTTGCAGATGTGTCGGCGGCAGATGCTCGGCATAATCGTAAGCGGTAAGCGCTGCTGGCCCTGTGGCATCCTCGGCCAGCGGCTGCTGTAGTTCGTCGGGAATCACGCCCAGCTCGTAGCGGCCCATGTGTGGCAGTGCGTCTACTCCGGCTTCAATGCCCACTTTGTAAGGCGTAGAGACGAATTCGCCGTAGGTGGCCAGGCCCATCTGGTGGGCGCGGGCGATGACCCATTGTGCATTGGCGGCGGTGATGTTGTGGCCCAGCCAGATGGCGCGCGTTCCCAAACGGGCTGTGTCATTGAGCTGGCGCAGCGTCTCTTCCGGGCTCAATTCTTTTGAATGGTCCACCTCGCGGAGCTTGAGCGCCCACTCGGGGCGCTTGGCCAGCAGGCTCCAATTGTCCGTTGAACCCACCGAATCCAACAGGTAAAGGTGCGGCGCCGGCGAGGCGGAAAAATCAATCGCGCCACGCTTCATATCGTTGACAGCGACAATCGTCGTAACGCCCATCGCAAGATAAGCGTTGGCTTGCCCCTGCGAGTTCATACCGGCAAAGCCATCCACCAGGCCGGGAAGAATGAATTTACCTCGGCAGTCGATGACACGCGCGCCTTTGGGAATGGTCACAGCCATGCGTGAGCCGACCTCCGCGATCCGGCCGTCGCGCAGCACAACTACCGCATCCGGCAGATCCTTGGCCGAGCCGCCCCACTCGCTCACGTCCACGACGGTGCCGCCGACCAGTGCCAGAGGCGCCGAGGGAGATAGCTTGGACGCAAAAGGGGACTGCGCCCGTGCCCCAGCCGCTTGCACAGCCAGAACCAGCCCTAGAGCGATGGATATGAGGTCACCTAAGAATTTCATTTGAGAAAGCTGTCTAATCAGGATTGTCGCACATCAACGAGAAAAATGATTCTCAGGCCGCTTGCCAGGCGGATATCTCCCGGATGCGCTCGCAAGCATAGCAATCAGGCAAAGAACCATCTCGAAAGATGGAACCACGAACCTCGCTGAAACGTATCTATCCATAAGCGCCCTCCCTCGGCGTCCAAATACTATGCAGAGCTTTGCGGACACTCTCGGCCAGGTCTACCGCGCCATCATGGCCAACAAGCTGCGCTCCTTTTTGACCATGTTCGGCATCGCCTGGGGTGTCGGCTCGCTGCTGGTGCTGGTGGGCCTTGGCGAAGGCTTTCGCTCAGGCCAGCACAAGCAGCTCTCCACCTTCGGCAACGACGTCATCATGATGTGGAACGGCACCATTCCCGCGCTGCCCAACCAGCACACCGGAATGCGCCCGTATCAGATGACCCTGCGCGACGAGGAGGCCATGCGGGCCCTGCCTGAACTGCGCACGGTTACCGCACTCCTCAGCCGCTACGACCTTTACGAGGCCAGCGCATGGGCCAATACAACGGGTGGCGTGATCGGCGTGGAGCCGAATTATGCCCAGGTGCGCACCATGCCGATCGCCGAAGGCCGTTTCATCAATGACGCAGATTTAGCAGATCGCCGGCGAGTTGTCGTTCTGGGTTCGAAGGCTACCACCCTGCTCTCGCTGGGTCATCCCATGCTGGGTGAAGCCATCACCATCAACGACATTCGCTTCACCGTCATTGGTCGTGTCGAACCCATCAGCCACGGCAACAACGACAGCGAAAATCAGAAGATTTACGTTCCTCTGACCACCCAGATGGAACTGTTCGCAATGAAGGGCGACAACATTGCGCGGGACGCGGTCTCTTCGATTCAGTACCAGCCGGCGATCAAAGGCGAGTCTGTGGCCGCCAAGGCTGCGGTGCACCGAATCATTGCCCAGAATCATGACTTCGACCCCGCGCTCAGTGATGCTTATCAGGAGTGGGACACCATCAAGGAAGAGCAGATGATCTCGGCTATCTTCAATGCGATGGATGTTTTTCTGGGCGGCGTGGGCATTGTCACGTTGGGCCTGGGCGCGGTGGGCATCATCAATATCATGTTGGTTTCGGTGACGGAGCGAACTCACGAGATTGGACTGCTGAAGGCGCTGGGCGCCACCAAGCGCAGCATACTCGCTCAGTTCTTTTGGGAGGGGTTGCTGCTGACCGGCATCAGCGGCTGCATCGGGGTCGCGATCTCCTGGGGTTTCATGGCTCTGTTGCAGCATTTTTTTACCGACAAGATGCCAGGCTGGGATCCGCCTCGGCTCGTCCCGTGGTCGGCTGCGTTGGCGCTGGGATCACTGACACTGAGCGGCGTGGTGGCGGGACTTTATCCGGCCAGCAAAGCCGCGGCGCTTGATCCGATTGAGGCGCTGCGGAGAGAGGGTTGACAAGTTGACAGGTTGACAAGTTGACAAGTTCACAAGTTGACAGGTTGATAAGTATTGGAGGACGGAGAGCAAATGGTTCAATCGTTTCGTGATCTTTTAGTTTGGCAAAAAGCGATGGACTTGACGGAAACCATCTACCGTCTCACACGAAATTTCCCTCGTGAGGAAATTTATGGTCTTTCGTCTCAACTCCGGCGTGCGGCAATTTCCATCCCCAGTAACATTGCAGAAGGGCAAGGACGTTCCGGCGTCAAGGAGTTCAGGCAATTTCTGGATATTGCGCGAGGTTCCGTATGCGAAGTGCAAACACAATTAGAGATCGCGCTCCGCGTGGGTGCCGGTCACAAAGATGAACTCGATTTGGCACTTACACAAGCACATGAAGTCGGCAAACTGCTGTTTCTGCTACTTCGTTCTCTGAAAACAACATCCAAACTCTAATCTCTCTGATTCAACCGTTAACTTGTAAACCTGTCAACTTGTAAACTTGTGAACCTGTCAACCTGTTAACTTGTAAACCTGTCAACCAGAAGCGGAGCGACCGCCATGCTCAAAGACATACTCGGCCAGGCCTGGGAGGCGATGCTCTACAATCGCCGCCGCACGGCCATCACCATGATCGGCATGGCGTGGGGCATCGCCACGGTGGTGCTGCTGCTGGCCTACGGAGCAGGTTTTAGCCGCGCCATTGAGACTATCTTTGCCCAGTGGGGCACCAGCACTATCGGCGTTTGGCCCGGCCGCACCAGCGAACAGGCCGGCGGCGACAAGGCCGGCGTCTGGGTGCGCTTCACCCTCGACGATGTGGATCGCATTGCCAATACCGTTCAAGGCATTACGTATATCTCGCCGGTCAACTACAAGGACGTGACCGTGCAGAACGATCTGCACACTTACACCTGGACAGTGAATGGCGTTCGCACTTCCTACCAGAACATTCTGAAGCTCGATACGGCGCAGGGCCGCTTCTTCAATGAAGCCGAGGACCAGCAGCGCGCCCACGTCTGCGTAATCGCCTCCGAAGCCAAGACCAAGCTCTTCAGCAACGAATGGGCACTGGGCGAGACTATTCGCCTGAATGGCGAGATGTTTACCATCGTCGGCGTCCTTACACCCAAGATGCAGGAGGGCGACGACAATGACATCAACCGGCAGGTTTACATTCCCTTCAACACCATGAGCGATCTGGCCGACACCAAATACCTGGGAGGCATTTGGTTCGCCTATCAAGGCGATAACGAAGAGGCGGAAAAGAGCCTGCGCGCGACCATGGGCGCGGCACACCACTTCCGCCCCAGCGACAAGCGGGCCATCTTTGTGGCCAACCTGATGACCCAACTGCATCAGTTCAAAATACTCTCGATTTTTCTACAGGCCTTCCTTTCCTTTGTGGGAGCGCTCACCCTGGGCATTGCCGGCATTGGGCTGATGAACATCATGCTGGTGGCGGTGCAGCAGCGCACTCGCGAGATCGGCATCGAGAAGGCTCTGGGCGCACAGCGGCATCACATCCTGATCCAATTCCTGTCCGAGGCGCTGGCCATCACCACCGTCGGCGGCGTATCGGGCATTGCGCTGGCTTACGCGGTTTCGTTGATGGTGGGGCGCATTACGTTTTATAGCGCGCTGGCCAAAAACGCCGAGAGCGCCGATATTCAACTGCTCATCTCGCCCTCTTCGGTCATCATCGCCACGGTGATTCTGGCCGTCACCGGACTCATCAGCGGCATGATCCCCGCGATCCGCGCGGCGAATCTGGACCCGATTGAGGCGTTGAGGTACGAGTAGCAGTTTTCAGTTTTCAGTTTTCAGTTTTCAGTTTTCAGTTGTCAGTTTTCAGTTTTCAGTTGTCAGTGAACAACTGGATTTTTAAGAGACTCCAGTAGCGCGTAGACCATTTTCCCGACTTCTTGCGATAGATTCTCTGCTTCATCGACTAATTTTGAATCGCCAAACTTGAGCAACCGGGCAATTTCCAACTGGGTTTGCAATTCATAATTTGAACCGCGAGCTATGCCCAAAAACTGCCTGAATTCACCAACAGAGTTGCGATCATGTCCTTCGGCGATATTGCTTGGCACCGAAACAGCTGCGCGTCTGATCTGACTGGATATTCCATAGATTTCCTCGCGTGGGAAACCCTGGGTCAGCCGGAAAATAACCACAGTCAATTGGATTGCTCTCTGCCACACCTGCAAATCACGGAATGCTTGCCCCACAATTCACCTCCAAGCGTAAAGAAACTGACAACTGAAAACTGAAAACTGAAAACT
>Ga0181529_10007891_pt1 | contig 10504 bp, 9 predicted proteins | sample PEATcosm2014_Bin_36_FD_119763 | JGI IMG/M metagenome (GOLD analysis project Ga0181529, IMG submission 119763) | Peatland microbial communities from MTU Mesocosm Facility, Houghton, MI, USA - PEATcosm2014_Bin10_30_metaG | ecosystem: Environmental > Terrestrial > Soil > Wetlands > Peat | place... | reverse complement strand
TTCGCCAGTTTCTACGCGCTGGGCGACGACCCGATCGCCAACGCGAAGTCCGGCAGCTTCTACGACCTGTTCTTCTTCAGCGTCGAGACGAGTTCGACCGTCGGCTACGGCGACATGCATCCGCAGACCTTCTACGGCCACATGGTCGCGACCGCGGAAGGGTTCATCGCCGTGGTGTTGATCGCGATGATGACGGGGCTCACCTTCGCCCGGTTCTCGCGGCCCCGCGCGCGGCTGATCTTCGCCCGCCACCCGGTCGTCGCCGATCACGAAGGACAGCCGACCCTCATCTTCCGCCTCGCCAACGAGCGCAACGCCTTCATCTCCGAGGCGACCGCAAAGCTGTGGATGCTCGGCGCGACCGTCTCCAAGGAGGGCCGGCGTTTCATCGGATTCCAGCCGATGCGGCTGGCGAAAAGCGAGAACCCGGCGCTGGCGCTGAGCTGGACGCTCTTTCACCCGATCGATCCGGATAGCCCGCTCTACGGCGTCGCGATGGATGAGCTCGTCGCCAGCCAGATCAATTTCGTTCTCGTCATCGTCGGCTACGACGATACGTCTGGCCAGGCGGTGCACACCAGAAACACGTTTGCGGCTCGCGACGTGCGCCCGGGCCACGAGTTCGTCGACATTCACAGTCTCGACGAGAACGGCATGCGTCGCGTCAACTACGCGCGCATCCACGATACGCGGCCGGTTCGGTCGGCCGCGACGGTCGCGTCGTCGTGACGCGCGCCTTTCTCACGGCCGGAGAGCTTCCGCCATGGCGGTGATCGCCAGCGCGCCGCGGTCCGATCCGGCCGCCGACGCCGCCAATCGCGCCGCCTGGCGCGCCTTGCTCGACGAACTCGCCGCTCGTCGCGCCGCCGCCGCCGAAGGCGGTTCGGCCAAGGCGCGCGAGCGCCACGTCGGGCGCGGCAAACTCGCGGCGCGCGACCGCGTGGCGCGGCTCCTCGATCCCGGTTCGCCGTTCCTCGAGATCGGCGCGCTCGCCGCTTTCGGCATGTACGAGGGCGACGTGCACGGCGCCGGGATGGTGACGGGGATCGGCCGCATCGAGGGACGCGAGGCGATGATCGTCGCCAACGACCCGACCATCAAGGGCGGCGCCTATTATCCGCTGACGGTCAAGAAGCATCTGCGGGCGCAGGAGATCGCCGAAGAGAACCGTCTGCCCTGCGTCTATCTCGTCGATTCCGGCGGCGCCAACCTGCCGCACCAGGCCGAAGTCTTCCCCGACCGCGAGCATTTTGGCCGCATCTTCTTCAATCAGGCGCGCATGTCGGCGAAAGGAATCGCCCAGATCGCGGTGGTGATGGGTTCCTGCACCGCCGGCGGCGCCTATGTGCCGGCGATGGCCGACGAGACGATCATCGTCGAGGGGCAGGGGACAATCTTTCTCGGCGGTCCGCCGCTGGTCAAAGCGGCGACCGGCGAGACGGTCTCGGCCGAGGCGCTTGGCGGCGGCGATCTGCACACGCGCGTCTCCGGCGTCGCCGACGCGCTGGCGCGCGACGACGCGCAAGCGCTGGCGCTGGCGCGCCGCGCCGTCGCCAATCTCAATCGCCCGCCCAAAGCGGCGTCCAGCGTCGTCGCGGCGCGCGAGCCGCTCTATCCGGCCGAGGAGCTGGAGGCGATCGCGCCGGTCGACCTGCGCAAACAATACGACGTGCGCGAGCTGATCGCGCGGCTGGTCGACGGCTCCGAGTTCGACGCGTTCAAGGCGCGCTACGGGACGACGCTGGTGACCGGCTTCGCCCGACTCTCCGGCATGCTGATCGGAATCGTCGCCAACAACGGCGTGCTGTTCTCGGAGAGCGCGCTGAAGGGCGCGCATTTCGTCGAGCTGTGCGCGCAGCGCGGCGTCCCGCTGTTGTTCCTGCAGAACGTCGCGGGCTTCATGGTCGGGCGGACATATGAGGCGGGGGGCATCGCCAAGGACGGCGCCAAGCTGGTGACCGCCGTCGCCTGCGCCGCCGTGCCGAAAGTCACGCTGATCGTCGGCGGCTCGTTCGGCGCCGGCAATTACGGCATGTGCGGCCGCGCCTACGGTCCGCGCTTCCTGTTCGCCTGGCCAAACGCCCGCATCAGCGTGATGGGCGGCGAGCAGGCGGCGAGCGTTCTGGCGACGATCAAGCGCGACGGACTCGAGGCGCGGGGCGAGAGCTGGCCGGCCGACGCGGAAGAGGCGTTCAAGGCGCCGATCCGAGCCCGCTACGAGACCGAAGGCTCGCCCTATTACGCCACCGCGCGGCTATGGGACGACGGGATCATCGCGCCGAGCGAGACGCGGCGCGTGTTGAGCCTCGCCTTCTCGGCCTGCCTCAACGCGCCGATCGGGGAGACAAAGTTTGGCGTGTTCAGGATGTGAGGCGCGCCGCGTCGCGCGACGCCGCCAAGAGAAAACCGAGCGCGTCTTCGCAGCTCGCTTCGACCTTCAGCGCCAGCAGAGGGTCGGCGCGGGTGCGGCCAAGGTTGACGGCGGCGATCGGCTTGCCGGCGCGCGCCGCCGCCTCGGCGAAGCGGAACCCCGAATAGACCATCAGCGACGAGCCGACGATCAGCATCGCGTCGGCGTCGTCGAGACGGCGCATCGCCGCCTCGACCCGGCCGCGCGGCACGTTCTCGCCGAAGAACACGACGTCGGGCTTGAGAACGCCGCCGCAATGCGGGCAGGCGGGGACGGCGAAGGCCGAGAAATCGACGCCGGCGAGATCGGCGTCGCCGTCGGGGGCGACGCTCGCCTCGAGCGCCAGCCAATCGGGATTGAGCCGTTCGAGCGCATCCTGCAGATCGGCGCGCGGCGAGACGCGCCCGCAGCCCATGCAGCGGACGTGGTCGATCCGGCCGTGCAGGTCGATCACGGCTTCGCTGCCGGCCGCCTGATGCAGGCGGTCGACATTCTGGGTCAGCAGGATCTCGCTCTTGCCGATCGCCTCGAGCCGCGACAGGGCGCGATGCGCGTCGTTGGGCTGCGCGCCGCCGATGCGCCGCCAGCCGATCAGGCTGCGCGCCCAGTAGCGCCGGCGCGTCGCCTCCTGAGCCATGAAGGCCTGGAAAGTGACCGGCGGCGAGCGCTTCCACGCGCCGTCGGCGTCGCGATAGTCGGGAATGCCCGAGTTCACGCTGCATCCGGCGCCGGTCAGAACGAACAGCCGCCGATGTCGCTCGACGAATTCTCGTAAGGGGTCGCTTTCCGCCATGCGACCAAGGTAGTTGCGCCGGGCGCATCTCGCCATAGGCCTCGCCGCTGGCCATCCCGCCGCCCTCCGCTGTAACCTCGCCGCGGCTGGGGGCCATCATGTTCGCCAACGTTCTGATCGCCAATCGCGGCGAGATCGCTTGCCGGGTCATCCGCACGGCGCGACGGATGGGCATACGCACGATCGCGCTGGCGACGCCGGCCGACCGCGGCGGCTTGCACACGCGCCTCGCCGACGAGGCGCACGAGATCGGCGTCGGCGCCGAAGGCTATCTCGACGGCGAGGCGATCGTCGCGTTGGCGCAGCGGATCGGCGCTGAGTGCGTCCACCCGGGTTACGGCTTCCTGTCCGAGAACGCCGATTTCGCCGAGTTGTGCGGCAAGGCGGGGATTGTCTTCGTCGGGCCGTCGCCGGCGGCGATGCGCGCGCTGGGGCTCAAGCACGCCGCCAAGGCGCTGATGGCCAAGCTCGGCGTTCCGGTCGCGCCCGGCTATTCCGGCGACAATCAGACGGCGAAATTTCTCAAGGAGAAGGCCTACGAGATCGGCTATCCCGTGCTGATCAAGGCGGTCGCCGGCGGCGGAGGGCGCGGCATGCGCCGCGTCGACGCGCATGTCGAATTCGAGGCGGCGCTGGATGCGGCGGCGCGTGAGGCGGCTGGCGCCTTCGGCGATCCGCGCGTGCTGATCGAGAAATATGTCGCCGCGGCGCGCCACATTGAGGTGCAGGTGTTCGGCGACGCCCACGGCCGCGTCGTCCACCTGTTCGAGCGCGATTGCTCGCTGCAGCGCCGGCGTCAAAAGGTGGTCGAGGAGAGTCCTGCGCCCGACCTGCCCGAGGCGACCCGCGCGGCAATGTGCGAAGCGGCGGTCGCGGCGGCGCGCGCGGTCGGCTATTCGGGCGCCGGGACGGTCGAGTTCCTCGTCGATCCGGCGCGCGGCCCCGGACCGGATGGGTTCTATTTCCTTGAGATGAACGCGCGACTGCAGGTCGAGCACCCGGTCACCGAGGCGATCACCGGCCTCGATCTGGTTGAGTGGCAGTTCCGCGTCGCCGCCGGCGAAAAATTGCCGCTCGAGCAGTCCGAGATCCGCTGCAATGGGGCGGCGATCGAGGCGCGCCTCAACGCTGAAGATCCGGAGACCGGCTTCCTGCCGAGTCCAGGCCGCATTCTCGCGCTGCGGCTCGACGCGGGGCCGGGGCTGCGCGTCGACGCCGGCGTCGAGGCCGATGACGACGTCACGCCGTTCTACGATTCGCTGATCGCCAAGCTGATCGTCCACGGTCGCGATCGCGAGTCGGCGCTCGCCGGTCTACGCGCCGCGCTCGGCGACGCGCTGGTCGTCGGGCCGAGGACCAATCTCGCCTTTCTCGACGCGCTGCTCGCCGATCCCGCGGTCCAAGCCGGCGGAGTCGACGTCGGCTTTATCGACGCCAACGCGACGCGACTGGGCGCCGAACCGCGACCGCCTGATCCGCGCGCCGTGCTGGCGGGCGCCGCGGCGCTGACTGCGCCGCCGACGGTCGCCGACTCCGCCGACCCCTGGGGCGTCGCGGATTCGTTCGAACTGACGACGCCGCGCCGTGTCGGTTTCGAGATTTTGGTCGAAGGCGGCGTCGAGCGGGTGACCGCGATCGAAGCGGCGTCCGATCGTTCGTTCGCCTTCGCCGACGGTCGCGCCGTGCCGGCGGCAGGCCCGCCGCCGCACGTGACCAGAATTGGCGACGCCGCCTATGTCCTCTGTGGCGGCAGGCAGATCCGCGTCGAGCGCGTCGACCCGATGGCGGGCGGCGCGGACCGGCGCGAGGCGGAATCGGGCGAAATCGTCGCGCCGATGCACGGGCGGGTGATCGCGATTTCGACCGCAGAGGGCGACGACGTCGTCGCAGGCCAGCGCTTGGCGGTGGTCGAGGCGATGAAGATGGAGCACGCGCTCGTCGCGCCGCGCTCCGGCCGCGTCGAACGTCTCGCCGCCAAGCTCGGCGACGTGGTCGAACAGGGGCAACGCCTGCTGACGATCGCCGACGACGAATAGCCGGGTTTCGACACAACCATTAATGGGTTGTATACGATGCTGTGCAACTAATGCGCGCATCCGTCCAACCCGCGAAACCGCGATGCGCGCCGTCGAGCTGAAAACGCAGGAGTTCGATGCGCCGAAGTTCGACGCCCCGAACCTGGAGGTCTCGACGGCGCACGGCGCCGGGACGCTCGATGCGGCGCTGAGACGGGCGCTGCGAGAGGGCGAACTGGGGATGGTTTTCCAGCCGCTGGTCGCAGTGTCGGGCGGCGCGACAACGGGATTCGAGGCGTTGTTGCGCTGGCGGCGGCCCGGCTTCGGCGAACTCGCCGCGGGGAGTTTCGTCGCCGCCGCCGAAGGCCTGCCTGCATTCGAGGACGTCGGCGCCTGGGTGCTGGTCGAGGCGGCGCGCGTGGCCGCGACGTGGCCGGCCCGATTGCGGGTCGCCGTCAACCTTTCTCCGGCGCAGTTGAGGTCGCCGAAGTTGGCCGCGACCGTGTGCGGCATTGTCGATGAGGGCCGCCTCGACCCACGCCGGCTCGAACTCGAAATCGTCAAATCCGCCCTCGTCGACGACTTCGCCGCCGTCGCAACCAGTCTCAACGCGCTGCGCAGTTACGGCGTCACGGTCGCGCTCGACGATTTCGGCGGCGACGGCTTTTCGATTCAGGCGCTGGCGCGACTGCCGCTGGATCGACTGAAGATCGACCGCAGCTTCGTTGTCGAGGCGATGGTCAATCCGCGCTGCGCGGCGGTGATCCGCGCGGCGGCGCGGATCGCCAAGGAGCTCGGACTCGCGTTGACCGGCGAAGGGGTCGAGAGCTGCGAGCAATTCGAACTGTTGCGCTCGGCTGGCTGTGACGAGACCCAAGGCTATTTTCACAGCCGGCCCTTGCCGGAAGGCGACCTCGCCGGCGTCTTCGAGCGCAGCCCAGGCGGTTGCAACGCGCCCAGCGACTGTCGCCTCTGCCTCCGCTACGCCTCGCGTCGTTGAGGCAAGCGTAGACGCTCTCGCTCTTGCATGCGAAAGTGCGCGCGGGCCCAAACGCAAGGAGCCGCGCGATGAGCAATACCGTCGCCGTTCCCAAGGCCAAGACCGTCGCCAAGACGGAACGGCCGCGTCTGCACAAAGTGATCCTGTTTAACGACGACTACACGCCGCGCGATTTCGTCGTCACGGTGTTGCAGACGGAATTTCGGCTTGGCGAAGGGCGCGCCCAGGCGGTGATGCTGACCGCGCACCGGCTCGGCGCCTGCGTGGTGGCGGTCTACGCCCGCGACGTCGCCGAGACCAAGGCGGCGCGCGCCACCGAGGCTGGCGCGGCCAAGGGCTATCCGCTGCGCTTCGATTGCGAGCCGGAGGAGTAGGATTTTTCGCGACGAATTGACGCCCGGCCCTTCCGCGCCGCCGCTGCCGACACTACCTGCAAACGGCGAAAGACCGCGGCGTTGACGAGGCGGTTGCAGCCGACGCCGAGAGCGTGCGGCGGGTCGCTGATCGCAACCACAACGCGGTCTGGGATGCGGGCGTCGCCGGCCGCGCCGGCGTCAGGCGCGCATCTCCAACCATGGAGGCGTCATCATGGCCGAGACCGTAAGCAAGGTTCCCGTCAAGAGCGAGAAGCGAGGCGCGCCTCTGGCTGCGCCAGCGTCGTGGGCGCCGTTCGAGACGTTGCGACGCGAGATTGATCGGGTGTTCGACGGCGTGAGCGGCGGGTGGCCGTTTGCTTCGGGTCGTTCGATGCTGGACTTCGCCTGGCCGCGCGACGGGCAATGGCGGATGACCCCCGCCGTCGATGTCGCCGAGAACGACAAGGAGTTCGAGATCACCGCCGAGCTGCCGGGGATGAGCGAGAAGGACGTCGAGTTGACGCTCGCCAACGACAATCTCGTCATCAAGGGCGAGAAGAAGGACGAGCGCGAGGAGCGCAAGGCTGACTATTATCTGTCCGAGCGTCGCTACGGCTCGTTCGTCCGCGCCTTCGAGCTGCCGGCCGGAGTCGATTCGAGCAAGATCGAGGCGTCGTTCGCCAAGGGCGTGCTGAAGGTCAAGCTGCCGAAGACCGTCGAGGCGCAGAAGAGCGAGACCAAGATTCCGGTCAAGGCGGCGTAGCGCGCCTCAGCCCATCGCCGGGCAAAGGCGCGGCGACGCGCCGGCCGGCGCGGGCAGGGCGATCGGCAGCGTCTTGAGTTCGGCGAATTCGCGCGGCCGCCAAGCGTCGACAAGGCGCTTGGCGGCGTCCATCTCGTCGCTGGTCATCTTCGGTTCGATTGCGCCGCGGATCTGCGAATTGTCGTGGAACGGGTTGCGCGCCGCAAGACGGAACCAATAGTCCGCCTGAGTCAGGTCGGGAGCGATCGTTTCGCGGCCGTCGGTCTCGCCTTGTTCGAAGGTCAGGCTGAGCTTTTCCTGGGCGCGCGGATTGTCGAGCAGCGCGGCGCGCATCAGCCAGCAGAAACTGAGCGTCAGGTCGCGGTCGGTCGAGGTCCCGGGCGGGCTCATCGCAGCGTAACCGATCGCCAGCATCGCCTCGGAATCGCCGCGGCGCGCCGCCGCCTGCATCCAATTGAGATACTGCGCGCGATCGGCCGGCAGACCGGGCGCGCCGAGCAGATAGAGATGGGCGAGGTCGCCGGCCGCGCCGGTCGCGCCGAGATCGAAGGCGCGGCGCATCAGCGCCAGACCCGCCGCGACATCCTGTTTCACGCCGCGGCCGCGCACGATCATCGGCCCGAGCGCGCACATCGCCTCGGCGTCGCCCGCGTCGACGCGCTGCTGCAGCGCGCTGGCGATCCGCCGCTCGTCGACCGCGACATTCTCGCCGTTGCGCAGACGATCATAGACGTCGCGCGCCGCGCCAGGCTCGCCGTGCTCGGCGGCGCGCGCCATCCAGGCGATTCCCGCGGCGCGGTCGCTCAGCAGCCCGTCGCCGGTCAGCAGCGTCAGCGCCAGACCATATTCGGCGTCGGGGCGTCGGGCGAGCGCGCCTTTCATCTCGTCAAGCGCGTCGCTCGAAACCGGACACAACGGCCTGACGAGGCAGAATAGCGACAAGGTCCGATAGGTCGCGTCGAGATGCTCCGGCGAATCGTCGCCGACAAAGGCGCTGCTGTCGTGCGCCGCGATCCACAAGAACCCGGCGACCAGCGCGGCGACGAACGCCGCAATTCCGCGCCCCCACTTCATTGCGCCCCCTTGGCAAACCGCGTCTCTCTGTCGAACATACGGTCTGCCAGGCGCGCAAAGCCAGTCTCGGTGCTGGGCGCAATCCTAAGAACTGGGATGAGGATAGCCGACCAATAGCCTGCCTCACTGGAGATTTTCGACGCCGGCGCGTAACCGCGACTGCGCGGCGCTTCGCGCGCGCCGACCGATTTGCGATAAGGCGGAAATGACGCTGCATTTGATCAAGCTCTGCGTCGGCGCGGATTCGATCGCCGATCTCGAAGAGTGGATTGCCGAGCGGATGGCCGAGCGGCGCCGACTCGGCGAGATTCAGCGCCACGCCCACGTCACCCGTATGGTTCCCAAACGCGCCGAAGAGCTTGTCGACGGCGGCTCGCTCTACTGGGTGATCAAGGGCCTGATCTCGGCGCGACAAAGGCTGCTCGAAATCGAGCCTTTTGTCGACGCGGCGGGGATCGGCCGTTGTCGGTTGTGGTTGGAGCCTAAAGTTGTCGCCGTCACGCCACGGCCGATGCGGGCGTTCCAAGGTTGGCGCTATTTTGCCGACAAGGACGCGCCGCTCGATCTGGAGGCTTCGGGCGCCGGGGCGGCGGCGATGCCTGAGGAGCTGCGCCGGGCGCTGGGCGAGCTCGGCCTGTTGTAAGGGGGACGCGCCGGCCTTGCGGCGCGGCGCTGCGCGCCCGATCTAAAGGGGTGGCGCTTTCGGCGCCGGGAGGCTTTCGCATGGGCGAGCAGGATCGCGCACCGCCGGCGCGCCGCGAGGGCGGTTCGGCGGTCGACGCCTTCGTCGAGGCGGCGAAGCGCGCGCCGGCGCCGACCGTGAGCGGACGTGGCCGGCTGATCTTCGCGCTCGACGCGACCATGAGCCGCCAACCGACCTGGGACATGGCGCAGGCGTTGCAAGGGCGCATGTTCGAGGCGGCGGCGCGCCTTGGCGGTCTCGACGTGCAGCTCGCCTATTTTCGCGGCTTGAACGAGTGCCGTGTCACCAACTTCGTTTCCGGCGGCGTCGGACTCGCCGAGCTGATGAGTCGCATTTCGGTTCAGGGCGGGGCGACGCAGCTGCGTCGCGTGCTCGCCCACGCGCGCGACGAAGCCCGCCGGGCGCCGGTTGGCGCGCTGGCGTTCGTCGGCGACGCGATGGAGGAGCGCATCGATCCGCTGCTGGCGACCGCCGCCGAGCTGGCGCTCGCCGGCGTCAAGGCGTTCATGTTCCAGGAGGGCGAAGATCCCGCGGCGCGCCGGGCCTTCAAGGAGATCGCCCGCCTGACCGGCGGCGCTTACGAGACCTTCAACGCCGGCGCCGCGGCGCGGCTCGAGGCGCTGCTCAGAGCGGCGGCGGTCTACGCGGCGGGCGGCCGAACGGCGTTGGCGGCGCACGCGAATCGCGACGACGCCGCTCGCGCCCTGCTGGAACAGATGCGCGAAGCGTGACAAGAGACGCGGCGCGCCGCCGCGTCGGGAACCGATTCCTCCCATGCCGACACTCATCGCCGGAGTTCTCGCTCTCTATCTGCTGCTGTTGGGCATTCGCAGATTCGCGCAGCTCAGCCCCGCTTCCGCGGCGGCGGCGGTGCGCAACGCCGGGGCGGTCGCGGTGTTCGTCATCGCGGGGTTTCTGCTGTTGCGCGGCAATTTCGCTGGCGCAGCGACGCTCGCCGCGGTCGCGACGAGTCTGGGACTGGTCGGTCGAAGGGGGCGGCTCGCCTCGGTCCTCGGCGCCGTCGGCTTCGGGCCGCGGCCCGGCCGAGTTACGACGGCGCGCTCCGCGATGATCGAGATGCGGCTCGACCAGGACACTGGCGCGATGTCCGGCACTGTGCTCGCCGGCGCGCAGCGGGGACGCGAGCTTGACATGCTGACGCGCGGCGAATGCTTGGCGCTCTATGAGGACTGTCGACGCGACGATCCCGAAGGGGCGCGCTTGCTAGAGACGTATCTCGACCGCAGGTTTGCCGGTTGGCGTCAGACAGACGAGGGTCAGAGCGAGGAGCGGCGGCGGAACGACCGCGGCGGGGCGATGACGCGCGACCAAGCGTATCAGATCCTGGGCCTGGCGCAGGGCGCGAGCGCCGAGGAAATCATTCGCGCCC
>Ga0181529_10007886_pt1 | contig 10505 bp, 7 predicted proteins | sample PEATcosm2014_Bin_36_FD_119763 | JGI IMG/M metagenome (GOLD analysis project Ga0181529, IMG submission 119763) | Peatland microbial communities from MTU Mesocosm Facility, Houghton, MI, USA - PEATcosm2014_Bin10_30_metaG | ecosystem: Environmental > Terrestrial > Soil > Wetlands > Peat | place... | reverse complement strand
GAAGGCCTGGGCGACCAGCGCCTTGCCGTTGTTGATCGCGCCCTTGGTGCCGGTCGAATAGACCATCTTGCCGCCGAAGCGCGACATGTCGACGTTGGTGTCGGCGGCGATGATGACGAGATCGGCGGCGGCGATCTCGTCCGCGGTCAGGGTGTTCTGGGCGCCGACCGAGCCCTGCGTCTCAACGCGGACCTCATGGCCGAGCGCCTTGCCGCCCTGCTCGATGCCCTCGGCCGCCATGAAGGTGTGGGCGATTCCGGTCGGGCAGGACGTGATGGCGACGATCTTCTTGCCGCCGGCGGCGGGAGCGAAGGCGCCGGCGAGCGCGGCGGCCGCGTCAGTCAGCGCGGCGTCGATTGTGACGCGCGTCGCCTTCTTGCCCTTGAAGCGTCCGTCGTCCTTGACGTCGCCGACCAGCAGAACGGCCTCGGCGGCGGCGATCGCATCGGCGGCGAGCGCGTTCGTGACTGCGTCTCCGGCTCGCAGTTCGACGGCGAGCGAATGGCCGAGCGCCGTCGCCGCCTTCTTCAGGGCTTCGGCGGCGAGCATCGCCTGGGTGGGGCGGTCGGTCGCGGCGACCACCGCTATCAGCTTAGACATGGCTTCTCTTCCTCCTAGCGGGTCGTTCCCGCCCTTGCTGCAATCGGGAAATCAGGTCGCCGGCGCCTTTACGCGAACAGCGGCGGCGAGGCGTTCGACATCTTTGACCGGGCCAAGGAACGGCCCGATCCGGTCGAGCTTCGAGCTGGCGAAGGCGACCGCGAGTCGAGCGAGCCGCTCGAGCGACGCGCCCTCGACCAGGGCGGCGGCGATTCCTGCAACCATCGCGTCGCCGGCGCCGACAGTGGACAGCGCTTTCTTGGCCGGCAGGGCGGCGGCGAGGGCGGCGGCGCGATCGACGAAGAGGGCGCCGTCGGCGCCCAGCGACACGACGACCAAAGCGACGCCGCGGTCGAGCAGGGAGCGCGCGGCGGTCACGATGTCGGCGACGGTGGGCAGAGCACGGCCAAGCACAGCCTCGAGCTCGGCGCGATTGGGTTTCACCGCGTGGAGCGGCTGACCGCTGGCGAGGGCGGCGGCGAGCGGCGCGCCCGAGGTGTCGAGCACGACGCGGGCGTTGCAGCGGGCGAGGTCGCCGGCGAGCGTCGCCCAGGCGGTGTCAGGCATCGATTCCGGCAGGGAGCCAGCCAGGACGACGGGCCGGTCCGGGGCGACGCAACGCGTCAACGCCGTCCGCACGGCGTCGAAGACGTCGTCCGACACCTTCAGCCCCGGCAAATTGACGTCGGTGGTGTCGCCGGAGGCGCGACCGGCGATCTTGATGTTGGTGCGGGTCTCCCCGCCGATGCGCACGAAGCGGTCGGCGATGCCCTTGCCGGCGAAGAAGTCGGCGAAGGCGCCGTCGTTGGAATGGCCGAGGACGCCGGTCGCGGCGACGCGAACGCCCCAGTCGGCGAGGCACCCGGCGACGTTGACGCCCTTGCCGCCGCAGTTGAAGACGGCCGCGGAGGCGCGCTGAACGGCGCCGACGACGAGCCGGTCGAGGGTGACTGTAAGGTCGATCGCCGGATTGAGCGTCACGGTGACGACGTCAGGAGTATCGACGTCGCTCACGACCGGGCTCCATCGAGAGCGCGGACGCGATCAGCGGTGTCGCAGTCGAGGGCTTCGGCCGCCAGGCGCTGAAGATCGGCGAAGCTCGCGCCGCGCAGCCGCGCCTTGACCGTCGGCACGTCGCGCGGGGTCATCGACAGTTCGTTGACGCCAAGACCGGCGAGCAGGCAGGCGCCGAAGGGATCGCCGGCGATGCCGCCGCAGACGCCAACCCAACGACCGTACGCCGCGGCGCCCTTCACCGTGGCGGCGACCAGGCGCAGCACGGCCGGATGCAGGCTGTCGGCCTCGACCGCCAGTTCGGGGTGCTGCCGATCGATGGCGAGGGCGTATTGGGTCAGATCGTTGGTGCCGATCGAGAAAAAGTCGACGTGAGGGGCGAGGAGATCGGCAAGGATCGCGGCCGAGGGCACCTCCACCATGATTCCGAGCGGCACCTTGGGCGCCGCGAGTTCGGCGCGGATACGCTCACACGCCGCGCGCAGGACGACGATCTCCTGCAGCGAGGTGATCATCGGAAACATGATCGACAGCTTCCCGCCGCCCTTGGCGGCGCGATAGAGGGCGCGCAGCTGCGGCTCCATCAGATCGGGACGACGCAGCAGTAAGCGGGCGCCGCGCACGCCGAGGAAGGGATTGGCCTCGTGCGGCAGGTCGAGATAGGGGACTTGCTTGTCGCCGCCGATGTCGAGGGCGCGCACGATGAGCGGGCGCCCCGCGAGAGCGTCGAGCATGCGCGCATAGATCTCGGCCTGCTCGTCCTCGTTTGGAGCGACGCTGCGCTCGAGGAAGAGGAACTCGGTGCGCATCAGGCCGACGCCTTCGGCGCCGAGTTCGAGGGCGAGCGCCGCCTGTTCGGCGGCGTTGACGTTGGCGGCGATCTCAATCCGCCGGCCGTCCGTGGTGACGGCGGGGGCGGCGCGATCCTCGCTCTCGCGGGCCCGCCGCGCGGCCTCCGCGTTGATGCGCTCGTGCGCGGAGACGATCGCCGTTGCGTTCGGCTCGAGCCACAGGCGGCCGCCGACGCCGTCAAGGATCGCGGTCGCGCCCTCGGCGATGTCGAGCACCGCTTCGCCGGCGGCGACCAACGCCGGCAGGCCGAGGGTGCGGGCAAGGATGGCGGTGTGGGAAGTCGGCCCGCCGCGGGCGGTGGCCAGCGCCACGATGCGGGTGACGTCGAGCGCGGCGGTGTCAGACGGCGTGAAGTCGTCGGCCACCAGAATCACCGGTCCTTCCGGCATCTCGACGGCGACGGCGGCCTCAAGCTCGGGAGCGAGGCGCGCGAGGACGCGACGGCCGACGTCGCGCAAATCGGCGGCGCGGGCGGCGAGCAGCGGATTGCTCACGGCGCCGATGCGATCGGCGGTTCGGTTCACCGCCTCGCGCCATGCCCAGGCCGGGCCGTGGCCTTCGACCATCAACTGGCAGGTCAGGGTGACGAGATCGGCGTCGCCGAGGAACTCCGCCTGCGCCTTGAAGATGCCGGCTTCTGCGGGGCCGAGGCGGCGACCGGTGTCGTCGGCGAGCGCGGCGAGTTGTTGTTTCGTTGCAACGATCGCCTCGTCAAGGCGATTGCCGCCTTCCGCCAGCGGCAGCGGGACGTCGGGCACGACCATTTCGGCCGGACGGACAACGTGGACGCGACCGACGGCGAAACCGGGGGAAGCGGAGATGCCAGGAATTGACGGCATCGGCGCGGGGGGAATCCAGCCGGGAGCGGCCGCATTGGCGGCGGCGTTGGCGGCGGCCTTGGCGGCGTCCGCCTTCTCTTGCGGGGTGAGGCTGACGATGATCGCCTTCATCGCCACAAGCGCCTCGCCGGCGCCGTCGCCCTCAGCGGAGACGACCACGCGGTCGCCTTCGCGCAGACCGAGGCGAAGCAGGGAGACGAGACTGCGCGGATCAGCCGCCTCTTCGCCGCGCCGGACCCGCAACGCGGCGCGCGTGCGGCGGGCGGCGTCCACCCAGCGGGCGGCCGGGCGGGCGTGGAGACCGCTGGGATAGTCGCAAGTCCAGTCGAAGCGCTCCGCAAGATCGACCGCCGGCGCGGCGACGGGAATGCTCGCCAGCGGCGCGTCGGTCAGCGCCGCGACGATCTCACGTGGGTCGGCGGCGCGCGTCAGCGCGTCGAGCGCGGCCTCGTCCTGCAGCAGACGGGTGAGGCGGCGCAGGATGTCGAGGTGGGCGTCCGACTGTGCGGCGATGGCGACGACGAGGCGAACGGTCTGGCCTTCGTTCCAGGGAACGCCGTCCGGCGCCTGCAGAACCGCCAGCCCGACCTGCCGCACCATGGCGCGGTCTTCGATCATGCCGTGGGGAATGGCGACGCCGTGGCCAAGAAAGGTGTCGGCCGCCGCCTCGCGCCGCATCATCGACTCGACGTAGGCGGGATCGATCCGGCCGGCCGCGACCAGCATTTGCGCGGCTTCGCGAATCGCCGCCTCCTTGGTGGCGGGGTGCGCGGCAAGGCGCACCAGTTCGGGCGACAGGATCTGTGAGGAAGCGATTGTGGACATCGGGGAGACCTCCTCCCTAAGGGTCTTTATGGTTGCGATATTGAAATCGATTTCAGTCGAGAGTCAATTGCGAATCTCATTGCTAACCTGCGACATTTTTGCCATTATCGCCGCCGCAATCTGGGATATTATGGGGTTCGCGAGGCAAATCACTGGGATCGTTTTCTGAAATGTCCATCAGGATCAAGGATGTCGCCCGCATGGCGGGCGTCTCGGCGGCGACCGTGTCGCGAGTGTTCACCAACGGACCGGTCAGCGCCGATCTCAAGAACAAGGTCGAAGCTGCGGTGAAGGCGACCGGTTATCGCCCGAATCTTTCGGCGCGGCGGCTGCGCTCGCAGCATTCGAGCACCATTGGCCTCATCGTTTCCGACATCCGCAATCCGTTCTTCACCACCCTCAGCCGAGCGGTCGAGGACGCAGCCTATCGCGCCGACATGCGGGTCGTGCTGTGCAACACCGATGAGAACCCGGCGCGCGAGGCGATGTATTTGCGCTTGATGCAGGAAGAGCGAATCACCGGACTCATCTACGCGCCGACGCGCACGATGGCGGACAAGCTCGGCGCGATGGCGTTCGACTTCCCGATCGTGCTGGTCGATCGCGCCGGACCGTCGGGGTCGCAGGACGTCGTGGGAATCGACAACGCGGAAGCTGCCGGGCTGCTGGTCGATCATCTCGTCGCCCAGGGCCATCGTCACATCGTCGGGCTCTTCGGCAACACCTCATCGACGGCGATCGAGCGCCACGACGGGCATGCGGCGGCAATGGCGCGGCACGGGTTGGCGACAGACGCCTGCTTCCTTCCGCCGATGGCGGAGGCGGCGGAAGCCGAGCTGACGCGTCGGCTGGCGGCGGGCGAGCCGCCTGACGCGGTGATGGTGTCGAACGGGCAGATGCTGCTCGGACTCTATCGAGGCGTCCGGCGCGCCGGGCTCGAGACGCCGCGCGACATCGCCATCGCCGGATTCGACAACGAGATTTGGACGGAACTCGTCGAGTCGGGGCTCACTGTGATCGAACAACCGGTCGCCGAAATCGGCCGCGCCGCCATGGATCTGCTGTTTGAACGCCTGCGCACGCCGGAAATGGCGACGCGCAAGGTGGCGCTAGCCGGACGATTGGTGGTGCGAGGCTCCTCCGGCGCTCGCGGGACAGCCAGGGAGGCTGGGCCTCAAGCCGATCTCGGCCGTTAGGCTTTGTTCCAATTGCGAGGAATTCAGGCCGGTTGCAGCGCCGGAACGCGTCCGCTTTCGGAGGGTCTCGCCATCGGCGGGGCTCGGCCTTCGACGGCGCAAGCCGGTTGTCGACCCACCGTCGCCGCGGCCGCCGGCTTCACAATTGCCAGGCGCCATCTTGAACTGCGACGCGAGACCGTCTCGAACTTGCCGGCGCCCGCATGGCGAGCGCCTCGGTTCGAGGCGGTCTGTGTCCCGTCGCCCTCCGTCCGCCCTCTTTCACGGCGCGACGGATTTTCCGACGCCGCCTGCCTACAGCCGCCCGGCGAGATACTGGTCGAGCGTAGCGCGGACGCCCTGCGACCACAGCTTCGTCAGCGCGTTGGAGAAGGCGGCGACGTAAGCGGGCGTCTCTGACAGCTCGCCGAAGATGTCGCGCATGGCGAGGAAGGCGCGCGGATCGGCGCGCGCCGGCCGCGCCGCCTGCTGCAGGCGATCCCAGTTGGGGTCGTTGGGCGGGATGATCTTGCCGCTCTCCGACTCGCCGTAGCAATAGCGGCACCACAACGCCGAGACGAGCGCCAGGCCGGCGAAGCTCTGCCCCGCCTTCAGCCGGTCGGCGACGCTCGGCAGAATGAACTTCGGCTGCCGGTTCGAGCCGTCGAGGCACAGGCGCGCCACCGTGTCGCCGATCTTCGGATTGGCGAAGCGCTCGGCGACCTTGAAGCGATAGGCTTCGAGGCTGACGCCGGGCGGCGGCGGCACGACCGACAGAATTTCGCGCTTGGTCAGCGTCTCGAGGAAGGTCGCAATCTGCTTGTCCTCCATCGCCTCGTGGACGAAGTGGATGTCGAGCAGGCCCGCCGGATAGGCAATCGCCGCGTGACCGCCGTTGAGGATGCGGATCTTCATCAGTTCGTAGGGCGCGACGTCAGCGACAAAGGTGGCGCCGACCGTCTCCAGGGCCGGCCGCCCGGCGGGGAACTTGTCCTCGACCACCCACTGGCGGAACTGTTCGCAGAACACCGGGAAGTTGTCCTCGACGCCGTATTGGTCCTTGAGGATCGCGCGCTCGCGGTCGGTGGTGGCCGGCGTGATGCGATCCACCATCGAATTGGGGAACGCGACGTTGGCGCGAATCCAAGCGGCGAGCTCCGGATCGGCGAGCTCGGCGACGCCGGCGACGGCGTTCTGGCAGACATGGCCGTTGCCGGGAATGTTGTCGCACGACATGACGGTGAACGGCGCGACGCCCGCCTTGCGGCGGCGCTTGAGACCGGCGGCGATCAGGCCGAAGGCCGACTTCGGCGCGTCGAAATGCGCCGCGTCGTAGGCGATCTCCGGATGACGCGGGTCGAACGTCTGCGTCGCCGGATCGATGCAATAGCCGCCTTCGGTGACGGTCAGAGAGACGATGCGGATCGACGGCCGCGACAGGACCTCGAGCATCGCCGCGACGTCGAACGGCTTGACGAAGTCGATCATCGACCCGGTCACCCGCACCGTCGTCGCCTGCGCCTCCTGCTCGACGACCGTCGTCAGGTAATCCTGAGCGGCGAGCTTGGCGCGCATGTCGATGTCGTATTCGCGCACGCCGGCGCCGATGATCGCCCAGTCGTGATCGCGTCCGGAGGCGAAGAGATCGTCGAGGTAGACCGCCTGATGCGCGCGGTGGAAATTGCCGACGCCAATGTGAACGATGCCGGCACGCAGATCGGCACGATCATAGCCCGGCGCGGCGACGCCTTTGGGCAGCCTGCCCAGCGCGGCGGCGGAAAGTTTTACGCTCATCGTTTCGTTCCTATTCGACTGTCTTCGCAGATTTGCGATCACGCCATTCGCCGGCCGTCCTGGTCGAAGCGATGAACGTGCGCCGGACGCGGCGTGACGAAGATCGTGTCGCCCGGCGCGATCGGCGCCTCGCCGGCGAGGCGAATGGTCAACGCCCCGACGGCGTCGGATTCGGCGTGCAGGAAGGTGTCGGAGCCGAGGTGCTCGGCGACCCTGACCGACGCCCGCCACTCGCCGCCGGTGGTGGAGATGTCGGCGTGCTCGGGGCGGACGCCGATCGTCGTCGCGCCGCGCTTGGCCGCCGCTTCGCCGCGGATCAGGTTCATTTTCGGCGAACCGATGAAGCTGGCGACGAACAGCCCGTTCGGCCGATTGTAGAGCTCGAGCGGCGAACCGACCTGCATCACCGAACCCTTGTCGAGCACGACGATCTTGTTGGCCATGGTCATCGCCTCGACCTGGTCGTGGGTGACGTAAATCATCGTCGTTTTCAGCGCGTTGTGCAGCTCGCCGATCTCGACTCGCATCTGCACGCGCAAGGCGGCGTCGAGGTTGGAGAGCGGCTCGTCGAACAGGAACGCCTTGGGCTCGCGCACGATCGCGCGGCCGATGGCGACGCGCTGGCGCTGACCGCCTGAGAGCTGGCGCGGCTTGCGGTCGAGATAGTCGGTCAGGTTGAGAATGCCGGCGGCCTTCTGCACCTTCTGCTCGATGACGGCCGGCGGCTGTTTCGCCATCTTGAGGGCGAAGGCGATGTTGTTGCGCACGCTCATGTGCGGGTAAAGCGCGTAGGACTGGAACACCATCGCCAGCCCGCGCTGCGCCGGCCCGACGTCGCTGACGTCGAGGCCGTTGATCTCCACCGCGCCGGAGGTGAGGTCCTCGAGGCCGGCGATCAGGCGCAGCAGCGTCGACTTGCCGCAGCCCGACGGACCGACAAATACGGCGAATTCGCCGTCCTCGATCTTGAGATCGACGCCGTTGATGATGTTGACGGCGCCGAAGCTCTTGCGCACGCCTTTCAGTTCGATACTGCCCATGGTCGGGTTTCCTTAGATCCGGATCACTTGACGGCGCCGAAAGTCAGGCCGCGCACCAATTGCTTCTGCGAGAACCAGCCGAGAATGATGATCGGAGCGATCGCCAGAGTCGAGGCCGCCGACAGTTTGGCCCAAAACAGGCCCTCGGGGCTCGAATATTCGGCGATCAGGAAGGTCAACGGCGCGGCGTGGGTCGTCGTCAGTCGCAGCGTCCAGAACGCTTCGTTCCATGACAGGATGACAGACAATAGCATCGTCGAGGCGATGCCGGGCGTCGCCATCGGCGTTAGCACGTGGACGATCTCGTTGAGCAGCGACGCGCCATCCATGCGCGCCGCCTCAAGGATGTCGACCGGGATCTCCTTGAAGTAGGTGTAGAGCATCCAGATGATGATCGGCAGATTGACCATCATCAGCAGGAAGCCGACGCCGAGCCGCGTGTCGATCAGGTGGTAGTCGCGGTAGAGGAGATAGATCGGCACCAGCACGCCGACCCCGGGCATCATCTTGGTCGACAGCATCCACATCAGCACGTCGGTCGTTCGCCGCGTCATGATCCAGGCGACGACCGGCAGGCCGACGATGACGGCCAGCAAGATGTAGCCCCACCAACTGGTGAACAGAGGAAACGAGGTCAGCCAGGCGATCAGGACCGTCACGGCGATGCCGGCGAGCATGAATGCGTACATCACGTGGGTTTCGCGCCGATCGATGGCGATCGTCGGCGCAAACGCCATCGACCACGCCGCAGGCACCGCGATCGCCAGCCCAACCAGATTGGCGCCGATCGACAGCAGGACCGAGTTCGTCGCCGCGCCGATATAGTTGGAGCGCTCCTGCACTACCCCGTAGTTCTCGAGCGTCCAGTGGAAGAACAAGAATTTCGGCGGGATGGCGAAGGCGTCGAGCTCCGACTTGAAGCTCGTCAGCACGGTCCACAGGATCGGGAAGAAGATCAGCAGCCCGACAACCCACGCCAGGATCGTCATCGCCAGCCGATGCGAGAATTTCCGCCGCGTCGCCATGATCAGCTCTCCAGATTCTTGCCGACGATGCGCATCAGGAAGATCGCGACGATGTTGGCGAGCACGACGGCGACAAGGCCGCCCGCCGAGGCGCCGCCGACGTCGAAGTCAAGCAGCGCCTGCTTGTAGATGAGGAAGGGAATGTTGGTGGTCGCGTCGCCTGGCCCGCCCTTGGTGGTGACGAGAATTTCGGCGTAGACGCTGAGCAAGAAGATCGTTTCGATCAGCACGACGACGGTCATCGCGCGCGCGATGTGCGGTAGAATGATGTAGAACAGGTAGGAGACTGGACCGGCGCCGTCGAGCGCGGCGGCTTCCTTTTGCTCCTCGTCGAGCGACTGCAGCGCGGTGAGCAAGATCAGCGCCGCGAACGGCAGCCATTGCCAGGAGACGATGATAATGACCGAAAGCAGCGGCCAGTTGGTGAACCAGTCGATCGCCGGCAGCCCGACCAATTGCGCCAGCCAGGCGAACAGGCCGGAGATCGGGTTCATGAACAGGTTCTTCCACACCAACGCGCTGACGGTCGGCATCACCAGGAACGGCGCAATGACCATCAGGCGCACGATGCCCTGGCCCATGATCGGTTGATCGATCAGCAAGGCGACGAACAGGCCGCCGACGACGCTGACCACCAGCACCGCGCCGACAAGGACGAGCGTGTTGTAGAGCGCCGCGAAGAAGTTCGGGTCGCTGAGAAAATCAATGTAGTTCTGGAAGCCGATGAACGCGACGTTGTCGGCGTCGAGCAGGCTGTAGCGCAGCGTCGAGAAGTAGATGGTCATCGCCAGCGGCACGGCCATCCACAGGAAGAGGAGGATCACCGACGGCGCGGCGAGCGCTCGGCCTGCGATATTCGTTCTTTGAGTCGCCATCGGCGTGAGCTCCCCCAGGGGCGCTGAGCGTTTCCGTTCGCCGCGTCGGCGGCGCGTCCGGGCCGCAGCGTTTGCTTGAAATCGGCCTCCCCCGCGCCCCTCCTCGCGAACAAGGAGGGGTTTGGGACCGGGAGGGAGTCCACAGCTTAGCGGCGCGGTTGGCGACGCGCCGCTTCTTTCTGCCGTTACTTGATGTAACCGGCCTTCTTCATCGTCGCTTCCGTCGAGGCCTGAGCCTTGGCGAGCGCGTCGTCGACACTCGTCGTTCCGGCGACGGCGGCGGAGAAGTCCTGACCGACTTCGGTGCCGATGCCCTGGAACTCGGGGATGGCGACGAACTGCACGCCGACGTACGGCGCGGGCTTGACCGTCGGATGAGTCGGGTCAGCCGTGTTGATCGAGTCGATCGTCATCTTGGCGAACGGAACCTTGGCGTATTCCGGGTTGGCGTAGAGCGACTTGCGGG
>Ga0181529_10007884_pt1 | contig 10507 bp, 7 predicted proteins | sample PEATcosm2014_Bin_36_FD_119763 | JGI IMG/M metagenome (GOLD analysis project Ga0181529, IMG submission 119763) | Peatland microbial communities from MTU Mesocosm Facility, Houghton, MI, USA - PEATcosm2014_Bin10_30_metaG | ecosystem: Environmental > Terrestrial > Soil > Wetlands > Peat | place... | reverse complement strand
TTCTCCGCAGACGCCGACCTTGAGATTTGGGCGAGTAGCCCGGCCGCGGTCGGTAGCCATCTCGACAAGCTGGCCGACGCCAGCCTGATCGAGGGTCAAGAAGGGGTCCTGCTTGAAGACTCCGGCCTTGATGTATGCGGGCAGGAATTGGTTGATGTCGTCGCGGGAGATGCCGTAGGTGGTTGAAGTGAGGTCGTTGGTGCCGAAGCTGAAGAACTCGGCCTCCTCCGCGATCTTGTCTGCGGTGAGAGCGGCGCGGGGCAACTCGATCATGGTGCCAACCTTGTAGTCCACCTTAGCGCCCTTCTCCTTGAAGACCTCGCTGGCAACACGGCGGACGATGGCGGTTTGATTGCGCATCTCCTCGATGGTGCCGACGAGCGGGATCATGATTTCGAGGTGCGGTTCGCCGCCCTTCTTCTTGATGATGACGGCGGCTTCGATCATGGCGCGCACCTGCATCTCGGTGATCTCCGGGAAGGAGATTCCGAGGCGGCAGCCGCGCAGGCCTAGCATTGGGTTGGCTTCATGCAGCTCTTCGACACGGGCCAGCAGCGGGCGCAGCGTCTTGAGTTTGGGCGAGCGGGGCTTGGTTTCTTCCAGGCGCGCGATCTCGACCAGAAGGTCCTCGCGCTTGGGCAGGAACTCGTGCAGCGGAGGATCGAGTGTACGGATGGTGACGGGCAGAGGGCCCATGGCCTTGAAGAGACCGACGAAGTCCGCGCGCTGCATGGGCAGCAGCTTCTTGAGCGCAAGACGGCGGTCCTTCTCGTTGGTGGCGAGAATCATGGCGCGCATGTGTTCGATGCGGTCCTCGGCAAAGAACATGTGCTCTGTGCGGCAGAGGCCGATGCCTTCGGCGCCGAAGAGGAGCGCCTGCTTGGCGTCGCGGGGAATGTCCGCGTTGGCGCGGATCTGTAGCTTGCGCAGTGGGTCTGCCCAGCTCATGAAGGTGACCAGGTCGGCATCGTCGGGCTGCACGGGCAGAGTCTTCAGCTTGCCGCCGATGACGCGGCCGGTGGTGCCGTCGAGGGAGAGCCAATCGCCGTGGCGATAGGTATGGCCTTTGACGCGCAGTTCCTTGTGCGCTTCATCTACTACGCAATCGCCCGCTCCGGCCACGCAACATTTGCCCATGCCGCGTGTGACGACGGCGGCGTGCGAGGTCATACCGCCGCGCGAGGTGAGAATGCCGGATGCGACCTCCATGCCGGCGATGTCTTCCGGCGTAGTCTCACCGCGCACCAGGATGATGTCCTTGAATGCTCCTGTGGCGCGCGCCTTGACGGCATCCTCCGCGGTGAAGACGATCTGTCCAACGGCCGCACCAGGCGAGGCCGGGAGGCCAGTGGCGAGGACTTCGATCTTCTCGCCCTTCTCCACCAGGCGGGGAACCAGGAAGTCGTAGATCTGGTCGGGCTCGACGCGCATGATGGCCTCTTCCTTGGTGATGAGGCCCTCCTTCACCATGTCGATGGCGACGCGCACGGCGGCCAGGCCAGTGCGCTTGCCGTTACGCGTCTGCAGCATGTAGAGCTTGCCATCCTGGATGGTGAACTCGAAGTCCTGCATGTCGCGGTAGTGTTTTTCCATGCTCCATGTGCATGCGCGCAACTGTTCGTAGACCTTGGGCATGGCGCGTTCCAGCTCACTGATCGGCATGGGGGTGCGGATGCCGCTGACGACGTCCTCGCCCTGTGCGTTCATCAGGTACTCACCGAAGAAGGCGTGCTCACCGGTGGCGGGGTTGCGGGTGAAGCCAACGCCGGTGCCGGAGCTGTCGCCCATGTTGCCGAAGACCATGCACTGCACGTTGACGGCTGTGCCCAGCCAGTCGTCGATGCGGTTGATGCGGCGATAGGTCTTGGCGCGTTCGCTGTTCCAACTGCGGAAGACGGCATCGCGGGTCTGTACCAACTGCTCCAGCGGACTCTGGGGGAACTCCTTGCCGCTCTCCTTCTTGACGAGCTTCTTGTACTCGACGATGACCTCTTTGAGCGCCTTGGCGCTGAGCAGATAGTCGAGCTTGACGCGCTCTTTGGCCTTGGCGGCGTCGAAGATGTGCTCAAACTTTTTCTTGTCGATGTCTAGCACGACGTTGCCGAACATCTGGATGAGGCGGCGATAGGAGTCGTAGGCGAAACGCGGATCGTTGCTGCCGCGCGAGAGCCCTTCGACCGAGCGGTCGTTGAGGCCGAGGTTGAGGATGGTGTCCATCATGCCGGGCATGGAGAACTTGGCACCGGAGCGGACGGAGACCAGCAGCGGGTTCTCGGGCGCGCCAAGATCCTGACCCTGTAGCTTCTCCAGACGCTTGAGAGCTTCGAGCATCTCGACGTTAACCTGGGGGCTGAGCTTTCCGCGCATGTACTCGCGACAGGCTTCGGTCTGGATGGTGAATCCCGGCGGGACGGGCAGGCCGGCGTTGGTCATCTCGGCCAGACCTGCGCCCTTGCCTCCCAGCACATCTTTCATGCGACCATTGCCCTCGGCCTTACCGCCACCGAAGAAGTAGGTATATTTGGTTGGGGTCGAGGTTGAACCTGCATCTTCTACAAGCGGTGCTTCCATCACGCCTTGCTTCATCAGTAAATCCTCCATAGGGCAGGGAGATCGCGGGCTGAGCTGGGAGGGGATGTCGTCAGGCAGGGTCAGTTCTGAAGAGAGACAGGAACTTTCAAAAGACTGCGTGCGGTTCATTCCACCATACGGCCACGGTGCGAGTCATCCATGCCGCTAAGCTGCGTCTCGCGACAATTTAGAATCCATTATTACACTCACAGAGCGGGGGTGGTTCTGTCTGTGCGCCTCGTCACAGACAATGTTGCAAGCAAAGGAGTTCCCTTATGGTTCTACGACGAAAATTCATCGTTATGTGATAAATAGACGCACTCGCAGGTGTTGTGGGGGCAGGATACAGGCCATTGGGCGCAACAGAGAATCTCATGCGCAATGCAGATGTTGAACATCGGTTGTACATGCTGAAGGGTCGCGTTTAAGCCAGCATACGGAACGGTTGCGGATACAATACATCGAGGGCGCGCAAGCGCATCCTGAGGTGCGGGATGGCCGGCAGCGTGCCTACCGATGGCCGCGGGCGAGTAGCTCAACTGGATAGAGCACCAGCCTTCTAAGCTGGTGGTTGTGGGTTCGATTCCCGCCTCGCCCACCATTTTGAAGCCGGGAGGCTGTACGATGAGCGAGCAAATGGACCTGACGCCCCTGGTCAACGCACAGCGCCGCCTCAGCGAGGGGTTACTTCGCTATCAGAACGACATTTCAGATGCGCAGATCCGCGATGGATTGATTCAGCGGTTCGAGTTTACCTATGAGATTGCGCAGAAGATGCTGAAGCGATTTCTGGAATCGACCTCAGCGTCTCCCTCCGAGTACGACACAATGCCATTTGCCGATCTGATCCGCTCGGCCAACGAGAAGGGCCTGCTGCGGGGCGACTGGACCAGTTGGAAACGGTTCCGCGAGATGCGTGCCAAGACCAGCCACACCTACGACGAAGCGGTGGCCTTGCAGGTGGTGGATGGAATCCCTGAATTTCTTGCGGAAGCGGAATTTCTGATCGACAGGATGCAGAGGCGATCAGCAGAATGACTCCCCAGATAGAGCCGCCGGAGGGACTTATTGTTACGGCCGACGAGTTGGGAATTGTGCGGGCGATCCTGCTGCGTCGTGTGCCGGGGCGCGAGGTGTGGGCCTTCGGTTCGCGTGTGGGGGCGAAGGACACGAGCCACGTCAAAAAATTCTCCGATCTTGACCTGGCCATGAAAGGCGATCAGCCGCTGCCACTGAGTACGCTGGCTGCGCTTGCCGACGACTTTAGTGAGTCCGACCTGCCGTACAAAGTCGATGTCGTCGACTGGGCGACTACCTCGGCGAGGTTCCGCGCCATCATCGAATCGTCGCACATTGTTCTTATTCCTGCCGGCTGAGAGTGCTGCCAAGGGCGGCCCTGCGCGAGTAGAATTGTGGCTATGAGCCTCTACTTTGCCGCCGGATCGCCAACCACCGACTTTACCCCTTCCGAGATCAAAGCAGCCCTTGCCAGCGCGTTCGACAAGCTGGGCGTGCGCAAGAAAGTGCTTGCCGTGCCGCCGGATTTCACCCGCATGCACGCCATGGCGGGCACGCTGACCGAGTATGCGTGGAACTACTATGGCGACGCGCTGACGGACGTGCTGCCCGCTCTGGGAACGCACAAGCCGATGACCGACCATGAGATCCAGACCATGTTTGGGCCGACGCCGCGCGACCTGTTCCGGGTACACGACTGGCGCAACGACATTGTGACGCTGGGCGAGGTGCCGGGCTCGTTTGTGAATGAGGTGAGCGAGGGCATGCTGGACTACAGCTGGCCGGCGCAGGTGAACAAGCTGCTGCGCGACGGCGGGCATGACCTGATCCTGTCGATCGGCCAGATAGTACCGCACGAAGTGGTGGGCATGGCCGGCTTCAACAAGAATGTGTTTATTGGTACGGGCGGCGTGATGGGCATCCATCGCAGCCACTTCCTGGGTGCGGTATACGGGATGGAGCGCATGATGGGCCGGGCGGACACGCCGGTGCGGCGTGTGCTGAACTACTCCAGCGAACACTTTGCGCAACATATGCCGATTGTGTATGTGCTGACGGTGGTGAGCAAGAATGCTGCGGGTAAGCTGGCACTGAATGGGCTGTTCATCGGCGACGATACGGAGTGCTTCGAGCGCGCGGCTGAGCTGAGCTTGAAGGTGAACTTCCTGATGATGGACCGCGAGATCAAGAAAGCGGTTGTGCTGCTGGATGAGCACGAGTACAAGAGTACATGGCTGGGCAATAAGAGCGTATACCGCACGCGGATGGCTCTGGCCGACGACGCAGAGTTGATTGTGCTGGCGCCGGGAGTACATGAGTTCGGCGAAGACCCGACCATCGATATGCTGATCCGCAAATTCGGTTACTGCGGCACTCCGGCGACGCTGGAAGCGGTGAAGAACGACCCCACGCTGGCAGGCAATCTTTCGGCGGCGGCGCACCTGATCCACGGGTCGAGCGAGGGGCGGTTCCGGATTCGCTACTGCCCCGGCCACCTGACGCGGCAGGAGATTGAAGGCGCGCACTTCGAGTATGGCGACCTGACCCAGTACATGGCGAAGTACAACCCGGCCAAGCTTAACGACGGATGGAACATGGTGGATGGCGAAGAGATCTTCTACATCTCGAACCCAGGGCTTGGGCTTTGGGCGTACGAAGGGCGCTTCAAGGATTCGTCGACCGCTGCGCCGATACATGCGACTGTCGCCTGACTTCCACAACACATGACGAATAGTGTCTGTGCGCAGCGATATGTGAAGGATTTGCCGCGCCTACAAGCAGCGCAGTATGCTTGGGAGCGGCGCAGATTAGTTGAAACAGCGTGACGAGAGACGGCACAGGGAGAAGGAATGAGCACAGCAGTGATTGAAACACTGGAACTACCGAAGTTTTCCATAGGGGTGGGCGACCGGTTTGCCCACCAAGCGAAGGCCCAGTTGGCAGCATGCATGAAGGCGGCGGATGCGGGCGTTGAAGTGGTCCCTGTGTGGAACAAGTCGAACCGTGAGCACACCATCATCGGCACGGAGCCGGTGCAGACGCGCGAGGCCGCCGACGCGGCGGTGAAGGAGATGGGCTGGAGCAAGCCCTACTTTCTGGACGCGGACCATATCAACCTGAAGACGGTGCAGCGCTTCGTGGATCCCTGCGACTTCTTTACCCTGGATGTGGCGGACATGATCGGCCAGGCGGCCAAGCCGGAGGGTGTGGCCGCGTTCGTTGCGGCGCATGCGGAGCTGATCGGAACGGTTGCGATTCCTGGGATTTCCATTCCGTTCCAAACCGACAAGGCATTCGTCGTGGGCGTAGCCGACAAATTCCTGGCCGCGGTGCAGGATGCGGGACAGATCTATCAATTTCTGATCCAAAACAAGGGCGCGGGTCGCTTTGTTTCGGAGATTTCGATGGACGAGACGGACCTGCCGCAGACGCCGGTGGAGCTGCTGATTATTCTGGCGATGATTGCCGACCAGAAGATTCCTATCCAGACGATTGCGCCGAAGTTCACCGGCCGCTTCAACAAGGGCGTGGACTATGTGGGCGATGTGAAGCAGTTTGCCAAGGAGTTCGAGGAGGACCTTGCGGCGATTGCGTTTGCTATCAAGAAATACGGGCTGCCCGCGAACCTTAAGCTGAGCGTGCATTCCGGCTCGGATAAATTCTCCATCTATAAGGCGATCCACGACGGAACGAAGAAGTTCAACGCGGGAGTCCACCTGAAGACGGCGGGGACGACCTGGCTGGAGGAGCTGATAGGACTGGCAGAGGCGGGCGGCAACGGGCTGGCGATTGCGAAGGAAGTTTACGCGGAGGCGCTGGCCCACAAGGACGAGCTGACCGCGCCGTATGCCACGGTGATCGACATCGACGAGAGCAAGCTGCCGACGGCGGCGGAGGTGAACGGCTGGACGAGCCAGCAATATACTTCGGCGTTGCGCCACGATCAGAAGAATGCGGCGTACAACCCAAGCTTTCGACAACTGCTGCATGTGGGCTTTAAGATTGCCGCCAAGATGGGGCCGCGCTACCTGGACGCTCTGGAGGCCAACGAGGCAATGGTGGCCAAGAACGTGACCGCGAACCTGTGGGAGCGACACATCAAGCCGGTTTTCCTAGGGAAGTAGGGAAGGCATAACACCGATCGACACCGATGGAATGGATTAGGAACGAATAAAGGCAAAATACGGGAATTCTTCCCCTTCGACTACGCACAGGGTCAGAATGACAAGCAAAAAGGAATGACAATTTATACGAGTTATTAATAAATAACAACAATAAGAACAAAGAGATATTAAGGAGAAAGAAATGAGTCTTGGTTTCACAATCCCGGAAAAGGGTTCACTTGATTTACTTTCACTTGGCGCACTGGTACACCGGCTCGATCCGGGGATCATACCGTTCCGCAAGGCGACGAATTTTGCCGTTCACGTCAGCGGCGGTGAGTTCAATGTTGCGGCCAATCTGTCGGACTGCTTCGGGTTGAAGACGGGAATTGCCAGTGCGATGGTGTCTTACCCGATCGGCGACCTGATTGCCGAGGGCGTACGGGGCATGGGAGTGAAGCCGTTGTACAAGCGGTTTGCGCACGACGGCGTACGTGGGCCGAACATGGCCACCGTATACAGCGATCAGGGATTTGGTGTGCGCGCGCCCATCGTCTTCTACAACCGCTGCAATGAGGCTGCCGCGCAACTGAAGCCGGGCGACTTCGACTGGAAGGCGATTTTCGGCGAAGGTGTGCGCTGGTTCCATTCGGGCGGAATTTTTTCGTCGCTCTCGGAGACAACGTCGGCGCTGGTGATTGAGGCGATGCAGGCCGCGCGGGCGGCGGGAGTGGTTACATCATTCGACCTGAACTACCGCGAGAAGCTGTGGAAGACGCAGGGCGGCATGGAGCGCGCACACAAGGTGTTGGGACAGATTGTGGAGAATGTTGACGTGCTGATCGGCAACGAGGAGGACCTGCAAAAGGGACTCGGATTTGCCGGGCCGGATGTTTCGGCCAGCGCCAAGGCAGCCAGCTCCAAGCTGGATACGGGGGCGTTCCTGGCCATGATCGAGCAGGTGGTGGCGCGCTTCCCGAAGACAAAGATTGTGGCTACTACGCTGCGTGAAGTGCATAACACCAACCACCATAGTTGGAGTGCGGTGGCATGGGTGAACGGCAAGGCAGTGACCGCGCCGACGGCCGAACTGAAGGTGCTGGACCGCGTCGGCGGCGGTGACGGATTCGCATCCGGCTTCATCTATGGGCTGCTGAGCGGCAAGACGCCCGATGAGGCGGTCAAACTGGGATGGGCGCACGGAGCATTGATGACGACCTTCCCCGGCGATACCACGATGGCGACGCTGGACCAGGTTGTTGCGTTTGCCGGCGGCGGATCGGCGCGCATTCAACGCTAGCATTTGATTTTTTACGCGGCACTGAAATGGAGAGATTATGAGTGAGCAGCAAGGTAACTTCGATCTGGCAGAACTGACGAAGATGTACGACTTCAAAGGGAAGACGGTGGCCATTACGGGCGGCGCCGGAGTTTTGGGCAGCGACATTGTGTACGCACTGACCGGATGCGGCGCGGAGGTTGCCATTCTGGACATCGTCTCCGAGCTGCATCCAGCGACGATTCAGCGTCTGGGAGAGCGCATTAAGCAGGTTTTGGTGTTCAAGTGCGACGTGCTGAACCGCGAGAGCATCGGAAAGACGGCCGAGGACGTGATGAAGCGCCTGGGCAAGCTGGATTGCCTGATCAACGCCGCGGGAGGCAATAAGCCGACGGCCACCACCAGCGCTGAGTTGAAGTTCTTCGATCTTCCCGCGGACGCATTGCGCTGGGTGTTCGAGCTGAATGTGATGGGAACAATTCTTCCCTCGCAGGCATTTGGCAAGGTGATGGCGGAGCAGGGGTATGGCACCATCCTGAATATTTCTTCGATGAACGCATTCCGGCCGTTGACGCGCATTGCGGCCTACTCCGCGGCGAAGGCTGCGGTCAGCAACTTTACGCAGTGGTTGGCTGTGCACATGGCGCAGGAATATTCGCCCAGGATACGGGTGAATGCTATTGCGCCAGGATTCTTCCTCACCGATCAAAACCGTTTTCTGTTGACCGACAAGGAGACGGGAGAGTGGACGGCACGCGGCAAAACAATCGTCGGACACACACCGATGGCGCGGCTTGGTGTATCCGCGGACCTGTTTGGTGGCGTGCTGTGGCTGCTGTCGCCGGCATCGGAGTTCGTGACCGGCGTGGTGATTCCCATCGATGGCGGCTTCTCGGCGTTCAGCGGGGTGTAGGTTCAGAGGGCTAAATCAGAGATTATGATGTATTCGACAGGCAGTTCCTGAGAGATATGTCGGGAATAGGAAGGTACAGGCCATGTCCATGACAACCGGCGATAAGCGTAGCATGAAATTCTTCGCCATTCGGTTTGTTGGAGTGGCGTTGTTGGCGCTGCTGTTCTTCGCTTCATGCATGACGGTTCTTTGCGCACAGGCCATTGAGATTAAGCTCGTCGATGGCAAAACCGGACGCACTATAACAGATAAGTCTGAATTGAACGTATGGGTAGGGCATATACGCGAATTTCCATTTATAGTTCCAGCGGGCAAGCAAGGAGTTGCTCTGCTGCGTCTTACCGACAAGGACAGCGAGATCAATGTTCCGGAGTGCGGAGGCATGCGAGCAGAGGCGGCGAAATTAAATAGGAAAAATAAGAACGAGGTGGCAGAGTTTAACAAGAAGTTCAAAGACTGCACAGGCTTTGAGGTGGACAACCCTATTGTGAGGTATGCCGACTCGATCTCGGTTCAGACGCTGCCCGGCGATATCTCCTGGAAGGCTGGTGGCGGCGACCGCAGTATGGGGTACGTCCCATGCTGGGTGGATTCGAATCAAAACAAGTATTCCTGGACGACCATCACAGATTTCTCGACAAAGGATGTACTTCAGCAAGGCGTTGTGACAGCGAATACCTGCAGCAGTGCTACTGTATCGGCGAATCCCGGGCAGATCATCCTCTTCGTGAGGTTACCAAGTAACGTGGAATACTTGCGACAATATGTGCATGGTGAGACAAGGGACCATTTGAGGTCTTGGTGAGTTATATGGTAGGCCATGTGGTGAGGATATGCCACGAAGGATGTGCTTCAGTATGGCGTTATCTCGGCGAATACTTGCGGCAAGTCACTGTGGCTCACCAAAAGTCCATCCGGCGCGGATTTTCTTTGTGAGAAGTAGACCGCGCAGACGGCCTAATTATCGATGCACTTTGTAGTGGTACGGGGCTACTTCACACTGTTGCGGGGTGGTGCGTGGAGTGTTTGCCGCCTGCGCAGACAAGCGCAGTTGAAGGGTATACTCATTAGGTAACATCGGCATTTCATGCGGGGGAGAATCTATGAGCGCGAACGGAAATCATCCAACAAACGGCAATGGAGCGCACGCGAACGGCGAGGATTACACGGTGCCAGCGCCGCGCGCCCAGTGGATTGTGAAGCGCCGCGCCGAAGCTGCACGCACAGGCGACAGCAACATGAGCCAGATGCACTTTGCGCGCAAGGGGATGATAACCGAAGAGATGGCGTATGTGGCGCGGGTGGAGAAGCTGACGCCGGAGTTTGTACGCGATGAGATTGCAGTGGGTCGCATGATCATTCCGGCCAATATCAACCACCCTGAGTTGGAGCCGATGGCGATCGGTGTGGGATCGCTGTGCAAGATCAACGCGAACATTGGCAACTCGGCGATGGTGTCGAACGTGGATGAGGAGCTGCGCAAGCTGCACACGGCGGTGCATTACGGGGCGGACACGGTGATGGACCTGTCCACGGGCGGCGACATTCCCATGATCCGCGAGCAGATTCTGCGCCATTCGCCGGTGCCGCTGGGTACAGTGCCGATCTACGAAGCGCTGGCGC
>Ga0181529_10007881_pt1 | contig 10513 bp, 7 predicted proteins | sample PEATcosm2014_Bin_36_FD_119763 | JGI IMG/M metagenome (GOLD analysis project Ga0181529, IMG submission 119763) | Peatland microbial communities from MTU Mesocosm Facility, Houghton, MI, USA - PEATcosm2014_Bin10_30_metaG | ecosystem: Environmental > Terrestrial > Soil > Wetlands > Peat | place... | reverse complement strand
TGACTGCCCAGGTGTCCTGAGCAAAGAGGTCGTACATCTTGATCCAGAAGTCGTCTGTGCCCTGCGTGCCCGCCTTGGTGTTCACAGTGTCCACGGTTTGAACAAGGCTGTTGTAGTGATAGCCGGCGTAAGCATCGGTATTACCCGACTGTCCGGCGAAGGCGTCCGCGATCCAGTAAGCGAATTCATTCGCGTTTGTACCTTCGCCCGAGTAGCTGTAAAGTCCGCCACCCTGGTAGAGGTTGACCATGACTTCGTGGACGATGTTGGCGTCGCCGCCGAACTTGAATGTGTTGCGCCCGAGGACCAAGCTGAGCGCGTCTGACGCCTGGATGCGGTGCTCGTCCGGCTCGGCGGGACGCGGCAAGGCATTGGGCATGCCGTAGGTGATGGCTCCCATGCCAACCGAGGGCGCGGCATCGTTGGCGCCGTCCGTCTCCAGATCGCGGCCCCACTGGCCGTGAACCTGGTTCACTGTGCGGCTGTTGAAGGTGGTGGTGAGCCCGCCGACCAGGAAGCGCTCATGATAGTACGCTGGGCCGTTCGCCGTATAAGACCCGCCGGAAATTGTCGGTGCGGCGTTGTAGCCGTTGTTCGAACCGAAGTCGGCCCAGTTGAAGTCAATAAACGCGTCGTTCTTGTCGTTAATGTGATAGTCAAGACGCGGAAAGAAGAGATCCTGCTTGGCGTAGCGCGAAGGCGCTGATTCACCCACGTTGATGAGGAACTGGATACCCGCATTACACATCGTCGTCGTGATCGTCGCCGGGCACTGGGTCGGCGAAATAACGGTTCCGCCTGAATTCTGCCCAGTGGGCGTGAGCGTGATGGTGTTGGTGTTGTAGTAGAGAGCGCGGCCCACGCGGCGGAAGCCGTCGTAGGTAAGGAAGTAGAAGAGCTTGTTCTTGATAAACGGGCCACCGACTGAACCGCCAAACTGGTTCTGCTGGTGGATGGTCTGGGTTAGAAGTGCGGCCGCTGACACCGGATTGAGCGACGCGCTGCCATGGAGACCATTCCACTTGGGATAGGGATCGAGCGCATTCAGCGCCGGATAGCGGAGATAGTAGAACAGGTCACCGTGCATCGAGTTGGTGCCGTTTTTGGTGATGGCGTTTACCTGGCCACCGGCGGCCTGGCCGAATTCAACCGAGTAGTTCGATGTTTCCGCCTGAAACTCTTTGATCGAATCGGCCGAGTAGACGTAGGGAGCGCCCGAAGCGCGGCCGCGCGCTTCAGAGAACAGCATCTGGTTGTTGTTTGCGCCGTCAACGTAGTTCTGGTTGTAGAGGCCGCTGATGCCGTGGAAGCTGATGAGGCCCGAGGAGCCGTCCTGGGTCACGTTCGGTGTGAGGAGCACAAAGCTCGACCAGTTGCGTGCGGCGACCGGAAGGTTCTGGACCATCTCCTGGTCCATGGTCTGCGAAACTTCAGTCTTCTGTGTATCGAGGATCTGTGTATCGGCCTGCACCTCGACGGTGGTGGTGGTGGAACTGACCTTGAGGGTGATATCGACAGTCAGAGTCTCACCGACGAGGAGGGTCAGTCCGGTCTTCTCGACTTTGCCGAAGTTGGCGGCCGAGGCATCCACCTTGTAGTGGCCGGGAAGCAGAAATGGCGCGGCGTAAAGGCCGTTGGCATTGGTCACATAGGTGTGAATGACGCCAGTGTCGGTATTGATGACCGAAACCGAGGCTCCGGGAACGGCAGCCATGGCTGCGTCTTCGACGGTGCCATTGATGCTGCCTGCGCCCGTCGTTTGCGCTAACGTGCGGCTCACATTAAATGAAAGGAAGAATGCCGCCAGGGCCAGCACGGCGAAACACTTTTGGGGACGATAATTCCGAAGCATTTTCATGACTTTGGCTCTCCTAAAAGGGGTATGTGATTTTGAAGTTTTTTGACTGTAACGCGCAAAAGCCGCGAATAAGACGGCTTAATCAGCCCTGGAACGGGCCAAAAGGTCACGTAAATCAATCACCAAATTTCAGATTCCACGCTGTGTGAAACCGACCAATCTTGGTTTTGAATCAACGCGTTACGTCTTGATGTCATCATTTAAACAGACAAATGTTAATAGAATGTTACAAACCGATTCCGGCGGGGTCAATTGCCCATGAATTGGAGATCAATCCGGTATGGAAAAAACCGCAATAACCATGTGATAACGCGGGCTGGAGCGCAGGCGGCCCAAAGCGCCTGCCCGACCGGACCTGCTTATGGATCAACCCAGAAGCCGTTTACTCGTAGGCCAGGGCGTCGATGGGGTCTTTGCGGGCGGCCATCCAGGCCGGATAGAGAGCGCCCAAGAGCGAGCCGGCAAAGGCGATGAGCGCTCCCCTGGCGATCCATCCGCCGGTCAGTTCGAAGGCAAAACCCGGAGAGTGGAAGTGAAGAGCGGCTCGCACCCCAAACGTGGCTGCAATACCGACGATAACGCCGGCAACTGCGAGCAATCCGCACTCGCGGAGGACCACCCCGACCACCGCCAGTTTTGAAGCTCCCATGGCCTTGAGGATGCCAATCTCGCGGGTGCGCTCGAGGACCGCCGTATACATCGACTGGAAGATGACCAGGAATCCGACAATTACCGCAATGACGATGACCACGTCGAGCGCCATATCGAAGCCGGGAAATCGGGCCGGGGTGTACATGGAGATGATGTCCTCCATGGGCTGCACCCGGTAGCCCTGCAGACCCGGCGTAGATAGAATCTCCTGGCGAATTGCTTCATCGTTTGCGGGGTTGTCGCTCTTGATATAGATGACGGTGGCTTTGCCGTCGGAACCGAGGAGCGTGCCGAGCGTGTCAACGGGCACCAGCCTTCGCCCTCCCTTGCCGCTCTCGACGATGCCGCAAATGCGGAAATCATGATGGACGGACTGAATGGGAATCATCTCACCGACATGATGACCTTTGCCGTTCTTTGCCCAGACGTCGTCGACGATAACGTCGTAAGGTCCCTGAAAGGGGCCGCCGGCGAGAAAGGTGAACGGTTTGAGCGCGTCGAACGTCTTGTAGTCGATGCCCCACAGGATTTCGATCGCATCTCCCATGGCAAAGTTGGTAATGGCAGGCGAGGCCACCGCGACGTGAGGCAAGGTAGCAAGAAACGGAGCCAGCTTGACCGGCATGGGAGCGCCGCTCATGCCGTTCATGAAACTCGCATTCGAAGGGCTGACAACGAGATCGGCGCCAATGCCGTTGGTGCGCTGTTTCTGGTCATTGAGCATGCCCATGAAGATGGCGACAATCGACAAGATCATGACAACTTCAATGGAGACAGCGAGCACGCTGATGATGGAGCGCACGGGACGACGAACGAGATTGGCAATGACGAGCTTGTTCATGCGCGAGCCTGGTTCCGAGGGGCAAGGCTGGTAAATTGCCCCTCGCATTCAGGGTATCAGCAGCGGTGAGGATGGTCACAGCCGGGGAGTTTGGGTTGGAGCTAGAGTTACTTTGGATGGGGCTGCGGAGGGTTTGAAAGAATCACCCGTAACGTTACCAAGGAGCGTCATCCCAATGAAAATAAAGACAAAACTAAGAATTAATTTTGACGTAAAACTAGTCCCCGGTTTATTGTGGAAAAGCAGTGTCTAATAATGGGTCATAAGGTCTTGGTCGCCAATGGGGAACTTTGGTGAAGACCTGCGCATGGAGCGGCTATCCCGCGGCATGGCGCTGGAAGACATAACCGCAGTTACAAAAATCAGCCAACGCCATTTGCTCGCGCTGGAACAGGAGCGCTTTCGCCTTTTGCCCGGCGGAATTCTGAGCAAGGGAATTGTGCGTGGATACGCGGGCGCGCTGGGGCTCGACCAACAAGACTGGACACAGCGTTTTCTGATGGCCTGCGATGCGGCGGGCGATGCGATGGACGAGGATCGCAGTTGGACTGCATTCGCGTCGAACGTGGGCAAGGCGCGCATTTTGCGCCGCGAAGCCGTGGAAATGCGCATGCGCTGGGTGGGCGCGGTCCTGCTCGCTCTGGTTGTCAGCGCAGCCGCCTACATGACGTTTCGTTATTACGGCGTGCGCGCCGGTTGGTGGTCGAACCTGCTGCCCTTTGGAGAACAGCACGGCGCATTGCACTCGGCAACAACCGCGGTCCACGCGTTCCTGACCCGCCTGCTTGTGTGGCTCGGCCACTAGCCCTTTCGAATTAGACAATCTCCTCGCAATTGCGGTTCAATCGTCTGCTGACTCCCTTGAGTCGGCAATGCTCCCCGTTCACATTTGAGTCTTTGCCCTCGCGCACCCGGCGCGATTACCATAGATGATGCACAGTCAGGCTCCGGCCAGACAGGTGCGGGCGCGCAAGCGATGATGGCCACGGGCCGGACTGAGTACCCTCGGAAGCGGTTACTCACACAAAGTCATCGAGGGACGGCCAGGTATCGCATCACGCCGCCAAATTGAATCCCTTCAGTGGGCAGGAGTCTGAAGTTGAGCGATCGTTTTTTGTTTACCTCTGAGTCAGTCACGGAAGGGCATCCCGACAAGATAGCCGACCAGGTTTCTGACGCCATTCTTGATGCCTGTCTCGAACAGGACCCCTACAGCCGCGTAGCCGCGGAAACGCTGACGGCGACAGGCCTGGTGGTTATCGCGGGAGAAATCACGACCAAAGCGTATGTGGATTTCCAGAGCCTGGTGCGTGGCGTGGTTGCCTCCATCGGCTATGACAACGCGCTGTACGGCTTCGACTCGAATACCTGCGCCGTGATTTCGTCCATCAACAAGCAATCGGGCGACATTGCCCAGGGCGTTGACACCGGCGGCGCCGGTGACCAGGGCATGATGTTCGGCTACGCCTCGAACGAGACGCCGGAACTGATGCCGATGCCGATTTCGCTGGCGCACAAGCTGTGCAAGCAGTTGACGGCCGTCCGCAAAAGCGGCAAGCTGAATTACCTTCGCCCCGACGGCAAGAGCCAGGTAACGGTGGAGTACGACGAAAAGGGCAAGCCGGCGCGCATTGACGCGGTGGTCATCAGCAGCCAGCATGCCGAGAGCGTCAGCAATGAGGATCTCCATGCCGACATTCTGAAGTATGTGATCCAGGCGGTACTCCCGGCCAACCTGCTGGACGAACACACCAAGTACCACATCAATCCAACCGGCCGCTTTGTGATTGGCGGACCGATGGGCGACACGGGCCTGACCGGCCGCAAGATCATCGTGGACAGCTACGGCGGCGCGGGACGTCACGGCGGCGGCGCTTTCTCGGGCAAAGATCCGACGAAGGTGGACCGCAGCGCGGCCTACATGGCGCGCTACATTGCCAAGAACATTGTGGCAGCGGGCCTGGCGGATCGCGCTGAAGTGCAGTTGGCGTACGCGATCGGCGTGGCTGAGCCGGTGAGTGTGCGCATCGAGACCTTCGGCACGGGCAAGGTGGGCGAGGCGAAGCTGACCGAACTGGTTCGCAAGAACTTCTCGCTCACGCCCAAGGGCATTATCGAAAGCCTGAACCTGCGCCGGCCGATTTACCAGAAGACGGCGGCCTACGGCCACTTTGGCCGCAACGAGCCCGAGTTCACCTGGGAAGCGACTGACAAGGCCGCAACCCTGGCCGAGCAGGCCGGCGTTGCAGCCGCTGCTGCAAAGTAAGCACTCTCCACTTCGCACAACTGAAAAGACCTGTCCTTCGCGGACAGGTCTTTTCAGTTTACGGTGCGCGGAAAGCGACCAACCGTCTTCCTTTTTCGCGTGCGCTGCGTCGATGACTTAGAATTCACGTTGGCGCTTGGACGTCATTTTAAGAGGAGCTACACATGCGTTTCTCAGTGCTTGCCGCACTTTTCCTTGGAACTGCCGCGATGGCCGCTGCACAAACTACAGCCAACTGGAGCTACGAGGGCAAGAACGGTCAGCTGGCCTGGAGCAAGTTGGACCCGTCCTGGGGCGCCTGCGCGAAGGGGCACGAACAGTCGCCCATCGACATTCGCGGAGCAAAGCTGGACAAGACGCTCAAGCCGATCGAATTCCACTACATGAGCGGACCGGTGACGCTTGAGAATACCGGGCTCACGATCGTGGCTCACGTGGATCGCGGCAGCTACATCATGCTGGACGGCGTTCGATACGACCTGGTGAGCTTCGATTTCCGGCATCCGGCCGAAGAGCCCGTCAAAGGCCGATATTCCGACATGAGCATCCACCTGCTGCACAAAAGCGCTGACGGAAAAATGGTGATTGTGGCTGTGCGGGTGGTTGAGGATCGCAGCCTGGGAAATGCGATCCTGGCAATGTTGTGGGACCACCTGCCCAAGGTTGCGCACAAGACCGAGACCATCACGGACTTGGTGAATCCCGGCGGCCTTTTGCCGGCCGACCGAAGCTACTGGACCTACACGGGCTCGCTAACCACGCCACCCTGCACGGAAGGCGTGCAGTGGTTCGTCTTTGAGCAGGAACTCGGCATAAGCCGCACGCAGTTGCGCACGTTCAGCAGCATGTTCAAGATGGACACGCGCGAGCCGCAGGATCCGCATGGAAGAAAAATTCTGGCCCACGAGTAGTTCGGCATGATTGGGTGTGTGCTGATGAATTACTTTGCCGGGCCGGCAAAGAGAATTAGATTTCCGTCGGGATCGCGAACGACGAACGTAGTGGCGCCCCAGGGCTCGCTCTGCAACGCCTGATGGAAAGGCACATCTGTGGCCTGGTAACTCAGGAAAAGGGCTTCTATCTCGTCCTTGCGGGCGAGGGTGAGCGTTGCGGAAAGTAAATGCTCGCGCTCTCGAATGTCGCCGGCAAATACAGGCTCGTCTACGGCTCTCAAGTTGAGTTTTGCCTGATCGCGGACAACTTGCGCGTAGAACGGCGGATCGCCATAGACAAAGGCGACCGTGAAGCCGAGCTTGCCGGCATAAAAGTCGCACGATCGCTTGATGTCGGCAACAAACAATTGCGCTTCAGTCGAGTTGAGCACGGAGCGGATTACGGTTTGCTCGGTTTTGTGAGTCATTGCGTGGCCTCCTGATCCGGGGCATTGGGAGATAGCAGGGTGTTGCCTAGCCGTGGTGGATATAAAAAAGGTTTCCGTCGAGATCCTTCACAGTGAACTGGCGCAGGCCCCAGGGTTTTGTTTCCAGAGGCTCGACGATGTCGGCGCCGAGCGACTTCAGTTCCTCATACGACGCATCGATGTCTGGTGCGAACATCCAGTGAATGGCGGGCTCGAAGGGCGGCTGCCGCTTCCGGAAGAAGATGGTCATGTTCGGTCGCATCACGGCGCCGATTCCCTTGTCCGGGTAGAGCCAGCCGATCTCAAAGCCGAGCGCATCGTGGTAGTGCTGCTGCGCACGCTCCACATCCTCGACTGGCAGCTCAGGCACCGGCGGACCAATCGAAGTCAAATTCTGTTTTTCGGTCATGTGAACTCCCCTACACATTTATGCAACGAGTCGGCGTTCGCGGCAAGTGAAGAATTGCGGCGAAAGATTTCGGTACTCGAAGAATGGCAGCTATTCCGACTGCCGGGCGATGGGCGTGAACTCCAGCGTGAAACCTTCGTCCCCTGGGTGGAGCTGGACTTGAATCCCAACAAGATCGTTGACCAGGAAGTGGGCTGCGTCGAGTTGTTCGGCGGGATGAGAGAACGTGGTGGCGACGACGATGCAGCCTGCCGCACGACCTGCCTGGGCCCCTGAAGCCGAGTCTTCAAAGACCACACATTCCGAGGGATGAATGCCGAGCAGCGCCGCGCCGGCAAGATACGGCTCAGGATGCGGCTTGCCGCGCGTGACAAAGCCCGCGGTCACCAGTTCGTCTGGCGCGGGAACACCGCCGGCAGCCATGCGTGCACGGGCAAGGCGCTCGGTGGCGCTGGTGACCACCGTCCAGCGGCGTTTTCCGTTGCGGGGAGGCAGAGCCGCCAGCAGATCGAGCACTCCGGGCAGCACGGTAAGATCGTCGTTGTCTTCCACTTCGAGGTCTTCGATAATTTTTAGCTCTGCTTCGCTGTCGAGATCGGGACGGAGCTGGGCAAGGGTGTCGATGGCGCGCTGGCCGTGAGCGATTTTGCAGGTGAGCTCAGGATCGACACCACGCATGCGGGCCCAAATGGACCAACTGCGCACGACCGAGCCAATGGAAGAGACCAGAATCCCGTCCATGTCAAAGAGCACACCCTTGCATTTGATTTGAGCTGGGGAAGCGATGGGGGAAGCCATGCCCCAATTGTATCGGGCTACGGTTTTCTCGCCTGGGTGGGTTTAGGCGCGGCGAATGTGACCTTGGGCGGCTCGGCCAGTGTGACGAACGCATCGACGGCGCGCTTGCGGCTGCCCGCTGCGACTTCGTTCTTGTCGAGCGCTATCTTGCCATCGGCGATGACGGCGTCAGCAGTCCAGCGATCGAAGTGTGCCAGATCGGCGGGAGCGGAGGCTTCGCCGGCGATTCCGCCATGACGCCACTCAAAGTGCAGCGTGCCTTTGGCTGAGCTTGCCAGATCATCTGAGGTGAAGCCGGAGAGTTCGATCTTTCCATTTGCCGCAAACGTGCCGCCGCGCCAGGTCTCGCCCAGCAGCTCGCCCACAGCAGCCGGGTCGATCTTTGCGAGGTCTCCCGTGAGTTCGTAATAGGGTTTGTCTCCGGTTTCGAATTGGCCGGTGGCATGCAGGCTGCCGCCGAGGAGTGCGGCGTCGAGGCTGGTGATTGCCGTTGCGGCCGGCTGCAGGTTTACGTCGGCCTTCACATTCTTCAACGTCAGAGGACCGAGCACGAGCGAGTCAGCGGTAACCGTTCCCTCAAGACTCGGCCAGACCGGAGACGACGCAGGATGCAGGCGGTTGATGAGGCCAGAGAGCAGGGTGCCCTGCTGGCGCGCGCCCAGAATCGCGGTCTGCGCGGTTGCGGCATCGAGGTCGCCAAACGCCACGTGAAACCTGACCGGGCAGGTCGCCGGCGCATCGCAGACTGCGGGCTCACTCAAAGTGGCCGTACCCTTCAACGGGCCGTACGTGAAGTCGATCGGATCCCATTGGCTGTCGGCGCCGTTCAGTTGCAGCGTGGCCGTCGCGATCTCAACGTGGTTGGCCAAATAGTCGGCTTTCCAGTTGGCATTGTGCAGCGTCACCGTGCCGGAGAGGCTGTCGGTCGCGGGCAGCACGGTTGAAACGGGAATGGGACCGGCCTTGGCGGGCCCAGCATGGGCAGAATGGGGTGCGGGGGGGGTGGCCTCGACGGGAGGTGAATTGTCTGAGGAAACGTCCTCTATGGGAAGCCATGGCCCTTGCGCGAGCAGATCGACGGTAAGCGGATCGCCTGCCAGGGAGTCAAGCGCAGCGGCCTGTTTGAGTCCGGCGGCATGGGCCACTTCCCTGCTGCGCGCAATGCTTGCCGGGCCGCGAGCGGTAACCTGATAACCGGCCAGACCGAGGCGGACATTCATCGTCAGCGGAGCAACGCCTCCCAGGGGCATGGCTACCGTGGAGACGAGCGCCTGCGGCTGGCCGGGAGCAACTACCGAGGGAGCGAGCACAAACTTCGGCACCGCGATGGGACTGGTGAGGCCGTCACCGCGCAATTGGAGACCGTCCACGGTAATGCTGCCACTAAGTGGGCCCGCGGGTTGCGCCACCGCTCCGCCTGCCTTTGCGCGATGAGATTTTGCCGGCACTCTGGCATCGCTGCCTGCGGCTTGAGGCGCGGCATAGGAGATTTTCCCGCTCGCTGTCCCAGCTGCCTCAAGATCGCTGCCGACGCCGCTGCGCACGGTGCGCAGCGCATCGAGAGCGGCGCCGAGCGGCACACGATCGAGTTCCACGGAAATCTGGGGCGTTGCGGAGAGTTGAGGCGCTGCGCTGGCGCCGGGCAACTCGCCGGCGATTCGAACGTGGCCGTCGCCCAGGGGCGAGTCACACACCAGCTTTTCCAGGGCGCGCGTGGCGTAGTGATAGACGAAGCCGCAGTTGGCGTCAAAGTCCATGGGCGCCACGGGCGCGAACTCCGCGCGATGCACGCCGGCAGCGCGTAAACGGGTCTTCACCGTGGCGGCATCGGGAGTGCCTTCGACATGCACTTCACCCCTCAGGTCGCCGCGCCATCCGGCGTCAGAGCCAGTCACCAGGCGCGTCAGCTGGCCGAGCTGAGCGTCGCGCCATTCAAGATCAAGATGGATGGGCATCTGGCTCAACGCGGGAGCGCTGTGCGCGCTGGCATTTAGCTCCACAACGCCGGTGTCGGCAAGATCGAGGCTCACATCCGTGCGCGCCGGCTGGCCGCGAAGCCTGATGCGCCATTCACCCGGGTTCTCCTGCCAGAACGACACGTCGGTGGCGACAAGCGAGAACGGAAGCTTTTCAGCGCCATTCTTGAAGTTGATGCGGGAGTTGGTTGCGGAGAGATAAGGCAGCGGAGGCGCGGCATGAGTGGCCGGGGTCGTGCCTGCCTTGGTGGCCGCCGTTTTGAACAGGGACTCGAGATTCCATCGCCCGGCCGCAGACCGCACCAGGTTCAGGCTGGCCTCATCCACGCTGATCTCGCTGATCTCGAGACGTCC
>Ga0181529_10007879_pt1 | contig 10514 bp, 9 predicted proteins | sample PEATcosm2014_Bin_36_FD_119763 | JGI IMG/M metagenome (GOLD analysis project Ga0181529, IMG submission 119763) | Peatland microbial communities from MTU Mesocosm Facility, Houghton, MI, USA - PEATcosm2014_Bin10_30_metaG | ecosystem: Environmental > Terrestrial > Soil > Wetlands > Peat | place... | reverse complement strand
GCGGTCGGAAGCGCGAAGGCGGCCGGAACTCGCATGCTCGGGAAATCCACCTATCAGCTCGACCCGGGCAACCGGCGCGAGGCGCTGGCGGAGGTCGCCCTGGACGAATCCGAGGGGGCCGACATCCTGATGGTCAAGCCCGCGGGACCCTACCTCGACATCATTCGCGAGGTGCGGGGCGCCACGCGAAAACCGGTCGCCGCCTACCAGGTCTCCGGCGAGTATGCGCAGCTCCACGCAGCGGCCCGGCTCGGCTGGCTCGACCTTGCGCGCACCCGGCATGAATCGCTGCTCGCGATCAAGCGCGCGGGCGCCGACATGATTCTCACCTATTTTGCGAAGGAGATGGCCTCCGAGCTGGCGCGATAGCCCGCCAGGTCCGGCTACTTTTTCCCGCGCGAGCGCTTGCGAGGCTTTTCCCCGGCGTCCTCTTCGTCCTTCTCGTCCGAGTCCTTCTCCTCGTCTTCTTCCTTGTCGTCGTCTTCCCCGGACTTCTCCTCGTCTTCGTCGCCCTCCTCCTCCTCCTCGTCCCACTTCAGAGACTGGTCGTTTTTGAGCTTCTCCTCCTCCGCCTCGTCGAGTTCGGGAAGATCGTCGTCCTCGTCTTCCTCGACGGCGTCCTTAACGGGCTGCTCCTCGTCCGTTTCGTGTCCCGCGGGCATGTAATCGAGGATTGCGCTCAATTCCTCAAATGTGTGGATGGCCTTTCCCTCGATGAAATGCGCGTTTTGGTCCTCCCGGATCTCGTCCTCGACCTCATCCACCGAGAGCTTCGCCTCAAAATCGAACAGATCGTTGAGCATCTTCACGCGGCAGCGTGTCAGGTGGTCGAGAAGGTCCGCATAAGGGCCGTTCTCCTCGTCGAGAATGTCCGGCAGCGCGAACAGCTTCTCGTCGGACTCGAACAGCGATTCCTTGACACGCTTCAACCTGACCCGCCCGCTCCCGAGGTCGCGCTCGATGCGGAAGGAGATGAATGCAGATTCAAAGCTGTCCTGGTCGAAACCGTAGTCGCGCAGCGGGTCCACCAGCTCGATCAGGTGGGAGAGCTGGCGGGGGTCAATGATGCTCAGGCCATCCACGTCCCAGCGGACGGGATCACTTGTCTCGGCTACCCACCAGTTGTGGTCTTCGCCGAGGCGCACAATGCACCATTCGAGTGTTGATGTCGGTTTCGCCATTTGGATCAGGACAAATTTGAGGCGCAGAGTGCGAGGGGGTATCGAAAAAACAAGCTCAAAAAGCGTTCTGTGTAACATGCAAGAATAAAAGAACTTGTATCCCTCCAATGAGGATGCTTCATCTGCGACAATGGGCTACTACTACGAAAGGTGGGTCAGGCCCGCTCTTTTTCGGCTGGATCCCGAGAAAGCGCACGAGTTGGCCGTCGACTCACTGGCGCTGCTGGGCGCGTTTCCGCCGCTCTGCCGGGCTTTCGAGGCCTGGGTTTCCCTCCCGGGGACGTTTTCGCGGCCCGTGAGCGCATTCGGCGTGAAATTCCCGAATGCGGTGGGACTGGCCGCGGGATTCGACAAGGACGCGCGGGCCTGGCCGGCGGCCGCGGCGCTGGGCTTCGGCCACGTCGAGATAGGGACCGTGACGGCGCGCGAGCAGCCCGGCAATCCAAAGCCGCGGGTTTTCCGGTATCCCTCCGAGGAGGCGGTCATCAACCGGATGGGGTTCAACAACGCCGGTGCCGCGGCCGTGGCGGCCCGCCTGGCGCGGCAGCCAGGGCCCGGCCGCCGCCGGATTCCGCTCGGCATCAACATAGGCAAATCGAGGGCCGTGGATCTGGAGCAGGCGACCCAGGACTATCTCGCCGGCTTTGGACGGCTGGCCGATTTTGCCGACTATGTGGCGCTCAATGTTTCCAGCCCGAACACGCCCGGGCTGCGCGACCTTCAGGGCGACGCGAGGTTGCGCGATCTGCTGGGCGCGATCACCAGCGCGAATCGCAGCCGCGCGACCCAGCCGGGACGCACACGTGTCCCCGTCCTTCTCAAGATCGCGCCCGATCTTCCATTTCGGCAGATCGACGCCGTTTTGGGCGCAATCGCGGAATTTGGGATCGACGGCATCGTTGCGACGAATACGACCCTGGCGCGGCCGGGGTTTTTCGCGGGCGTTCAGGAAGCGGGAGGGCTGAGCGGCGCCCCTTTGCGCGCTCGAGCGACGGAGATCATCAGCTACATAGCCCGAGCGACCGGAGGGCGCCTTCCGATCATCGGGGTCGGCGGGATCTGCGACCTGGAAAGCGCCGGGGAGAAGCTCGATGCGGGTGCGACGCTCGTTCAGGTTTATACCGGTCTTATTTACCGGGGTCCGTTTTTCGCCCGCGACGTCGCCCGCGCCCTGGCGGACCGGCAGCGTTGACGATGCCGGAGAATCCCGTCCCGCTCATCACCGCGTGCATGATTGTGCGCAACGAGGCGGCCCACCTGCCCGGTTGCCTGGAGAGCCTTTGCGGGCTGGCGGACCAAGTCGTCGTCGTGGACACCGGGTCGACCGACGGCACCCTGGAGCTGGCGCGACAGTCCGGCGCCGCCGTGCGCCGGTCGGAATGGAGGTCGGATTTCAGCGCGGCAAGAAACGCATCGCTGGAAGGCGCTTCCGCCCCGTGGATATTTGTGATCGACGCCGACGAGCGGGTTTCGAAGAGGGACGCCGGACTGATCCGGGACCTGGCCCGGGCCCACATGCCGGTCTCCGGTCCTCCAAACGCCGCGTTCTCCCTGCTTCAAACCAGCGTTTCTCATTCCGGAGGCGCCGGAATGCGGGTCTCTATCGTGCGGCTTTTCCCCAACCGGCCGGACGTGCGTTACGAGTGGCCCATCCATGAGCAGGTGGTGACGCAACTGGAGAGGGCCGGAGTCCCGATTTTTCCGACTGCAATCGAGATTCTTCACCTGGGCTATGCGGAGCCCGAAAAGAACACGCAAAAGCAGCAGCGGAACCTCGCCATTCTGAAAAAGCACGTGGAGGCGAATCCGGACGTCCAGCCGCTCGTTCTCTTCCTGCTCGGAGGGGCTCACCTCGATCTGGGCGATTTTCAGGCTGCGCTGGAGGGGTTCCTCGCCGCGGCAAAGCGCGTGGGTCCGGCAATCGATGTCGGTCGCGGCGCCCGGATCCGGGCCGCAACCTGCCTTCTGAGGCTGAACAGGCACGCCGAGGCCATCGCGATCATGGAAACGATGGACAACCCGGGTTCGCATCCCGAGGCGTGCGAGCAGATGGGTGAGGCCATGGTCGCCCTTGGGAATCCGGCGGGAGCGAGATCCTGGTTTGAGCGGACGCTGGACTTCGGTCCGGCGCCCTATATCCCGGCATGCGACCCATCCGCCGTCATGTTTAGGGCGATGGGCGGTCTGGCGAGAGCCTGGGACGCCATGGGACGGCGGGATATCGCGGTTTTTGTCCTGCGCGAGATCCACGCCACCCGCCAGTCCGGAGCCGCGTTCACGCGGGAGCTCCTGGACCGGGCCTACCGGAACGCCGGGATCGGGCGATGAGCCGTCCGCGGCATCCGCGCGCAGACGGGGTCCGTTCGAGTCAAATCACCCAATCGGCGACCTGCTCGACCAGGGCTTCCTTCTTTTCGCGAGGACGGATTACGAGATTGTCCCCCTTGAAATAGGCGATGCTGTGCGACGGCATGGACTCGATGAGCCATACGTTGCCTCCGACGATCGAGTGCGCGCCGATCCGGGTGTCGCCTCCAAGGATCGTGGCATGGGCGTAGATCGTCACGTTGTCGCCGACATCCGGATGGCGTTTCACCCCCTTGACCGGATGGCCCTGCGGATCCAGGTCGAACGATTTGGCGCCGAGGGTCACGCCCTGGTAGAGCTTGACATGATCTCCGATGGACGCGGTCTCGCCGATCACGACTCCGGTGCCGTGGTCTATGAAGAAATGCGTGCCGATTCGCGCGCCCGGGTGAATATCGCAGCCGGTCCGCTCATGCGCGTATTCGGTCAGCATCCGCGGAAGCAGCGGAACGCCGAATTCGTAAAGCACGTGGGCCAAGCGCTGGATGGATATGACGAGGACGCACGGGTAGGCGACGATGATTTCCTCGATGCTGCGCGCGGCGGGATCGCCCTCGTAGGCGGCCGCCACGTCGGTTTGAATCAGCTTTCTCAAGGCCGGAAGGCGGCCGAGGGTCTCGGAGACGATGTACCGCGCCCGCTCTTCCGGTTCGGGTTCGCCGGCGAAACGCAGGCTCTTCGCGATTTCGGAGGCGAGACGGCGCTCGACTTTTTCCAAAAGCCGTTCCACGTGCCCGGGCACGTCCTTCCTGACCAGGCGCGAGTCCTCGAAATACCCCGGAAACAGGAGCTGCATGCAGTCGCCGGCAAGCTCCTTGATCGATCCCTGCGAGGGAAGATTTGCGCCGTCCACATGATTTATGCCGCCGTCCAATTCGTAGGAGGCGAGCAGGGCGGACTTGATCTCGGCATGGTTCATAAGCGTGGGCTTGCCCAGGCTACGCAGGGCCTCCATCGGGTCAAGGTCGGCCGCCGAAGAGGCGCCGCAACCTCAGGAGTGCCGGGCGTAGATTTTTTGCAGCATTCCCGCCGGGACGGCGGGTGCGGCCTGCGACGGTCCCCGGCTCAGGCTGAATCGGGTCAGCAATTGCTCGTTCTCGCGGTCGAGCTGAAGGATCTGAAGGATGCGTGAACGCGTCTTGTCGAGCGCCGCGCGAAACTCGGGGTCCCGTGCGCCGCTGCGGGGCGCCGAACGGAGTGCCGTCAGGGCCTCGTCCACGCGCGTCAGCAGGACGCGTTTGCGATCGAGCAGGGAAGCTTCGGGCGGACGCTGGTGCTGCTGCAGGAAACGATTTTCCTCGAGGGCCAGGGCGTAAAGTTCGTCGCAGATCTGTGCGTGCTGCTGAAGCGCTTCCGGAGGCGTCATGAGGGATTTTTGGGGGCGGGGGGCGGGGGCGGCTGGGCCGGAACCGCGTTGCCGCTGGTCGTGAACACGGTGTTGAACTGGCCCTGGACCTTATCACGCCATTCCATGTGCGCAAGCCGCCATGCGGCCATCCTTCCCATTTCCTTCACTTCGTCTGACGGAGGCGGCGTCCCAGCCCTTTCCGTGGCCGAATCGATGATTGTCTGGTAGGTGGTGCGCGCCTCGTCGAATTGAAACAGCCTCTCGTAGCAAAGCGCGATCTGGTAGGCGACCGAAAGACGCCAGCCCGTGTCGGGCGCCAGGTCGCGCAGGCCCTTGTAAATCACGAGGGCGTTAAAGGTGTCGCCGCTCTGGAAGAAGTCGTTGGCGACCTGGTTGCCTGTGCGCCGCTGCCAATAGAGCCAGGTCTTGGGATCGTTTCCAGTCCGGCTTCGCTCGTCGCGGAGCAGATCCAGCGTCACGGCCAGGGCCTCCTGGGGGCGCTTGAGCTGTCGCAGGGTTGTCGCAAGCAGAAACCGGGCCTCGGGCACATTCGCATCGTCCGGCGACTGAACCAGAAACGCTTGGAGGATCGTCACGGCCGAACTCAGATTGCCCGCGAGCTGCTCCGAGGATGCCGCCATGAACTGCGCGCGGGCGCGATCCTGGGGGGCGAGGTCGAGAAGGCGGACGCGCCCGAAGAATTTGCCGGCCTCGGCGTAGTTGCCCTCGTCGAAGTAGGTCTGGGCTATCTCAAATTGAGCGGTCTTCGCGACGAGTTCGTACTGGTGAAAGTCCTGCGGGGAGAATTTGAGAGTCGAGTTGATTACGCTGTAAAACCGGTTGATCGCGAGCTGGTAGACTCCCATATCCCGAAACGTGCGGCCCAGTTCGAGCAGAGCTTGCGGAACCTGTTCGTCGTCGGCGAATTCCTTCACGAATTTCTCGTAGATGGCGGCGGCCTTGGTGAGCGAGGGAGGATCGCCCTTTTTCCGCAGCATGTGCGCCAGGGCGAGCAGGGCGCTTTTCTCGTCGGTGACCGTCAGGAGCGGACGGTTGAGGATCTGCCAGTAGGCGATCTCGGCGGTATCGTAGTCTTCGCGATCCGAAAGCTTGGCGCCGAGCCGCAGCAGACCTTTGATCTCCTCGGCGATTTGCGCGGGCGTCTGATGCTCCTCGGGCGGGATCTTGCTTGGGGAAGCCTGGGCCGGCCGAGCCGCCCCTCCCGGATTGCTCTGGGAAGGGGCGGCGGGCCCGCCCGCCGGCTTTCCCGCCGATGCGTTGGCAGGGGCTGAATTGCCGGCGGAGGTCGTAACCTTTGCGGATGGTGACAGTCCCGCGGCAGCCGTTGCTGAAGCGGGCACGTCTGCCGGCGCCGCCCGGGCGGTGATGAGCGCAAGCGCGACAAGCGCACCAAGCGCACATCCGTCGAGACGGCGGACCAGCAGGCGGTTACTCATTGTTGTTTATAGGTTGCTGAACTGGGTGGCAGCATGCCCGGAGATGGGGGCGCTTGTGGACCGGCGACGTTTCCGCCGTCAATCCTCGCGCTTGATCCCGGAAACTGGAAGAACGGCAGCAAATCCTCGGGACGGATCTTCCGCCCAACCTCGTCCGGCAGGATAGCCGGCGGCGTGGTGGCGGTTCCGGCGTTGGCGGCCGGGGAATTTGCGTGTAGGTCTTCCGATTTCACTGGAACGGCCGGAGCGGCGGTACTCGCCGATGCTGGCAATTCCGTAACGGGCAGGCGTATGATGTCCGTTGTCGCTTTCGTGCTTGGAACGGGTGGCGCGGCCGCGGGGGGACGCGCCGACAAGTCCGGCGGTGGAGCAAGCTCCTGAAAGCGAAGCGGTGGAGCGCCGATGACATGCAGGTAAGGTCGCGTTTCCTCCCAGGGACTGAGTGGAGAAGCTTCCTGATAGCCTTTCAACGGCGGTGCGGTGATCTGTGCAACTTCTATGATTAGCGCCGGCAACAGCAGGGGAATAAGCAGGCTTCCCCCGCGTGTATTCGCCAACACCGGCGATGTTACACGTTGATTCATTGCAGGTGCGTCGTTCCATGGCAACGGATCGTTCTGATAAAGCCCGCTTCCTACATCGGCGGGCCGGGCCTTTTCTTGAGGCGATATGCACCCTTAAATCAGGCATTTTCCCGGGCTGGCGCGGGAGCTATATCAACCCAATTTATTATTATCCAATATCTTACGTAGTGTCACGCCCAGGTCGTCCAGGGTGTAAGGTTTCGTGAGAAAATTGTGCTGGCCGAGCCTCTCGAAGTCGGCGCGCACTTCCTGGCTGAGATGCCCGCTCACGACCAGCACCTTGAGGGTTGGACGACAGGCCTTGATTATCTTCATGACCGCCAGGCCCGATGCCCCCGGCATATTGATGTCGAGGAGCACGGCGTCGATGGCGCACTGCGGGTTGGAAATGAAGTCGATCGCCTCCAGGCCGTCACAGGCGCAAATCGCGCGGTAGCCTTTCCTGGCGAACGCCGTTTCAAGAAGTCTTCGCAGCGCGTCCTCGTCATCGACAATGAGGATGGATTCTGTGCCTGCGGGGAACTCGGCCGAGACCTGCGCAGTGGATGGGACGGCGGCCATTTCGGCGAGCGGCAGAAAGATCCGGAACGCGCTGCCCGCTCCGGGGGCGCTTTGCACATCGATGGTTCCATGATGGCTGGCCACGATTCCGTAAACGACCGCCAGGCCGAGGCCCGTGCCGCGATTGCCTTCCTTGGTCGTGAAGAACGGTTCGAAGATGCGGGCGCGGACTTCGGGCGTCATGCCGGTTCCCGTGTCGCTCACTTGAAAACAGGCGTAGTTCCGGTCCCTGGCAATATCGCCTTTCGGAAGCTCGCTGCCGGGGCAAATGATCGTCTTGACCGTAATCGTGCCGCCTTCCGGCATGGCATCCCGGGCGTTCACGCAGAGATTCAGCACGATCTGCTGAATCTGATTCTGGTCCGCAAGCAGCGGAGGCAGGCCGTCTTCCAGCTCGATTCCGAAGTTCACGGTCCGGGGGAAAGTCTCCGCGAGCAGTGTCACGAGATCCCGGACGAGCTGGTTCAGATCAAGGGGCGCGAAATGCACATCGGCCTTGCGGCTGAACGTCAGGATCTGGCGCACAAGCCCGCTGGCGCGCTGCACGGCCCGCTTGATTTCGCGCAGGCTTTTCTGAACCAGGGCCGCGTCGCCCGTGTGCAGCAGGCTTATCTCGGCGTATCCGTTCATGACAGCCAGGATATTGTTGAAATCGTGGGCGATCCCGCCTGCGAGGGTGCCCAAGCTCTCCATCTTCTGGGCCTGGCGAAGATCCTCCTGAAGCCGCCGGCGCTCGGTTATATCCTCCCGCATGCAAAGGAGATTGGTCGTTTCCCCGGCCGCGTTTCGAAGACATGACACCTGGATGGATTCCCACATCAGGGTGCCGTCGGGCTTGAGATGGGAGAGTTCGCCCTTCCATTCCTTGCCCGAGCGCACCGTGCTCCAGAACTCACGGTAGGACTCTTCGGTTTCATGGCCCTCGCGAAGGACGGGCAGGTTCCGATCGAGAATATCCTCCAGGGTGTGACCGGACACCTGGACAAACTTCGGATTTACGTATTGGACCCGGCCCTGCGCGTCCGTGATGACCATGGACACGGGAGACTGGTCCACAGCCCGCGAAAGCTTCAGGTAGAGCTCCTCCGCCAGACGCTGGCGGGTGATATCCCGTCCGACGGCTCGGATGATGCTTCCATTTTTTCCGATCGGCGTTTCGTCCCAAGTGTACCAACGCCATCCCTGCTTTGTCAGCCACCGGTGGGTTCGGGCCCCTTCGAGTTCAGAAGCGGGTCGGGCCATGGAGGAATTGAACTCAGCCAATTCCTCCGGGTGGATCAGTTCCGAAACGGCCAGTCCGACAGGCTCGTCGGCCGGCAAGCCGAATCGGCGCACAAAGGCCGAATTAGCGGCGAGAAGCCGTCCGCTTCGGTCCCGGCAATAGACGGCCATGCGGCTGCCGGCCCATTCGCCGAGCAGCGCCTCCGTGGAGCCGGATGTCTGGGGTACTGTCGAATCTGCCCAATGGTTCATTTCCGGCTCAAGTCATTTGCCCGACTTCTTAGATGAGACCGCTCAATATCTCGGGCAGACGCTGGAGCGTGTTGGCCAGCGAGGCGCGGGCGATCTTTGCCTCCGTCTCATTGGCTCCGAACAGGATCTGCCAACCTGGAAGTTGGGTCCATGCGTCCTCGGCGATGGGTTCCACTTGCTCAAAGCCGCTTACGACACCGGCGTGCCGTAAGAGGTAATCCGCAACTTGCACTGCTGCAGGATATTGTGGGAAATTGGGTGCCTTGTCGGGCTCGTTATGGTAGCGGACGGCACAGACGATCTCTTTCGAAAGATGGTGCCTCTCAAGATAATAGGCTCCGATCCAGGCGTGGTCCCAGCCGATGAGTTCACGTTCGAGCGCGCACACCTCGACAGGTGTGTGCAGCGGTGTCGAAGCCACGGTCATCAACTCTTCGGGGAAGGAATATGCCATGATGATCTTCCCTAGGTTATGGAGGAGTCCGACGAGGTAATTTGTCTCGTCTTCGGCCCTTGCCGACGCCGAAGAGAGGATTTCCCGGGTGAGAATTGCGGTCCCTATGCTATGGGTCCACAAATACTTCCAAAGCTCGGGACCAAACTTTGCGTTTTGTATGCGCGTCAATTCCTCGATCACGGGCGTTGCCCTGGAAAGCTCGCGGATCTGGCGAAGTCCAAGAAAAAAGACCGCCTCCTCGATGTCGGTGATGTTTGCGGAAAGGCCGAAATACACCGAGTTTACCATGCGCAAGATGCGCGATGACAGGGACGGGTCGAGCCGGATGATCTCCGCAATCTGAGAGGTTAGACTCTGCTCGGAGTTAACGAGGCTCGTGAGCTGGTTATTGATGCTCTGGAGAGAGGCGAGCTTCGGACACGCATCCACTCTTCGACGGATCTGATCGTCGGTGTACGGCGCGCTGGCCGCATGGGGGGACACGAGCGAGTTCGGCATGGAGACGGAAATGGAAAGCCTGCGTCTGCGCTTGCATAAGGTTGCGCGCACAGTCGCTTCTCGTGTTCCATCGACCCGGCGTTGCCGAGATTAAGCGCAATCCCCTCCAAAAATAGGGGAAGCACCCCAATTGACGTGGAAACGGACCGGCGGAACCGTGTTCAAGCAATCTTCGGGTCAAGTTTGCCGTCTCGGTGCCGTTGTAGAAGCCGCAGCGTGATGCGGGTCCTCACCCTTTTCGGAGATGACCACCATCCATTCATTTATCTTCTTGCCGGGCTCCCGGATATGAGCCCCACCCACACCTGGAAACGGATGCGGGAGACATTGGGCGTGCAACCGGGCCGCGGCATCCATGCCTCTGCGGACGATGCAGCCGGCTTGCACCCGCTTGCGCCCACGAGAGTCCGCAAGGTGAAGATCATTCATTTTTCTCCCTGGGCAGGCCACCTTCAAAACGGAACGGAATTCGTTGAATCGCTGCCGCAGATGGACCTGCGCACGCGCGTCAACGATCCCTCCGACAAAGCCCTTTGCGTCAAGGCCCGCCTCGACTGCGATTGGCACGGCGAGCATGTGCGCGCCTTC
>Ga0181529_10007878_pt1 | contig 10514 bp, 9 predicted proteins | sample PEATcosm2014_Bin_36_FD_119763 | JGI IMG/M metagenome (GOLD analysis project Ga0181529, IMG submission 119763) | Peatland microbial communities from MTU Mesocosm Facility, Houghton, MI, USA - PEATcosm2014_Bin10_30_metaG | ecosystem: Environmental > Terrestrial > Soil > Wetlands > Peat | place... | reverse complement strand
TTGCGGGAGCGGGGGTTCGCGGAAAATCTGCGAGACTCTCCGGGCCTGAAGGCCAGATGCGAATTGCCGCGAATTCAGGGACCTGAAGGTCCCTGCTCCCTTCGGAACGTAAGCGCTCAATCCTTGCATTGATCGCAGCAACCCCTTAGCGGGGCTGCTGCATCAATGGCCGCCGGCGTGGGCGCCCACTTTGCCCTTGAAGCGCGAGTAGACGAAGACCACGTAGCCAATTGCCATCGCCATGCCGACGATCCACCAGGCGAGGCCTACGGCCAGGGTGTGCGGGCCGGAGATGGCGCGCGTGAGAGTGATGTCGTTGGCGGCGCCAGTGGTAGCAGGCAGCAGTACCGGATAGACGCCCCAGCAGGCCCCGGCAAGCATGAAGAAGAGATAGAGGCACGAGGCGAGAAAGGCCTTCAGCGCTTCACCCTTGCGGTTCCAGAGCCAGAGAGCGGCGAGCGAGGCGATGACGCCTGCAGGAATGACGAAGGTGAACGGGTACTTGAAGTAGTTATCGAGGCTGGCGGGACGCACGGCGACGGTGGCGAAGAGGCTGACGACGGTAAGCGAGACCAGAATGAGCCATAGCGGCGAAACCACGTTGCGGGCGCGCTGCTCCAGGTCGCCGGAGGTTTTGAGCGAAAGCCACAAAGCGCCGTGCAGCGTGAGCGCGGTGAATGCGACGAGGCCGCCGATGATCGTGTACCAGTCGAGAATGCCAGGGGCGATGCCGGGTTGCCAGTTGGTCCACAAGGGCAGGAAAAAGTAGCCGTCGGGATTAAGCGGAACGCCGCGCAGCACATTGGCGAGGGCCGCGCCGAAAAAGATGGTGAGCAGGGCGCTGGAAAAACCGAAGACGCCATCGAGCAGAGCGCGCCAGACGCCAACTTCGATGTGGTTGCGCAGCTCGAGGCTGACGCCGCGCAAAATAAGAAGCCACAATACGATCATGAGCGGGAGATAGAAGCCGCTAAAGGCTGAAGCGTAGAGGAGCGGGAAGGCGAAGTAGAGCGTGCCGCCGCCGGCCAAGAGCCAGACCTCGTTGCCGTCCCACACGGGGCCGATGGAGGCCAGCGCGGCTTTGCGCTCGGCCTCGGTGCGCATCAAAAACATGTGCAGCACGCCCACGCCCAGGTCGAAGCCGTCGAGCACCACGTACCCGACGATCATGACCGCAACCAGCCAGAACCAGAGAAAACCCATCATGACGGAAACCTCAGTTCTCAGTTCATAGTTCTTCGTTCACAGTTGAGTTGCTCAATCGGCTGCAACGGTTTCTGCCGCGGGCGCTTTCGGATCGGGGCCGATGTCGATTTCGCGATAGACGAGCACGGTGAACAGCAGGCCCAGCAATGTGTACAGCCCCATGAAGCCAATCAGCGTAAACAATCCGTTGCCGGCGGAAACGGTGTCGGAGAAGCCTTCGTTGGTGCGCATCAATCCGTAGATCAGCCAGGGCTGACGGCCCAGTTCGGCGGTCATCCAGCCGGCGGTGTTGGCGATGTAGGGCAACGGAAAACTGAGCAGCAAAGCCCACAACACCCAGCGCGAAGTGGAGAGATGCCCGCGCCAAAGCAGGAACGCAGAGACAAGCATCAGGAGCACGAACCACGTTCCGAGCCCGGCCATGATGTGGTAGGCGTAGAAGAGCAGCGGCAGCGCGGTGGGCCACTGATCGCGCGGAAATTGATCGAGCCCCTGCACCTCGGCCTTGGTGGTGCCGTAGATGAGAAAGCTCAAGACGTTGTTGACCACGATCGGATTGTCGATCTGGTGGGTAATTTCGTCGGGCTGGCCCATGAGCACAATGGGCGCGCCGATCTCGCTCCTGAAGAGCCCTTCCATGGCGGCCATGGCTGCGGGCTGGTTCTTCGCCACGTACTTGCCGGCCAAGTCGCCGGTGGGAAAGATGATGAGGATGGACGAAATGACGCCCGCGATAACGCCCACCTTGAGAAAGATGCGGCCGTAGTCCTGGCATTTTCCCTCCAGTAGGTAGAAGGCGCCTACGGCGGCCATGACGAACGAGCCGGTGATGACCGCGCCGGTCATATTGTGCATGTACTGGAAGAACGCCCAGGGATTCATGAGCAGTTGCCAGAAGCTGAGCATTTCAAAATGCCCGTCGGGCATGCGGGCGTAGCCCACGGGATGTTGCATCCATGCGTCCGTGACGATGATGAAGAAGCCCGAGATCCACGAGCCGAGCCAGACCATGACGGCGGAGAACCAGTGCAGGCGTTGCGAGATGCGCTTTTCGCCGTAAAGGAAGAGGCCGAGAAAGGCCGACTCGAGAAAGAAGCTGAAAACCCCCTCCATGGCCAGCGGCTGACCGATGACTCCGCCGGAAAGCCGGGCGAAGCGCGCCCAATTGGTCCCGAACTGGAATTCCATGGGAATGCCCGTGACCACGCCCATGATGAAGTTAATGCCGAAGATGCGGCCCCAGAAACGCGCCGCGCGATCCCATACTTCGCTGCCGGTCCGCAGCGCCACCGTTTTGAGCGCGACGATGAGCAGAGCCAGGCCCATGGTGAGCTGCGGAAACAGATAGTGGAAGGTGATGGTGAAGGCAAAATGCAGCCGGTGAATGATCTCGGCGTCCATCAAAGACCTCCTGGTATGAGTCGCGTAATAAATGGGCAGAGAGTACGCGCGTAGAGGTTAAGTGCAACAGTCAGATGTGAGCCAACTGGCAAGATTCTGGGGATGGTGGTGAACAGCAGCTTCCATCCTCGCTCCCGATTCTAGCTCCTACAGTGACTTTGATCACTTGCCGCCAGCGGGTCGCGCCTTGATTCTATTAAAGACTGCTTTGAACAGGCATCTCCGGTGAGGCCCCGCTCGATTCCCCTCCCGGACGCGACCATGCCACCGCAAGCAGCGAAGATGGACTGAGGTCAAGGAATGCGGATTGCGATCATTGGCGGCGGCATTGCAGGATTGGCTGCGGCCTATGAACTCGAAAAGGCGCGGGCGGCGGGCGCGGCGGTGGAATACACGCTTTTTGAGGAGCGGCCGCGACTCGGCGGGTCACTGGCCTCGGAGGTTGTTGGCGGCGCGGTGCTGGAGCGCGGGCCCGATTCGTTCCTGACGGAGAAACCGGCGGCGGCCGAGCTTTGCCGGGAATTGGGACTGGGCGACGAACTGATCCCTTCAAATGACGCAGCGCGCAAGACATATATTGTTACCCGCAATCGCCTGGTGGCGCTGCCTGACGGGCTGATGTTCCTGATACCGACCAAGTTGGTGCCGACGGCGCTGACGCGGCTGTTCAGCGTGCGCACCAAGATGCGGATGGCGCTGGAGCTGCTGCATCCTCCGCGGCCCAGCGATGGCGACGAGTCAGTGGCGGCGCTGGTGAAACGGCATTTTGGGCAGGAAGCCGTGGATCGGCTCGCCGATCCGCTGTTGAGCGGTATTTATGGCGGCGACGCCACGCATCTGAGCGCGCAAACCGTGTTGCCGCGGCTGGTGGAGATGGAGACGAAGCATGGCTCGCTGACGCGCGGCATGCTGGCGGCGCATAGGAAGATGCGCGCCATGGCGAAAAATTCATCCAAAACCCAAAACCGCGGAGCGGCGATTTTCACGGCGCTCCGCGGAGGCATGGGCAAGTTGGTGGACGCTATTGCGGCACGCCTCGATGGTCGCAGCGTGCGCACGGCGACGCCGGTGAGCGGCATTGAAAAAACGGCGGAGGGCTGGCGAATTGCGGCCGGCGGGGTCAGCGAGGAGTTCGATGCTCTGATTATGGCTGCGCCCGCGTGGATTGCTGGAGAGCTATTGACGCCGGTCGATGCTGTGCTGGGCGCTGAGCTCGGCGGCATTCCGTATTCTTCGTCGATCACCGTGAACCTTGTGTACGACGAGGGAAAGATTGGCCCGCTGCCGGAGGGATTCGGATTCCTGGTTCCGGCGGTCGAAGGCCGCGCGATGCTGGCCTGCACTTTTGCGCATCGCAAGTTTCTGGGACGTACGCCGCCGGGGAAGGCGGTTTTTCGCGCGTTTCTAGGCGGCATGAAGCGCGACGATTTGCTGGCCGAGAGCGACGAGGCATTGATTGCGGTGGTGCGGCGCGAGATGAGCGAGATTCTGGGCGCGAAGGCCTTCGGCGCGGAGGTCGAGCCGGAGTATGCGCAGGTGACGCGCTGGCGTCGCGCCATGGCGCAGTATGCAGTGGGCCACAAAGATCGCATGCAGCGGGTGCATCTACGCGTAAGGGTGCTACCCGGTCTGCGGCTGATCGGCAATGCATACGACGGCATCGGCGTGCCCGATTGCATCCGGCTGGGGCGCAAGGCGGCGCGCGAGCTGGCGGGTGTGCCCGAACCGGCGGCTGCCGCCAGGCGTTAAACCCGGTCCCCGTATACTTTGCGTAGAGCATGTCTACGCACACCGACACATTTCTCTCGACGATTCTGGCGACGACACGCACCAATTTGGCCGCGGCGAAGGCGGACGTGCCTCTGGCGGAGCTGGAGCGCCGCGCCGCCGAGCACCATCCGCGTGGATGGGCTGCCGCACTGCGTCGCCAGGCCGCGCAGGGACCGGCCGTGATCGCCGAGATCAAGAAGGCCTCGCCTTCCAAAGGACTGATTCGCGCGGCTTTCGACCCGGCGTGGCTGGCCCGGCGTTACCGTACCGGCGGCGCTGCGGCGCTTTCCGTGCTGACCGATGAGCCGTATTTCCAAGGCAGCCTGCGCAATTTGGAGCTGGCATCGGCGGCTGCGCCACTGCCCTGTCTGCGCAAAGATTTCATGGTCGACGAGTACCAGATCGTCGAGGCGCGGGCGCATCGCGCCGACGCCATTTTGCTGATCGCCGCCGCGCTGAGCGCCGTGGAGTTGAAGCGACTCGCCGAGGCCGCGCACGCGCTCGCGCTCGACGTGCTGGTGGAGGTGCATACCGCCGACGAGCTGGCGGACGTGCTCGACGCACTGGGTGGGACCGGCGCTGACGCGATCGGCGTGAACAATCGCGACCTGAAGACCTTTGACGTAAGCCAGCAAACTTCGCTTGCGCTTGTCGATCAGATTCCCGCTAGCGTAGTACGCGTGACGGAAAGCGGCATTTCGACGCCCGGGGACATCGCTCGCCTGCGCAAGGCGGGATTCGATGCGTTCCTGATCGGCGAGAGCCTGATGCGCCAGCCCGATCCCGGCGAGGCGCTGGCGGAATTGCTCAAGGGCGCGGCCGAAAAAGCATGAGCCTCTGGATCAAAATCTGCGCCAACACCTCGCTTGGCGACGCGCAATTGGCCGCGGACGCTGGCGCCGATGCGGTGGGATTCGTGTTTGCGCCGAGCCCGCGGCGCGTGACGGCAGAGCAGGCCGCAAAGATTGTGGCGCAGTTGCCGGCGGCGCTGGAAAAAATCGGGGTTTTTGTCGATGCGGGGTTCGATGAAATCGCGGCCACGGTGGAAGCGGCGGGACTGACCGGCGTGCAACTGCATTTCGACGCGCCAGCCGCGTTGCCGGCGCAATTGCGCGAGAGATTTGGGCCGAAGCTACGGATTCTGGGCGTTGTGCACTTCGATTCCGCGGCGACGAAGCGCGTGGCAGCGATGGCACGCGATGCACATGTTGATGCGTTGCTGGTGGACTCGCGCACGGCCGCGGCGGTGGGCGGGACGGGCGTCGCATTCGATTGGGACGCTGCCAGCAAAACCCTTTTTCATGACACAGGAGTGCGCATGGTGGCGGCAGGTGGATTAACGCCGGAGAATGTGGCTGACGCGATTGCGACGCTGCGCCCGTGGGGCGTGGACGTGGTGAGCGGCGTGGAAGCTGCGCCGGGACGCAAGGATGCGGCAAAGGCGCGGGCGTTTATTGCTAGTGCGCGTCGGGCGAACGCGTCGGTGACAAACGGCCCTGGGACGAACGGTCCTGGGATTTGACGAATAGAAAGAATCTCGTGGAGGTGCGCGATGCGGGGAGAAAGCAAAGGACGCGCGCGAGTTTCGCCGTTGGAAATCGATCCCGAGCAGTTCCGTTTGCTGGGTCACGAACTCGTTGACCGTATCGCGGGACTGCTGGAGTCGCTTCCAACCCGGCCCGTCACGCGCGGCGAATCGCCGCTTAATATTCGCAAGGCTCTCGATGCCGATCGCAGCCTGCCGAATCACGGAACGGATCCAGCCCAGTTGCTTCGTCACGCAGCGGACTTGCTCTTCGAGCACTCCTTGTTCAATGGGCACCCGCGATTCTGGGGATACATCACCTCATCTGCCGCACCCATCGGGGCGCTCGGTGACTTGCTTGCCGCTGCCGCAAATCCGAATGTCGGCGCGTGGCCGCTTTCTCCGATGGCCAGTGAAATCGAAGCACAAACTATTCGCTGGATTGCCGAGATGCTGGGCTATCCCGAAGAGTGCGGCGGCTTGTTCGTGAGCGGCGGAAACATGGCCAACATTGTTGGGTTTCTCGCCGCTAGACAGGCTAAGGCCGGCCGCGATGTACGTAGCGCCGGATTGGGCAGCGAACGGCTGCGTGTCTACTGCTCGAAGGAAGCGCACACCTGGATACAAAAGGCAGCGGATATTGCGGGGATGGGGACGGATGCAATCCGTTGGATCGCGACAAACGATCGGATGCAAATCGACGTCTCCGCGCTGCGGCAGCAAATCGAAGCCGATCGCGATGCCGGCGAACGGCCGATCCTGGTGGTGGGAAATGCCGGGACCGTGAGCACAGGCGCCGTGGATCCGCTGAGTGAACTGGCGGCGATTTGCCGCGAATTCGATCTCTGGTTCCACGTGGACGGCGCCTACGGCGCGATGGCAGCGATTCTTCCCGAGGCTCCACAGGAGTTTGCCGGCCTTGGCAAAGCGGACTCGATTGCGATGGACCCTCACAAGTGGCTCTACGCGCCGCTCGAAGCGGGATGTGCGCTGGTGCGCAATCGCGAGAAGCTGCGCGACGCATTCTCATACCATCCGCCGTATTATCACTTTGAGACGGAGGCGATTAATTACTACGACCTTGGCCCGCAGAATTCGCGCGGCTTTCGAGCGTTGAAGGTGTGGCTGGCGCTGCAGCAAGCGGGCCGCGACGGCTATGTGCAGACAATCTCGGAAGATATTCGCCTGGCGGGCGAACTGTTTCGGCGGATTGCGCAAACTCCGCAACTGGAAGCGCTCACGCAGAGCCTGAGCATTACAACCTTCCGGTTCATTCCGAGTGACCTTGAGCGCGGCGGCGAGGAAAATGAAGGCTATCTCGATCAGTTAAACAACGAACTCCTCACGCGCTTGCAGAATAGCGGTGAGGCGTATCTGTCGAATGCAATCGTGCGCGGCAGGTTTGCGTTGCGCGCATGCATTGTGAATTTCAGGACAACGCAGGCAGATATTGAAGCGCTGCCGCCTCTCATCGTTCGGATCGGCGTGAAGACAGATGCGGAGCTGCGACCGGAGGGCCTACGGCAACGAAGCCGGCTCTCGTAACGGTGCGCCGCCAGGAACGCAGCATGCACGATGCAGCTCACCGGCCGGAATGAAGGTGAATCGAAATGGACCGGGCTGCACCGGATCCATGCCTTTGAACATCAAAACATGCGAAGGAAATCCGCGGAGGTTTGTCCATGGCAACGTTTCTTCCCCCTATCGAAAACCCTTCAAGCCCGATGTTGAAACTGGTCTACGCCATGTCACGCCGCCAGTTTGGCAAGGTGATGACCCCGTTCAAAGTATTTGTGGCGCGCATGCCGCTGGCGTTCGGCATGTTTACCGGCAAAATCGGCAAGCTCGACAAGAAACTGGAGCTGCCACGTGAGACACAAATGCTGGTCCGCGAGCGGGTGGCTCGCATCAACGTGTGCGAGTTCTGCATCGATATCGGCCGGTCGTTTGTAATCAAGGGCTCAATGAACGAAGCCAAGTTCGATGCGTTGGAGGACTACGCTACGAGTCCGATGTTTTCCGATGCCGAGCGGGCGCTGCTGGATTACGTGACCGAGTTGACGCGTGATAAGAGCGTGAAGGACGAGACTTTTGTGCGGCTCCGGAAGCACTATTCCGAGCGGGCCATTTGCGAGGTCGTGTGGCTGGTGGCGAGCGAGCACTTTTACAACATGACCAACATCGGGTTGAATATTCATTCCGACATGCTGTGCGATATTGCGAAAAAGAAGTGAGGTAGCTGGGCTTTTCCTGCAATGGGCGGCCTCCTAGTACACTAAAAAGTCCCCCATTCCCCGGGTAAACACGCAGGAGCTTCTCATGGCATCGGTCATTCTTCCGGCAAATCCTTCCGAGTCGCGGCCCGGGCGCTTTGGCGTCTACGGCGGGCGCTATGTGCCGGAGACGCTGGTGGCGGCGCTGGACGAGTTGGAACATGCCTACGAAGAAGCCAAGGCGGATGCGGCGTTCCAGGCTGAGCTGAGTTCGCTGCTGGCCGACTACGCGGGACGGCCGACACCCCTCTACTTTGCCAAGCGGCTCACGGAGTCGCTGGGAGGGGCAAAGATTTACCTGAAACGCGAAGACCTGCTGCACACGGGCGCGCACAAGATCAACAATTCGCTGGGGCAGGGACTGCTGGCCAAACGCATGGGCAAGAAGCGTGTGATCGCCGAGACCGGCGCGGGTCAGCATGGCGTGGCGACGGCGAGCGCGTGCGCGCTGCTGGGCTTGGAATGCGTGGTCTACATGGGCGACGTGGACATGGAGCGCCAGGAACTGAACGTGAAGCGCATGCGGCTGCTGGGCGCGGAGGTGCGCGGCGTCTCGTCGGGATCGAAGACGCTCAAAGACGCGATCAGCGAGGCGATGAGGGACTGGGTCACGAATGTGCGGACGACTTACTATCTGTTGGGCAGCGCGCTTGGGGCGCATCCGTACCCCACCATGGTGCGCGACTTTCATCGCTGCATCAGCCGCGAGATGAAAGAGCAGATTCTCGCGAAGGAAGGCCGGCTGCCGACTGCGGTGATTGCATGTGTGGGCGGCGGGTCGAATGCCATCGGCGCGTTTTACGAGTTTATTCCCGACCGCCAGGTGCGGCTGATCGGCGTAGAGGCGGGCGGGCGCGGCACAGTGTTGGGCGAGCATGCGGCTCGTTTCCAGGGCGGCGCGCCGGGCGTGTTGCAGGGCACGTTTTCTTACGTGCTGCAGGATGAAGACGGGCAGATTGCGCTCACGCACTCGGTTTCCGCGGGCCTGGATTACGCTTCGATCGGTCCCGAGCACGCGATGCTGCACGACACGGGGCGCGCGGAGTACGTTTCGTGCGATGACGCGCAGGCGCTCGATGCAGTGATGAAGCTGGCGCTGACCGAAGGCATTCTGCCGGCGCTTGAAAGCGCTCATGCTGTGGCTGAGGCCATGCGCATCGCGCCTACGTTTTCGGCGCGTGACATACTGGTGGTGAATCTTTCAGGCCGCGGCGACAAGGATATGGGGATTCTCGCGCGCGAGTTGAAGTTGTAGGACCGCGTGGGTTCTTGCTTTCCCACCCTAGCGACAAAAACAAAAACGTCGCGAGGGTGGGGCACCCGGGGTTTTCGGGGATTTTAGAGTTTTTCGATGGCGATACGTTTTGATCACAAGCCGGGTTTGGTGGTTTATCTTACGGCGGGCGACCCGTCTCTCAAGGCGACGCGCGAGATTGCGGTTGCGGCCATTGACGCGGGCGCGGATGTGATTGAACTGGGCGTGCCGTTCAGCGATCCGCTCGCCGATGGGCCCGTCATCCAGCGCGCCATGGAGCGCGCCCTGGCTCACGGACCGGGACACGAAGCAACGAGGCTGAAGGATGTTCTTGCTCTCGCCCAAGAGATTCGCGCCGCACGTCCTCGGGCGGGCCTGGTGATTTTCAGCTACCTCAATCCAATACTGCGCTACGGCCTCAAGAAGTTTGCCGACGACGCGAAGGCTGCCGGCGTGGACGGCGTCCTGGCTACCGACATGATTGTGGAAGAGGCCGGCGAGTACCTCAAAGAGTTGAGCCGCGTGGACCTGGCGCCAATTTTTCTGGCCGCGCCTACCAGTCCCGACGCGCGGCTTGAGGCGATTGCCACGCACTCCAAAGGTTTTGTGTACGCCATCTCGCGCACCGGCATTACGGGCACGCAGCAGAGCGTAGCGGGCGATGCGGCGGCGCTGGTTGCGCGCGTCAGGCGATGGACCCGGCTGCCGGTAGCCGTGGGGTTCGGTATCAGCAACGCGGAACACGTCGCCCAGGTGGCGGAGTTCGCGGATGCCGCGGTTGTTGGCAGCGCGATTGTCGAGTTGATTGAGCGGGCGACGCCAGAGACTGCGCCCGACTTGGTGGCTCGATTTATCAAGGGTCTGCGCCTGCCCCATGCAGCGTTGGCCCGGTGAAAAAAGCAGCCGTCAGCTATTAGCTATCAGCTTTCAGCTTGTCCGTTGCCGAAGGGAGCCGCAGAGGCTTGCTTCGGCAGGCTCAGGCTGGAAGCTGATGGCTGAAAACTCGTTTCCTGCAATACGAGGATGCAATGACCATCGAAGAATTGCGAATCCGCATCGACGAGCTGGACCGCCAGCTGGTCGA
>Ga0181529_10007877_pt1 | contig 10515 bp, 7 predicted proteins | sample PEATcosm2014_Bin_36_FD_119763 | JGI IMG/M metagenome (GOLD analysis project Ga0181529, IMG submission 119763) | Peatland microbial communities from MTU Mesocosm Facility, Houghton, MI, USA - PEATcosm2014_Bin10_30_metaG | ecosystem: Environmental > Terrestrial > Soil > Wetlands > Peat | place... | reverse complement strand
GGGGTCGGCCCCACTTTGAGCCAGTTGGAAGTCAGCAACGTTCTGGCCGATCCCAAGCTTCAATTGTTCGACGGCAATGCCCCCCCCGAGGTCATCGCCACCAATATCGGCTGGGGCAATGCCTCCCTCCCCGGCCCTTCCCAGGTGCAGGCCGTGATCCAAGCGGCGACATCCGCGCTCTTCGTTCAACTCGGTGATTTCCCGTTTCCGGCGGGTTCCGCCGATTGCGCCATGGTGGCTGACCTTCCACCCGCCTCCTATTCAGCCCAGGTCGGCAGCGTCAGCAACGCGTCGGGAGTCGCCATGGCCGAATTCTACGATGCCGACGCGGGCGCGCCCACCGCGCACTTGATAGACATCTCCGCGGCGGCGTATAGCGGAACGGGCCCCCAGATTTTGATCGCCGGATTCGTCATCACCGGCTCGACCCCTGAAACGGTGCTCATCCGGGCCGTGGGGCCCACTCTTACACAGCAAGGCATCAGCAGCGCCCGGGTTCTCGCCAATCCCGTGCTTCAGCTGTTCGACAACAACGCAAACGGCCCCGAGGTGATCGCAAAGAACATCGGCTGGAGCAATGCCCCCACCCTCGGTCCGTCCACGGTCGTGGCCGGAGTGGAACCGGCCACAACCGCAATCTTCAATGAGGTCAACGATTTTACCCTGTCCAGCGGCTCCGCCGACTGCGCGATGGTGGCGACGTTGCCGCCGGGAGCGTACACCGCCCAAGTCACGGGCGTGAATGGCACGACCGGCATCGCCCTCCTCGAAGTTTACAACGTGCCGTAACTTCGCGCTCGCCCTGATTCATAGTCGCCGCGTTGGATCGGTTGCCCTCACTTCCGCCTGGTCATCGTAGGGCGAGATCTCAACAGCCCGCAAGACGACCCCCTTTTTCATCGGACTCAGGCAGAAAGTCAGCACGTTGGGCGCACCATCGCCAAACCGCATCCAGCACTCGGGAAGGTAGTATTCGCGTTGCGGACCCTGTTCCCAGTAGCGACCCAGGGCGTGGCCGTTCAAATAGACGAGCCCGTCTCCGGCCGCGTCCACAAGCGCGCGCCAGGGAATCCATTCGCCGGCGGGCGATGCGGGCAGCTTAAATTCCACCCGGTACCATACTGCAAGGGAATCGGCCTCTCCGGAGGGAGTATCGTCGAGCTTGCCCTTTCGGGGCACCGTCCGCTGCGAATCCAGGTTCACCGTCTTCCATTCCGACTTTTCACCGGGCCCGGCTTCGGGCCAGCCCGAAACGACCCCAGCCCATTCGCGGGCAAGCGTCCATCCGGACAACGGCACCAACATCCGGAAATCCGGTGAGCGCGAACCGAGAGCAGCGGAGCGCAGGCCCGAGAAGTCCTCAATTTCCCGGCCGAAATTGGCCTGCCCGGCTTGTACGTAGAGGACGCGAATTGAATTGGCGCCCACCTTGAGCCAGGGTCCCACTTCGGCTTCGCCCGACTTGTTCGTCGAAACAATGTGCCCGTTCACGTCGGCCGCCACCTCGTCCCCCGCCAGGGTCTCGCACCTAAGCACGCCAGCCGACGCAGCCTCGGCAGCCGTCAGGGAAACGCTGGTCCCATAGACGACCGTTCGCGCGTCAAAAACCCCCAGGTCGGGCAGCAGCGTCCCCGCGGGGACCGAAACCGAGTCCGCAGAGCCCGGATCGGCGCACACCTGCGCCTTCGCGGGCCGCACCGGCGCCGGCAGCGTTGTAGGCCGCATGGGACCGGCGACCGGCTTCGGCAGCCACTCGCCAAGCTTGGGGTCCGTCCCGCCCGGCGGAAGGCGGAGAATCCGGTAGCCCATGGGACCGAGATCGTAGCCAATCTGAGTCTCGCCCGAATGATCGAACCACACGACGGCCGAACCCTTCCTGGATTCGCCAACCGAATGATTGCGCACGAAAAAATACGTCGCCCCGTCCCGGCTCCGGCGCGCCGCGATCGTGACATCCGCGGAACCGGTCTCCGACTGGCAGTCGAGAGGGCGCGATCGGGCAAGAGCTGCGCCGTGTTCTCGGAGCATCCGGCCGATCGCCGCGACCGCGAGGTATTTCTTGCCAACGCCTCCCGACTCGCGGATCGGAGCATAATAATCGTAGCTCGAAACCAGATCCCGCCCAGCCCAAAGCCCGAAATTCGTCCCGCCAAAGATCACGTAGTAGTTGAGGACCGTCGCTCCTTTCTCGATCGCAAGAAGCGTGTGCGCGTTGATCTGCTCCGGCGTCAGTCCAGGCTGGTCCTCGCTCAAGAGGCCGCCCACCTTGCCGAACCAGCCGCCCTGCAGTTCGGAAATCATGACGGGAGCGTCGGGCTGCCGGGCCTGGAGCTCCGCGATCTGCTTGCCGGTCCCGTCGATCTTAAATCTAGGATACGCATTGAAAGCGTCGAAAACCCGGCTCAGCTCGGGATCCGAGCTATCGCGGCATTGCCTCGTCCAACATGTGAAGATCGGCACATCGATCCCGCCCTGGACCGACGCTTCGTACAGCGCGCGCAGATGGGGCGCCCGCTGGGCCTCCGGGATGTCCTTGTACAGATCGTACTCATTTTCGATTTGGAAGAGAATCATGCCAGCCCGCCCCGCAGGCTTTCGCGAGACCTGCTCCGCGGCGACAACGCGGCACACCGCCTCGATCCAATGCCGTGACCACGCAAGAAATACGGGGTCGTCCGTCCGCAGCCACGGTTTGCGGCGGGCAGCGGGCTGCGGCGCCAGGCCGGCCTGGCCCAAGGCGCCGGGCTGCTCGGAAACCGGCGCCGGCCCGGACAACTGTGGTCCGCTGTCGTACCCGACCGGCCGTTTTGTCAACAGCCAGCGCGGAAAGCCGCCGCCGTCCCATTCGGCGCAAATGTAGGGTCCGGGCCGGATGATCGTGTACAGGCCGAACTCGTCCTGGGCCATTCTCATCCAGTCCTTGAGATCGGCCAGTTCGACCTGGGAGAAATCGGCGGGCGAGGCCGGCGGCCGCTGTTCATACAAGTCCCAGGGAACATACGTTTCGACCGTATTGCACCCCGCCTCCACGATCTTCCGAAACCGCTCGCGCCAGAGCGGCTTAGGGCAGCGGAAATAATGAAAGGTGCCGCTGAAAACGAATACGTCCTTCCCGTCGATCGTGAAGCACTGGCTGTCGTAACGGATGCGGTCGGGGTTGGAAAACGATTTAGGCGGAACGTCCGCCCGCAGGCACGCGGCCGCGGCCAGGACTGTCAGACAGAGCAAAAGGGGCTTTATACACAACGTCGCTAAACCTTTGACAGGAAATAAGCCGCGCCCAGAGGGGCGACAGCTTGATTCTCCGTACACAGCCAAAGGCGTCGTGTTTAGAACGTTTCCCATTTCAACGATAACTTCGCCGCCCATCGAGCGCGCTCTTGAGCGTGACGGCATCCGCATAGACAACCCCGCCTCCGCTCGGCAGGCCAAACCCGATCCGGCTCACCTTCACCGGATGGTCCGCGGGAAGCTCTTCGATGACGTAATGGCAAGTCGCCTCTCCTTCGACATCGTTGGCGAGGGCCAGGATCAGTTCGTCGATCTCGCCCGCCCGGAGGCGCCCAAGAAGACTGGCGGTATTCAGATCGCCCGGACCCACGCCGTGCGCCGGCGACAGGCGGCCATGAAGCACGTGATAGGTTCCGCGCCAAGCCCCGCTTCGTTCCAGCGCCACGAGGTCGGGAACATGTTCGACGACGCAAACCAGCCGGCGGTCCCGGCGATCGTCGGAACAGATCGGGCACAGTTCCGATTCCGCCAGATTGCCGCAACGCGCGCACCGGTGCACCGATCGGGCCGCCTCGTTCAAGGCGGAGATGAGCGCCGGCAACTGTTCCGGCTTCTCCACAAGCAGGTGCAGGGCGATCCGCTCGGCCGAGCGGTAACCCAATCCCGGCAGCTGTTTCAGCTGCTTTTGCAGATTCTCGACGGCGGACATGCTTCAAAGCCGGCCCAGCGTCAAAAAAGTCCGGGCATCTGGAGGCTCGAAGTGACCTTCTGCATCTCGCCGTCGTGAAAGGTCTTCGCCTGGGTCGCAGCGTCCTGCACCGCGGCAAGCACCGTGTCCGAGACCGTTTTTGCATCCTCCTTGAGGAACTCGGGGTCCAGCGCAATGGACAGAAACTTGCCGCTTGCGGCGATCTTGACCTTTACGGCGCCGCCACCTGCGGCGACCTCGATCTCCTTCGCCTCGAGCTGGGTTTCAAGCGCTTCGATCGAGCGCTGCATTTTCTGAGCCTGTTTGAGAAGCTTGCCGACGCCTGGCATGGGTTGATTCAGGGTTGCGGATTGACGGTCGCGGAACGTAAATACTGTTTCCTGAGCAGGAGCCTATCCATGCCCGATCTGCAATCCGAAATATCTGTTGCGGCCTTGCGACGGAGGATTGTTTGCGCGGCTTGTCCCATCGCCAAAGGTTTTTCTTACCATGCCAACTGTACTGGTCATCTTGCCCGAAGATTTTGAAGAGATCGAAGCGATCACTCCCATCGATATCCTTCGCCGCGCGGGAGCCGACGTTACGGTGGCGGCCCTCGGACCCGGGATACGCGTGAAAGGTCGCAATGGGATCGCGCTTCAAGCCGATGCGATCCTGGACACCGTGCAGGGCCGGAAATTCGATTGTCTGTTTCTGCCCGGTGGACCGGGCGTCCGGCATCTCAGGGCCGACCCGCGTGTGGCGGGTCTAGTCCGCTCCCAGAACCTCGCAGGACGCTGGCTCGCGGCGATTTGCGCGGCGCCGACGGTCTTGAATGACGCCGGGGTTCTGTCCGGGCGCCGTTACACCGCTCACTTTTCGGTGGCCGCCGAGCTGCCGCAGGTCCTAGAGAGCGAACGAGTTGTGGCCGACGGCAAGATCCTGACATCCAGGGGCCCCGGGACCGCCCTCGATTTCGGCCTTCTTCTGGTGGAAAAGTTGTTCTCCGCCGAGAAATCGAGCGAGGTAGCCCGGTCGATCTGCGCCTAGCCGCACCGGCGCGAATTTTGGTCTCAAGCCGGTTTGTCAATCCGCAGCCTGAAGGTTGGCAAACCCGCCATGAAACTACTTATCTGTAACGGGATTGCGTCGAAACACAGAATAAGTTGGAGTTATCCCGATCCGGGGGATTCACCCTGGATCGCTTTCTCTCCAACCCCTCAATCTTCCAGTTCTTATTGCTTCTTTCCGTGGGAAGTGACGGGGCGAAGCTTACGTAAATGTGTGGAATTGCAGGCATTGTAGATCCGCAAATCCTGCCGGCAGATAGGCTGGCGACCGTGGCGCGCATGTGCGCGGCCATGGCGCATCGGGGTCCTGACGACTCCGGTGAAGAATCGCTGGAGGGGGCCGCCATCGGCATGCGCAGGCTGGCGATCTTCGATCCCGCCAATGGGCATCAGCCGATGCGAACGCCGGACGGCCGTTACAGCCTTGTTTTCAACGGGTCGATCATCAATCACAAGGAGCTGCGCACCGAGCTCGAAGGTCATTGGACATTTCGAACCCAGTGCGACACAGAAGTGCTTCTTGCGGCCTATGCCCATTGGGGCGAGGACTGCCTCAAGCGCCTGCGCGGCATGTTTGCCTTCGCGGTATGGGACGGGCGCGACCGGACGCTTTTCATTGCGCGCGACCCCCTCGGAATAAAACCGCTCTACTATCGGCACCAGGGCGCACGATTTTTGTTCGCCTCCGAAGTCCGGGGCCTTGTCGCGGCAACAACCGAACAGGCAAGCATCGATCCGATGGCCGTCGGCGATTACCTCGCCTGGTTTGCCGTTCCCGCACCGCGCACGATCTATCGCGGTGTATTCAGCCTTCGCCCGGGCGAATGCGCCCGATTCCGCCACGATCGTTTCGACATCCGTTCGGCCTGGAGCTTCGGATCGATCCCGCAGCGCGAAAAACGCGGTCCGCGAGGGACCGAATTCAGCCGGGAACTCCGTTCCCGACTGGAGGACACGATCCGCGCCCATACGCTGGCGGATGTCCCGGTCGGCGCTTTCCTCTCCGGCGGACTCGATTCGGCAGCCGTCGCCGGCCTCATGACGCGCGCGTCGGGAGAACGCCTCCGCACATTCACGATCGGTTTCTCCGAGTCCGGCTTTTCGGAGGCCCGCCTTGCGGAGGAAACGGCCCGGTTTCTGGGAGCAGACCATTACACGCGAATCCTCACGGGAGCGGAGGTCGCGGGTGAAATGGACCGATTTGTCGCCGCCTGCGACCAGCCGACCGGCGACGGGCTGAACACGTATTTCGTAAGCCAGACGGCAAAGGCCGGCGGAACGACAGTCGCGCTCTCAGGCCTCGGAGGAGACGAACTTTTTGGCGGCTATCCCTCGTTTCGCGATGTCCCGCGCCTCGCGGGCTGGCTCCCCAAGTGGGGTGCGCTGCCTCCGCAGATCCGACGATTTGTCGTCTCCGGCCTGCGGCAGGGCACCACGCGCTATCGAAAGCTGGCAGACGCCCTCGCCTACGCGCACGATATCCAGGAGTTGTCCGCCATGCAAAGGCGGGTGTTTTCGGAACCCATCCGCCGCTCCCTTCTGGGACGCGGCCCGCGGGCGGAAATCGAAAGCGCGTCGCCGTTTCATCCCGAGCTCGCCTTTCTTCGATACGACCTCAACGGCTGCGGGCCGTTCGAGATCGAAAGCGCCTGGGAGATGCGAACGTACATGGCCGACGTGCTCCTTCGCGACAGCGACGTCATGAGTATGCGGCACGCGCTCGAACTGCGCGTTCCCCTCGTAGACCGCCCGCTGATCGAGTGGCTCTGGTCCCAGGATTCGGCCGACAAGTCCACCCCGCGCCACCCTAAGGACGCGCTTGCCGAAGCCGTGTCGGACATCCTCCCTCCCGGACTCCGGCATCGCCGCAAGCACGGATTCACGCTTCCGATGGATCTTTGGATGCGCAGCGACCTGAAGCCGTTTCTCGACGAAATGTTCTCGGATTCGAGCGTCGACAGAAGCGGGTTCTTCGAGCGCCCTGCCGTGCAGAAGTGCTGGCACGCGTTTTCCGAGCAGGGCGACCGCCGGGCCTGGTCGCGAGCCTGGAGCCTGGCCATGCTCATCGCTTTCGTAAATCGCCGCGCTTCCCCTCCCGGCGTTCCCTCGAAGGCCCCCGTCGAGATCGCCGGTGCCTCCGGAGCCGCACCCACGGGAAAAAAGCCGGTTCACAAACCACTGGCGCGTCCTCCGGCCCGCACGATCTTCGTGACCCCGGAGCTTTTCTCTTCCGTCGGCGGAATTCAGAGGATCTCGCAGATATACCTCAAGGCCCTTTGCGAACTGGATGCCGAATCCGGCCGCCGCGTCCGCCTGCTTTGCCTCAACGATCCCGTATTGGACTCCGGAGACATAAGGCGGTGTTCGCTGGACGGCCTTGACGATTGGTACGTCTGCAACCGCAGGAAGAGCCGCTTCGTGCGGGAGGCGCTGCGTATGAGCCGCGGATGCACGCGGCTGATCTGCGGGCACGTCGCCCAACTGCCCACCGCTTGGATGGCGCGCCGCCTCAATCCAAGCCTGAAGTATTATCTGGTTGCCCACGGAATCGAGGTCTGGCGCCCCTTTACCCTCATCGAACGGTTGGCGCTGCGCGGCGCGAAACGGGTGTTCTGCGTGAGCGACTACACCCGCCGCGAGCTGCTTCGCCGGTGCCCTCTGCCCGCCGGGTCCGCGGTCGTGCTTCCCAACACGCTCGATCCCCGTTTTGAGATCGTAGCGGGCCCGCCTCTGCACCGGTGTCCGCCGGTGATTCTCTCGGTCGCCCGGCTTTCCCGCAGCGATTATTACAAGGGCTTGGACCACCTGATCTCCGCGATGCGCATAATCCGCGAGGCCGAACCGAGAGCCCGCTTGCGAATCGTGGGACGCGGCGACGATTCCGGGCGCCTTCTGTCGATGGCCCTCCAGGCGGGGCTTCGGAACGGCGCCGTGGAATTTCTGGGCTACCTGGACGACAAGGCCCTGGCCGTGGAAATGAGCGCCTGCCGCCTTTTCGCCCTGCCCAGCCGCAACGAGGGCTTCGGCCTGGTCTTCCTCGAGGCCATGGCGCACGGCAGGCCGTGCCTCGGCGCCAATGCCGGAGGCACCCCCGAAGTCATCGCAAAGGACACGGGCGTCCTCGTCGAATTCGGCGATATTCGGGGAATCGCAACGGCCTGTGTCAGCGCGCTGCGCAGAAACTGGGATCAGGAAGCAATTCTTGAGCACGCGCGAAGTTTCTCATATCCCCAATTCAAGCGGCGTCTCGCATCGCTGCTTGCAGAAGACCCGTGAACGAAACCACCGAATCAAAATCCGAGACCGTCATCGAGGCGACGCACGGGCTCCACTTCGTTCCGTGGCGTGAAGTGTACGCCTACCGGGATCTGCTCTGGCTTCTCGTCTGGAGGGACATCGTCTCCCGGTACAAGCAGACGGTGCTGGGCCTTTTATGGTTTGTCGTCCAGCCTATCCTCACGACGATCGTGTTCATGGCTATTTTCGAGAGGGTCGCCCGGATCCCAACGAACGGCGTTCCGTCCTCCCTCTTCTACATGTGCGGCCTGCTGCCCTGGAACTACTTCGCGCAAACCTTCCAGTCGACCTCGAACAGCCTGACAAGCAATGCGGCCATGTTTGGAAAAGTCTATTTTCCCCGGCTGGTCATGCCGCTTTCTTCGGTAATCTCAAACCTTTTGCCGCTCGCAATCCAGCTCGTCACTTTCTTCGTCATCTACACGCTCGAGAAGTTCGGCCCGCGAAGCGGCAGTTACAACATGGGGCTGTCGGCCGCCCTTCTTCCCCTGATTGTCGTCCAAGTCGGCATACTCAGCCTGGGGACCGGCCTTTGGATCGCAGCCCTCACGGCAAAGTTTCGCGATTTCGGGATCCTCTCCAGCTTCGCCTTGCAGTTATGGATGTACATGACGCCGGTCGTGTATCCCCTGTCCAGGGTGCCGCCCCGCTGGTATTGGCTCGCAGCGTCGAATCCGATGACCTTTCCGCTTGAGGCGACGAAAACGATGTTGCTTGGAGCAGGGTCGCCGACGCTCGCTCTCTTCTCGATCTCCGTCGCGATCACGCTGGCGATCCTCGTGGGAGGCATTTTCATTTTCCAGCATATCGAAAAAACGTTTGTCGACGTGATCTGAAAGTCGTGGGCCGTCCGATCATAGAAGTCCGCAATCTGTCGAAGCAGTACCGCCTCGGCGCGATAGGCGCGACCTCGCTGCGCGAAGAGTTCCACCGGTATTGGGATCGTTTGCGCGGCAAGCCAAGCCCGGACGAGAAGGAATTCTGGGCCCTGCGCGACGTGTCATTCGATGTCCAACCGGGTGAGGCGATCGGTGTGATAGGGCGCAATGGCGCCGGGAAATCCACGCTTCTAAAGATCCTTTCGCGGATCACGGAGCCGACATCGGGACGCGCGGTCATGCGCGGCAGGGTGGCGTCGCTTCTGGAGGTCGGCACCGGGTTTCATCCGGAGCTGACCGGCAGGGAAAATATCTTCCTCAACGGGGCGATTCTGGGGATGACGAAGGCGGAGGTGCGGAGGAAGTTCGATGAGATCGTGGCCTTCGCGGAGGTTGAAAAATTTATCGACACGCCGGTCAAGCATTATTCGAGCGGAATGTACGTGCGCTTGGCATTCGCCGTGGCCGCCCATCTGGAGCCGGAGATCCTCATCGTCGACGAAGTTCTGTCGGTCGGCGACATCCAGTTCCAGAAAAAAAGCCTTGGCAAGATGCGGCACGTGGCGGCCGACGAAGGCCGGACCGTCCTTTTCGTCAGCCACAACATGGCCGCCGTTCGGCAGCTATGCTCCAGCGCGCTTCTATTGAAGAACGGTCGATTGCACCTGGCCGCCTCGGCTGCGGAGGCCATCGAGTCGTACGTCGAATCCTCGGATCAGACGGGTTCCTCCGAGGGATTCCAATTCCGGAACAAGCACCCCGACTTGCAGCTGCTGAAGGCTGACGTCGAAAAGGCCTCCATCGTATACAACGATTCCCTGACGGTGAGGACGTTGTGGCAGGTTCGCAGACCGATGCAGTTTGCCATCGAATGCGTGATTCGCGACCACTTGATGGCCCCCCTAGCCTTCCACGGCACTGGCGTCATTGCAGGGTATGAGTTTGTTTTTCCGGCCGGAATCGCCGAGGTCGTGATTCACTACCCGCGCCTGCCTCTCGCGCAGGGCCATTACAGCATGGATATCATCGCGGCTCGCTCGGGCCGGGAGTTCTTCGTCTACGCGGAGGGAGCTGTCAGCTTCCAGGTGGATCTGGCAATACCGATGCAGGCCGGCTACTGGTTTTCGCAAGGCAATGGATCGGTATATCTGCCATGCGAAGTCAGCGCCGAGGCACCCCGGACGCGCGTCGGCCTGGGCCGCCCCACCCCGTAATCCACATCTTGGCATTTTCGATCGGCCTTTGACACAGGGCCGGGCGATTTCGCAATCGCAAGCAGAAGGAAGAAATGGATGCAGACTATCTGATCGTCGGCTCGGGACTGACCGGCGCCGTGATCGCCCGCACCCTC
>Ga0181529_10007875_pt1 | contig 10518 bp, 5 predicted proteins | sample PEATcosm2014_Bin_36_FD_119763 | JGI IMG/M metagenome (GOLD analysis project Ga0181529, IMG submission 119763) | Peatland microbial communities from MTU Mesocosm Facility, Houghton, MI, USA - PEATcosm2014_Bin10_30_metaG | ecosystem: Environmental > Terrestrial > Soil > Wetlands > Peat | place... | reverse complement strand
GAGCTCCCTCGGCGTCGGAGGACAGGGCGAGCCCCGAGACAACGGGAAGGCCCTTGGGGCCGAGGGCGAAATCCTTCGCCGTATAGGCCGCCTGCCCTTGAAACAGGAGGGCCTCGCTGCCCACGGAATCCTCGAGCAGGACTTCGTCCACCCAGGCCGAGTCGGAGGCGGCGAGGCCGGTGACGGTGATCAGGAGACGCGAGCCAGTGCTCGTGACGGAAGGCGGGGCCGAGGATGCTCCGACCACGGCATTTTCGGCTCCGCTCTCGCTGCCCTGGGCATAGACGGTGGAGTCGCCCTTGCCGTAGTGGAGGAGGTAGCGCTTCCAGGTGCCGTCCCCCGAGCCTTTGGGCAAGGTAACGCTCACGCTGGGGCTCGGCGTCGTCGCGCCGTCGTCGAGGGTCACCGTCATCGTGACGGTCGCTGGCATTTTCGCGAAGAAGGAGAAGCTTTTGAAGGAGCCGTACGGGGGCGTGCTCTCGACCGAATAGAACGAGGCGGTATCGCTGGTTGGCACGAGCGGCGCGGTGATCTCCAAGGCCATCTGCGTCGAGCCATCGGAGTGGAGGCTCGAGACGAGGGAGGGGAAATTCGTGGCGAGATTCGATTCAGTGCGCTCGATATCGGTGTAATTCGGATCCAGGTTGGACGAGCTTTGCATGAAGGCGGAAGTGTAGCCTGCGGCCGACTCCATGCCCTCGATCCGGTACATGCCCGCCGCGTCTCCCTGGGAGTATCTCCCCGCTATGGCTAGGTTATGAGTAAAGGCGCCTGTGTCGTTCCGCTCGCCTCCCGTGAGGTCGATATTGCCGGGATTGGTCTGCGAGCCTGTGTCGAAGCTGGCGCCAGGGATGGCCCATGATGCCCCGAGGGCTGCCCAGGCGCTCTCCCCTCCTCCCAGGTCCCAGAACCCGCCGAGGGCAGCTGCGATGTTCCCGGCGGTCCGCTCGGCGCTGGGCTCCAGGTAGTTGACGACGATGTCGTCCGTCGCGCTCGGCGGGGGGATGAGGTTGAGGACGCCCTTTTCCGTATCCACCGTAAAGGAATAATCGGGGATTCCGTTGACGACGACCTGGATGGAGCCGGCCACGAAGTCCTTGTCGATGGAGATGCTGCTCGATGGCGAGAACGTCCTCACGACGATCGATCGGGTGTACACCGGGGCCTGTCCCGTCGTGTTGGTCGCATAGGCGAAATTTGTCGTATAGATCCATCCCATGTCGCCATGGCTCGCATCGGCGAAAGGCTGGAGATAGGCCGGATTATTCGAGGGAGCCGGGGCGTCCGTCTGCGCGACCTCGACGAAGCCCGAGGGATCGATGGTAGCGACGAAGGAATCGTCTCGAAGCCCTGAGGCGGCATTTTGGACGAAGGCCTGGGCATTGAGGACGCTGGCGGTCGTCGGGTAGCGGCCGAGGATCTGCTGCCCTGGCTTGAGCGGCGCGGGGCTGGGAACCGTCGGCGGCGGCACGTAGAGGAGATCGCAATCAGCGCCGCCGGGCAGAACGACGTCGCTCGCGCTGCCGGCGTAATTGGCGAGGACCTGAGTCGTCGCAGCCACGGTCAGGCTCAGGTAACCCGTGAGCGCATCGTACGAGTACTCGCTGGGGGCCAATTGCCTGTAGACATTGCCGTCGCTGGCCGCGATCGCGCCCGCGACGCTCTGGACGAAGACCTGAAGGTTTTGAGCTGGCGCGTTCTTCGTCATGAAGAACCTGCCAGCGACGAATGCGTTAGGCGAAATAGTCGTATCCACGATCTCGGTGCTGCCCACGAAGTGTTTCGTCACCCAGTTGGCCTGGTCGTAGCGGACCATGGCCCGTCCGGTGAAATTATCGGACTTGAGCGTAGCCGCAGCGCCGAAGGAGCGGTAGGAGCCGTCGCCGAAGGCGATGAAGGGGAGGGACGGGAAGGAAATGCCGTCGTTGCCTACTCTGGCTTCCTGCAGCAGATCGCCGGGACCGCCCCGATAGCCGGCGGCGTAGTAGGCTTGGTTGATGTCGTCGGCCACGTGCGCCTCGACGAAGATCCTTTTGTACATGACGAAGGATAGCGCCAGCTCGGGATCTTGCGTGAAAAGAAAGGGCTGAGATGAGGACAGACTGGAGACGAAGCTTCCGCCTGGGCTCGAGGGAGGCGTGACCTGCAGGTCGAGCGAGGATAGGACCGTGGCCGACCAGGACCCGCTCAAGGTCAGCTCGGCGTCCGCGTCCGGGCCCTTGCCCAGCTTGGCGTTGAAGATGCTGGACGGGGCCTCTGCCGGCAGGAGCGATGGAAGCGAGGGTGCGCTCCCTCCGGTGACCTGAGAGAATTCGAAACCCGCAGCCGTCGCCAGGAGGAGGGCGGCAAGGGTTCGGCGCCTGCGGCGGCTTTCCTTTCGCATCGTTTGCGGCTATGATAGTGCGGAAAATGCGCCATGGGAAGAATGAGTCCGAGTCGGAGGGGGGAGCAGAGGGCAGATGGTAGTCTCCATGCTGGACCTCGTCATCGAGCTCCCCGAATCGACCTCGCTGAAGGACAAGAGGCGCGTGGTATCATCGCTGAAGACGAGGCTCCGCTCGAAATTCCGCATCTCCTGCGCTGAAGTCGACCTGCTCGACTCCCTGTCCTTCGCGGAGATTGGCGCGGCCCTTGTCTCCAATTCGAAGGAATTCGGGGAATCGGTCATGCACAAGGCCCTGGCCCTCGTCGAAGGAGAGCTCGGCGTCCGGGTTCACGACGCCCAGGTCCATTCGGAAGTCTACTGAGAACCCTTGAAGGAGGTCCCCTGTGCGCCTTCCATGCATCGTCCTTTGCCTGCTCATTCCCGTTTCCCTCGTAGCCGCCCCGCCGGCGGGCTCTCCCCTCGCCGAGATGGATTCATATTTATCGAAGGCTGGCGACGCTGAAGACTCGAACCAGCTCTCGGAGGCCATTCGCTCCTACGTGACCGTACTCGCCCTTGCGGAAGAAAGCCCCTCCTCCGACGCGAAATCCAGGACCGACGCCGCACAGGCGGCGCTCTCTCGCATAGGCACGAGCCTCAGCCTCGAGCCCGGGAGCGAATGGGTCGCGCCCAATGGCTCGCAGATCGCGGGCGGCGCTCGGAACCTCGGCAAGGATGGCGGCCTCTCGCCCTCGGTCTATCTCTATCAAAGTTTCGGGAGCGGGAAGTCGCCCGTGGCCGACGCGCCCATATTCTTCCAGTTCGTAAAGAACGCGGGTTCCCTTGTCTCCTTCGTCACCACCGACACCTACGGCAAGGCCAACACGACTGTGGCGAGCGTCGACCAGGCCGGCAGCGAGGCCTTGATCAGGGCCTGCCCCGTATTCAAGGCGAGGGGAAAATCCTACATGTTCCAGTCGGTATACAGGGACTTCGCTTACCTGCCCCCGGCTAACATCATCAAGGTCATGGCCCTCGAGAGCTCGGAGCTCGGACCGGGCGGCAAGGCCTCGACGGTCGATCCCGTCGCATCGGCTCTCAAGGAGGCGGGCTTCGAAGTCCAAATCGAGGAGGCTCGGCCCGACGACGCGAATTTCCGCAAGGCTTACGCCGGCGACGTCAAGGCCCTCGCGGCCCTCGGCATCGACGCTTCCGCTCCATACGCCGCCTTCGTGCTCGTCGACGTGGCGGGGGCCAAGCAGATGGAGCTTAATGGAAAAAAATATAACATCTTCACCGCCGCGGCGACGGTGAACATCCGTCTGCTCCGCTCGGACGGGAGCGTCGCCTTCTCCCTTCCCGTCGACGGCGTCAAGGGCCAGGGAGCCTCGTCAGAGGCCGCGGTGCAGGACGCATTCAAGCGTGCGGGAGACTCGGTAGGGCCCGAGCTCAGGAGGAGGATGCAGGACCTTCAGGACGCCTTGGCTAAGGGTTGAAGCTTCCCTCGGGGCCCCCCCCGGGTCCGGCCTCGCGCCCGCCGCGGCCCCTGTCCTCGCGTCCGAGGAGCCGCGCGCGAGTCAGCTTGCCGAGCCCCTTTCGCTCGATCTCGAACACGGCGCCCTCGGCCTTGCGCGCGCGCTCTGAGCCGTCCGCGAAGAGCTCCCCCTGGGCGCCCCCCTTCGACCTCTCGAGGTCGGCGAAGCCGAGGCCGAGGAGGCGGATTTCGGTCCTCCCGTCCCAGGCCTTGCCGAGGAGTTCCAGGGCGTCCTTGAAGGATTCCGAGGAGCCCAGATAATACGAAGGCCTCGATTTGCGGCGAGAGAGCGTGGAGAAGTCGTGGAGCCGCAGCTTGAGGACGAGGGTGCGAGACCTGAAGCCCTCCTTCCAGAGGCGGAAGGAGAGTTCGCCAGAAAGAGACAAGAGGACGTCCTCGACGCACTCGCGGTCCGCGGTGTCGCGCTCGAAGGTGGTCTCGGCGCTCATCGAATGCGAGGCCGGCCCGCCCTCGCCGTCGGCGTCTCGCCCCATGATCCCCTCGTCGCGACCCCGCGCGGCATCGTAAAGGAAGGAGCCTCCGACCCTTCCGAAGAGCGAAGCGAGGCGTGTCTCGTCGAAGGAGGCCAGCTGGGCGACGCTTAGAATGCCGAGCTCCCTGAAGCGCTCCTGCGTCTTCTCCCCGGCCCCCCAGAGCTTGCTCAGGGGCAGCTCGAGCATAAAGGATTCGACCTTCCCCTCCTCCACGATGACGAGGCCGTCCGGCTTGCGCAGTCCCGAGGCTATCTTGGCGACATAGCGGTTCGGCCCCACGCCGATCGATATGCTGAGGCCCGTTCTCCCCGCCACTTTCTGCTTTAGGAGTCTGGCGGCCGACTCGGGCGGGCCCCAAAGCTTCCGGGTTCCCGTCATGTCCAGGAAGGCCTCGTCGATCGAGACTTGTTGGATGGCCGGGGTGAAGGTAGCGAATACCTCCATAACCTGGGCCGAGATCTCCGCGTAGCGCTCGATGCGAGGCGTGACGAACCGGGCATCGGGGCAGCGCCGCACCGCCTCGGAGATTGGCATGGCCGAATGGACGCCGAAGGCCCGCGCCTCATAGGAGCAGGTAGACACTACCCCGCGGTGGCCGGGCCGTGCGCCCACGATGACTGGGAGGCCCTTGAGGCTTGGATCGTCGATCTGCTCGACCGAGGCGAAGAAGGCGTCGATGTCGACGTGGAAAACCACGCGCGCGCTCATCTTGATCCCCGGCCCACGTCGAAGCTGGCGCGGACCGCGAGGCCGTCGTCCTCGAGCGGCGAGCCCGAGGCCTGGGTGCGCTTCTCGAGGCTGGAGAGATAGCGAGCGGTGACTACGAGCCTCGCGCCGAATGAGGAGGGAACAGTCAAGGATAAGGCAAGGGACGGACCGGGATTGACGGGAGGATAGATGAGGACGCTCCTGCCGTCGACCGCGACTTTATAGGGGAGGTTGCAGTCGTAGATCAGCATCTCGCCGGAAGACTCGAGAGAAAGGTCGAGGCTGTATGGGGGTTCGTCGAAACTCAGAGAGAGGGACTCGTCCAGCCGATCGAGGAAGGGACTCGACTTTTCGAGCAGACTGACCCTTCTCCTAAAGTCCTCGCCTCTAAGATAAACCCTATCGCCGCTCGATTCGTAGTCCAGCCTTGCACCGCCGCGCTCTATGCTACCCTTGCCGAGCCGGCGCAGCCCTGAGAGCTCGATCCTGTATTCCCCGGAATCCTGGTCGATCAGTTCGGAGATGGTGAGGTCCTTGCGCCCGGGCCCCTCAACCGGCGAGAAGAAAAAGGCGTAGCCGAGGGCGGCGGCCTCGATGGTGAGGGCCAGGCAAGCGAGGACCCAGGCCGTCCTTTTCCTGGAGGCGGCGCCGCGCTTCGCGAAGAAGAGGAGGGGGCTGGCGGTGAACACGAAATATGGAAGCGTAAGGGCCGAAAGAGAGAGCAGGCCGAGGTAGCTGGGTGCGATGAGCTTCCCATAGGTGGAGAGCTCGGGGCGGTTGGCCAACTCCCCCGTCATTACAATGAGCGGCGCATACATGATGAAGTAAGCGGAGAGAGTCGCCCAACGACTCCGCGCCGCGAGCGAAACCTCGACGAAGGCGAGGGCCCAGATAAAATAGAAGGAGGCGGAGAGATCGAAGGCCGAGAATACCAGGGAATCGACCACGAGGCAGACCATGGCCGCAAATTCATAGAAGTAAGGATTGGGCGTAAGCATCTTCCGCTCCACGAGGACGGAGAGGAGGGCAAGGAAGAGCAGGAATGAGAAGAGAATTCGAGCGAGGGCGAAGACTCGCGGGAAGAGGCGCCAGGACTCGGGGGAACCGAGGACCATCGAGTCCAAGGCGGCTATTCCCTTACCCGCGAGGAATACCAGGGCGAGGGCGACGAAGAGCGCCAGCACCTCGACTCCAAGGACGTGTATCCTCCTCAGAAGACGCGCCGCTGCATTCCGCCTCGCAATCGTGGCGATGAGGAACGAGCTCGCCGCCAAGGCGAAGCTGGCGACGAGGACGACGACATAGAGGCCCTCGCGAAGGGTTATGCTGAGAGTCCCAAGCTGGAAGACGAAATAATGCCTATCCCAGGTTTCGGCGAAGCCGTCCTCGTGTCTCGCCGCGAAGGTTCGCAGGGCCAGGTCGAGCCAAGGCCCGTTCATGCTCGCCGGCCGACCAGACTGCGGGCCGGAGGGCGTCTCGCCGCGCAGCTCGACGGCGGGGATGCCCGCTTCGAGATAAGGCGCGGAAGGCCCGTAATCGCGGGCGAGGCCCAGCCTATATGCCTGAAGTCGATTGCCTTCGAGAACGAGCGCGACGCCCGAGTCCTCGAGCGATCGCACCGTTCCATCGTAGAACCAAAAAGGGGCCAACATCCCGCGCCCAGCGCTTCTTATCGCAATTCGCGACGGCAACTCCTCCATGTTAAGGTACAGGACGGCCAATCCGGTCCTTCCTTCCTGCCGCGCGATCCAGGTCCTGGAACCGAGCGAGGCCTCGCGGCCTGGAGCCTCAGGCCCGCGCTTTTCCGCCCCCAGAAAGACGAAGCGCAGGCTGATAGGAAGCCGTGCTCCCGCACGGTTTGCGGCCGCGATCCGAGCCGCCTCGTCGAGGGCGAGGGCGATGCCGTAGGCGCCCCCAGCCGGATCATTCGTTCGGGCCCAAGTACCGACGGGCACGACAATCGCCAGCTCGTCGGGCCTCGCGCCCTGTATGCGGGCTTCCACGATCTGCGAGGAGGAATAGCCCTCGACTGCGTCCGAGAACCCGCTCGAGCGAGGCTCCAGGCCCGATTCCTCGAGCGAACGGGAAATATAATCGAAGGCCGCGGCCTCGCTGGCCGAGCCTTCCAGCCTCGGCCCGAGGGACAGGATAGCGGCGACCCGAGCATCGATACTCCGCGCCGCTTCTACGACCGGCTCCCCATATGCGTTCCAGGCTCCGCCCGCGAGAATTGCGATGGCCGCTGCGATCGCGCGGAGGGCCGTGGAGGGCCCATCCCTGCGGTACTTCACCGTTCGAGCATAGGAAGGGGCACTCCAGTTCGTCAATACTGTTTACCTCATGCCGATAATGACATATACTGCTCGGACGAAGGGCTAGGGGATGCAGGAGAGGAAGAGCGTCATAGATCTGCCGGTCAAGCTCGTGCTCACCGAGGAGGGGACGTCCTTTTTTATCCGCAAGGGGAAGAACCTCAAGAAATTCAAGCTGGCTGACAACGTGGAGGAGTACGGCATCGTGCTCGACACCGTGAGTCCGGCCTCCCTCCAACGGATGATGCTGATCGACTACATCTCCAAGGTCGAGATATCCAAGAGCGAGTTCATGTCGACCAGGCAGGAGATCATGGACCTCTCCAAGCTCGTCGTCTACTCGATGCTCTATCGCCAGTACGACGCGTACATCTTCGCGAGAGTCTTGGCGAGCGACGTGATCAAGAAATGGAACAGGCTCAACCCCGCCAACATCATCGACGACAGGACCAGGATCAACGACGGATTCCTGCAAAGCGTCCTGAGGGAGAAGGAGAAGGACCTCCTTGAGATCAAACAGGAGATCCTCTCCCCCATGTACTCCTACATCAGCAAGAACTCCTCGCTCCTCCCCGAGGAGAAGAACGTGCAGCTCCTCCTGTCCGAGAAATTCCTCAACAACCTCAGACCCTTCACCTGGTTCATCATAGCCAAGTTCAAGGGCTCGGACGGCTACGACCAGCTCATAAAGGACATCAGAGCCTCCCTCGCCGAGTACATGGAGAAGTCCAAGATCGCCGAGTACGTCTCGCTGATGATCATAGAGCTCGCGATGAACGCCGAGAATTCGAACCTGAAGCGCGAGGCCAAGGCCATCTTCAAGGGAGCCGTCGACATGAACGCGGTCCTCTTCGACCCGAATATTCGGCGCCAGGTGCTCGAGTCCCTCGAGCGCAAGGGCGAGCTCGTCTACCTCTCCTGGAAAATCGGCTCGAGGGGCGCGACCGTCGGCATGCAGGGCCGGCTCCAGATCACCCTCTATAACAAGGAATCCGAGTATCAAACGGTCAAGGAGACCTTCGAAGACCGCAAGAGCGCCGACCTCAAGAAGAAGAGCCTCCAGGACTTCTATAAGCAGCTCCCCGAGGGCGAGGCCAACACGGAGCTCGGCCTATACTACCTCTCATACCTCTCGGAGGCCTGCGAGAAGGTCAACGTCAAGTTCGAGTCCCTCGTCAATCAGATCCCCGGCTCCGATCTCACCGTGATTACGCTTGCCTTGAACATGTGATGGCTCGAGCGGCTCGCCATTTTTTGTTAATTATTTGTTTCAACCTTTTAAGGTCCGTCAAACCGCCCGCATTCCTTGACAGGGGATAGGGTTTCCGGTACTTTTAAGCGGTATCCAACCCTACCAATAGATACACGGAGGAATACAGTCCATGGCAAAGTCCAAGTTCGTCTTCCAATTCGGAGGCGGTGTCGCCGAGACCAGCGTCACCAGCAAAGATATCCTCGGCGGCAAGGGCTCCGGCCTCATGGAGATGACCAAGATCGGCCTTCCCGTCCCAGCCGGCTTCACGATCGGCATCCCCGCCTGCGAAGAGTACTACAAGGCCGGCCGCAAGCTCCCGGCCGCCATCGTCGCGGAGGTCAGGGTGGCCCTGGCCAAGCTCGAGAAGACGGTCGGCAAGAAGCTCGGCGATCCCAAGGACCCCCTCCTCGTCTCCGTGCGTTCCGGCGCTGCCCGCTCGATGCCCGGCATGCTCGAGACCATCCTCAACCTGGGCCTCAACGACAAATCGGTCGAGGGCCTCGCCGCCAAGACGGGCAACCCCCGCTTCGCCTATGACAGCTACCGCCGCTTCATCCAGATGTACTCGACGACCGCCATGGGCCTCTCCAAGGAGCCGATGGAGGAGATGCTCGGCGAGATGAAGAGGTCTCTCGGCGTCAAGAACGACACCGACCTCAAGGCCGAGGACCTCAAAAGGCTCTGCGAGGAGTTCAAGGCCTTCTACAAGTCCAAGAAGGGCCAGTCCTTCCCCCAGGACCCCGTCGAGCAACTCTGGGGCGCCATCGACGCGGTCTTCGACTCCTGGGAGGCCGACAAGTCCGTCACCTACCGCAGGGTCGAGAAGATCACCGACCTAAAGGGCACGGCCGTCAACGTCGTCCAGATGGTCTTCGGGAACAAGGGCGACAGCTCCGGCACCGGCGTCTGCTTCACGCGCGACCCGAACACCGGCGAGAACGTCTTCTACGGCGACTGCCTCATCAACGCCCAGGGCGAGGACGTCGTCGCCGGCATCCGCACGCCGCTCAAGCTCATCGAGCTCGAGAAGAAGCTCCCCAAGGCCTACAAGCAGCTCTGCGAGGTGCGTAAGACCCTCGAGAAGAACTTCAAGGAAATGCAGGACCTCGAGTTCACGATCGAGGACGAGAAGCTCTACATGCTCCAGTGCCGCACGGGCAAGCGACTGCCAGCCGCCGCCTTCAAGATGGCCGTCGACATGGTGAACGAGAAGCTTATCACCAAGGAAGAGGCGATCGCGCGCATCACGCCCGAGCAGGTCGAAGGCGTCTTCTATCCGATCATCGACGTCGCCGCCGTCGGACCGGCCAAGCTCAAGGAGCTCAAGGTCGCGACGGGCATCGACGCAGTCCCCGGGGCCGCCGCTGGAAAGCTCATCTTCAACGCGGCCGACGCCGAGGAAGAGACCAAGAAGGGAGTCAAGGTCATCCTGATCCGCCGCGAGACCAGCCCCGAGGACGTCGGCGGCATGTTCGCGGCCCAGGGCATACTCACCGCCACCGGCGGCAAGACCTCCCACGCGGCCGTCGTCGCCCGCGGCTGGGGCAAATGCTGCGTCGTCGGCTGCGAGGCCCACGACATCGACGACAAGGCCAAGACCGTGCAGGTCGGCGGACATGTCCTCAAGCAGGGCGACGAAGTAACCCTCAACGGCACGACCGGCGAGGTCTTCCTGACCGCGCTCCCCCTGAAGAAGCCCGAGCAGACCAAGGAGTTCAAGACCCTCCTCGGCTGGTGCGACGAGATCCGTACGCTCAAGGTGCGCACGAACGCCGACACGCCGCACGACGCACAGAAGGCCGTCGAGCTCGGCGCCGAGGGCATCGGCCTCTGCCGCACCGAGCACATGT
>Ga0181529_10007874_pt1 | contig 10519 bp, 14 predicted proteins | sample PEATcosm2014_Bin_36_FD_119763 | JGI IMG/M metagenome (GOLD analysis project Ga0181529, IMG submission 119763) | Peatland microbial communities from MTU Mesocosm Facility, Houghton, MI, USA - PEATcosm2014_Bin10_30_metaG | ecosystem: Environmental > Terrestrial > Soil > Wetlands > Peat | place... | reverse complement strand
TGAGGATGTAACTGGTTGGTGCTTCCAAACAGCAGACAGTCCGGCCATTCGTATCGATGCGAGCGATCCGAATAACTATCGGCCGATGGCTGCATAAGCGCGAACTACTAGAAGTACTGTGGCATAGGCATCCGGAGCCATTCGGATGCCTATGTTGTTTTTTCTAAATGGGACTAAAGATTTTACCCATGACCCTCACCGAATATATCCAGCCAGTGCTGGACAAGCGCCTGCCGGCCGCCCTCGTGGCGGCTTTTTTATTGCAGACGGCGGGCGCGCTGTTCTGGGCCGGCTCGGCGGCGGAGCGCATCTCCACGCTGGAGCGCACGCTCGCCGCCGACCAGTCGGCCATCGCGCGCGTCGCCGTGCTCGAAGACCAGATCGCGACGATGAAGCAGACGCTCGACCGCATCGAAAATAAGTTGGATCGAAAACAACAATAGCGAATAGCGAATAGGGAGTAGCGAATAGGGATGGCGGCAGGCAGTGGGGAATTTCCCTACTCGCTATTCGCCATTCGCTATTCGCTTTTTTCACCCATGACCGCCATCCACACCGTGAGGCGGCGCCTCGCGCGCCTCGCCGCGCCCGCGCGCCTCGCCGAGCTCAACGACGACGAGTTCGAAGGCTATGCCTCGCTGTTCGGCGTGCCCGACGGCGCGGGCGACGTGGTCGCCCCCGGCGCGTTTCGCGCCAGTCTCAGCCGGCGTCCGCCCGACAAGGTGCGCATGCTCTATCAGCATTTCACGCACGAGCCGCTGGGCGTGTGGGAAACCATCCGCGAGGATTCGCGCGGGCTTTACGTCAAGGGCCGCCTGGTGCTCGACGTTCGGCGCGCCCGCGAGGTCAAGGCGCTGATCCGCGAGGGCGCGCTCAACGGCCTCAGCATCGGCTTTCGCACCGTGCGCGCGACGCGCCAAGCGGGCCACCGCGTGCTCAACGAAATCGAGCTTTGGGAAATTTCGGTCGTGACCTTCCCGTTGCTCGCGGGATCGAAGGTCACGGCCATCGGCGGTGCATCCGTTGCCGCTCACATCAGAGAAGTAAGTAGGCGAATAGGGAGTAGCGAATAGCGAGTAGTTCCCTATTCGCTACTCGCCATTCGTTATTCGCCTCTTGGACAGGAGACACTGAAAATGGAACTGGAATCAAAGGCCGTTGTCTCGGCCGATATCAAAGACTCTTTCGACGAATTCCTGCGCGCCTTCGAGGCGTTCAAGGGCGCCAACGACGAACGCCTGGGTCAGCTCGAAGCGCATTCGGCCGACGCGGTCACCGAGGAGAAGGTCGAGCGTATCAACCGCGCGCTGGACGAACAAAAACGCGCGCTCGACGAGCTGACGCTGGCCGCCGCCCGGCCGGTTCTCGCCGGCGAGCGCAAAGCCGTGCCCGCCGCGCGAGAGAAGAAAGCCGCGTTCGAGCGCTACATCCGCAAGGGCGACGCCGGCGGGCTCGACGCGCTGGAGCTGAAGGCGATGTCCGCCGGCTCCCTCGCGGACGGCGGCTACACCGTGCCGCTGGAGATCGAGCAGACCATCGACCGCGTGCTGGCGAAGGTCTCGCCGATGCGCGCCATCGCTTCCGTCCGCCAGATCGGCTCCAACGTCTATCGCAAGCCGATCGCCACGGCGGGCGCCGCCACCGGCTGGGTCGCCGAAACCGACGCGCGGCCGCAGACCAATGCGCCGACGCTGGCGGCCATCGATTTTCCGACGATGGAGCTTTACGCCATGCCGGCGGCGACGCAGGCGCTGCTCGACGACAGCCAGGTCGATCTCGAAACCTGGCTGGCGGGCGAAGTGCAGACCGTGTTCGCCGAACAAGAAGGCGCGGCCTTCGTCAGCGGCAACGGCACGACGCAGCCCAAAGGCTTCCTCGGCGAGACCGCGGTCGCCGACGCGTCGTGGACGTGGGGCAAGCTCGGCTACATCGCCAGCGGCGCGGCGGGCGCTTTCGCCACGTCCGACCCGACGGACGCGCTGGTCTCTCTCGCCTACGCGCCCAAGCAGGGCTATCGCGCCAACGGTTCGTGGGTGATGAACCGGGGCACCGAAGCGGCGATCCGCAAGTTCAAGGATGCGAACGACAATTACATCTGGCAGCCGGGCGCGAGCGCCGGCCAGCCGCCGACGCTGCTCGGCTATCCGGTGGCGGAAGCCGAGGACATGCCCGACATCGCCGCAAATTCGTTCTCCATCGCCTTCGGCGATTTCGCGCGCGGTTATCTGATCGTCGACCGCGTCGGGGTGCGCGTGCTGCGCGATCCCTATTCGGCCAAGCCCTACGTGCTGTTCTACACCACCAAGCGCGTCGGCGGCGGGGTGCAGAACTACGAAGCGATCAAGCTGATGAAGTTCGCGTCCGCATAAACCAAACAAAAAAATGTCATGGCCGGGCTTGACCCGGCCACCCAGCGCCCGCGCGTCCGCGCGGGCAAATGACTCTGGATGGCCGGGTCGCGCTTCGCCTGCAAGTGCAGGCTCGCTGCCCGGCCATGACGAGGTTCTAAGGAATGTCCCTCACTCTCATCACTCCTCCCTCATCCGAGCCCGTCTCGCTCGCCGAGGCGAAAGCGCATCTCAAGGTGGACACCACCGACGACGATGCGCCGATCGCCTCGCTGATCGCCGCGGCGCGCGTCCGCGCCGAATGGCACAGCGGCCGCGCCTTGGTCACGCAAAGCTGGACGCTGTGGCTCGACGCTTGGCCCGAGAACGGCTTGGTCGAAATTCCGCTGCCGCCTTTGCAGAGCGTGACGCAAGTCGCCACCTACGCCCTCGACGACACGATGAGCGTTCTCGATCCGTCGCTCTATCAGGTGGACGCCGCCTCCGCGCCCGCCCGATTGGCGCTGAAGGGAATATTCGCGCCGCCGCTGGCGAATTTGCGCGCCGTCAATGCGGTGCAGATCGCCTTCACCGCCGGTTATGGCGGCGCGGACGCCGTGCCGCAGCCGCTCAAGGAGGCGATCCTGCAGATCGTCGCCGATCTTTACGCCCATCGCGGCGACGAGGCGGACATCGTGTCGTCCGCGGCCGAGGCGCTGCTAGCGCCGTATAGGATTTTCCGGCTGTGATCGGCGATCTCGATCAGCGTGCGACGCTACAAACGCGTGTCCTGACGCCCGACGGCGGCGGCGGCTATGACGAGAGCTGGGAGGCCTTCGGCACGGCTTGGGTGAAGGTCGCGATCCTCGGTGCGAGCGACACCTTCGGTCCCGACGCTCTGGAATCGCGCGTACGCCATCGTATCGTGCTGCGGCGGCGCACCGATCTAGCGGCGGGCCAGCGCGTGCTCGTCGGCGCACGCATCTTCAAGGTCCATGCTTTGCTCGACGAAGGTCCGCCGGCCAAAACCGTAACTTTGTTGTGCGAGGAATTGCCATGAACTGTGCAAGCTGGGCGCTGCAGCAGGCGGTTTTCGCCGCGCTGACGGTGAGCGACGCCGTCAAATCGGTCGCGGGCGATCCGCCGCGCGTGTTCGACGCCGTGCCGCGCCAGGCCGTCTTTCCCTATATCGTCGTCGGCGAAGACGGCGAAACCAACTGGGACACCGCGACGGAGCAGGGCAGCGAGCACAGCCTCGCGATCCATGTCTGGTCGCGCTCGGGCGGGCACCAGGAGATCAAGCTCGCGGCCGAAGCGGTGCGCGAATGCCTGGACGGTACCTCGCTCACGCTCGACGGCCATACGCTGATCGACCTGCGTTATCTCTCGGCGGAATTCGCGCGCGAAAACGACGGCGAAACCTTCCGCGCCGCGCTGAAATTCCGCGCCGTGACGGAACCGCAATAAACCGCGAATAGCGAATGGCGAATAGCGAGTAGGGGCATCTTCCCTATTCGCTATTCGCTACTCGCCATTCGCCTTTTTTTGGAGAACCCACCATGACCGCCCAAAAGGGCAAGGACCTGCTGATCAAGATCGGCGACGGGGCGAGCCCCGAAAATTTCACCGCCGTCGCGGGGCTGCGCGCCACCACGCTCGCCTTCAACGCGCAGAACGTCGACGTCACCAATTCGGATTCCGTCGACATGTGGCGCGAGCTGTTGGCCGGCGTGGGCATGAAATCGGCGACGATCTCGGGCTCCGGCGTGTTCAAGGACGCGGCGTCGGACGCCTCGCTGCGCGCCGCCTTCTTCAATCAGACGCTGTGCGACTGGCAGATCGTGATTCCGAGCTTCGGCACCGTCGCCGGACCGTTCAAGCTGACCTCGCTGCAATATGACGGTCCTTACGACGGCGAGTTGAAGCTTTCGCTGTCGCTGGCGAGCGCGGGAGCGCTGACGTTCACGGCGATGTAAGTGGCGAATAGCGAGTAGCGAATGGCGAATAGTGGTTCTTCCCTATTCGCTACTCCCTATTCGCTATTCGCCTATAAGGAGTTTCCGCGCATGCCCAACAAAATTCGCGGCGAGGCCGAGCTGATCGCGGGCGGGAAAAGTTTCCGCCTGCTGCTGACGCTGGGCGCGCTCGCCGAAATCGAGGACGGACTGGGGCTCGACGATCTGGCCGGGATCGCCGCCCGCTTGAAACAGGCACGCGCCTCCGATCTCGCCGTCGTCGCGGCGGCGCTGATGCGCGGCGGCGGCCACGATGTCTCGCCCGCCGACGTGCTGCACCTACCCTGCGATCTGGGCGCGCTGGTGGCAGCGGTGGCGCAAGCCTTCGACCGCGCCGGGCTGCCGCGCGAAGGTTTGCCGCGCTCCGGCGAACAGGGCGAGGCAAGCCGCCCTTTTCCTGGGACGCCTGGCTCGCGCTCGGATTAGGCGCGTTGGGCCTCAAGCCGAAAACTTTCTGGAGCATGTCGCTGGCCGAATGGCGCGCGCTGCTGGCGGGAAAAACCGCGCGCCGCGCCGCGCCGCTCGGCCGCCGCGAATTCGAAGATCTGATGCAACGCTATCCGGATTGAACCATGTCCGACCCAGGCACAACCGATCTCGGCGCGAATGTCAGCGCCAGCCTTGCCACCGCCGGCAAAGCGCTGTCCGATTTCGTGGGCGGACCCGTCGCCAACGCCACGCAATCCATCGACAATGCCGTGACGCGCTCGTTCCGCTCGGTGGAGAACACCATCGCGAGCGCCGTGCTGTCCGGCAAAACCTCCGTCAGCCAGATGGTCGATTCCATCCTGGCCGATTTCGACCGCGTCTCGACCAGCCAGTTCATCGTCAAGCCCGTGGAAAGCGTGGTCGCCTCGCTGATCGGCTCGCTCTTGCCGATTTCCGGCGCGCGGGCGAGCGGCGGGCCGGTCGACGCGGGCGGCGCCTATCTGGTCGGCGAGCAGGGACCGGAATTGTTCGTGCCGTCGTCGAGCGGCACCATCGCGCCGAACGCGGCCCCCGCGCGGCCCGCGATCACGCTCAACGTGCAGGCGCGCGACGCGCAGAGCTTCCTCAAATCCGAAACCCAGATCGCCGCGATGATGTCGCGGGCCTTGGCGCGCGGTCAAAGAAACATGTAAGGGGCGAATAGCGAATGGCGAATAGCGAGTAGGGAATCCCTATTCGCTATTCGCTACTCCCTATTCGCGTTTCAACGATGACCTTTCACGAAATTCGCTTTCCCACCGCCATCGCTTTTCATTCGACGGGCGGGCCCGAGCGCAAGACGGAAATCGTCACGCTCGGCTCCGGCTTCGAGGAGCGCAACGGCGTGTGGGCGTCCTCGCGCCGCCGCTACGATGTGGGATCGGGCGTCAAAACGCTCGACGATCTGCACGCCGTCATCGCCTTCTTCGAGGCGCGCATGGGCCGGCTCTATGCCTTCCGCTTCAAGGATTTCGCCGATTTCAAATCCTGCGCCCCGAACGCGAGCGTCGCACCGACCGACCAGGCCGTCGCCACGGGCGACGGTGCCGCGAAATCCTTCCAGTTGGTCAAAACCTATTTGTCCGGTCCGTCGAGTTGGACGCGCGTCGTGAAGAAGCCCGTAGCCGGCACGGTGCGCGTGGCGCTGGCGGGCGTCGAACTGACCGGCGGCTGGAGCGTGGATGCGACCACCGGGCTTGTCGCCTTCGCGGCCGCGCCGCCGAACGGCGCCGCGATTTCGGCCGGGTTCGAATTCGACGTTCCCGTGCGCTTCGACACGGATTCGCTGTCGGTCAATCTGGCGGACTTCCAGGCGGGCGAAGTGCCGAGCCTGCCGCTGGTCGAGGTGCTGCTGTGAAAAAGAAATTTGCCTCCCCCCTTGAGGGGGAGGCGGAAAAATTCGCGAAGCGGATTTTTCGGTGGGGGGTGATGTCAACAATACCCCTCCCCGAAACGCTTCGCGTTTCGACCCTCCCTCAAGGGGAGGGTGGAGAATAGGTATGAAAACTCTCCCTCCCGGCCTGCAGGATCATCTCGATTCCGGCGCCACCACGCTGTGCTGGTGCTGGAAGATCGTGCGCCGCGACGGCGCCGCGCTCGGGTTCAGCGATCACGATGCGCCCGTGACGTTCGACGGTCTCGCCTATCAGGCGGTCTGCGGCTTCACCGCCAGCGAAGTGCAGTCGACGCTCGGCTTGGCGGTCGACAATCTCACGGTGATGGGGGCGCTATCGTCCGCGACGCTGAACGAGGACGATCTTGCCGCCGGCCTTTACGACAACGCCGCCATCGAAATCTGGCGGGTGAACTGGTCGTCGCCCGATCAGCGCGTACTGATGCGCAAAGGCAGCCTGGGCGAGGTCAAGCGCGGCAAGACGGGATTTACGGTGGAAGTGCGCGGGCTGGCGCACATTCTGGGTCAGCCGGTCGGCCGCGCCTACGGCTATAGCTGCGACGCCGATCTGGGCGACGTACGCTGCAAGCTCGCCTTGGCGAATTACACCGCGGCGGGAACCGTCGTGCGCGCGCTCGACGACCGCCGCTTCGTCGTGTCGGGCCTTAGCGCGTTTGCCGGCGGCTGGTTCGCGGACGGAAAGCTCGCCTTCACCGGCGGCGCCAATGCCGGCCGCGCCATGGAGGTCAAACGCCACGCCGTGTCGGGCGCCAGCGTCACTATCGAACTGTGGCAAGCGATGAGCGAAGCCGTCGCCGCCGGCGACGCCTTCGTCATCAGCGCCGGCTGCGACAAGCAATTCGTCACCTGCAAATCGCGCTACGCCAATCAAGAGAATTTTCGCGGCTTCCCGTACATGCCGGGCAACGATCTGGTGGTGTCTTACCCGGCCTCCTCGACGCCGCTCGACGGAGGCAGCAGATATGGCAACTGAGAATTTGCCTCCCCCTTGCGGGGAGGTCGGCGAACGGAGTGAGCCGGCTGGGGGGCGGTGCACGTCGCAAGCCGACATCGTTCAAGTCGCCCGGTCCTGGATCGGCACGCCCTATGTGCATCAAGCGAGCGTGAAAGGCGCAGGCTGCGACTGCCTCGGGCTGTTGCGCGGCGTGTGGCGCGAACTGGGTCGCGAGGAGGCGGAAACTCCGCCGCCTTATTCGCCCGACTGGGCGGAAGCGCAGGCCAAGGAAACCTTGCGCGACGCGCTGGCGCGCCATCTGCAGCAAATCGACATTAAGGATATCGCGCCGGGCGACGTCGCGCTGTTCCGCATGGCCGCGCGCGGACCGGCGAAGCTTTGCGCCATCGTGGCGGAAAAAAACGATGCGCTCAGCCTCATTCATGCGCGCCAGAACAAGCGCGTTAGCGAGGAAGCATTCTCGGCGCCGTGGCGCAGGAAGCTCGCTTACGCGTTTCGGATTTGAATAATGAAAGTCCAGGCGCCGGCTTGTGAATTCGCGGAGGTTCCCGCTATGATGGAAAGGGGATGTCCGCCGTCAGAGCGGGCGGTCGAGCGGGGCAAGAGATGAACGCGAATGTTCGGCTCATTCTCATGGGCCTGGTGGCGGTCGCCGCCGTTTCGGGCACGATCTATCTCTATTCGACCACCTGGACGGTTTCGCAGAACATGGCGCAATGCCGGCAAGGCATGAGTCCGGCCATAATCGCCCCCTGCACCGCCGTCATCGCGTCGGGAAAAGCCGACGAAGACGATCTCTCCGAAGCCCATTACAATCGCGGTATGGAATACGACAGGCGGAAGCAATACGCGCTCGCGCTCGAGGATTTCAGCGCGGCGCTGCGCCTCAAACCGGATACGCCGACCTATCTGCGCGCGCGCGGCGTGGTTTACACCGACGCCGGCCAATACGCGCTCGCCGTCAAGGATTTCGATAAGCTGATTGCTAAGCTGCCCGGCGCCGATGCCTATAACGACCGCTGCTGGGCGCGCGCGGTGTGGGGGCAACAACTGGACGCCGCGCTCGCCGATTGCAACGCGTCGCTGAAGCTCGACAACACCGACCCCGCCGCTCAGGATTCGCGCGCGCTGGTCTATTTCCGCCTGGGCAAAAACGATCTGGCGATCGGCGACGCGTCCGGCGCGATCGCGTTTGCGCCGGGAAAACTCCCGTCGTCGCTTTACGTGCGCGGCCTCGCCCGGTTGCGCGAAGGTAATCTCAAGGACGGCAAGGCCGACGTCGCGGCGGCGGAAAAGCTCGATCCGGATATCGCGTCGCGCTATGCGAAGTGGGGCGTGAAGCCCGCCGACGGGTCCGCGCCATGAAAGCCGGACGCGTCCTTCTCGTCGTTCTGTCGCTGATCACGCTCGCCGCGCTCGGCACACTGGCGTATGGCGTTTATACGCATTTCGCGGTCGCCCCCGTCAGCGACGTCACGCAATGCGAGCGGGCCTCGGGTCAAGCGCGCATCGCGGCCTGCACCGCGGTCATCGAGGCGCAGCAACGAAACGGCGACGCGACGTTCCGGGCCGCTATCAACCGCGGCAACGCCTATAGCGAGCTGGGCCGGTACCGGCGCGCGTTCGACGACTACAACGCGGCGCTGTTGTGGAACCCGGACAGTTCCGTCGCCCGCAACAATCGCGGCTACGCCCTTTACAGGCTGGGCCAGTACCAGCGCGCCCTCGACGACTACAACGAAGCGCTGCGCCTGGAGCCCAACGACGTCACGGCGCTGCTCAACCGCGCAAGAGTGACCTGCGCCCTCGATCAATGCGCGCTCGCGATCAAGGATTTCGACGCCGCGCTGCGCTTGCGGCCGAACGATGCGAACGCCTTTTACGGCCGCGGCCACGCCAATTACGCGCTCGGCCGCTACGACCTTGCGGTCCGCGATTACGACGCGGCGCTCCGCTTGGCGCCGAAGGCGCTGCAGATCCTGGCCAGCCGCGGCGCGGCCTACAGCGAGATCGGCCAGCCTCGGCTCGCCATTGCCGATCTCGACCGGGCGATCGAGGACGAGCCGAGCGGCTATAATTTCAACGACCGCTGCTGGGCGCGCGCCATCTGGGGGCAACAGCTCGATCTGGCGCTGGCCGACTGCAACGAGGCCTTGCGCCTGAAGCCGGGCCAGCCGGCCTTTCTGGATTCGCGCGCGCTGGTTTACTTCCGCATGGGAAAATACGCGGCCGCGATCGCCGATACGCACGCGGCGCTGGGCGAGCGGCCGGACCTGGCGGGCTCGCTTTACGTGCTCGGCCTTGCGCGCTTGCGCACGGGCGACGACAGGAACGCCGACGCCGACATCGAAGCGGCGAAGAAACTCAATCCGAAAATCGCGGAAACCTATGCGCGCTATGGCGTGACGCCGTAGCGAAAAAAACTTCGAAATCGCAGTTCTAAGTTTTCCTCCCCCGGTTACGGGGGAGGTGGCGAGGCCGTTCGGCCGAGCCGGTGGGGGGCACACGCCACGCTCGCCCCCTCCGCTTCGCTCGGCGAAGCGCCTCGCTCAGCACCTCCCCCGTAACCGGGGGAGGAAAGGGTTCTTACATGGCCTCTCTGGTTCTCGGCGTCGTCGGGTCGGCGCTCGGTCCGTCGCTGTTCGGCGGCGGCGTCTCGTTTCTGGGCGCGACCGTCACCGGCGCGCAGATCGGCGGCGCGCTGGGCGCGCTCGCCGGCACCGAGATCGACGCGGCGCTGATGCCCGCCGTCAAGCGCAGCGGCCCGCGGCTGACCGACATCAACGTGCAAGCCTCCACCGAAGGCGCGCCGATCCCGCGCGTCTACGGACGCATTCGCGTGGCGGGCCAGCTTCTGTGGGCCAGCCGCTTCAAGGAAACCACCACGACCACGACGACGGGCGGCGGCAAGGGCGCGGCCTCGCCCGCCGTGAAGGAGACCGATTATCTTTATTCCATCTCTTTCGCGGTGGGTCTTTGCGCCGGCGTCGTCACCAAGATCGGCCGGGTTTGGGCGGACGGCAACCTGATCGATCTGTCGGGCTACACCACGCGTTTCTATCCCGGCGACGAGGCGCAATTGGCCGACCCGCTGATCGAGGAGATCGAAGGCGCGGGCAACACGCCGGCCTATCGCGGGCTTGCCGTCGTCGTGTTCGAGGACATGCCGCTGGCCGATTTCGGCAACCGCATTCCGCAATTGCAGTTCGAGGTGATCCGCGCGATTTCGTCGGACAATCCCTCGGCGCTGGAGAATCTTCTTCGCGGCGTGGCGCTGATCCCCGGCGCGGGCGAGTTCGTCTATGCCACCGAGATCGTCAGCGAAGACGACGGCGAGGGA
>Ga0181529_10007871_pt1 | contig 10525 bp, 4 predicted proteins | sample PEATcosm2014_Bin_36_FD_119763 | JGI IMG/M metagenome (GOLD analysis project Ga0181529, IMG submission 119763) | Peatland microbial communities from MTU Mesocosm Facility, Houghton, MI, USA - PEATcosm2014_Bin10_30_metaG | ecosystem: Environmental > Terrestrial > Soil > Wetlands > Peat | place... | reverse complement strand
GCCGCGTTCTCGCTGCCGGTGGTGACTTCGCTTCCGGGGATGTTCACGGCAAAGGGCTCGGGCTCAGGCCAGGCCGCCGTGCTGAATCAGAACAACAGCATCAATAGCGCCTCGAATCCCGAGCAGGTGGGTAATATTCTGCAGATGTTTGCCACTGGGGATGGTTCGCGCACGCCGCCGGAAATAGACGGGCGGCTGCCCTCCACTGTTTTGACGAAACCCGAGCTGGCCTGTTCGGTAACCATCGGTGGCCTGGATGCTACGGTGACTTACTGCGGCGCAGCGCCGGGGTTTGCCGGACTGTTTCAGGTCAATGTGAAGGTTCCTGAAGGCGTTGCGCCCGGAAACAACGTGCCCGTGCAGGTGACCGTCGGAACCGCGACCAGCCAGAGCAACGTGACTATAGCGGTTCAGTAGGCGGAGGCGCAGCGGCGTTGCCGGAGCTGGAGTTGCTCCGAACAGGGAGATATGGCAGAGCACGGCTGCTTCCAAATGGTTTGGAGTCGAACGGCTAAAAGCAATTACGGACAGGCCTCTTACCACGTCCCACTTCTGGCTGGCCGGACCCCTCCCGATCATAGCGAATAACGCCCACATGAAAAGAGGCGCCGTAAATGTTGGCGGCGTATCGAAAGGTCCACAATTGAAACCGGACCTTTTCTCCGCAACGAACGGCCAGCGAGATCAGGTCTTCCCGTTCCCGAGCAGGTGTCGGCCGCGCCCCCAAGATTGGGCCACCATTGCCATAGGCTCGCTCAATAGAGCGTCTCCTCGACGAGATAGACGTCGTAATTCTTACCGTTCTTTGCGGTATTCTTATGAGCAAGGTAATGAAGTTCGTTCATGGAATCGAAAACGAACATCTTTTCGAATTCATCGAACCGTTTGCCTTCTTTACCATTCACGACGACAGTCCACTTCCCGCCAACTTGGGCCTCATAGGCCACACGGCGACTGTCGGGACCGAAGATGGGCCACCAAACAAAATCGTAGAGTCTCTCCTCCTTACCGTCAATCACGACAAAATGCTTCCATCCGGAAAGCGCCTCATAGGCCACATGGCGGCTGTCGGGGCTGAAGACGAGAGTCCCGTTCCCTATTGAGTCGTATTCCCTTCCCTCTTCGCCATCCACCACGGCGGTCTCTCCGCTGTGTTTAAGCTTAACCTCATAGGCCACCCGGCGACTGTCCGGACTAAAGAGGAGATTGGAGATTTCATCGAACTGTCTCCCCTTTTTGCCGTCCATCACAACGAGCCATCCCCCATCGATATCGGCCCAATAGGCTACTCGCCGGCCGTCCGGGCTGAAGATGGGGTCTGTCTCAATGTAGTCATAGGGACCCTCCTCTATGCCATCCACCACGACAATCCACTTCCCGTCATTCCTGGCCGCATAGGCCACCCGCTGGCTGTCCGGGCTGAAGGCGAGAGTCCCGTTCCCAACCTTATCGTCGAGCCCTGATTTTTTGGCGTCGTAGTGCTTCCCCTCGTTGCCGTCCACTACTACGAGCCACTTTCCGCCAATTTCGGCCCAATAAGTCACACGGCGGCTGTCCGGACTGAAGAAGGGGCCAGGCTTGATGTTGGCGTACTTCTCCGCCACTTTGCCCTCGTATTGTTTCCCCTCTTTGCCGTCCACCACAACGAACCATTTCTTGCCAACTTCGGCCCAATAGGCTACCCGATGACTATCCGGGCTGAAGACGAGACTCCGGCTGCCAATGTCATCGTAGGGTTTCCCTTCATGGCCATCGATAACGACAAAATGCTTGGCACCGTCCCAGGCCACGTAGGCCACTCGTCGGCTGTCCGCGCTGAAGGCGGGTCCGTCGCCATAGTAAAAGTAGGGTTTCCCCGGCTTGCCGTCCACTACGACGAAGCACTTAGCGTTTGCTCCCTCCGCCCAATACGCCAACCGTCGACTGTCCGGACTGAAGACGGGAGTCCAGTTGTCATCGTAGGGTCCCTCCTCCTTGCCATCCACCACAACAAACCACTTCTCGCCGTTCTTGGCTGCGTAGGCCAGCCGGCGACTGTCCGGGCTGAAGAAGAGAGTCCCGTTCCCGCCGTCAACGTCCAACTTCTCCTCATTCTTGCTATCGAATAGTCTCCCCTCGTTGCCGTCCACTACAACGAGCCATTTCTCGCCAATCTTGGCCCAATAAGCCACCCGACGGCTATCCGGACTGAAGACGGGTTGGATGATGAAGTCATAGGCTTTCTCTTCTTTGCCATCCACCACTACAACAAATTTATCGTCTGCTTTGGTCACATAGACCACCCGCCGTGAGTCCGGGCTAACAACAATCAGACGAGCAGCCGTAGAAGAGTCGAAGTGGCAGACAAACTTTTCGGAATACATCCTGTCACCACGGAAAACTTCGGAAATCCGTTTGCACCCCACTGTGGGGAGGAGCAGGGTAAGCAGGATCAGGGCCTTGAGCGTTCTCATCGTCCTTCCTTTCTGTGGGCGTCGCGCAAAGGCACGCCCGTGCTGGCGATAGGCAGCTCCGCGCCTCATCCCATGATGTCATGGCGGGCGGAGCATCAGCCACTTCGGGTGTGCCTGACCAGCCTACCGCCCGTGTTCACCAGCCGTCGCTGCTGACGAGTCAAGGACCGAAGCTGCGATAATATGGCTGTCTTCCTGGCCGCCTGATAACCCTGGTCGGACAGGGCCATGACTGAACTCCAACGCTCCCATGCTGAACTTCGCGCCGCAGTGATGCCGGCCGGCAAGGAGATCCGCAAGCTGAGTCTTGGGAGAGCCGAAGCCCCGTGCTTGCCATTCTTCGCCGCGTCCTGCGGGAGGCCGGCGCCGCGGCACGAAACGAGGGAATCACGCGGGTCCGACTCGACTTGAAGAAGCCCGAATAGGTCCGCGGGATGGCGGGTGGCTACCGATATGGCGCGATAACGGTGACTAGGATTCACGCGCAGTGCTGAAGCCCCGTGTGAGACAATACCGAACAGCAACGCGAATGCCATGATGCAATGCCCATCGTGCGCGAGCCGCATTCCGGAAGGCAGCCGCTTTTGTTTCGCCTGCGGCGCCGCGATGCCGAGCGACGCCTCGGTTGCCGAGACGATCGCCATCGCCGATACGCCCGCGTCCACGCCCGCAAGATCGCAGACCCGGCCCTCGTCCCTGACCGGTTCTTCCGTCCGCACATCATCGGAAGGACGTTTTCTTCCGGGTGACCTGCTAGCCGGCCGATATCGCGTCGTCGCCCTTCTCGGCAAAGGCGGAATGGGAGAGGTGTATCGCGCCGACGACCTGGCGCTGGGCCAGCCGGTGGCGCTCAAGTTTCTTCCCGAGGCCCTCGGAAAGAATCCCGCGTCGATTGAGCGCTTTCGTAATGAGGTCCGGCTTGCGCGTCAAGTGTCGCATCCGCACGTCTGCCGCGTTTACGATGTCGGCGAGGTCGAAGGTCATCTTTTCCTCTCGATGGAATATGTTGATGGCGAGGACCTTGCGTCGCTGCTTCGCCGCATTGGCCGGCTTCCTTCCGACAAGGCGCTGGAGATCGCTCGCGGACTCTGCGCCGGCCTCGCCGCCGCGCATGACAAAGGCATTCTCCATCGCGACCTGAAGCCTGGCAACGTTATGATCGACGGGCGCGGCCAGGTCCTGCTCACCGACTTCGGTCTCGCCGGGATCGCCAGTGAGATCGCGGGCAACGAGGTGCGCAACGGCACGCCCCTCTACATGGCGCCGGAGCAGCTGGCCGGCAAAGAGGTCACCGTCCGCAGCGACATCTACTCGCTGGGTCTCCTTTTATATGAGCTCTTCACCGGCAAGCCCCCCTTTGAGGCCGCGACGCTGGCCGATCTGGTCCGCGTGCGATCCAGTGCTCCGCCGCTGAACCCCTCCACGCTGGTTCGCGACATGGATCCGGCGGTCGAACGCGTGATCCTGCGCTGCCTGGAGGCCGATCCGGCGGCCCGCCCGGCTTCTGCTCTCGCGGTGGCCGCCGCCCTTCCCGGAGGCGATCCGCTGGCCGCCGCGCTGGCCGCGGGGGAGACGCCATCGCCGGAGATGGTCGCCGCGGCAGGCGAGGGTACAGGCCTGCGCATACGCGTCGCCGCGCCCCTGCTGGCCGGTATCCTGATTGCGATGGCTACCTGCATCTTCCTCGCGTACCGTTCCAGCGCGCTCCAGATCATTCAGCCCGACTATTCTCCCGACGTCTTGGCCCAGAAGGCGCGCGACATCATCCAGCGCGTGGGCTACGGCGGACTGGATTCCGACGAGGCTCGTGGCTTCGAATGGGAGGACTGGTATCTCGACTATCGCAAGGCGCAGAAGGGCGCGCCGAACTGGGACCGCATCCTGCGCGACCGCCCGCCGGTGTTGCGCTTCTGGTATCGCCAGAGCCCCTATCCAATGACCGCCATCGCTTTCCACGATGACCACCTCACACCCGGCATCGTCGATCCGGACGACCCGCCGCGCGAACGATCGGGCATGATCAACGTCTTTCTCGACCATCGAGGGCGCCTGGTCAGCTTCGAGGCGATTCCGCCGCAACTGCTCGAACCTCTCAAGCAGCCGGCTCCGCTCCCCGACTGGGCGCCTTTGTTTGCCGCCGCTGAACTCGATCCCATAAAGCTCGAAGCCGCGGAGCCTCTCTGGACATTTCAGGCCACTTCCGACGCCCGCACCGCCTGGACGGGCGTGTGGCCAGGCACGTCCATTCCGTTACGGGTCGAAGCCGCTTCCCTGCGCGGCAGGCCGACCGCATTCGTGCTCTTTGGACCGTGGATGACGCCCTGGCGAATGCCGTCCCGTCAGGAGCCAATCTCGAAAAGGCTGGGCATTTTCATCCTGATCGGGATGTCGACTGTCATTGGCATCGCGGTGTGGCTTTTCTCGCGCAGGAACGCGGTGCGCAGCCAGGGCGACCGTCGCGGCGCGCTACGGCTCGCATCGTTCATCGGCTTCGTCCAGATGGGGCTTTGGGTATGCCGCAACCACTTTGGTTCTCTCGAAGGCTCAGTCGGCAACGGCCTTGTGGCCATCTGCACCAGCCTCTTCTACGCCTTCGTTGTCATGTCCATTTATCTTGCGCTGGAGCCGCAGGTCCGCCGCCGCTGGCCCCACACGCTCATCTCGTGGACCAGCCTGCTCACGCGCCGCTGGAAAGACCCTATCGTCGGTCGCGACGTTCTGTTCGGCGTGGGGCTGGGTTTGTCGTGGTGGTTTATCGATCTGACTGGCACTGCGCTGAACCGCGGGGCAAAACCCCTGCGCGCCGCCGAACTCGGCATCCTGATCGATGCGCGAGCGGCGGCCGCCGAGTGGCTGTTGCGCATCCCGGGAGCGGTCCGCGATACCCTGGTGTTCTTCCTTCTCATATTCGTCTTTATGCTCCTGTTGCGCAGGAAATGGCTTGCCGGCGGCCTGTTTGTTCTGGTGTTTCTCTCATTGAACATTGCTATGGGCGGCAATGCTCCCGCCTCCATCGTGGCGGCAACCCTGATCTTCACGCTGATCGCCGTCGCGGTGCTTCGTTTTGGCATTCTGACGCTCGGCGTCTGTCTGTTCGTGTCTTCCCTGATGACGGACGCGCCTATTACCGCGGACGCCTCGGCGTGGTATTTCTCCGGGTCCGTTTTCACGCTGGCCACCGTCGTTATTCTGTCGCTCTGGGCGTTCCACAGTTCGGTCGGCGGCGCGCGGCTGTGGAAGCAGTTGTTGTCCGGCGAATAGCGACCTCGGCTGGCGAAGTGAGCGTGCCGTTATTGCGCCTAGTCGAGCCAGACTCCGCTCCCATCCTGCTGCGGCGGTTCCGGCGCCGGACCGAAATGTGACCAAGGGAAGTGTTTATGTATGGCCCTTACCCTTGATGAAGCGATGAAGCCATCGTGATTATCATTCTTTTCTACGGCAGTGGCCGTCCTGCTTCCTTCGGCCCCGCGACGGCCCTGGTTAAGCCCGCAATCGCATTTGCAGGTAGCTGCCCGTGTAAGAGCTTTTGCAGGCCCCCACTTCTTCCGGGGTACCTGTGACTACGACCTGGCCGCCCGCATGGCCCCCCTCCGGCCCGAGATCGATCACATGGTCGGCTGTCTTGATCACATCGAGATGGTGTTCGATCACAATTGCGGTGTGGCCGGCGTCCACCAGGCGGGCGAGACATTCGAGCAGTCGCTCAACGTCGGCGAGGTGCAGGCCGGTCGTGGGCTCATCTAGGATGTACAGCGTGTGCTTCGATTTTTGCAGTTTCGACAGCTCGGCCGCGATCTTGATGCGCTGCGCCTCGCCGCCGGAGAGGGTCGTTGCGGACTGGCCCAGCGTCAGATAGCCCAGCCCGAGGTCGTTCAGCACCGCTATTTTCCTACTGATCGTGGGCTCGGACGCAAAGAACGCGACGCCTTCTTCTACCGGCATGTTCAGAACGTCCGTAATCGTCTTGCCCCGCACCGTCACATCCAGCGTTTCCGCGCTGAAGCGGGCGCCTTTGCAGACTGCGCAGGTCACTTCGACATCGGGCATGAAGTAGAGCTGCGTCGTGATGACGCCCTCGCCCTGGCACTCCTCGCAACGGCCACCCTTGACGTTGAAGCTGAACCGGCCCGGCGTATACCTGCGCTCGGCCGAAACCGGCGCACCGGCAAAGAGTTCGCGAATCGTGTCATAGAAGCCGATGTAGGTCGCGGGGTTCGAGCGGCTGTTCCGTCCGATCGGCGATTGGTCTATGTTCACGACCCTGTGCACATGCTCGGCCCCGTCAATACCGTCGTGATCGCCAGGCAACGTCCGGGTGTCGACAAGCCGCTTCCACAGCGCCTTGAAGAGAACCTCGTTGATCAACGAACTCTTGCCCGAGCCAGACGCACCGGTCACGGCGATCATCCGTCCCAGTGGAAACTCGACATCGATGGATTTCAGATTATTCTCTCTGGCGCCCCGAACGGTCAGGATCTTGCCTGTTCCCCTGCGGCGCCGCGAGGGCGTGTCGATGCTTCTTCGGCCGGAGAGGTACTGGCCGGTGGGCGAGGCCTTACACTTCAGAATGTCGTCGAGTGTACCCTGCGCCACCACGGAGCCGCCGTGAACTCCGGGCCCGGGACCCATCTCCACAATATGGTCGGCTGCCCGGATCGTGTCTTCGTCGTGCTCCACTACGATGACGGTGTTGCCTATGTCGCGCAGCCTTTCGAGCGTCGCGATCATCTTGGCGTTGTCTTTGGGGTGCAAACCGATGCTGGGTTCGTCCAGAACGTAGAGCATGCCCATGAGGCCCGACCCGATTTGCGTGGAGAGGCGGATGCGCTGCGATTCGCCGCCCGAAAGCGTGCCCGATCGCCGATTGAGGTTCAGGTAATCGAGACCGATGCCCAGCAGCAGTTCCACGCGGCGGCGGATCTCGCCAATCACCTGCCTTCCCGCCTGCGCCCCGCGCCCGGCGGGCTTCAGGCCCCCGAGATATGCGTACAGCTCGTCGAAGTTCAGCGCGCTTATCTCGTGGATGCTCTTTCCCGCGATGGTGAACAATAAGCGAGTGGAGCGGAGGCGCGTGCCGCCGCAATCGGGGCATGTGCGCTCGACCATGACGCGATCGAGCCACTCCTCCATGCCGGAATTGGCTTCGCCGCGCTGGCGATAACGCCGATACTGGCGCTCGATGCGGCGCGCGATTCCCCCGAAGCTGACCTCGTGCCTGTCCCAGTTTTCGCGCTGCACCTTCGACTCGGGCGGAGAAGTGGTTCGCAGCTTCCGGCCGTCCAGACCATAGAGAATCGAACGGCGCACCGTCTCCGGCAGTTTCTCCCAGGGCTCGTCAAGCGAGAATCTCAGCGCGGTGGAGAGGGTGTACATGATGCGCCCGTCCCAGGTGTCCGGATTGTACCGGTACGCTTCCTTCACGAAACAGCCGCCCCGAATGCTGCGTCTGGGGTCCGGAACCAGCAGTTCCGGATGAGTGATTTTGTGGACGCCCAGGCCGCCGCAGGTCCGGCAGGCGCTCTCCGGATTGTTGAACATGAAGTACTCGGGCTCGACGCCGCCATACACGAAATGGTGAGCGGGACTGCAGAGTGCTTCATAGAAGCGGCCGGCATCGCCCCTCGATGCCCCCTTCACGACCTGAATCTGCATCAGCCCGTCGCCTACGAGCAGGGTTGCAGCAATCGACGCCTTGAGCGTCTTCTCGTGCTTCTGGGCAACGATTACGCGGTCCACCACGGCGTCCATATCGGTCACGTCCGACGCTTCGAGGGAGAGCTCTTCTGAAACATCGACGCGCTTGCCGTCGATGATCATCTGACGGCAACCCTTCTTGCGGACTTCCGTAAGGACGAAGTCCAGCTCCTCGCCGTACACTTTGAAAACCGGAGCGCGGAGCTCGACCTCCGCACCTTCGGGAAGTCCGAGGATAGCCTCGAGAATCTGGTTCGGCGTGCGGCTGAAGACGCGCTCCCCGGTTCGCGGGCAGTGCGGCTCGGCGATGGTGGCAAAGAGGAGGTTGAGATAGCTCGCCATGTCGGTCATGGTGCCGACCGTCGAGCGCGGATTGCTGCCAACCGTCTTCTGCTCGATGGAAATGACGGGCGAAAGACCGTAAACGAAGTCCACATCCGGCTTTGCCACCTGGGAGACAAAACGCTTGGCGTACGTGGAGAGGGATTCCATGTAGCGGCGCTGTCCTTCGGCGTATATGGTGTCGAACGCCAGGCTTGATTTGCCGGAACCCGAGAGACCGGTGATCACGATCAGGCGGTCCCGCGGAAGTTCGAGTGAGACGCTTTTCAGGTTGTGCACGCGGGCGCCCTGCACCGCAATCGTGGTGCGGGCCAGAGACCTGGCAGGAGCACGGCTGGCGCTACCAGGCATCGGCCCCACTCGATCCGCAGAAGAACGCCAGCTCGTTGACGTCCACGTTGCTCCGTCTGGTCAGGCGGACCGGGAGCGCCGCTTTCCCAATCAGACCTTGATCGGACAGGTATTCACAGGCGAGGATCACGCCTTCAATGCCAAAATTACGCCGGAAATGATCCTCGATCTCCGTGGCCGAGCGAGCTTCCCCGACTTCCGTCAGGTGTTCGAAAATCGACGCGAACAGGACCGGCGTGCGCCTGGCCAGGTATTCTTCGGCGGCGGAGAGCGCGGCCTTGATGCGCGGACGGCTCTTCTTCGAGTTCAGAAGGTCCGCGTAGACGATCTTGAAAAGGGAGGGATTCAGCTTCAGGGCCTGCGGCAGCACTTCGCGGTCCGCCAGTAACCCGGCCTGCAGCACTTCAATCTTGGCCAGCGCGTTGGCAGCGTAGAGAATCCATAGCGCCGCGTAGTCGAGGTCCCCGCGTGTGATCAGCCATTTCTGCGCCTTGTATAAGCAGGGGAGGGCGTGACTCGCCGCTGCCAGAAGCTGCAGCCGGGTGTCGCGTTCGCCCAGTGCCGTCAGGCGCTGGCAGAGGGCGGCGATGGTCTCGTCGTGGGTGTAGAGGAGGCGTCCTTTGGCCAGCAGGGAATGGATGAACGAGCTCGCCAGCGAGCCTTCCACGGTCTTGCGAAAATCGCCGCGCGTCATGAGGTTGGCATGGACGTTGATCCCCTCTGCATACAGGGAAATACCTTTGCGGTCCGCCTGTTTATCGTCGATCGTCACGAGCACCAGGTCGATATCGGACTTGGACCAGACCGTATCGTGCGAGAGACTCCCGCAGAGAATCGCGGCGAGGACGGAGCGATCGCGTTTCACCTGTTCGACTAGCGCCGCCAGCGCGGTGTTGAACTGATCCTGGACGGGAGCCGCGATTCCCCTCTGCGCCGCCTCTGCCATGCCACCCTGCTCTGGCGATTATATCGCTATCGTCCGGCCCATGTTGTCTGTACTGTAAGTGCGTCTTTGATCATGAGACCCGTGACGAAGCCAAACCGTCGAGTGGGCCGCGTCCGGGCAGGTGGTCCGCTTGCAACGGGATTGGGCGGAGTGGCGTCTATCAACTCGGATCGGCAGGCGCGCCGGGCGCGCCGGTGGGACCTGGTGGCTGGCGCCCGGATAGCGGTGGCCGCTCCGGGAGGCGGTTATGGTCGCCGTAAGATCTGTTCCCCGGCGTGCGTCGAACGCGCACTGCCTGACTCCGGGCTTAATCCCGGTTGGCAGAGCCACCCGTACCCACCCGGCAATTCCCCGCAGCCCCAATGAGAGTGATTGCCCTCCATTTCCGCTTTTTAGAGTGAGGCCACCCGCGGGGGTGACCTGAAGACCAACGTAAAGGAGGCTCAGTCATGAAATCGACGCGTTTCACATTCTTGGGCTTTCTGATGCTCACGCTGCCAGGGTCCTGCTTCACGGCAGGACTGGCAGACGCACAGGGCGGCGCCGGCGCATCCACGCTGCCATTCGAGGCTCGCTGGAGCTCGGCTCTGGTGCCGGCAGGAGATGGCTCCTTCACGGCTGATGGTCAGGAGGCGGTTGAGAGTGCATCGCCGGGACCCGCGTCAGACCTCTCACTGGAGGAGCGCGCGGACATATACATGGCGCGCAAGATGTTCCGCGAGGCGATCGAGACTTACGG
>Ga0181529_10007869_pt1 | contig 10526 bp, 9 predicted proteins | sample PEATcosm2014_Bin_36_FD_119763 | JGI IMG/M metagenome (GOLD analysis project Ga0181529, IMG submission 119763) | Peatland microbial communities from MTU Mesocosm Facility, Houghton, MI, USA - PEATcosm2014_Bin10_30_metaG | ecosystem: Environmental > Terrestrial > Soil > Wetlands > Peat | place... | reverse complement strand
AATCTTCTCAACTTTCCGCTTTCGGCGGGCCGAAAACAATATCGAGCAGCTTGATTTCACGCGGGTTCGCGCCTATCATATCGACGAACGAACAATTGCCCGGGTGGGGACCATGAGCCAGCACTTTCCCTTTCTCCTTCCTTGTTGGTGCTGCTGTAGCTGTCCGGTCTGAAGCGACCGGACAGCACCATCCACGCCTCTAGTTCTCGCCGTTTCCCCCCTTTTTCGACTCTTGTGCGCGTGCGCCATCGCTGCGACGGCGCGGGAGGGTATGCCGTGGCCACTGACATTCGATTGAAGGAAAGTCTGCCGGTTTTGACCGAGCGGATCGTCGACACCTATGCCGAGGTCGGCAGCATCAACCACTTGGGCCACTGCCCATTGCCGAACTACGATACGATCATCGCCATTACCGATGACCTCAAAGAAATCCTCTACCCCGGCTACCGCCGCCGCGACGGATTGCACCTGGGCAACGTGACCTACCACGTGGGCGACTTGATCGATCGGTTGCACGATACGCTAACCGTGCAGATCAGCCGGGCGCTGCGCCACGAAGCCATAAAAATCGGCGGGTGCGACCCCCGGCTGAGCAATGACTTCGAATCGCTCGGTCAGACGAAGGCTGTCGCTTTTCTGGAGCAACTGCCGGAGCTGCGCAAGATTCTGGCCCTGGGCGTGCAAGCCGCATACGACGGCGACCCGGCCTGCAAATCGCTGGACGAGGTCATCTTCTGCTATCCGGGCCTGGATGCGATCACGGTCTATCGCTTGGCCCACCTGCTGCACGGCCTCAATATCCCGTTGATCCCGCGGATGATGACCGAATGGGCCCACAGCCGCACGGGCATTGACATTCACCCCGGCGCACAAATCGGTTACTACTTTTTCATCGACCACGGCACGGGCGTGGTGGTGGGCGAGACTACCGAGATCGGCCAGTGGGTGAAGTTGTACCAAGGCGTGACCCTCGGCGCGCTCAGTTTCGCCACCGACGTGGAGGGCAACCTCGTCCGCGGCACGAAACGCCATCCGACGATCGAGGACCGCGTGGTGGTCTACGCCAACGCTACCATCCTGGGCGGCAAGACGGTCGTCGGCCACGACTCGGTGATCGGTTCCAGCGCGTGGCTAACGCACTCGGTCGCGCCGGGCAGTATCGTAACGATGGAAAGCCCGCGGCTGCGCATCCGCGGCGATGAGCCGGAGGAGTTCGCCTGGGCGATATAACGGGCAGGCTATGTAGCACAGCCGCCCTCGGCTGTGTTACACGACGGAATAGAGGCTCGCCCGCCTTTACAATTCGGCGAAGTTCTTGAGAATGCGCAGCCCCTCGGACTGGCTCTTCTCGGGGTGGAACTGGGTGGCGAAAACGTTGTCGCGCCAGACCATCGAGCAGAACGGCTTGCCGTAATCTGTCTCCGTGGCGATCACGTTTGCCTCTTTCGGCACGACGTAATACGAATGCACGAAGTAGACGTAGGTCCCCTCGGCGATACCGTCGAGAATCGGCGCCGGACGGCGGATCGCCAACTGGTTCCAGCCCATGTGCGGCACGGCGTATCCCTTGGGCAGGTCGAAGCGCACAACCTCGCCGGGCAATACGCCCAGCCCCTGGTGGCGGCCGTTTTCATAGCCCACGTCGAAGAGCAGTTGCAGCCCGAGGCAGATGCCGAGGAAGGGTTTGCCCGCATCGATGGCTTCCCGCACCGAGGGGACCAAATTGCGGCGACGTAGCTCGGCGATGCACTCTTCGAAAGCCCCCACGCCCGGCAACACCACCTTGGCCGCGGCAGCCACTTGTGCGGGATCGCTGGTTACCACGGCTTGGTGGCCGACCTTCTCGAAGCCCTTCTGCACGCTTCGCAGGTTGCCCATGCCGTAATCGATGATGGCGATCATGGGAGGGGGCAGGGTCAGAGGAGAGGGGCCAGGGGTCAGGGATCGGGCACCGCGAGATTTTAGCTTAACTCGCCCGCCGCGCAACAACAAGGGGCGACAGTACCACTGCCGCCCCAATGGAAAGCTAATCTCAAATTTCTAATCCCTGGCCCCTGATCCCTGACCCCTGATCTCTGCCCTAGCTCTTCCGCTCCGGATACACCACCAACTCGACCCGGCGGTTGCGCTGCTTGCCCTCCGGCGTGGCATTGGAGACGATGGGGTGATTCGAGCCGTGGCCCACGACGAACAACTGGTTGCCTTGCAGCCGTGTGCGGTTGATGAGCACATCGTAGACGGTCATGGCTCGGGCGACCGACAACTCGTGGTTGTTGCGCCATTGGTTGCCGGCGACCGGATCGTTATCGGTGTGGCCTTCGACGCCCACAATCTGGTCGGGATAGGTGCGGATCAGTTCGGCGGCCACATCGGAGATCAGGTTGGCCGCTGCGGGGCGAAGCCGGGCACTGCCCACCTCGAAAAGGCTGCTGCCGGGCATTTCGATGCGAATCACATCCCCATCGCGGCGGACAAAAACGCCGGCAATGTTGATCGCCGGCAGGGTCTGCAGGAAGCTATTGTTGGGGCTGATCGTGACACCCCCTTGCCGCTGCATGGACGCCGTCATGGCCTGGACCCGCTTGTCGTTGTTTTCCTTTTCACCACGGGCCTGGGCTAACTGCGCGGTAACGCTGCGGAGTTGGTCCCGCAGGGCCGTCAACTGGTCCTCCGACACCTTCGCCTGTTGCCGGGCCTGGGCCAAGAGCGAACTCGTCTCTTGATTATCGCGGTCCAAAGCGGTAGCCCGATCCTGGAGCGTCTGGTTCTGACGCGACAGGGCCGTCTGCTGCTGCTCCGCCTGGCCGAGGCGTCCCTTGAGCACCATGGGATTGTCGGCGCAGCCGGCAACGAGCATGACCATCCATATTCCTAACCATGGCACTCGGGCGAATTGTGACATGGCGTCCTCCTGGCATCCCCGCGTAAACAGGGCACTGCGCGGCAACAAAAGCGATAAGTGGGCCGGATGGTAGCAAGGCAACGGAGGGGGGGCAAGAGCAATTCCCGGCCGAAGCAAGCAAAAAATGGCGCCCTACACTTGCTGGGAGCCACCTCTCGCCGCAGGAACTCAAGGCATATGCCACTATTCGAGACCCCAACTAACCTATCCGAGGGGGCAGACCGGCTTCGATGCCGTCGCTATGGGACGATCGAAGTGGCGGAGGGGCGGTTTTGCCGGGTAGTGTTCCGCTCACTGCCGAAGATCGTCTCCGCCCCGGGAATTTGGCTCATCGGGGGGTGGCGGCACCGGCATTGGCCCGGGGACTCGATGCGAATCTTTTACGATCAACCCTGGCGGTTCCCCAACTTTCTGGCGGTCAAGTACGTGGAGTCAACCTCCCGCACGAGCATGGCCACGCTCATTCGGGCATCGGCCGTGCTGGATGAGATCGCCCGCTTGAAGCAAAGCGATGCCCTGCTGTGCGATGTGGCCAGCGGACGCGTTACCACCAAGCTGTTGAGCCGCTGGGGTTGGGTGCCGCATTGCCCGTCGTCGTTTCACCGGCACTACATCAAACGATTCTACGGCGTCTATCCTGCTCGGCCGCAATGGATGGATGCCGCCGAAGCGACCGGCGGCCGTTAGCCCTCGCTGCGAAGTGTGAGAACTGCTCGCTAGCGGAACAGGCTGAGGATCAGCCGCCACGTGGACAGCATCAGTGCCATCAGCATCAGGCAGGCGAGCATCAGCAACGGCACGAGCCAGCCCAGTATAAAAATGCCTTGGGTGTAATCCCAAATGCTCTGCCAGCGGACAATCAGGAAAAACGCCGCTAAGCAGAGGAAAGGGCCATACGGAATCTCCCGATCACGAGACAGAACCAACTGCAGCAGCCCCACAACCAAGCCCGCGATCGGGGCCAGAAAAAACACCACCAGGCATGGCTGCCAACCCAGATAGGCTCCGATCATTGCCATCAGCGTCACGTCGCCAAACCCCATGGCCTCGCGGCGCAAGGCAGCCGTGCCGATGATGCGCACCAACCACACCAGCCCGCCGCTGGCGAGCATGCCGATCAATGCGGTCAGAAGTCCCTGCCACTGCAAGCCACCGCGGAACCAGATCAAGGCGATGGCTAACGAGCCCATCAGTGCCATGCGAAGCAGGCGGAAGGTGGAGTGGTCGCGGACAATTCGGGCCCAGCAAAGCTCTGCCGCCCGGCGCCAGCCATGCCGCCCGTACCAGGTCCGCGGCAAGAGTGCCGCACACCACAGCCACCAACAGGCCAATGCCAACGCCAGCGTGCCCTTTTGCGGCGCGCCATCCAACCAGGCGGGCCACGCGCCGGGCGAGGTGACGTGCAGAAAGTCCAAACCCCATGCACCGCCGGTGATCGGTATCGCGTCAGGCAGCAGCGTCCTGGGCCAGGCGGTCGCCAAGAGCAGTCCGACGAGTGTGCCCGGGATCGTGATCTCGTCGGGGATGATCTTCTCGTCCGCATCGATCAATGACGCCACGAGCATCAAGCCAATGAGTACGATGTGCGCGGCAAATTCCAAATGCACCGCGGCAAGCCACTCCGCGGGCAAAGGGTGAGGAATCCCCAAGGGCAAGAGACGGCCGGCGACTACTTCCCACCAGTAAAGCCACGCGATTCCTATGCCGACGAGCAATTCCAGCAGCATGGGCCGCACCCAGAAAGCGGCGCCGTGCAGGGCCGCTTCCCGCCGTAGCCCCAGCCAGCCCAAAATAGGAAGCCGGTCCCAAAACATTCGCGGCGGGGCCGCCGGGTCGGGCCGCGACCAAGGACTGATCGGACGCGGGCGCCAGGCCAGTCGGTAGATGCCCAGATTGGCCGCGCTGCCGAGAAACGTCCCCAGCACGAACAATGCGACCAAGCGGACTTCCAGCGGCAGGGCGAGAATCAGGTTCATCCGGACAGGGGCTAGGCAGGCAGACAGCTTTGCTTTAGGGCACGAGTTTGAGTTGTTCGATAATCTCGGTCACCAACGTCTCGGGCGTCTTCCCCTCGGTATCGATGGTCAAATGGGACGCCTGGCGATAGATCGGCGTCCGGCTCTCCAGGACATGGACGATTTCTTCAAGCGGATCCTTGTCGGTAAGATTCGGTCGGCGGGCGGCGGTCGTGGCATCGCCCGACATCCGCGCCAAAATGGTTTCCGGCCGAGCCCTTAGCCACACGACCTTTCCCCCTTGACGCATCGTCAGGCGACTTTCGGGTCTTAACGGCGCCCCGCCACCGGCGGCCAGCACGAGGTGATCCCGTCGGCACAGGTCGGCAATCACCTGGGCCTCGATATGACGGAAAGCCGGTTCGCCGTCCTCGGCAAAGATGCGGGTGATCGATTTTCCCGCCTGCCTTTCGATTTCCACGTCGGCATCGATCCACTCCCAGCCCAGTCGCTCGGCCAGCAGACTGGCGAGCGTGGTCTTGCCGGTGGCGCGATAGCCGATGAGCGTCAAGATCATGGGTAAAGTGACCGGCGAACGGTGGGGGATGCGGGACGCGCTATCATGTCCCATAGCATAGATGAAATGGTGCCAGGACGCCAAGGGGCGAGAGGGGCAACGAATTGTCGACGCGCGATTGTTGAGCGGCCGGCGGCAGATCGGCCCGGGCGGGCGTTGCCGCAACGGATGGCGGGGCGTTCGGTAACGACAGAAACTTCCTAGGCCCCGCATGAGCCGCCGCGGCTACACGCGTCCATAGCCCTCATCCCCCCGCGCTTCCATTTCATAATCACAATCCATGCCCAGCCGGGTCCTTAGCTCCTCAAACTGACGGGCGTAAACGTCGCTGGAGGAATGGACGTGCTCGGCTTCCGTGATGAAGCGAATCTGCTCGTTGCAGCCGATGGTCCGCAAGCGAAGGGCGTGTTCATATTCTTGCAGTTGATCGCCGTAGACGATCAGCAGCTTGTGCTCGTCGAATTGGATCTCTTGCGGAATGTCCGGATTGAGCACGGCCAGACCGGTGCAGCCGTCGTTCAGCAGCAGTTCTTCGTATTCCCAAAAAATGCTCTTGAGCACCGGCAGGTCGATGTGCTCGCGGTAGAGATCGGTGTGGCCCTTGCTGGGCCGATTGTGGCTGGTTTCCAGTACCACGTCGACGGTGAAACCCAGCGGATCGAGCAGTTCCATGAACGTCTCGAAGAGCCGCTCTTGGGAAACCGCGGCCATCAGCACCGGCACGTTGCTGTGGCTCTGGTCGTCGCGGTAGTAGTCGTGCCGATAGCCCTGGCTGGGAACCACTTGCAAGTCATAGGATGGGCGGACCGCCTCGGTGAGAGTGAAATTGCCGTAGCGCGACACTCCCAGATGCGATTCCAGCTCTTCTTCGCTGAGGCGCTCGAAGCTGCTGACACCGACCGGCATCTCGCCTTCGCGGAATACGTTGCGGAAAAATCGTTTCAGAAAACCCATCGATGTTCCCAATCTAGTGGCAAACGACATGGATGGTGCAGGGACCGCCGTGGCATGACGGGGAGGTCTCTATCCAACCGTAGGTTACGCTTCGCTGTAAGCTTGCTGCCGGCCCGCCGCTTATCTCGTCACGTCCCTCTGCTCCTCGACAAAGTTGAAATAATCCTCACGCCCGCCAAATCCGTTGCTTTTGCCCTAGCGGGCATTCCTTGGTGTACTGCTAGCCTCTGCGGCATGCCGGCGCAAACCGCTAAGGCTAATGTAGCACCGGAAAACCCCGTTTGTGGCCGTTCGCCTCAATTCGCCAGCGAACTTCCGCCGCCCAGCGGGCGGCACGTCGGTTGGCGAAGAATTTGCCGCGGGGTGGCCGCCGGATCGATCACTCGGTACACTTCTTGAACAGTGCCAGAATCGCCTCGAGCAAAGGGTTTCTATGGACCGTACCGTTGCTGTGATCGGAGCCTTGGCCAGCGCCCTGGCCCTGCTGGGACTGGCGGGCTGCACGAAATCCCTACCGCCCGACGCCGCTGTGCCCCCTCCTCCCGAGGCGACTGCCAAAGACGCGCCGGCCGCGGATCGCGATTTTTGGGAGGTCTACGTCATGCAAAGCACGCGAATCGGCTATGGCCGTACCACGGTGCGCCGGGCGGTCGAGGCCGAGCGGCAGGTCGTCTTGACCGAGAGCCTCAACCATCTGGCCGTAAAACGGGCGGGCCAGGTCACCGAGGAAGATATCCGTAGCCAGAGCGTTGAGACCCCCCGGGGACAGTTGCTTCGCTTCACTAGCGAACTGCGTATGGGCCCCACGCCAATCCGTACGACCGGCCAGGTTCACGGCGACCGGCTCGACATCGAGACCATGAACGGGGCCTCGGGCTCGCCGGCGCCAAGCTCGATTGGCTGGCCATCCGATGGCCGCGGGCCGCTGGCCATGGAACAGACGCTTTGGCAGCAGCCGATGCAACCCGGTCAGCGACGCGCGCTCAGAACCTTGATGATCGGATTCAACCAGGCGGCCAAGGTGGAAATGGTGGCCAAGGATTACCAGCCCACCGCGCTGTTGAACGGCAGCTATGATCTGTTGCGTATCGACACGGTGACCCAATTGGGCGACGGCCAGAAGATCGAGGGCACCCTTTGGACGAACCGCACCGGCGAGATACTGAAGACCTATAGTCAGGCGATGGGGCTGGAGACATTTCGCGTCTCCAGGGCCGAGGCTCTCAAAACGGCCGACGCGGCGGAACTCGAGCTGTTGCCCAGCATGTTGGTGAAGGTCAACCAGCCGCTGCCTCACGCGCACCGGACGAAACAGGTCCGCTACCGCGTTCAGTTGGAGGGCAGCGACCCAGCGGGCGTTTTCGTCACCGGGCCGACCCAGGCGGTTAAGTCGATCGACGCGCATACGGCCGAAATTACGGTTTGCGCGATTCGGCCCGGCCAGGCCGGCGGAAATAGCCATGCCCCGGCCGATCCGCCCACCGAGGACGACCGGCGGCCGAACAGCTATATCCAGAGCGACGATCCGTTGATTGTGGCCGACGCCAAAAAGGCCGCCGACGGCGAGACAGACCCCTGGCGTGTAGCCGTGGCCTTGGAACGATACGTCGATCACGAAGTGAAGGACAAAAACCTGACGCAAGCCTTCGCCACGGCGGCCGAGGTGGCCAAGTCGCGGGAAGGCGACTGCACGGAGCACGCCGTGTTCCTGGCCGCGCTTTGCCGTGCCCGGGGTATCCCCGCCCGCGTCGCCATCGGACTGGTTTACATGCAGGGTGGCGAGGCCTTTGGCTATCACATGTGGACGGAGGCGTACATCGGGCAGCGATGGATCCCGATCGACGCCACGCTGGCGCAAGGCGGCATCGGGGCCGGACACTTGGAGATCGCCCACACCAATCTCAAGGGGGCGTCGGCCTACAGTGCCTTTCTGCCGGTGGTGCAGATTCTGGGGCGGCTGAAGATCGAGATTTTGGACGCGCGGTAGGATCGTCCCAATAGCCGCATTTTTCCCCGGGTAGCTGCCCGATTGTGCTAATCTCGCGCTCACATACTGCACACACATTAGGCATGTGGTTCGTTGCGGCATCTAAAGACCAACCGAAAACGTCTGAAATTTGGCCCACTTCGCACAATTTTGGATCGGTGGTTGATTTTGCGTATCTCTTCGGCACGGAGATTGCTAAATCGAGCGCCGTGCCGAGGGGTGGATAATCTGCGCGCCAGATGCAACGATAAGCCTTCCTCGTGGCGCAAGAAAATACCGGGTCTGCTCGCCCGGTGTGGCACATTCTACCTACCTATTGCTACGGGTTGTCATTGTCGAAAGGTGTCGCCGGTATGAAAGTCAGGTATCAAGTACGAAAGTGGCTCATCGTGGGGATGCTCTTGGGCGTGATGGGGACAGTCCTGGCCCCAGCCGAAATGTCGCAAGCGGCCGAGGACAAGGCCGCGCCCGCAGCGTCCCAGCCACCGGCGCCGCCAAAACTCGATACGGGCGACAACGCCTGGATGTTGACCAGCTCGGCCCTGGTGCTGATGATGACCGGGCCCGGTCTGGCCTTGTTCTACAGCGGATTGGTCCGCAAGAAAAACGTACTGGGCGTGATGATGCAGTGCATATTCCTGATGTGCCTGATGACCGTCATCTGGGCGCTTTGGGGCTACACCCTGGGCTTCGGCGGCGACGCGGCTGAGACGCCGCCAAAATGGTTGGGCACCATGGACCACTTGTGCATGAAAGGCGTCCAAGCCACCTGGGAAAACGGCAAATCAGTCATTCCCGTGCATCCGACGCTGACGATCAACCGGCTGACGCACATGCTCTTTCAAGGGATGTTTTTCGTCATCACGCCGGCGCTGATTTGCGGGGCGTTTGCCGAGCGGATGAAATTTAGCACGATGGTGGTGTTCATGATCCTGTGGGGTACGCTGGTTTATTGCCCCTTATGCCACGCCGTCTGGGGCGGTGGGATTTTGGCCTACGGCAGCAAGCATGCAATCGCCGGCGGGGCACTCGACTTTGCCGGCGGGACGGTCGTGCACATTAGTTCCGGCGTGTCGGCGCTGATCTGCGCGCTGGTCTTGGGCAAGCGGCTCGGCTACGGCAGCGAACCGATGCCGCCACACAATTTGACCTATACCGCCACGGGCGCCGCCATGCTTTGGGTGGGCTGGTTCGGCTTTAACGCCGGCAGTGCGCTCAACGCCAGCGGGTTGGCCGCTAGCGCCTTCTGTGCCACGCACTTTGCCGCAGCCGCCGGTGGACTCACCTGGGCCGCACTGGAGTGGATCACCCGCGGCAAGCCCTCGGTCCTCGGCACCTGTTCCGGCGTGGTGGCGGGGCTGGTGTGCATTACCCCGGCCGCCGGCTACGTGACGGCGATGCCCGCTTTGCTGATGGGCGTGGCCGTGGGGATCGTTTGCTTTCTGGCCTGCACGAGCCTCAAATCGCGGTTCAAGTACGATGACTCGCTCGACGCCTTCGGTGTCCACGGAGTGGGCGGCACGCTGGGCGCCATTCTCACCGGCATCTTCGCCACGCGCGCCACCGGCGCGGTGTCCGGCACCGAGCCGCTGGGACTGTTGGAAGGCGGCTCCGTGCTGACCGCCCAACTCATCGGCGTGGCCATTAGTTGGGGCTTGGCCATCGTGGCCACCTATGTTATCCTCAAAGTGCTCGACGCCGTGATGGGTCTGCGCGTGTCGCGGACGGCGGAGATCGAAGGGCTCGACATTAGCCAACACGGCGAGGAAGGATACATCTTTATTTAGTGTGGTGGCAGTCTTTCGAGAGGAAGTGCCGCAACAAGGGGTCAGGGATCAGAAGCGGACGGTACGAACTTTCAAGTCCTAGCCCCCGACCCCTGAGTTCAAACCCTGAACCCTAACCTCTGAACCCTGAACCCTTTTTGTCGGCCGCGGCGGCCGTAGCGGGAGTCCTCCGATGAAGAAGATCGAAGCGATCATCCGTCATTTCAAACTGGAAGACGTCAAAAATGCCTTGACGGAACGCGGCATCGCGGGGATGACTATCACCGAGGTCCGTGGTTTCGGTCGCCAGAAGGGCCATACCGAGATGTATCGAGGCACGGAATACGAGGTCGATTTTGTGCCCAAGATCAAGGTTGAAATCGTT
>Ga0181529_10007868_pt1 | contig 10526 bp, 6 predicted proteins | sample PEATcosm2014_Bin_36_FD_119763 | JGI IMG/M metagenome (GOLD analysis project Ga0181529, IMG submission 119763) | Peatland microbial communities from MTU Mesocosm Facility, Houghton, MI, USA - PEATcosm2014_Bin10_30_metaG | ecosystem: Environmental > Terrestrial > Soil > Wetlands > Peat | place... | reverse complement strand
GAGCCACTCCACGATGTTGCGCTCGATCGCATGGGCTAAGTCATGCACGATATTGGTTCGGTCTGCCAGCCCAAAATCGATGACCGCTGTGGTCTGTGCATCGTCGCCGGGATCGCTCCAAAACAGATTCGAGGCATGCAGATCGTTGTGCGTCCATAACGGCTCTAGGGCTGGCAGCATTGGAAGCAACTCAGCATGAAACGGCCCAAGCAGATTGAGCGCGTGTTCGCAGTGTTTGCGCACCGATGCATTCGCAGCCAACGCCGGGCGCGCGGCCAGATAGCGTTCCAGCTCTTCAGCGGGGTCCTGCGCGGCAAAGATCGTGAAGCTGGCTACCAGCGGTCGAGGCTTCCGGCGTGGCGCGGCGTATCCCTGTGATGCAAGATGCAACCGTGCCAGCGCCTGGCCCGCGGAGCGTGCCTGCTCCGCGTTCCGGAAGGGAGTCCATGAGATAGCATCCTCATAAAGATCCAATCCCGGGGGCGCATCATGCACCTCGTAGGTCCACTCGTCCATTTCGATCGCAGTCTCGCCGTATGCAGCCGCTAGAACACGCGGCACCTGCCCTCCTGCGCCGATCAAATAATTCAGGAATCGATGTTCCTCGAGCAAACCCTCTCGATCGCGCACCGTGCGATGATGACGCTTGATGAAGACTTTTTGACCCGCCGTTGCCACAACGCTGGCTGCCGAGAACGGCCGCGGGCTCACGGTCAAAATCTCGATCGGGTCGCCAAGGCCAGGGAACTGATCAAGCAACAGGTACACTTCGGCAAGAGTCAATGGAGCCCAGTCGGGTTCCACCAGTGTGCCGTTCATTCCATGCGCTTTGCCTGTTGCGCCCATCGCAAATCACCCCTCACTGAAACCGTCAAATCTAAAAAGTGTAATGCGCCGAGAGCCGCACCGTAGTTGGCGCGCCCAGCCAGATAAAGGTATCTCCGTAACTCGCGCCGGTATCGCTCCAGTAGCGCTTATCCGCGATGTTATTGGCATAAATCCTGAAAGTAACTCGGCCCTGGTCGCCGCCTGGCGTGTAGCGCGCTCCCAGGTTGAACAGGTTATAGCTCGGCACGCTTACCTGATCGTCGCGAGTAGCTTCCTTGCGGCCTGTGTAGCTCCATCCGGGCAGCACGTGTAATCCGCGGAAGTGTGGCACCGTCATGTCCGCAAACAGAGTTGTGTGCAGATGCGGCACGTTGATCACTTGCTTGTTATCGAAAGAGGGTGTACCCGTGTCGTCGGAAATGACATTTATGGCCGTCGCCGATGCGGTGAGCCGCAACCAGTTCGTGGCTTTGCCCTCAGCGTTCAGTTCTAGGCCGTCGTGAGTCTCGCGGCCTTCGGATTCAAAGCATTGATCGCCCGCGATTCCGCTGGGACAGAAACCATTGGGTCCCGCGATCGTTTTCGGATAGAAGAACGGCGCGCGCATGCGAAAGGCCGCTGCAGTCAGCAGAATGCGTTGGCTGGGCTCATATTTTGCGCCGATCTCGGCTTGGCGCGTGAAAAATGGCGCAAGAAACTGACTTCCATTATCGGTCCAGAAAGGCGCTTCCGGACCCAGCGAAAGCAGCACGCCATAATTGCTGTAGAGAGTAAGATTTTTCGCGGGGTTGAAAGTGACCGCGCATTGAGGCAGCCAGAGAAGCTTGTCGGAAATCGTAGGCGGCGTGCTGAGGCTGGTTGCGGTGAGCGAGTAGTTATTGTCGCGCAGCGAATCGAATCGCCCTCCGGCGATCAGTTGAATGCGCCCTGGCAAATGAATGCGATCCTGAATGATTCCAGCTGATTGATGGCTGTCTTCCCAAAGCGTGCGAGGTCCCGCAGTTTCAAGCGGGCTCTCGATGGCAACAGGTTCAATGAGTTGATAAATATTCTCTGAGCCGACGTAGGTATAAACCGCTCCATCCTGCACAGTGGATGGAGCATTCGCGGGAGGCGCGCCCGGTTGCTGCACACTGCGCAGGAACAGCTCTCCTCCGAAGGCCAAGTCCTGCGTGATCTTTCCGGTCTTCAAATGCCCAGTGACCATTGCCTCGGCTTCGGCGTCGATGCGCAGTTCGCCTGGATCACGGTAATCATAGATGTCATAGGTTCCATCAGGAGCAAAGAACCATGGATACGGAGCGGAACCGGAATTGCACTCCGTCTCGTAGTAGCAGCCGTATGCATAAATCACGTTATCTTGGATGAGCGAGTGGCTGTAGCTGGCCGAGGCAAAGATCGCCCAGTTTCGCGGGAAATTGTAGTCCAGCCGAGCGCCGGTATTGAATGTGTCGTAGGTATCGGGCGGACCCCACGGTTGATCGCCCAGCATCGTCGACCGGTAAATTTTGCTAATGTCCGGCACCGTCGTACCGCCCAGCAACTGATAGCCGCTTCCATCGCGCTCTGTCTTGTGCTGGTATTCGAAATCGCCCTTCAAAATCGCATTCGAATTGATCTTCCAGTCAGCCGCGCCCGCGCCCATCGCGCGCCAGCCGTTCGTATCGTTCATATAAGTCACAATTCGCTCGCTTGCCAAATTCACGCGCGCTCCAACCTGCTTCCGGCTGCCGAAGAACCGGCCCAGGTCAACGGCTCCATATCCCGTCCCGCGCTGATCGGTAGATAGATCGACGGCTTTCACTATCGCCGGTCGCTTGGTAACGTAGTCAATCAGCCCGCCTGCATTGGCCACTCCACTCTCCACTCCTGCAATGCCTTTGAGAAACTCGACGCTCTGCTTGTTTTCGAGCGGCACGTCCTGCTCTCCGGCAATGGTCATTCCATTGACCTCGAGTCCAGTGGCCAGATCGAGGGGGAATCCGCGAATCATGTAAACGCCGTAATAGCCCACCGGCACGTAATCGTCGCTGATCGACGCATCGTTCTTCACCACGTCAGAGATCAGCCGCGAGACCTGGTCGTTCATCAGGTCGCGCGTCATCACGGTGGCTGAAAGCGGTGTATCCATCAGCGCCGCGCCATCGAGCGTTCCGACCGTCAAAATGTCGAGCAGATAATCATCCTTAACGTCGCCGCGAACTACCACGGTAGTGCTCACGCGCGGAATCTGCTGCGAGGAAGCGGCGGAATTCGCTTTGCCGGCCGCCTGCGGAGGGTTTGCGGGCGCCTGAACTGTGCCGTTCTGTGACGTGCTCTGCGCAAATAAGTCCGTCGAAACAATCAGGCAGCAGGCCAGCACGAGCACATGCACCACAGAGTCGCATGCCGTGAATGATTGAGAATGATTGCTGGCCTTAGATTGTGACAAATCGAGCATGGACTCCCCTTGTTTCCGAGTGCATGAAACAAGAGAACTCACGCTGCGATTCGAGGAAGAAGGCCGTTCGGCTTCGAAAGCTTCCCACGCCGGCATTATCCGGATCGGGTTCGAGGGTATTTCTCAGCCCCACTCCGTGGAGCACCCCTGTTTCAATAACCTGATTGAAACACTGCCGCTCAGGATTTGCAAATCAGACGGATTGAACGAAAGACCGGACGCGATAAATCGCTCTTTTCCGCGGAATCCTGTGTCTTGAACAACCAGATAAAGCCGCCCTTTTTCCCACATCTGCGGCATGCAGCTGCCGCATGCATTTTTTTCAAAAAAAGCCGTCCGAACCTAGCCACAGTTGGTACATTTAAGTGGATAAACAATTACAGGCGAACAAACAGCGCTTCCCGCGTGAATTTTCATTGAAAGGCGCCCTAATGCGTGGTTTTTGTTCCCCGGTCGGCTTGTGCCGCCGAGTTGCTCTGCGGTTGCTTCTGATCTTTTGTCTTCTTGCATTTGCCGGCGGCCGGTTAACGGCCCAATCAACCTTCGGCGCCATCCTGGGTACAGTACGCGACTCCGGTGGCGCGCTCATGCCTGGCGTGCAGGTAACACTGGTCAATACCGACACCACGGCCACGCGAGCCATGGTGACCGATGCCAATGGAAACTACGCTTTCGCGAACATCGATGTGGGAGTCTATGCGCTCACCTTTTCGGCGACGGGCTTTGAAAAGGAATCGCAGCCTGGGATATCGCTCACGGCGCGTGAAACGCGGCGCATGGATGCAACCCTGAAGCCGGGCTCAGATTCCCAGACCGTCATCGTCCTTGACGATCCCTCGCCCGTCATCACTACTGACGTCTCCAATCTGGCTGTAACCAAGCTCGGCGATGAACTCGTCGAACTTCCCGTCGCCATTTACTCCCGCTCCATCGGTTCCACCAGCCCTATCTCCACCCTCACCACCGAGGCCGGCGTGCAGACAGACGATAGCGGCAACCTGGCCGTCATGGGGACTACGGCGGCGCTGCTCAGCGTTACCATCGACGGAATATCCTCGGTCGGCATCGAATACTCCGGCCCCGTGAACGAAATGTTCCCTTCCTTCAACTCCATCGAGGAGATTCGCGTCTCGGAGTCCAACAACAATGCCGAATTCAACGGCGTGGCCGACATCACCACCGTCTCCAAAGCCGGAACCAACCGCTACCACGGCGGAGTATTTGAGTATCTTGAAAACACAGCGCTGAACTCCAACAATACCTTCACGCTCTCCAAGCCCAGGATCGAGATGAACGACTTTGGCGGCACGCTGGGCGGTCCGCTGAAGATTTCCCGCCTCAACCAGACCGAAAACCCGGCTTTCTTTTTCATCAGCTTTGAGGCCCTGCGCCTGCCACGCCAAATCCCACTGCTGCTCAGCGTGCCCTCCAGCAATATGCGCAGCGGCAATATCTCCGATTATCTTTACCAAAGCTATTGCGAGGGCTCAACGCTCACTCCAACCGGGACTCCAACCGCAAACTGTCCCTCCGGCAACTATCCCATTTACAATCCGGATGGTTCGCCCATCTCCAACACCTCTGCGGTTCCGGTCAGCACCATCTCCTCCAACCTGCTCCAGTACCTGATGCCCACTCCCAACTACGGCGCTGCCGGCTCCTTCGCCAACAACTACCAGATCAACTTTCCCTCGCCCATTTCCGCCAACCAGGGCGATGTTCGCCTCGATAAGGTCCTCTCCAGCAAGCAATCGCTCTTTGCCCGTTTCTCTTACAAGAATCGCCAGGTCATCACCGCGCCTTTGCCTGTATGCACATTCACTTACTGCGCTGAGGCCGGCAGTCCTCTGCAGGGCGGCTACAACACGCCCGAGATTGATGAGGGCCTCACTTTCGCCCACAACTACTCCTTCACCTCCAGGCTGCTCAATGAGTTCCGCGCGGGATTCAACGCACAGCACATCTCAGAGACTCAAAGCTACTCCACCACATCGCTGCTCAACGAAACCGGGCTCACCGTCCCTCAGCCGGACCTCAGTTGGTCTGAAGCGCCGCAAGTCCTCATCAACGGTTTTATGTCCACCGGCGCGGGCAATCCGGGCACGCAGCGCAGTCAGACCATTCAAGCGCTGGACAACGTCAGTTGGACCCGGGGCAAACATTCCTTCAAATTCGGTGCGGACTTCCGGCGTCTCACCGATCATGACGATAACGTCTACGGCAACTATCGCTCGGGCTGGTATGTATTCAACGGCTCCTCCGATGTAGGCATGACTATCGGCGACCCCTATGCTGCATTTCTCCTCGGCTACCCGGATTATACGGAGGTCAGTTCCACCAACGATCCAACCATGAATGGCCTCGGCTACTCATACGCCGGCTTTGCGCAGGACGATTGGAAGGTCTGTCCCAGCCTCACGTTGAATTTGGGCCTGCGTTACGAACTCCATCCGCCCGTTCACGATATTCACTCCAACAGCGCCACCTTTGATCCCGGCTATGATGGCTCCGGTACCACCACCGGCTCAACCGTTCCAGGCGCAGTTGTTGTCCCCAACGGCTATGCCGAGTCCTTCGCGTCCACAGCATTAGAGGACGCTATCGTGCCAACGCCCATCCTCACCGCTGAGCAGGCCGGCATTCCTCAAAATTTGCGCTATACCGACAAGACCGACTGGGGTCCACGTCTCGGCTTTGCTTGGAGGCTATTCGGGAGTGAGAAGACCGTTCTCCGCGGCGGCTGGGGACGCTTCATTGAAACCCCGCTCGGCTTTTCGTTAGTCTCCGGCTGGGCCGTCCATTCGAGCTACCTCGCCACTTACAATCAGGACTACGCCTCCGACGGAATCACCCCATTACTTTCCTTCCCCAATCCGTTCAACACCGCTGCCGGCAGCTCCACCGGAACCGCCGACTTCGATTACGCCTTCCCCATCCACTACAAAGACCCCTCCGTGCAGCAATGGAATCTCACCTTTGAGCGCGACATGGGCCACAGCATCGGAGTGCGCCTCTCTTACACCGGCAGCCACGGCCAGAACCTCGAAGCCATGGTCGACCTCAACCAGGTCCCCACCAACTCTATCGGCTACTCCAACCCCGATCCCGCGCCGCCGGCCTCCAGCGCCTGCATCTCCGATGGCGGAACGCTGGTCTCCGATCATCGCCCCTATCCCTGCTGGGCCATCATCCAGAGCGTAGTGAATGCCGCATTCAGCAACTACTCGAGCGGCATTGTTGAGGTCTCCCGCCACAGCGGCAAGTCGCTCACCTTCGACGCAAGCTACACTTTTACGCGCGACCTCTCCAACGCCGGCGGCGCCACGCCCACGGCCTTCGCCGTCGCCGGAGGCAGCTTCCTTACTGACCGCTTCAATCCCGGCCACGACTACGGCAACGTCATCTACGACCGCGCCCACCGCTTCCTGGCCACTTATCTTTACGACTTACCCCTCGGCCACGGACAGCGTTGGCTCGGTTACGGTACCGTCTTGAACCAGTTTGTCGGTGGCTGGCAACTGGGCGGTGTCACCATCCTGCAGAGCGGACCATTCCTCACGCCATATGAGGATACCGTCGATCCCGCCAACACCAACATTCTGACCACCATCGGCCAAACCCGCCCCGATCAGTTGAAAAACATATCGCTCTACGCGTCTCATCGCACCACTGCGCAATGGCTGAATCCCGCCGCATTCCCCTACCTCAACCTCCAAACCGGCGGTGTCGGCATCGGCCGCTTCGGCAATGCTCCCGTTGGCGGCGTCGTCGGCCCTGGCACGGCCAATTTCTCTCTCTCCCTGATGAAGAACTTTGCCCTTTACCGGCAGAGCAGAATACAGTTCGGCGTTGAAGCAGCCAACGTTTTCAACCATCGCAACTATGAGCCGCCCAACATGCAAGTGGATTCCTCGGGCTTCGGCTCCATCACAGCCTTGCAAACCGCTGAAGGCGCCGGCCCTCGCAGCCTCGAACTATCCAGCCGCATCACCTTCTAAGGTGCGCCCGGCAACGGCAAAAAAGGCATCACCTAATTTCTGAAATCATCCGTTCCCATTCCAACCTGTTCCTGAATTAAAAACGTCGTTCTCCGCCTAAATCCCACATTCTACGAACGTGAGCTTCGTCACATCCCGCCTCTTCACCCCTATCTACACTCGAAGACACTTCCGGAGGGATTCAAAGGGCATCATGCAACTCAATCCCGCTTTTCCCGCTGTCGATCCCATACCCTTGCCGGCTCCGATATGGCTGCTCAAACTGCTCCATATTGTTACCCTGGCTCTGCACTTTGTCGCCGTGGAAATGCTTCTGGGCGGGCTGCTGCTTGCGGTCCTGTTCAGTCTCTTCCGCCGCTCGCCGGCCTCCATGGTCACAGCCAGGGCGCTGGCGCGAAGGCTCACGGTGGTCATGACCTTTGTCATCAACCTCGCCGTGCCCCCGCTTCTGTTCGCCCAGGTGCTTTACGGTCGCGCTCTGTATACCAGCAGCGTGCTGATCGGACTCTACTGGATCTCGATCATTGGCCTGCTCATGCTCACCTACTGGCTTCTCTACCGGTTCTCTGCCCGGCTTGAGGCAGGTCGCTCGGCATGGTGGGTTGGTCTCATTGCCTGGCTGCTGGCCGGGAGCATCGCCCGTCTGCTCTCCACTAATATGACGCTGATGCTGCGTCCGGAAGTCTGGCGCCAGATGTACTCCGCCTCCTCCGCGGGCAGGTTCCTTCCCACCGGTGACCCCACCCTTGAGCCGCGCTGGCTGCTCATGATGACCGGAGGCATCTTCATCGGCGGCCTCTGGATGATCTATCTCGCCGCTCGCAGCACCTTCACTGCCGATGAAAAACGCTTCGTTGCAGGAATCGGTGGCAAAGTCGCCGCCGTCTTCGGCATCGTTTATTTCGCCGCCGGCGTGTGGGCCGCGAGCGTGCAGCCTGACGCGGTTAAAGTAGGTCTCGCAACTCATCCGCTTTACAAGTTTGCCGGATTCGCCGGCTACGGCTGGCTGGCCCTGGTCGCGGTTGCGGTGCTCGTCGGTGCATTCGCCGGATTCGGCAAAATCGCCGCCGGTTGGCTCGCGTGGGCCGCCGTTCTCGTCGCCGTGCTCATTGAAATCATGTTCACCGTCTACCGCGACGGCGTTCGCGATCTAACCCTGCTCAGCAAAGGCTACGATGTTTGGGATCGCGTAGTCGTCACCAACTGGAGCGTGGTCTTGCTCTTTCTGGTCCTCTTTGTCGCGGGCCTGGGTGTGATTGGCTGGCTCGTGTCCGTTGTGGCGCGCGCCAAAAAAGATATGGAGGGTGCGGCTACCTTATGAACGGACCAACTAGTCTCACTAATCTCGTTGAAGAAACCAACGACAAGACCACGCGTCGCTTCTTCATGGCTGCAGCCGGCGCGGCAGGCGTTGCCTATACCGCTGCCCTTGCCTATCCCATCTACCGCTACCTGGCCTCGCCCGCTGAGATGGCGATGGAAGCCACAGCCGTCACCGAGGTCACCCTCAAGGACGCGCAGAAGCTACCCCTTGGCTCTGTGCTGATGTTCAAATTCGGCACTGCTCCAGCCATGCTCATTCACCATGAGGACAGTCGCTGGATCGCCCTCACCGCGGTCTGCACCCACCTCGGCTGCACAGTGCAATATGAGCCGCAGGCAGACCGCATCCACTGCGCCTGTCACGGCGGCGTCTATGACCCCTACACCGGCGCAAACGTCAGTGGTCCGCCGCCCAAACCGCTCAAGCTCTTCAAAGTTGCCGTCACTGAAACCGGCGTGGATGTTTCGCGCGCTTAGCGCAAAAGGATAAAAGGCATGACTGCAAAGACCATTTATCAATGGACCGATGAACGTCTGGGGCTCAGCGAACTGGCCGCCTTCGCGCGCCACAAGACCGTCCCTGTTCACTCCCAATCCTTCTGGTACTACTGGGGCGGCATCTCGCTCTTCCTCTTTCTCGTTCAGTGCTTCACCGGCGTCTTGCTGCTCGTCTACTACCGCCCCGGCGCAGAAGCCTTCGAGTCCGTCCGCCAGATCACATTCGTGATGCACTTCGGTTGGCTTATCCGTTCGGCCCACGCATGGACCGCCAACCTCTTCATCTTCGCTATTCTCGTCCACATGTTTTCGGTTTATTTCATGAAGGCCTACCGCAAGCCGCGCGAGTTCGGCTGGCTTAGCGGCATGGCCTTATTGGGCATTGCCTCGGTCTTCGGCTTCTCCGGCTACCTGCTGCCCATGGATGAGCTCAGCTACTTCGCCACTAAGGTCGGCCTGCAGATTCCCGCAGCCATTCCTTATATTGGCGAGGCAATTGCGAACATGCTGCGCGGCGGCACAGATGTAAGCGAATTCACAGTGCAGCGTTTCTTTGCTCTTCACGTGGTCGTGTTGCCCGCAATCTTTCTGCCGCTTCTTGCATTTCATCTTTGGTTAGTTCAGCGCCACGGAAACGCCGTCCCGCCCTGTGAAGAAGCCAAGCCCTCCGCCGAACGCAAGACCATCCCATTCATGCCCAACTTTCTGCGGAAGGATCTGGCCATGTGGCTCATCTCGCTCAACATTCTTGCGCTCCTGGCCTCGGTCTTTCCCTGGGGTCTGGGAAAGCAATACGATTCGCTGGCGCCCGCACCGATGGGCATCCATCCCGAGTGGTACTTCATGAGTCCCTTTGAGATGCTCAAGCTGTTGGGCATGGTCAAGTGGCTGCAAGGCGAGCCCGGCGAGATCGCCGGCATCCTCCTTTTCACCCTCGGCATCGTGCTATGGATCCTGATTCCTTTCTACGACACAAAAAAGGAATCAGGCCAGCGCGCCCGCGCCGCACACTACTTCGGACTGCTTGCGGTTATAGCCCTGCTGGCCACAACTCTAGTCGGATACTGGACCATTCGTTAAAGGAAGAGCGACCATGAACTATCCATTCTGGAACATTCCATACCTCGGCTCTGGTTGGGTGATCGGCATTATCGCCATCTTCCACGTCATGATCTCGCAGTTCGCCGTGGGTGGAGGCTTTTATCTCCCACTCGCCGAGCGCAAAGCCATGCGCATGCCTGAGGGCCAACTGCGCTCCGACTGGCTCAATCAATTGGTCGGCCATTCCAAGTTCTTCCTCATCCTCACCGCCGTCTTCGGCACGGTTAGCGGCGTCGGCATTTGGTTCGCCATCGGCCTCACCCATCCTGAAGCTACCAGTACGCTCATCCACAACTTCGTCTTCGGCTGGGCCATGGAGTGGGTCTTCTTCGTCGTCG
>Ga0181529_10007867_pt1 | contig 10528 bp, 5 predicted proteins | sample PEATcosm2014_Bin_36_FD_119763 | JGI IMG/M metagenome (GOLD analysis project Ga0181529, IMG submission 119763) | Peatland microbial communities from MTU Mesocosm Facility, Houghton, MI, USA - PEATcosm2014_Bin10_30_metaG | ecosystem: Environmental > Terrestrial > Soil > Wetlands > Peat | place... | reverse complement strand
GTGCTCCGTTTCAAAAGTTCTCGGCATAGATCACGAAGAGCTGCCGCAGATCCTTCGACTCACCACCCCCAGACTGAGAAGCGTCTGGGGCCCCGTTCGCTCAGGATGACAGCGCATTTGCATAGCGAACCATGGTTAGAGCATTTTCGGAATACACCTAGACTTCCTGAAGGGCGTGCAAGGTGGCTTTTTCTTTGGAAAGAAGCCACTTGAGTAGGTGCTTTCGGTCTACACCAATTCCGAAAATGCTATAGTGCTCCGTTTCAAAAGTTCTCGGCATAGATCACGAAGAGCTGCCGCAGATCCTTCGACTCACCACCCCCAGACTGAGAAGCGTCTGGGGCCCCGTTCGCTCAGGATGACAGCATTTTTGCCGAGCTAACCATGAGTTCGGGACACGAACTAGCGGAACATGTGCGGGACAAAGCGGCTGGTATTCGTGGTGACTATGCCTGAAGACTCGCGAATTCCCATCCCCGCCGGTTCTCCATCGATCAGCCAGCTTCCAATCACGGCAGTGTTTGTGCCGTCGGTGGCTAGCGACGCCAGCTTCTGGTAGACGTAGCTTTCTCCCTCTTCGACCGCGGCGCTTCCCTCCTCGGGAACCCAGTTGCGGAAGACGGTGACGCCCTGCCCCTCGCGCCCGAAGAAAGGCTTGCGGACGTAGTCCTTCATGTCGCGCGGGCCGTCGAGATAAGCCGGCAGCAGCAGATCGTGGTGCGAGTTCAGCTCCCACAGGATGGCGAGCAGCGCCTTGTTGGACCACATCATCTTCCAGATGGGCTCCATCCAGTTCATCTGCCCCATGGTCTCCAGGGCGTTGGCGCCGAACTCCTCGTGCAAGAGCCACTCCCATGGATAGAGCTTGAAGAGGCTCTCGATGGGCTGCTCTTCGAGATCGACGAAGCGCGCCTTGGCCTCCTCCCAGCCGATGTCGTGCATGGAGATGGGCACGGTGCGGTGTCCAGCCTGCTCGGCGGTGTCGCGCAGGTAGCTGACGGTCATGAAGTCTTCTTCGCTGCCGTCATGGCCGAAGTAGACCGGCTGCTTGAGATAAGGGAGCAGATCCTTCCACTTGGCCACCAGCTTCTCGTGGATGGAGTTGAACTGGTCGGCCTTGGGGAAACAGTCCTCCAGCCAGTACCACTGAGTGACAGCGGCCTCGACCAGCGCCGTGGGCGTGTCTGCGTTGTATTCGAGCAGCTTGATCTGGCGGCCATCGCAGGCAAAGTCGAGGCGCCCGTAGAGCGCCGGAGGCTCGGAGTTCCAGGTCTCTCGGATGCGCGCGGCAGCGGCGGCAGGGATCTTCATCTCCTCCAGGCGGTTGTGGTCCAGGATATGGTCTCCGGCGGCCAGGGCCAGCGCCTGAATCTCGGCGGTCGCTGCTTCCAGCCGGTCCACTTCGTCGGCGTTGAACTCCCAATAGGCAGACTCGTCCCAATAGGGTGAGCCGTCGTCAAGGGTGTGGCAGGTCAGGCCGGTGCTGGCTACCGTCTGCTGCCAGCCATGCCGGGGAGAGATGCTATGGCGGCGCATTATTCGCCACCGCCTTCGCCGCCGCCGGCGTGGCCGAAGCCGCCGCGTGAGATTCCCGACGAACTGCTGGGCGACGTGCTGCCGCCCACCACCAAATCGCCGACATGGCCGCCACTGGAGCCGCCATAAATGTAGCGGTAGGACATTCCGGATGACCCGGCCTGGCAGTTGCCCTCGGGAACGATCCGTCCCTGGGCATCGACACAGTTGCGGCTCTCCGGAGTCTCGCGGCAGCCGGTCACAAACATGGCAAGCACCGCCAGCAGGGTAATAGGCACTTCTCTTGATTTGCGCATTGAACTTGAACCATGCTGGCCGATTCCGGCGCGGATTGCAAGCGAGAGGGTGATAGACTGGTCCGGTAAACGCTTTCCATCACCCTGCCACACAAGGAATTTCCCCATGCTGCTTACCTCTCTCCGCGAACAAGTCCTCCATGCCAACCGCGAGATCGCCCGCCGCGGTCTGGCGCCGCACACCTTCGGAAACGCCAGCGGAATCGACCGCTCCGGTTCGGAGCCCCTGGTGGTCATCAAGCCCAGCGGCGTGGACTATGCAACCATGACGGCCGAGGACCTGGTGGTCACCAACTTGGCCGGCACGATCGTCGAAGGCGCCCTGCGGCCATCGTCCGATCTGGACACCCATACCCTGCTCTATCGCGAATTTCCCCAAATTGGCGGTATCGTCCACACCCACTCCGAGTTCGCCACTTCCTGGGCGCAGGCCTGCCGGCCGATCCCCTGCTTTGGGACCACCCATGCCGACTACTTTCACGGCCCGGTTCCGGTGACCGCGCCGCTGACGGCCGAAGAAGTGGATAGCGCCTATGTGCGCAATACCGGCGCGGTCATTGTCCGCCGCTTCCATCTGGAAGGGCTTGATCCGCTGGCCGTACCCGGTGTGCTGGTGGCCGGTCACGCCCCGTTTACCTGGGGCAAGACGGCGGCCGAAGCTGTCGAACATGCCGATGTGCTGGAATATATTGCGCGCATGGCCTTCCGCAGCGTGATGTTGGGAGCGCCCGAGGCCGGGATTCCAGCGTATGTGGGCGAGCACCATTACCAGCGCAAGCATGGCCCCAAAGCAACCTACGGCCAGGGTTGAGGGTTGGAGTCCTGCTTCTCCGAAATCACGGGATTCCGCGATCCGATCGGGGCAAGCGGCAGTCGCATGGGTAGAAGTGGCTGGAGTTGCCCTGCGCACTCTCTACCGAATTCAGTATGCCGATCCCTTTTACTGTAGGCTCCCTATGGGTTTCTGCATTTTCTACGGGCAGCCACTGGGCTTTGGTTGACACATCCCGCATCATGACGTCTCTATGTTGTGCATCATCAATCGATTGGCTTTTTGTCCCTGGATTAAGCAAAGTATTGCTCTGCAAGCACTCTGCATGGCAATTGACGTGCAGTAGCAAGGATTGATGTTGAAGAAAGTGCTCCCCCATGGAGAAAGGTCTTCTTAACCGCTTGCACGCAACACTGCTGGCCGTAGCCACGGTTGGCCTGTTCGTGCTTGCGGCGATGAACCTTCGCCAGGAAGGTCAGTTCCAGCAGCCCGACGACGGCGTGTGGTGGAGCGAAGCGGCGAGCGGCGGCGGGCTGGAGGCGGTGAAGGTGCTGCCCGGCAGCCCCGGCCAACTGGCAGGCATCAAGGTGCACGATCTGCTGACCGGAGCCCAGGTGCTGCCGGACAGCGCGGCCCAGCGGGTCGACATCCAGGCCCAGGAGTTCCTCCCGGAAACCAAGACTCTACCTGGAAATCCGGCCAAGCACGCCGGCATTCAATCGAAGGGAATCCTTCCCCAGGTCAATTACACCCGCATTCAGCATGTGGCCGACCTGGAGCACGTCCTCTATCGCACCGGAATCTACGGCAAGGCAGGTTACGCCCTCTCGCGCAACGGCATTCCGCTGGAGACGCAAGTCATCCCCGAGCCGATGGACCGTAGCCTGGCACTCGGTCTTCGCATCATCGGGCTCATCTACCTCGCCATAGGAATTTACGTCCTGTTCCGCCGCTGGACGGCCCTGCGCGCGACCCACTTCTATTTGTTCTGCCTGGTTTCGTTCGCGCTTTATGCGCTCAAGTACACCGGCGCGCTGGATGCGTCGGGGCAATGGGACAAGGTCGACCAAACGGTTTTCTGGTTCAATGTTCTGGCCGAGTCCTTGCAGCCGGCTCTGTTTCTGCATTTTGCCCTGAGCTTCCCGCAGGAGCGGCTGGCCAGCATCCGCCGCCGCTGGCTCTTGCCGGTGGTGTACGCGCCGGGCGCCGGCCTGCTTGGACTGTGGCTCTTCGCCATCGGCCACTGGCAAGCCACGGGCCTGCTCAATCACCGTCTGAATCAGACGGCCACCGCCTACGACGCCATCTACTACGTTCTGGCCGCCCTGCTCTTTGTGCGCAGCTATAGCCAGGCGGACACGCCACTCTTGCGCCAGCAGTTGAAGTGGCTGATGCGCGGCGCATGGCTGGCGGTTGGCCCGTTTACGCTGCTCTACGCCATTCCCTTCCTCTTCGACCTGAGCATGCCCAGCCTGCTCACCAAGCTGGCCGGCCTGTCGCTGGTTTTCCTGCCGCTGACCTTCAGTTGGGCCATCGTCCGCTACCGGCTGATGGACACCGACCTGATCTTCAAGCGCGGCGTGGCCTACACGCTGGCCACGGGCCTGTTACTGGGCGCTTACTTCGGCATCATTGCGCTGATTGCCCTGCTGGTGCACAACGGCCTGCCGCAGTCGGTGCGCGAGTGGAGCCTGGGCATCTCGATTGTGGCCACTGCGGCGCTCTTCGAGCCTCTGAAGCGCAGAATCCAGACTTGGGTCGACAAGGTCTTCGATCGCCATCGCTACGACTACCGCAAGGCGCTGGTGGATTTCGGCCGCGGCCTCAGTTCGGAAAAGAACCTGCAAACCCTGCTGAAGTCGATTGTCGAGCAACTGCCACGCACCCTGCTGGTGGCGCGCGTGGCGGTATTCATGGCGCAAGAGCCTGGGGGTCTGCACCTCGCCGTGGGGCATGGACTTCCCGCCGAGATCGGCGCGGCGCGGGACTTGTTGGGGCCGGACTCACTGGACCTTGGCTTCCTCGACTTCGACCAGGCAACGGACCACACGCACATCTTCCTGGAAAACGCGCAACAGGCCCTCCATCTTCCCGAGGAGCAGCGGCGCGCGGCAGCGTTACTCGATCTGAACTACTACCTCCCCTGCCGCGTGCAGGACGGCGAGTATACGCGCACCATCGCCGTCATCGGCCTGGGACGCACCATCGGCGGCGATTTCCTGTCCAGCGAAGACGTCGAACTGCTTGAATCGCTGGCCAGCTACATCGGCATCGCGCTCCAGAACGCCAGTCTCTACTCCCGCCTGGAAGAAAAGATTACCGAGTTCGAACGGCTGAAGGAGTTCAACGAGAACATCGTCGAATCCATCAATGTGGGGATTCTGGCTATCGACCTGGAAGACCGCATCGAAAGCTGGAACGCACAGATGGAGGCCATGTATGCGTTGAGCCGGGCAGAAGCCCTCGGCCAACCGCTTGGCACGGTGTTTCCCGCGGAATTTGTCGAGGCACTGGAAGGCTTCCGCAACGATGCCGGCGTGCACCACCTCTATAAATTCCGCCTGACCACGCGCGCCGGCGAGCAGCGCACCGCCAACATCGCCGTAGCGCCGCTGTTGTCGAGGAACTTCGTCTCGGTGGGCCGGATTATCCTGGTGGATGACATTACCGAGCGGGTCTCACTGGAGGCGCAGCTTGCCCAGGCCGACAAGCTCAGCTCGATCGGACTGCTGGCGGCAGGCGTGGCCCACGAGATCAATACGCCGCTGGCGGTGATCTCTTCTTACGCCCAGATGCTCTCCAAGCAGATGAAGGGCGACACCCGGCTGGGCCCGGTGCTGGACAAGATCACGCAGCAGAGCTTCCGCGCGGCAGAGATCGCCAATGGCCTGCTGAACTTCTCGCGCACCTCGACCACCGAATTCCGCGACACCAACCTGAATCAGGTAATCCGCGATACGCTCTCCCTGCTGGAGCACCAGTTCAAGACCGCACAGATCGTCGTGGATCTGGACCTGGCGGAAGATCTTCCCTCGATCCACGGGAACCCCGGCAAGTTGCAGCAAGTGTTTCTCAACCTGCTGCTGAACGCCAAGGAAGCCATGCCCAGCGGCGGGCGCCTGCGCGTCGCGACGCTGGCCAACGGGCATGTCGAAGCAGTGGTCAACGACTCGGGCGCGGGCATCGCTCCCGAGCATCTGAAACGCATCTACGATCCATTCTTCACGACCAAAACGATGCCCAAGCCTGGAGACAGGCGTGGCACTGGATTGGGCCTTTCCGTCTCCTATGGCATCATCCAGGAACATGCGGGCAAGATTCATGTCGAAAGCGCAGTCGGCGCCGGCACAACCTTTCATCTCGAGTTTCCGTTGTTGAGGAATTCAGTACATGCCTGAGGTCGAACCGCCTTTGAATCTCGCTGCATCCGCACCCGTTCTTTCCGGCAACTCCATCGGCGCCAGCATCCTGGTGATCGACGACGAAGCCGGCATCCGCGAGTCGCTTGAACTTCTGCTCACCCTGGAAGGCTATGACGTGCGCATGGCCGTCGATGGCGAAGAGGGCCTGCGGACGCTGGAGCTGGATAACTTCGATCTGGTCTTGCTGGACCTTGCACTGCCCGGCCAGAGCGGCCTGGAGCTGCTGCCGCAAATCAAAGAGCGCCAACCGGAACTGCCGGTCATCATGATCACCGCCTACGGCACCGTGGACAACGTGGTCGAGGCCATTCGCGCCGGCGCGGAGAACTTCGTACAAAAGCCCTGGGACAACGAGAAGCTGCTGGCCGACATCCGCTCTGCCGTGGCCCGGCACAAGGCCGAAGAGGAGAACCTTCAGCTCAAGCGCACCCTCAAGCAGCGCTACAACTTCTCCAACATCGTAGGCAAGAGCGAGATCATGCTGAAGGTCTTCGACCTGGTGGCTCAGGTTGCGCCCAGCCGCTCCACGGTTCTGATCCAGGGAGAGAGCGGCACCGGCAAGGAACTGATCGCCAAGGCCATCCACGCCAACTCGCCGCGCAAGGACAAGCCATTCGTTCCCATCAACACCGGCGCCATGCCCTCGGAGCTGCTCGAGTCCACGCTCTTCGGCCATGTCAAGGGAGCCTTCACCTCGGCCATCGCCAGCAAGAAGGGGCTCTTCGAAGTAGCCAACGGCGGCACGCTGTTCATGGACGAGATCGCCACCATGGGCATGGACACCCAGGCCAAAATTCTGCGCGTGCTGCAGGATCGGCGCTTCATGCACTTGGGCGGCATCGCCGAGATTCAGGTAGACGTACGCATCATCGCCGCCACCAACGTCGATCTGCGCCAGGCCGTGCGCGACGGCCGCTTCCGCGAGGACCTCTTTTATCGGCTCAACGTGATCACCGTGGACCTGCCGCCACTGCGCGCCCGCCGCGAAGACATTCCCCTGCTGGCCAGCTACTTCCTTGAGTTCTATGCCAACGAGAACGGCCTTGGCCCGCGCAAGCTCTCCGCCGATGCGCTGCGCGCGCTGGTCGATTACGAATGGCCCGGCAACGTGCGCGAGTTGGAGAATTCCATCGAGCGCGGTGTGGTGCTTTCCAACGGCCCGGTCATCGGCTCCGACCTGCTTCCAGGGCACATCACCGGCCGCAGCTTTCAGGACGCGCTGCTAGAGCACAACCCCAATGCCTCGCTCTTCGATATTCTCGAGGACATCGAGCGCCGCATTATTATCGAAAAGCTCGAGCGCTGCAACTGGAACCAGACCGACGCCGCCGAGCAGTTTCACATCCCTCTCTCGACGCTGAACCAGAAGATCAAGCGGCTGTCCATCGAAATTCGCAAGAAGGGCAGAGAGTAGACGGGCCGACAATCAAGGAAAAGTTGCCGGTTTCCGGCCCTTCCATGGGCAATAAATATACTCTTGCCTGGCGCCAGGAGGGGGATTTGGATCTCCTTCCGGTGTAAATAATAGCTTATCGATTCTTGACGACGATCGAAACGCACAGAACCGCTCCACACCGGCCCGGTAATGCCCGTGCGTTCTGCCTCCTTTTCTTAAAGAGGGAACGGACGCGCGGCTGGCTATTCCCCTGGCTGTTCCCCTGGCGATTCCCGGCCGCTGCGGAGAGCGGCCGGGAACAACGGGACTACTGGAGGATGGTCAACGTGAAGGTTGCGGTTTGGGTGGAGCTGGAGCCGCCGGATGTCTTGGAGGAAGCGGTGGTAGTCGCCTTGACCGTAACGACATTCGTGCTCACGGGGGCGATGGTTGGAGTGGGGCCGCCGCAGCCGATGGCGCCGCCAGCCAGCACGGTGCCAACCAACAGCAGGAGCAGCATGCCACGCACCCGAGCTGTGAACGACCGGCGCCGCCATGCGATGAAGCCGCCAAGCAACAAGCCGGGGAGTAGGAACATTCCTGCCAGCGTGGGCCCGGGTGTAGTTCTGTTTTGGGCGATGACGGCCGTGCCGCTGGCGGTTGTAGTGATAGTCAATTTCGAGGTTTGAACCGTATTCGACCCGTCCGCAGTGACGGTAGGCGGGACGAAGGTACAAATTGCGCCGGCGGGCAGATCCGTGCAGGAGAAGCCGACGGTGCCGACGAATCCGCCGTACGGTGTGAAGGTGAAGGTGGTGGTTGCCGATTGACCGGCCACTACTGTGACGCTCGATGGATTCACGCTAAGCGTATATCCGGTGCATCCGCAGTCGGTGATGATGGTGATGACGCAGGACGTGCCCGTCGCGCCTTTGGCGTCAGTCACCTTCACGCTGAAGGTGCCCGAAGCAGTTGGCGTGCCGGTGACCGCGCCCGTCGAGGTGTTCAGCGTCAAGCCCGCGGGCAGCGTGCCGACGATGGAATACGTGTAGGGACCCGTGCCGCCGGTGACCGTTATCGGACCGGAGTTGAAGATCACGCCGATCGTCCCGGCGTTCACTGCCGCGCAAGTCACCGAGATAGCCGCGTTGATGGTGATCGCGCAGGACGTGCCCGTCGCGCCGTTAGCGTCAGTCACCTTCACCTGGAAGGTGCCCGAAGCGGTCGGCGTGCCAGTCACCGCGCCGGTCGAAGCATTCAGCGTCAGGCCGGCAGGAAGGGTGCCAACGATGGAGTAGGTGTAAGGAGCCGTGCCGCCGGTGACCGTTATCGGGCCGGAGTTGAAGGCCACGCCTACTTCGCCCGTGGTCACTGCCGCGCAACAAACCGAGAGAGGAGCGGGCTTGATGGTGATCGAGCAAGTTGTCGTGGCCACCACACCCTTGGCGTCGGTCACCTTGATCGAGAAGGTACCGGAGGCCGTCGGGGTCCCAGTCACCGCGCCGGTCGTGGAGTTCAGCGTCAGCCCGGCAGGAAGCGTGCCAACGATGGAGTAGGTGTAAGGAGCCGTGCCGCCGGTCACCGTCATCGGGCCGGAGTTGAAGGCCACACCGACCGTGCCCGAGTTCACCGCCGCGCAGCTCACCGAAAGAGGCGCCGGGTTAATGGTGATCGAGCAGGTTGTCGTGGCCACCACGCCCTTGGCGTCGGTCACCTTGATCGAGAAGGTGCCCGCAGCCGTTGGGGTCCCAGTCACCGCGCCGGTCGAGCTGTTGAGGGTGAGGCCAGCGGGAAGCGTGCCGACTATGGAGTAGGAGTAAGGAGCCGTGCCGCCAGTCACCGTCATGGGGCCGGAGTTGAAGGCCACGCCGACCGTGCCGGTGTTCACCGCGGCGCAGCTTACCGACAGAAGCGCCGGGTTAATCGTGATCGAGCAACTGGTCGTGCCCACCACGCCCTTGGCGTCGGTCACCTTGATCGAGAAGGTACCCACAGCCGTTGGGGTTCCAGTCACCGCGCCGGTCGTGGAGTTCAGCGTCAGCCCGGCAGGAAGCGTGCCGACAATGGAGTAGGTGTAAGGAGCCGTGCCGCCGGTCACCGTCATCGGGCCGGAGTTGAAGGCCACGCCCACCGTGCCGGTGTTCACCGCCGCGCAGCTCACCGACAGAGGCGCGGGGTTAATCGTGATCGAGCAGGTTGTCGTGGCCACCACGCCCTTGTCGTCGGTCACCTTGATCGAGAAGGTGCCCGCAGCCGTCGGGGTCCCAGTCACCGCGCCGGTCGTTGAATTTAGCGTAAGACCGGCAGGGAGTGTTCCCACCACCGAGTAGGTGTAAGGAGCCGTGCCGCCGGTCACCGTCATCGGGCCGGAGTTGAAGGCCACGCCCACCGTGCCGGTGTTCACCGCGGCGCAGCTTACCGACAGAGGCGCCGGGTTAATGGTGATCGAGCAAGTTGTCGTGGCCACCACGGCCTTGGCGTCGGTCACCTTGATCGAGAAGGTGCCCGCAGCCGTCGGGGTCCCAGTCACCGCGCCGGTCGAGCTGTTTAGCGTCAGCCCGGCAGGAAGCGTGCCCACCACCGAGTAGGTATAAGGAGCCGTGCCGCCGGTGACCGTCATCGCGCCGGAGTTGAAGGCCACACCGACCGTGCCGGTGTTGACTGCCGCGCAGCTTACCGACAGAGGCGCCGGGTTAATGGTGATCGAGCAGCTGGTCGTGGCCACCACGCCCTTGGCGTCGGTCACCTTGATCGAGAAGGTGCCCGCAGCCGTCGGGGTCCCAGTCACCGCGCCGGTCGAGCTGTTGAGGGTGAGGCCAGCGGGAAGCGTGCCGACGATGGAGTAGGTGTAAGGAGCCGTGCCGCCGGTCACCGTCATCGGGCCGGAATTGAAGGCCACGCCCACCGTGCCGGTGTTCACCGCCGCGCAGCTCACCGACAGAGGCGCCGGGTTAATGGTGATCGAGCAAGTTGTCGTGGCAACCACGCCTTTGGCGTCGGTCACCTTGATCGAGAAGGTGCCCGCAGCCGTTGGGGTCCCTGTCACCGCGCCGGTCGTGGAGTTCAGCGTCAGCCCGGCAGGCAGCGTGCCCACCACCGAGTAGGTATAAGGAGCCGTGCCGCCGGT
>Ga0181529_10007866_pt1 | contig 10529 bp, 6 predicted proteins | sample PEATcosm2014_Bin_36_FD_119763 | JGI IMG/M metagenome (GOLD analysis project Ga0181529, IMG submission 119763) | Peatland microbial communities from MTU Mesocosm Facility, Houghton, MI, USA - PEATcosm2014_Bin10_30_metaG | ecosystem: Environmental > Terrestrial > Soil > Wetlands > Peat | place... | reverse complement strand
GTCTGGTTTTCCGGCGTCACCGGAAAGCTCTGGCTGACTGGCGTCGCTGCCGCGTAGTTGGCGTTGCCGCCTTGCGTTGCCTGAATCGTGCATGTCCCGACCGCCGCCAGCGTCACCGTCGTCCCCGACACCGTGCAGACGGACGTCGTCTGCGAAGTGAAGCTCACCGGCAACCCCGAACTCGCCGTAGCGCCCACCGCGAACGGCGAACTTCCGAATGCCTGGCCCGCCAGCGACCCGAACGTGATGGTCTGGCTCGCCGCGGTCACCGCGAAGCTCTGGCTGACAGGTGTCGCCGCCGCAAAATTGGTGTTGCCCGCCTGCGTCGCCTGGATGGTGCATGTCCCGACCGCGGCCAGCGTCACCGTCACACCCGACACCGTGCACACGGCCGTCGTCTGGGAGTTAAAACTCACCGCCAGCCCCGAGCTCGCCGTAGCGCTCACCGCGAAGGGCGAGGCCCCCATCGACTGGTTCGCCAGCGACCCGAACGTGATCGTCTGGCTCGCCGCCGTCACCGTGAAGCTCTGGCTGACTGGCGTCGCCGCCGTATGATTGGCGTCGCCCGCTTGCGTCGCCTGGATGGTGCACGTCCCGACCGCGGCCAGCGTCACCGTCACACCCGACACCGTGCACACGGAGGTTGTCTGCGAGTTAAAACTCACCGCCAACCCCACACTCGAAGTAGCGCTCACCGTGAAGGGCGAGGTCCCGAACGTCTGGTTCGCCAGCGGCCCGAACGTGATCGTCTGGCTCGCCTGCATCACCGTGAAGCTCTGGCTGACCGCCGTCGCCGCGGCGTAGTTGGCGTTGCCCGCCTGCATCGCCTCAATCGTGCAAGTGCCCGCGTTCCACACCGTCACTGTCGCCCCCGACACACCGCACACCGAGCCCGTCTGCGAAATGAAGCTCACTGGCAACCCCGAGCTCGCCGTAGCGCTCACCGCGAAGGCCGGAGCCCCAAGCGCCTGGTTCGCCAGCGCCCCGAACGTGATCGTCTGGCTCGCCGCTGTCACCGTGAAACTCTGGTTCACCGGTGTCGCTGCCGCATAATTGGCGTTGCCGCTTTGCGTCGCCTGAATCGTGCATGTACCCGCGCCCACCAGCGTTACCGTCGTCCCCGACACCGCGCATACCGCCGTCGTCTGCGAGCTAAAGCCCACCGACAACCCCGAACTGGCCGTCGCGCTCACCGCGAAGGGCGAGGTCCCGAATACCTGGCTCGCCAGCGATCCGAATGTGATCGTTTGGCTCGCCCCGGTCACCATGAAGCTCTGGCTGACAGGTGTAGCCGCCGCATAATTGGCGTTGCCCGCTTGCGTTGCCTGAATCGTGCACGTGCCCGCCGCCACCAGCGTCACGGTCGTCCCCGACACCGTGCAGACGGACGTCGTCTGCGAAGTGAAGCTCACCGCCAACCCCGAGCTCGCCGTAGCGCTTACCGCGAAGGGCGAAGTCCCGAATACCTGGTTTGCCAGCGCCCCGAACGCGATCGTCTGGCTCGCCGGCGCCACCGTGATGCTCCCCAGGGTAGCCCAGGAACTCATCAGACCGGACACGTCCGCCACTTGGCTCTGGATTGTGTAGGTCCCGACGGGAAGTGCGAGCGTGAGCGGGAAGGTGACGGTCAAGCTGGTTTGGTTTAGATTGGTGCTTACCGGCGTACCTAACGTACAGGTCGGATCGCTTGGGTTGTCCTTCTGGAGGCCGCCGAGCTGGCTCCAGGTCAGAGGGCAGTACGTACTGTTGCCGCTGACAAACTGCATCTTGGCGTAGTCGAAGCTGTTGGTGCCCTCGCCACTGGTGTCGGTGTAGGAAAAGGTGAAGTTGGTTATACCATTCTGGCTCGAGAAGCTCACCGAGGCCGGTGTTGGCGAGCCAACCAGAGTTTCGCCGCTGCCGTCGCTGTTCAGCGTGACCACCCCGCCGGTAGTGGAACCGTTCGGGACGCTGAAATCCCAGAAGAGTCGAGGAGAGAAGGTGTAGCGTTGCTGATAGTTGGGATCGGGATAGTACCAGAGCCAGTGTCCGGCGATCGACCCGGCGGAGACGACCACAAGGGGGAAGAGGCTCGGACTGGTATAGAACCAGAGCGTGCTCGCACTGTCATAGAAACTGATAACGCCCGTATCGGGATTCGCCGGCACGTAGTACTCCCACCCCATGTCCTGGTGGTCAATCCATTGGTTCCCCCCGAAGGCAAAGTAGCCGAACAGGTTGAGATCCGGGAACTGCAGGAACTCCGGGTAGCTTGGGTTGCTCGACGAAACATATCCGTTGAAGAAGGCCGGCGGCTGGGCGGCGGCTGGAATGGACGCGCAAAGCGCCAATAGGCCCGCAATAGCGGCACTCTTCAGGATGGCTCTGCAGGATTTGGCAGGCATGGGTTTCACAATCCTCCCTGGGACTACTGCTTGGCTCCAACCACGGTGAAGGTGACGGTGGGCGCAGCGGGCGCGCTGGCCGCAATGGGAGCGGCCACGCTCTTTCCCGCGGCCGATACAGGCGCGCCGCTACTGCCGTCATTCACGGTGAGGTTCGGGCTGATCACCTGGAGGGTGACGGAAGCGCCAAACGGAACGGTGATGGCGTAATCGCGGCCGGTGGCGCTTTGCGCCTGCACCACGGCTTCATACCGGTAGCCCTTGGACGTGACCATTTGAACGCGGCAATCCGACGCGACTGACCCTGTGACGGCGGTCAGCAGTCCATTGGGGTCGGCAATGTGAATGGGAAGGACGGCGCCCTGGGCCAGCACCACCTTCACGCCCGAGACAATCTGTCCCTTGACGACAGTGAAGGTGGGGGCGGAGGAGGCGAAATGACAGGGGTCCAGGAATCCCTGGGTCTTGGTTTGGCCGCAGGCGACGTAGTTGCCGGGCGGCAGGAACGCGGTGAAGCGGCCGTGGCTATCGACCGTGCTGGAGCCCATTTGCGGTCCGGTGATCACGGGCGGGGCAGCGGGCTGGCCGGCCTTTGCGGGAAGCGCCTGGCTGATGAAGACGCGGGCGTTGGCTACTGGATTTCCGCCCTCGTCGGCGACGGAACCGGTTACCTCGCCGTTCGATCCGGGAAGTTGCTGCAGGGGGGTCGGGCCCGACGGCGCTGGCCCCGGCTTGCTCGTCGGGGGCTGGGGAGCGCTCTGGCCGGGCGTCGGCAAACTTGGACCCGTAGTCGGGATCTGCTGCGCGAGCATCGTCGAAATGCCGGCAAGCAGAAGGATGGGTACCGCGTTACGGCAGGGAATATTCACGGGTGAGACTCCTCATTGACACAGGAATTCGCGCCGGCACTAACACTCGCCTCCCGGCACAGGCGTTCGCTTCCGCGAAGGCGTCGCATCGCAAAGCCTCCTGGTTTTCGAAAGCTATTTCCTTCCCCGGCCGGAAAGAGCGCCTGAGAGGAAGTCGCCCCCCACGCCGGCAAACTAACCGTAGCGGCACAAAGAATTACAATTGCGTAAATAGTACGCCTCATAGGTTCTCGGGCTCCGGCTTCGCAGCAAAGATCCACCGTGTCAACGCGGAAAGCCGCGATGCGCGAAGGAATTGTCGAATTTCAGATTGATTGGTCTTAAATTGATATATTGAAGCAGGGGGATCCGTCAAGGTACAATTTGAAAAATTCTTGGAGAAATTTTGGAGCGCGGAAGCTACCGCCGGGCCTCTGCGCAAGTGGGGCAGCCCCCGGGGCGGATTCGGCAGGCGTAATCTCGAATCTATGGCGAGCGAAGTTCGCCCTGGGACAGGCGCTTCCGCCTGTCAACCGTTTTTTCGCAGACCGACTGACGCACCGCTAATACGGAATTTCGGCGGCGACGTTGGCGGCGGACATCAGTTGGCCCTCGGCGTCGCGGACCACCAGGCGCACCAGGTACGTTCCCGGCGTCACATCGAACGTGGTGCGGACGGTGGGGGGCTGTCCCAGCCGGTTAGCCAGGGTATCGTCCTTGAGTTTCAGTTCGATCACCTTCTTGATGCCTTGCAGATAATGACCGTTGCGGTCGAAGATGCCGTAGACCATGGTCACCACGTTGTCGTTGCGATCGTCCACGCGGCGATACTTGAACTGCTTCAGGTTCAGGCTCACCAGCACGGTCAGCTTGGCGGAATCGGGATCGGGCTTGAAAAACTGCGTGTGCAGTTCGGACATGGGCAGTTCCTGCATCTCCTCGCGCGAAAATAGCGCGGCCCCGATCTCCTGGCGCGCGGTTTCCTCGGGATCTTCCGTGCGCTTGGGCGCGTAATAGCCGCGCCGCGCCGTGAGATTGGCGCCGCTGGAGGGCTTTACGTTGACGTGCAGGGCGTGAAAGCTGCCGTCGTTCTTCAGATTCTGCGGCGTGAACCCCAGCACATAGACGTACTCGGGCGCGGCAGCCAGGCGTTTGAATCCCTCGTCGTAATTGTTGCTGTTCTGGAAGAACGTGCCGCCGGTGCCCGCCGCCAATTCCGCCAGAATGTCCGCCCGCATGGATTCGCGCATCAACGACGACGACCCGCTGCGTCCTCCGCCGGTCCGCGAAGCGTCGAATGCCGGATCGGTATACAGGCCGCGCGCGTCCATGCCGCTGATGATCACGTTGGAGCGGATGGCCAGGTCCAGGATGTCGTTCTTGTCGGAGAAATACATGGGATCGATGGTGAAGAAGCCGGGAGAGATCATCATGATGGTGCGCTGCCCGGGCGCGGTGGACAGGTGCTGCACCACGTCCCGGATCGCCTGTAGCGATCCCAGTGTCAGGGTGTCGCCGCCGGACATGGCGCCGACGCGCGTCATGGGGGCAGGCCGCAACTGCAGCAAGGCGTCGCGCAGGCGATCCTGATCGTCGGTGAAATCCAGCATGGGGTGGCCGGACATGGTGCAGATGGCGGCGCGGTCGGTCGGCTTGAGCTCGGCGATGTGCCGCAGCGCCGCGTCGCGGATGCGCGAGAGGTCGGCCGGCGCCAGGTGGACATCGTCGAACAGGAAGGCGACGAATCGTTCGGGAACCACCAGCTCATGACCCTTCTCCGCCTCGTCGGAGGGTGGCGCGCCGCCGGGCGCGGTATTGGTTTCGAGCGGCGGCTTGCTGCCGGGCGTTTCCACGGAGAAGCGCGTAATTTCCTGTAGCTTCCCCTTGTCGAAGAGCTGGAAGTTCTCCTTGGTCAGGTTGCCGACGGCAGCCCCGTGGACGTCACGGACTACCACCGGCACCATCACCAGGGTCACATGCGTCCGGAAGGCCGCTGTCTCCTCGCGGGTGTTCATTTCCGGGGCGTTCGGATTGGCGGGGGCTTGTTGTGGCGGCGGGGGCGGCGGAGGCGGAGCGGTTTGCGCCTGCGCCACTCCCAGCAGGAGACATCCCAGGAACAGCAGCGGTTTCATGGTATCTCCAGAGTGACACTTTTCTGCGCGCTGGGTGAATCGGAGTTAAGGGTGGTAAAATCCAACAACCCCTGTTACAATCGGGTCAACTAACCCGATGTTCGACCATGTAGATTCGTATCATCGGCCTCGCAGCATCCGCGAAGCAGTTCGCCTGCTTCATACCGGAGGCCGCCGGGCTCGCGTTGTTGCCGGCGGCACGGACGTTATCGTGCAGGCCGATCCGACCATCCGCTCCCTGGTGGACATCACCCAACTGGGGCTGAGCTACATCCGCAAAATCGGGACGTCGTGGACCATCGGATCCACCACCACCTTGGCGGGGGTGGAGGAATCGGCGGCCATTCGCGGACTGGCCGGGGGCATTCTAGCGACAGCCGCGGCCGGCTGCGGCTCGGTCCAAGTACGCAATATGGCTACTCTGGGCGGCAATCTGGTGAACGCGTCGCCGGCGGCCGATACCGCCGTACCCCTGCTGGTGATGGACGCGAGCGTCGTCCTGGCGGGCGCTACGCGGCGGCGGACCCTGCCGCTTGACAGATTCTTTGCCGCGCCGGGCAGGACCACGCTGCGCGAGGAATTGCTGGTGGAAATCCTGCTGCCGATCCCTGCGCGCGGCGGCCACTGGGGCTGGTCGTTCCGCAAACTCGGCCGCACGGAGAGCGATCTCTCGCTGGTCAGCGCGGCAGCCGGATTGCAGGTGGACGCGCGCGGCGTCTGCAAAACGGTGCGCATCGCCTTGGGAGCGGTCGCGCCCACGCCGGTGCGAGCCGGGGGCGCCGAAGCGCTGCTCCTGGGACAGAAACTGACGGTGGAGCGGATGGCGCAGGCTTGCGAGCAGGCGGCGCGCGACGTCACCCCCATCAGCGACCTGCGGGCGCCGGCGGACTATCGCCGCGAGATGGCGCGCCTGCTGGTGGAGCGCGCTCTGCGGGATTGTGTGCAACAGGCGGGGGTGACGCTATGAAGAGGATGACGATCCGCCTGACGGTGAACGCGGAAGCGCGGGAATGGTCCATCGCCCCCGGCGACCTGCTGCTCGACGTGCTGCGGCGCGAGGGCTACTTCGGCGTGAAGCGCGGCTGCGAAAAGGGCGAGTGCGGCGCCTGCACCGTTCTGGTGGATGGCAAACCCATCAATTCCTGCCTGATGTTCGCCGCGCAGGCGGATGGCCGCGATGTGCTGACCATCGAAGGCGTGGCGCAGGGCGACCACCTCGATCCGCTGCAGGAAGCGTTTCTCGATCATGGGGCTGTGCAGTGCGGCTACTGTACGCCCGGCATGATCCTGAATGCCAAGGCATTGCTGGCGCGCAACCCCAATCCCACCGAGGATGAGGTTCGCGACGCCATGAGCGGAAATTACTGCCGCTGCACCGGGTACGTCAAGCCGGTGGAAGCGGTGCTGGCGGCCGTCAAAGCGGCGCGGAGAAGGCCATGACTACCCACGTTGTCGGCAAGAATCTGCGCAAAGTGGACGGCGTCAAACTGGTCACCGGCCGGCCGGCGTTCACCGACGACATCCAGCTTTCCGGCATGCTGTACGGCAAAATTCTGCCGAGCCCGCATGCCCACGCGCGCATCGCCCGCATCGACACGCGCCGCGCCAAGGCACTGGCGGGCGTGCACGCCGTCCTTACTTATAAGGATGTGCCGCGCGTTCCGCACACCACCGCCGGGCAGGCGTGGCCGGAGCCGTCGCCCTACGACACCTACCTGCTCGACAATAAGGTGCGCTTCGTGGGCGATCGCGTCGCCGCCGTGGCTGCCGAAACCCGCGCCATCGCGGAGAAGGCCATCCAGTTGATCGATGTGGAATACGACGTGCTGCCCGCCGTGCTCGACATGGAACAGGCCATGGCGCCGGGCGCGCCGGTGATTCATGACGAGCCGGATTCCACCAAGATCTACGACCGCGAGCGCAACATCGCCGGCTACATCCTGCGCGAGATCGGCAACGTGGAGGACGGCTTCCGCGAATGCAAATACGTGATTGAGCGGGAATTCCGCACCGGACGGCAGCAGCATTGCCCCATCGAGCCGCACATCAGCATTGCCTGGCTCGATCCGGATGGTCGGCTGGTGATCCGCTCCAGTACCCAGGTGCCGTACCACGCGCGGCGGCAGTGCGCCATGATCCTGCAATTGCCGGTCAGCCGTATCCACGTCATCAAGCCGCGCATCGGCGGCGGTTTCGGCGGCAAGCAGGAAATGCTGCTGGAAGATATCACGGGCGCGCTCGCGCTGGCCGCGCGGCGGCCGGTGAAAATTGAATACACGCGCGAAGAGGAATTTTACATGGCGCGCAGCCGCCATCCGCAAATCCTGCGCATGAAGATGGGGGCCACCAGCGAGGGCGTCATCCTGGCCAGCCAGATGACCGTGTTGGCCACTACCGGAGCGTACGGCAGCCATTCCACCACGGTGCAGGGCAATACCGGCAGCAAGGTGCTGCCCATGTACCGCGCCGAGCACATGCGCTTCGAATGCCACGTGGTGTACACCAATGCGCCGGTCGCCGGGGCGTTCCGCGGCTACGGCTGTCCGCAGGGATTCTTCGCGCAGGAATCCGTGATGGACGAGCTGGCCGAGCAGTTGAAGATGGATCCGGTGGATTTCCGGCGGCGCAACGCCATCCGGCTGGGCGACATCGACCGCCTCTCGGCGCAGCTCGGCGAAGGCCGCGAAGGATTGCCGCGGGTGATCCGCAGTTGCGGCCTGTACGAGTGCATCGACCGCGGCGCGGAAGCCATCGGCTGGGACAAGAAGCGTCGCGCGCGTTCCCGCCCGGGACACCTGAAACGCGGCGTGGGCGTCGCCTTCACCATGCAGGGCAGTGGAATCGCGGGCGTGGACTGGGCGTCGGCGTTTCTCAAGATGAACGAAGACGGATCGTTCTTCCTGCAATCCGGCGCTTCCGACGTGGGCGCGGGCGCCGATACGGTGCTCTCGCAGATCGCCGCCGAAACGCTGGGGGTGACGCTCGACAAGATCGTGATCACCACCGGCGATACCGACACCACGCCGTTCGACGTGGGCGCCTACGCGTCCAGCACCACCATCATTTCGGGCGGCGCGGTGCGCAAATCGGCGGAGCGAGTCCGCGACCAGGTACTGGAAGTCGCCGCCCGGATGCTCGACACCACCCCCGACAACCTCATCTGCGCCGACAACCGGGTGTCCACAGTCTGCCCTTGCAGCAAATCGGTGACGATGACGGAAATCGCCCTGCAGTCCATGTACAAGGACAAGATGCAGATTATGGGCGGCGATTCGCACTTCAATACGGATAGTCCACCGCCGTTTTCGGTGACCTTCGCGGAAGTGGAAGTGGATACCGAGACCGGCAAGGTGCGGGTGGTGCACCTGGTGTCGGCGGTGGACCCGGGAACGGCTATCAATCCCATGCAGGCGGAAGGACAGGTACAGGGCGCGGTCGCTCAAGGCCTGGGATATGCGCTCACCGAAGAGCTGCTGCTGGACGAGTTGGGCCGGCCGCGCAACGCCAATTTCCTGGACTATAAGATGTTCACGGCGAAAGACATGCCGAAGCTGACCACCATTCTGGCCGAGACCGACGAGCCGTTGGGTCCGTACGGAGCGAAATCGATTTCCGAGGTCCCCATCAACGGCCCCGCTCCGGCGATTGCCAATGCCATTTACCACGCGGTGGGAATTCGCGTCCGCAAGCTGCCCATTCGGCCGGAGGAATTGCTGTGCGCATTGCGAAAGGAATGAGGCCGGTTTCGGCGCGAGCTCCGAAAATCCGGGCCATCCGGAATACATAAAACCATGACACCAACATTGACCATCGATAGCGAACGCCTGGCCGCTCTGGCGCAATCCTATGAAGCGGATATCGTGCAGTTCCTGCGCGACCTGATCGCCATTCCGGCGGAAAGCTGCCAGGAAGGGCCGGTCATCCAGCGAATCCGCCAGGAGATGGAAAAGGTCGGCTTCGACGAAATCCGCGTCGATCCGCTGGGCAATATCCTGGGCCGCATCGGCTCCGGTAAACACGTCATAATGATGGACTCCCACACCGACACCGTGGGCGTCGGCGATCCCAAGGAATGGGCCTGGGACCCGTATCACGGCAAAGTCGAGGACGGCTACATCTACGGACGCGGCGCCTGCGACCAGCGCGCCGGCATGGCCAGCATGGTCTACGCCGGCAAGCTCATCAAACAGCTCGGCCTGCTCGGCGACTATACGCTGTACGTGGTCGGCTCGGTGCAGGAGGAAGATTGCGACGGCTTGCCGTGGCTCTACATCCTCAAGGAGGATGGCATCCACCCGGAATGCGTAGTGATCACCGAGCCCAGCCAGTTGCGGATTTATCGCGGTCACCGCGGCCGCATGGAGATCGAAGTCCACCTGCGCGGCAAGTCGTGCCACGCCAGCGCTCCCGAGCGCGGCGACAATCCCATCTATAAAATGAGCCGTCTGGTGGAGGAAGTGGAGAAACTGAACACCCGCCTGCGGGAAGATCCGTTCCTGGGCAAGGGCAGCATCGCGGTCACCGAAATCCGCTCGCTGTCGCCCTCGCTCTGCGCCGTGCCGGGAGCCTGCTCCATCCATCTGGATCGGCGGTTGACGGCCGGCGAGACCAAGGAAAGCGCGCTGGCGGAAGTGAAAGCGCTGCCCGGAGCGGAGAACGCCGAAATCGAGATTCTCACCTACGAAACGCCCAGCTACACCGGGCTGAAGTACCCGATGGAGAAATACTATCCCACCTGGGTGCTGGCGGAGTCGGATCCACTCGCCAAAGCCGCGGTCTCCGCGTACCAGAGCTTGTGGCACAAGCCGCCGGTGGTGGACAAGTGGACGTTCAGCACCAACGGCGTCGGTTCCATGGGGCTGATGGGCGTGCCCACCATCGGGTTCGGACCCGGCGAAGAAGAAGTGGCCCACAGCGTCGGCGAACGGGTGCCCATCCGCCACCTGGTGGAGGCGGCACAGTTCTATGCGGCGTTTCCGCTGGCCTATGTCGACACGGTGAAGAAAGGCCATGGCTGAACTGGTTCCCATTCCGCTCGGACTGCTCCTGAAGAGGGCCTTCCGCGAGTACCGCCGCGAGGATAAGATCTTCGACCTTGCGAAGTCCAAGTTCTTCCGCGGCATTCCGGGGCTGGACTTTTCGGTTGCCTTCCACGGCCACCGCGC
>Ga0181529_10007865_pt1 | contig 10529 bp, 9 predicted proteins | sample PEATcosm2014_Bin_36_FD_119763 | JGI IMG/M metagenome (GOLD analysis project Ga0181529, IMG submission 119763) | Peatland microbial communities from MTU Mesocosm Facility, Houghton, MI, USA - PEATcosm2014_Bin10_30_metaG | ecosystem: Environmental > Terrestrial > Soil > Wetlands > Peat | place... | reverse complement strand
GCCCGCTCGTCGCAGCCCTTTACGCAGATGGCCGCCTTGCCCAGGGCCATGACCTCCTTGCGCAAGAGATGCTTCGTCAAGTTGGCGAAACACTGGTCGTTCCAGACGAGCTGGCCGACGTCTTCCGGCCTGGTGATGAAGACGGGCACCACGCAGTCGTCGGCCGTCGCCTGGCCGTAGCCGACGACGACCTTGACGCTGCCGTCTTCCAGAAGCCGTTTACAGGTTTGACGCAACTCCTCCAACATCGTCTTCAACCCCTTGCCTGGCAAATTTTGCGGTAGGCGGCATACGGCCCGAGCGCCCGGGTCTTTTCGGTGATCTCCGTGATGATCTGCTGCCATTTCTTCCCTTCGGCGGCGGAAATCCAGGAGAAATGCACGCGGCCGGCGTCGATTCCCAGCGTGTCGAGCAGTTGCCGGAAGAGAATCCATCGCCGCCGCGCGTGATAGTTGCCGGCCGTGTAGTGGCAGTCGCCCGGATGGCAGCCGGAAACCAATACGGCATCGGCTCCCAACTCGAACGCCTTCACGATCAGATTGAAATCGATGCGCCCGGTACACGGCAGGCGGATGATCCGCACGTTGGCCGGATATTCCAAGCGATTGGTGCCCGCCAGGTCGGCGCCCAGATACGTACACCAATTGCACACGTAGGCGATGATTTTCGGTTGGAACTCGCTCGGCTCGCTCATACCAGGCTCTCCAGCATCGCGTAGATTTGCTGTTCGGTGAAGCCCTCGAGGTCGATGCTCTTCGAGGGGCACACGGCCACGCACGTGCCGCAGCCCATGCACAAGCCTTGATTGACCCGGGCGGTGCGCTTGATGATATTTCCTTTTCGATCGCGGATGTCGGCCCGCTCGATCGCGCTATAGGGACAGGTGCGAACGCAGGCGAAGCAGGCCGCGCAGTTCGTCTCGTTGACCTTGGCGATTTCGGGCTCGCGGGCCAGTTCCTTGTGGCTGAACATCACCAGCACCTTGCCGGCCGCCGCACTGGCCTGGGCCACCGATTCGGGAATGTCCTTGGGCCCTTGGCACGCCCCGCAAACGAACACGCCGGCCGCGTTGGTCTCGACCGGCCGCAGTTTCGGGTGCGACTCGGAGAGGAAGCCGAACTCGTCGTAACCCACGTTTAGCTTCTGCGCCAATTCCTCGACGCGGTCGGCCGACCGCATGGCCGAGGCCAGCACGACCAGGTCGGCCTCAATCGTGAGCGTCTCGCCGGCCAGCGTGTCGACGCCGCGAACGATGAGCTTGCCATGTTCCTCGGTGATTTTCGAGACCCGGCCGCGATGGTAGCGGGCGCCATCCTGCTCGATCGCCCGGCGCACGAACTCGTCGTAGTTCTTGCCGCCGGAGCGGATGTCCATGTAAAAAACGTGGGCCTGGCCGTCGTGTACCTTGTGCTTGTACAGCATCGTGTGCTTGGCCGTGTACATGCAACAGATTTTCGAGCAGTAAGAAATCCCCTTGGCGTTGTCGCGCGAGCCCACGCAGCTAATGAAAACGACCGTCTTGGGCACTTGCCCGTCCGACGGTCGCCGAATCTCTCCCGCCGTGGGCCCTGAAGCCGAGACCAACCGCTCGAACTGGAGCGAGTCGATCACGTCGGGGCACTTACCGTAGCCGTACTCGCCATAACCGGTGGTCTGCTCGGTCGACTGCTCTTTGCCGATGCTGTAGAGGCGGAAGCCCGTGGCCACGACGATGGCCCCCACCTCTTCCGTGACCAACTGGTCCTTGTCGTCGAAGCGAATCGCGCCGGCCTGGCATTTTTTGGCGCACAGGCCGCACTTGCCTTTGAGGAAGTGCAGGCAGGCGTCGCGGTCGATCACCGGCCGGGCGGGCACCGCCTGGGGGAACGGCACGTAGATGGCCGTGCGGTTCCCCATGTTGTAATCGAACGCGCTGGGAGTCTTTTTCGAGGGGCACGAGTTCCAACACTGCCCGCAGCCGGTGCATTTGGCCACGTCGACATAACGGGCCTTCTTGCGGACCGTGACCTTGAAATTGCCGAGGTAGCCTTCGACCGCTTCGACCTCGGAATAACTGTGCAGCGTGATGTTGGGGTGCTGGCCCACGTCGACCATTCGCGGGGTCAAGATGCACTGCGAGCAATCCAGCGTGGGAAAGGTTTCGGAGAGCCCGGCCATTTTTCCGCCGATCGACGGCTCGCGTTCCACCAGCGCGACCTGGTAGCCCGCGTCGGCGATATCCAGCGCCGCTTGGATGCCGGCCACGCCGCCGCCGATGACCATCGCTCGCCGGGTGACGGGAATGGCGATGGGCTGCAGGGCGTGGTCGCAGCGGACTTTGGCCACCGCCATGCCGATCAGTTCCACGGCTTTCGCGGTGGCCTGCTCTCGGTCGTGATGCACCCAGGAGCAGTGCTCGCGGATGTTGGCCATCTCGACCAGGTAGGGATTGAGCCCTTCCATGGCGGCCGCCTTGCGAAACGTGCGCAGGTGCATGTGCGGAGAGCACGAGGCCACGACGACGCCGGTCAGCCGCTCGCTGACGATCTTCTGACGCATGAGCGATTGGCCCGGATCGGAGCACATGTACTTGTAGGCCACGGCGCAGGCCACGCCCGGCAAGTCGGCCACCAGGGCGGCCGCCCGCTCCACGTCGACGTTGCGGGCGATATTCTCGCCGCACCAGCAAATAAACACTCCGATGCGTGCCATGATTACCTATTGCTTTGCCACGAAATGCCGGTCGATGCCCAAGGTGCGTTCGTCGAGCCCCAGGGCCAAGCCGACCAGATCGGAAAGATAATACACCACCAAATCGTGGTGGCAGCCGTAGCGGCGGTCCACGTCCGGCTGCTTCATGTCGAGATTCACGTGGCACATGGGGCAAGCGACCACCATGCAATTGGCCCCGTGCTCGGCCGCGTTGCCCAGAATCTTATGGGAAAGCTCCAGCACCGTATCTTCATCCGCCAGGGTCATGCCGGCCCCGCAGCACTCGGTTTTCAGGTTCCACTCGACCGGCTCGGCGCCCAACTCGCGGAGGATCGACTCCATCGAAGTGGGCTGCTCACAGTCGTCGAATTGCAGGGTCTTGGCCGGACGGGTCAACAGGCAGCCGTAATAACAGGCCGGGCGAAACGCGGCCAAGGGCCGGACCATTTTCTCCTTGATCGTCTCCAGCCCGACACGTTGCAGCACCTGAATCAGGTTGAGCACTTGCGTTGTGCCTTGCACGTCCAGCTCGACGATCTCCGAGACCTTTCGCCGATACTCGGCCGAAGAAGCCAGGGCCGCATGGGCCTTGAGCAACTCCATGGAACACATCGGGCAGGGGGCCAGCAAGTCCGTCAGGCCGTCGCGCTGAGCGATGGCCAGGTTACGGGCGGGCAGGGCCAAGGCCAGCAGATGGTTGAGCGAATGGGCGGCCGTCGCGCCGCAGCAGATCCAGTCGTCCAATTCGCGGAGCCCCACGCCGAGGGCGGCCAGACAGGCCCGCACCGACGAACCGTAATCGTTCGACGATCCGTGCAAGGCACAGCCGGGATAGTAGCCGATGTCCACGATCGGGAGTCTCCTGCGATGTCGCTAGTCTAGGTGGGGTGGGAGTTGTTCGACGCTACGGCGGCAGGCGGCGAAGCGGCAAGCGGCGCTTGGCACTTCGCGAAAATGCGCTCGACGATGCCGCGGTCTCGCACCCGCTCGCCGCGAAGATGAAACTTTCCGCGTTTGATGAGTTGCGGCGCCAACAACGCGTCTTTCATCAGCAGCGGAATGTTTCGATCCGCGAGGAAGGCCTTGGTCTTGAAGACGCCGATCAATTCCAACTCGCAAAGACGGCCGTTGCGGCGGATATTGTCGAGAAACGCCTGTTGGAACAGCACCGTGCGGCGGCGCTCCGGCGCGGCGATGCCCCGCTCGACGGCCAGTTGCCTGAGGGCGTCCAGGACGCCGGCACAATCGACCGACTTGGGACACCGCGTCGAGCAGGTCATGCAGGACACGCACTTCCAGATGGCCTCGCAGCGCAAGGCCCGGTCGAGCCGTTCCATCTGTACCAGCCGGACCAACTGGTTGGGCAGCAGGTCCATGTGCTCGGCCATGGGGCAGCCGGCCGAGCACTTGCCACATTGGTAGCAGTCGCCGACGCTGGTTTGTGCCAAGCGGTCAATATCCGTGGTGTCGATTCGAGTTGGCATAGGCAGGTTTTATCTCCCGGCGACGCACGGCGGGAAAGGCTCCCGCGTTTTCGCCTTGCGGCGGATGGCGACGGCATTTCGCGCGGCGGCGCGTCAGCACGACGACATTTCGCGCACCAGGTGTTCGGCCAGGGCTTCGGTGGTGGCCGGGTCGAAACCGAGCGGGCTCTCCTCGGAGCCGGTCGGCTGTACGAGCAGCGTGGTTACGCGGTCGGCGCCATCGCCCACCAGGGCAATATATTCGGCCTTGGTGTCGCGCGTGAGGCTTCCCGGCAAACGGCCGAAATCCTGCGCGAGCAACACCAGCAGCCGGTCGCAGCGGGTGGCCGCGCCCAGGAGGTTCATGGGGGTGATTTGCGTTTCGCTAGGCGAGCTTTCCAGGGGGAACCGCTTCGCCATCAGCTTGTGACGCAGCAGTTGGCCCAACCCCTCTTCACGCCGCAGCAGGCCGGGCGCCGCCAGCAGACGTACGCGCGTGCGGTTGTGGTTGGTGATGGAGATACTGCCCAGGACTTGGGCCGCTTCCCGGTGTTGGCCGAGCGGGGCTCGCCGGAGCTTGGAAAGCCCCGGCCAGGATGTCGGCGATCTCGTTGTCGGCGAATGGTTCCACGGCGTAGTAAAAAATCCGCCGGATGCGATAAGCCGGTTCGAGAATGCATTCGGTCGAGGCGAGCACCACGACTTTCATGGCGGGGTCCGTGGCATTGATCTCGCCGACGATTCCCGGCCCCTCGGTGCCGAAGGTGGTCCCGTCGAACAGCAGGACGTGCGAATCGAACTCCTTCTGCACCGTTTGCAGCTCTTTCGGGTCGGCCACCGTGCGAACGTCGCAACCGAGCCACTGGAGTTTTTTCACCTGCTCTTGGGCCAAGTCGTGGTTCTGATTCAGGAGAATGACCTGACGTTGGTAGCAGTTTTTCGACTCCTCATCGCCGCGCGTCGGGCTGATGGAAGCGATCCAACCGCGGCCGCAAGGATCGGTCAACAACGCGGCCGGATCGGCCTCGATGGCGCCGTTTACGCCCACCACAACACCGGAAAGGGGCGCCGGAATCGTGTGCTGCGCTTGGCCGGCGATCGTGACGGACGCCATGGGCAGCCCTTGATAGACCACCTCGCCAATCCGCGGCAACCGCACGGCTTCGATCTTCGCGGCGGCCGGGCGGACGAGCAACGCGCCCACCCGCACGGCGCCTTCGGTGGCGGCCTGATACCAGGCATCGCGATAGAAATGGAAACCGACCTTTTCCGGCGAAATCTCGGCGGCGGGCGACGGCGCCGCAGCCGCGGCCGCATCGTTCTGGCTCTGATGGAGCAAACGGTGTACAGCCTGGGAGATTTCCTCGGGCGTAAAAGGCTTGGTCACGTAGTCGGAAGCGCCCAGCCGAATCGCGGAAGCGGCATTGGGAATGCTCGGATATCCGGTCATCAGCACGACCGGCACGCCCGGCTTCTCCTTCCGCAAGGCTTCCAGGAAATGCAGTCCGTCCATCTCGGGCATTTTGATATCCAAGAGGATGGCGGTGTAATCGGTCTGCCTGGCCAGACTCAAGCCCTGGCAGGCATCGCTGCACTTCTGCACGTTGAATCCCTGTCGGGAGAAGATGCGTCGGCAGCCCTCGCAAATGGCCTCCTCATCGTCCACGACCAAAAGTGTCGGCTCGGCTGACATGAGTGAATCCCTTTCTAAGAGATGGTGGCTGGCGACCAAAGCATTGTTCCCTGCTCAATCGCTGATCAGGGCTTAATGCAATGCGCGTGCCAAAACCGGAAATCATGCCGAAGATGGTCGAAACGGCCGATGCGAGGTCGAAATTCGCCGCGCACGGCTATGGAGCATGAGAATTGCCGTCCGGGGACGCGAAGAATTGGCGGCAAAGGGCAGCTTTTGTGTATGGGGTAGCCATACACTGTATTGGCTATGGGCAGCAACACGGCCGGCAGGAAGTAGGTTGTGCTTCAGCCTAGCGCGGCGTAGCCGCAGCCAAGAGGGTTCGGAGGTCAGGGTTCAGGCGGTCTCCCTCTAATAATTCTGAACCCTGAACCCTGAATCCTGAACCCTGACCTCTGACCCCTTCACTGCTTACGGCTCGGACGTTAGTCCGTGTTTCCGCATCAGGGCGTGCAGATTGGTCCGCTGGATGCCGACTTCCTCGGCGGCGTGGCTGACGTTCCCACCGCAGCGCTGCAAGGCATCGAGCAGGAAACGTCGCTCCAACTGCTCGACGGCCGAATCGCGGACCTGTTGCTTGAGCCGTTTGAACTCCTCCCAGGTGTGCGGCAGCGGGGCGCTACCGGCAGAGGAGACGGTGGTCTGGCGAATTTCCGCCGGCAGATGGTGTGGCTCGATCCGTTCCTGATCGCAGAGAATGGCCAGCCGCTCGACGATATTCCGCAATTCGCGGACGTTGCCCGGCCAGCGATAGTTCTCGATCAGGCACATCGCCTCGGGAGTAAAGCCCTTCACGGCGACTTGGTTCTTTTTGCAAAACCGTTCCAGGAACGCCGCCGCCAACAGGGGAATGTCTCCCTGCCGCTCGTGCAGCGGCGGGAGATAGATCGGCACGACGTTCAGCCGGTAGTAGAGGTCTTCGCGGAATTCGCCGCCGCGGACCATCTCCGTCAAATCGCGATTGGTGGCGGAAATCAGGCGGATATCAACCTCGCGTTCGACCGTATCGCCCACTTTTTTGACGTGCTTCGTCTCCAACGCGCGCAACAGCTTTCCCTGGGTTTCCATGCTCAGGTTGCCGATTTCGTCGAGGAAGAGCGTCCCCCGATGGGCGGCCTCGAAAAGCCCCTGTTTCGTGGCGATGGCCCCGCTAAAGGACCCTTTGACGTGACCGAACAACTCACTTTCCAGCAGCGTCGGCGCCAAGGCGCTGCAATCGCAGGCCATCAGCGGGTGCTCCGTGCGGCGGCTCAGCCGGTGAATGGCGCGGACGAACATCTCCTTGCCCGTGCCGCTCTCGCCGATCAACAGCACGGTGCCATCGGTGGGGGCCACGCGCCGGGCCAGGGCGAAAACCCGTTCCATGGGCCGGCTTTCGCCGATGATTCCTTCGAAGCCTTGATGGATCTCCAACTCTTGCCGCAGCACGACGTTCTCGCGGATGAGTTTCGAGTGCTCCGCTGCCCGCTCGACGGCCATCTTCAACTGGCCCGGCGAAAAAGGCTTGGTGAGATAATCGTGGGCCCCCTGCTTCATGGCCTCGACGGCCGACTCCACCGTGGCGTGTCCGGTAACGATAATGACTTCCAACGGCACGCCGGCCGCTTTGAGCTGCCCAAGAATTTCCAAGCCGCCGAGGCCCGGCATCATCAGGTCGACCAAGGCGATATCGAAATCGCCGGAGAGCGCCGCCTGCAAGCCGGCTTGCGGGTTCTGAAGGTACTCTACTTCGTGCCCTTCGGCACCCAGCACCCGCTGACAACTCAAACCGATCACCTGTTCGTCGTCGATGACGAGAATTCGCAGTGCCGGCCCCGTGGCTTCCGCCGCCGTGGCCTCTCCATCGTTGCTCATTGGGGTGTTCCTCATATCTCTGACAGGAGCAGCACGGGCAGACGAATCACGAAGGTGCTTCCTTGCCCTTCCTGGCTCTGGACCTCGACTTCGCCGCCGTGTTGCTCGACAATGCCGTAGGTAACACTGAGTCCCAAGCCGGTCCCCTTGCCGACATCTTGGGTGGTAAAGAACGGCTCGAAAATACGATCGAGATGCTCCGCTTTGATGCCGCAGCCGGTGTCGATTACCTTGAGGACGACTTCACCATTTGCGGGGATGGTGCGGATCGTGAGCGTTCCGCCCTGGGGCATGGCGGCGCAAGCGTTCAGCGACAGGTTCAGCAGAACCTGCTGGAGTTGGTTCATGTCGCCCCGCACCGGCGGCAAGTCGTCGTACAGCAATTCGTCGATCACGATGTGCTCGAACTTTTTCTGATTGGCGATCAGACGCACGGTTCGACGGACCACGTCGTTCAGGTCGAGCGGCTCCATCCGAATGGGGCGTTCGCGGGCAAAATCCAACAGTCCGCGGACGATGTCGGCCGCACGGGTCGTTTCGTGAATAATCAGGTCCAGGTCTTCCCGGTCCTGGGCGTCCATATTCGACTTTTCGCGCATCAGGTGGGCGAACGTGAGCACTCCGGTCAACGGGTTGTTGATCTCGTGGGCCACGCCCGCGGCCAGACGCCCGATCGAAGCGAGTTTTTCGGCCCGCGTCACCTGCTGGCGGACGGCCTGTTCGAGCCGCTTTTCCCGCTGCGCGACGGCATCGGCCATGCCATCGACGGCCTCGCACAGAACGCCCATCTCGCCAGGTGGCCGGATACCAATTCGCGCCGACAGATCGCCGGCAGCCACTTTCTGCGACATGGCCACGATCCGCCCAATCGGCCGCATGACCACGATCATTACCAGAACAATCAAAACCAGGCTGGCGACCGTGGCCACGATGGTCATCAGCAGAAAGCGGCCCACCAGATCATCCAGCCAGCTCCGCTGCAAATAGACGACGCTTACCAAAGAGAGCAACACGTTGGCGACGAAAATCGCCGCAATGGCCCCCATCGTCAGTTTGGATCGGATCGTCATGCGGCGCTATCAATCGTCATCGTACACAACTCGACGGTGGCTTCCTGAGAGCAGCAACCGCATCGTACAGTGTATGGCTCGATTGTACACTCAACGGCGGACTTCAACAAGCCGCACCCCTCGTTGCCGGGGTCACCGACAATGGCGGTCCAAAAGTTGAAATCTCGCATATTCCGGCCGCGCAAGGGGGCCCGCGTGCCGTGTCGCTCCATCAGGCGCCCCCCGCCGCCGGTCGGTCTATGCGGATGTTGGGACGATGGCACGGTTCTTGCTAATCGCCTTGTGGGCTGAATGTCTGGGCGCTTGCGAAAAACAGGGACCGACCACGAGCCCTCCTAAAAAATCTCGCGCATGGAACTGCCGCGAGGTACGGTCCCGATTTTTCAGCCGGGCGTGCAACGAGAAAGAGAAGGTGCAAGGTGACGACGGACCTCGATGTGGTCTTTCAGCGTTATCCCAACGCCTCGCGGGACGCGCTGATCCCTATTCTTCAAGAGGTGCAGCAGGAGTTGGGCTATTTGTCGCGCGATGCCGTGGTGCAGATCGGGCATCACCTGCGGCTGCCGGCCAGCAAAATCTACGGCGTGGCCACGTTCTACAACCAGTTTCGCTTTCAGCCGCAGGGCCGCAACCACGTCCAGGTGTGCCGCGGCACGGCCTGTCACGTGAAAGGCTCGGCGGCCATCCTCGACGCCGTGAAACGCGAACTGAAGATCGACGCCGGCCAAACGAGCCGCGACGGCGAGTTCAGCCTGGAGGTGGTGGCCTGCATCGGAGCGTGCGGGCTGGCCCCGGTGATCTGCATCAACGGGGAATTTCACGCCGGTGTGAGCACCAAGTCCGTCGGGAAAATTCTGAACTCCTACCGAAGAAAGGGCGCGGAGCATGACGGCGACGAAGCTGCCTGAACTCCTTTCCTGGATTATAGATGGCGAAACGGCCGACCCGGCCGTTGCACGGCAGCATGCTGAGCGGCTGGCTGAATTGCGCCGCGACGACGTGTCCCGACCCACGATTTTTGTGGGAGCCGGCACCTGCGGACTGGGGGCCGGCGCCAAGGACACCCTTGCCGCCCTGCACCAGTACCTCGACAACCACGAAATCAAGGCCGACGTGGTCATGGTCGGCTGCGTCGGCTTGTGTTCGCTGGAACCGGTGGTCGACATTCAGTTGCCGGGCCGAACGCGCGTCTGCTATAAACAAATCACCGCCAGCAAGGCGGCTTCCCTGCTCGACGCGGCGCTGGCCGGCGCGGTCCCCGATGACATGGCCTTGGGCCAGTATCGCAGCAAAACGCTCCAGGCTTGGCCCGACGTGCCCTATCTGGACGAGCATCCCTTCTTCGCTCCGCAAACCCGCTGGGTGTTGGCCAACTGCGGCATCATCGACCCCTCGCAAATCGAAGAGTATATCGCCCGCGGGGGCTACGCGGCGCTGGTGAAGATTCTGCGGCAGATGACGCCGGAGACGGTCTGCGACATGGTCGAGCAGAGCGGTCTGCGCGGCCGCGGCGGCGGAGGTTTTCCCACCGGCAAGAAATGGAAGTTCGCCCGGCAGTCGGCCGGCGATCAGAAATACCTGATCTGCAATGCCGATGAGGGCGATCCCGGGGCTTTTATGGACCGGGCCGTCATCGAGAGCGATCCGCACCGGTTGGTCGAAGGCATGGCAATCGCCGCCTACGGCATCGGCGCGACCAAGGCCTACGTTTATATCCGGGCCGAATACCCGCTGGCCATCAAGCGGTTGAAGGCCGCG
>Ga0181529_10007863_pt1 | contig 10530 bp, 5 predicted proteins | sample PEATcosm2014_Bin_36_FD_119763 | JGI IMG/M metagenome (GOLD analysis project Ga0181529, IMG submission 119763) | Peatland microbial communities from MTU Mesocosm Facility, Houghton, MI, USA - PEATcosm2014_Bin10_30_metaG | ecosystem: Environmental > Terrestrial > Soil > Wetlands > Peat | place... | reverse complement strand
TTGGGACGCACAGATTTGATAATCCGTGCTACGGAATTCAATCCCTGCGGGATTTTGGGACGCACAGATTTGATAATCCGTGCTACGGAATTCAATCCCTGCGGGATTTGGGACGCACAGATTTGATAATCTGTGCTACGGAATTCAATCCCTGCGGGATTTTGGGACGCACAGATTGATAATCCGTGCTACGGAATTCAATCCCTGCGGGATTTGGGACGCACAGATTTGATAATCCGTGCTACGGAATTCAATCCCTGCGGGATTTGGGACGCACAGATTTGATAATCCGTGCTACGGAATTCAATCCCTGCGGGATTTTGGGACGCACAGATTTGATAATCCGTGCTACGGGATTCAATCCCTGCGGGATTTTTGGACGCACAGATTGATAATCCGTGCTACGGGATTCAATCCCTGCGGGATTTTTGGACGCACAGATTTGATAATCCGTGCTACGGAAATCAATCCCTACGGGATTTGGGACGCACAGATTTGATAATCCGTGCTACGGAATTCAATCCCTGCGGGATTTTTGGACGCACAGATTTGATAATCTGTGCTACGGAATTTCATCCGTTCTTTGCAAATGAAGTGTGAGGTTCACCTGCGAGGTGAAGCTCAGGAAATATTAATTATGATGGAAAAAAAATTTTATGATTAAAGCGTTACAAAAGATATTTTTAGTTGTTTATATATTTTGTTTTTCTATGTATGCACAGGAAACTCCGGATACCAATTCAAATAAAGAATGGTCGATGCATTTTCAGGAAACAACTATTACGCAATATCATCCCGCATTTAATGCCCAGTATTCAGGGGCTAACAGCCTGAATAATAATGAAGAAACGGCAACATCGCTAACGTCAACTCTTTTCCTTGGAAGAAAGTTGTGGGAAAACAGCGAGGCATATTTTAACGTAGAAATTGCCGGAGGCCAGGGATTCAGCGGAACAACGGGAGTAGCAGGTTTTCCTAACGGTGAAGTTTACAGGGTAGGCGACCCAACGCCGGGATTTAATTTAAACCGTTTTTTCATTAAACAAATTATTCCTTTGTCATCAGAATATACACCTATTGCTGATGGAGAAAACCAGGTTCAAACCAGGAAGCCGGATTCTTATATTGCTATTTCAATCGGCAGGTTCAGCCTGATAGATTTTTTTGACAACAATAAATTTTCAAATGACCCGCGCTCGCAGTTTATGAACTGGTCATTGATGGATAACGGGGCGTGGGATTACGCGGCTGATACCAAGGGCTATACGTCAGGGCTTGTACTTGAATATATGAGGCCGGAGTGGGCATTCAGAATATCCACTGCACAGGTGGCAAAATCTGCAAACGCAATGGATATGGAGTATAATATAAAGAATGATCATTCGGAAACTTTTGAAGCTGAGCATGACTATTCAATATCAGGACAGCCGGGAGCGGTTCGTGTATCAGGCTACTTAACTCATGCAAATATGGGAAATTATGTTTTGGCAACGCGGTTGCCGGCCGGAGATGTAAATATAGTTGATACGCGGGAACAAGGAAGAACAAAGTACGGGTTCGGAATAAACGCCGAACAAAACCTGACGGATGATATCGGTATGTTTTTTAGATTCGGATGGAACGACGGTAAAAACGAAACATGGATGTTCACAGAGATAGATCAGTCCACAAGCTTAGGAATTTCCTTTAACGGGAACTTATGGTCACGCAAGGATGATAATGCGGGAGCAGCATTTGTAATAAATCAAATTTCCAAAGATCACCAGGCTTATCTTGAAGCGGGCGGATATGGATTTCTTATAGGAGACGGGAATTTGAATTATGCACCTGAATCAATAATTGAGGCTTATTACTCGCTTAAAGTATTTGAGTTTTTTCATCTAAGCCCGGATTATCAATTTATTCTTAACCCGGCATACAACAAAGACCGCGGTCCGGTGAACGTATTTTCGATCCGGGCCCATGTTGAAATATAAAAAAAGCAAACAATGAAAAATTTAATAACTTCATCAGCAGGACTACAAGACGAGAATACCAGGAATTCTGCGGAAGAAGCATTATCCGGTAATACAAAGAAAAACTATTTCAAAAAGTTAATACCTTTTTTAGGTCCGGCATTTATTGCCAGCGTTGCTTACGTGGACCCGGGAAATTTTGCCACAAATATACAGGGCGGCTCCGAGTTTGGTTTTATGCTGTTGTGGGTTATACTTGCAAGCAACTTAATGGCTATGCTTCTGCAGGCTCTTTCCGCAAAGCTTGGAATAGCAACCGGCAGTAATTTAGCCGAACATTGCAGAACCCGTTTCAGCAAACCTACCGTATATGTTATGTGGGTAGTTATGGAAGTTGTTGCAATGGCAACAGACCTGGCGGAGTTCCTTGGCGCGGCGCTGGGATTTAACCTGCTTTTCGGGTTCCCGCTGCTTATTGGCGGCATATTAACCGCTATTTGCACTTTCCTTATTTTGGGTTTACAGCGTTACGGCTTCAGACCGCTTGAAATAGCTATTACTGTAATGGTAAGTATTATTGCCGGCAGTTACCTTGTTGAAACCATTTTTGTAAGGCCCGATATGGGCGTTATTTTTTATCATTCATTCGTCCCGCAATTTTCAGGAACGGAAAGTATACTTCTGGCAACCGGAATACTGGGGGCAACGGTAATGCCGCACGCTATATTTCTTCATTCGGCATTAACACAGCAAAGAATAATAGTGAAAAATCCCGATAAATTAAAAAAGCTGTTCCGGTTCCAGATACTTGATGTAACAATAGCGATGGGGATAGCAAGTTTAGTGAACATGGCAATGCTGATAATGGCGGCATCAACATTCTACAAGCACGGGTTTACAAATATTGCAACAATAGAAGAAGCGCACAAAACATTACAGCCGCTGCTGGGCAAAGCTGCAAGCTGGATTTTTGCAATATCGCTGCTGGCTTCAGGGTTGTCTTCCTCTACAGTTGGTACGCATGCCGGGCAGGTTATTATGCAGGGATTCCTTCAGAAGCATATACCTATATGGATAAGGCGTTTAGTAACAATAGTGCCGTCCATTTTAGTTATTGCCATCGGCCTGGACCCGACGCGCACACTTGTAATGAGCCAGGTAATTTTAAGTTTCGGGCTTCCGTTTGCAATTATTCCATTGATAATATTTACAGGAAAGAAAGAAATTATGGGAGTTCTTGTAAATAAAAAATTGACTACATTTATAGTATACATTATTGCCGCTTTAATTATTTTATTAAATATCTTTTTAATATACCAGGTATTATATATTGGATAAATCAGTAATTAAAAATTTATTAGTCCCGCTTGACGGTTCAATACTGGCAGAATCGGTATTCCCGGTAGCATTGCATCTTGCAAGAAAGATTAATGTTTCAATAACATTAATTCATATAATTGAAACAGACGCACCTGATACCGTGCACGGTGAAAGGCATTTAACAACACCCGTGCAGGCGGAAAAATATTTAAAATCGATAGCCGCTTCCGACCTTTTTAAGGGCATTACAGTTGTAACGCACGTGCATGACAGCAGTGTAAAAAATGTTTCTCAAAGTATATCGGAGCATAGCAGGGAACTAAACCAGGACCTTGTAATATTGTGCACGCACGGCAACGGCGGTCTTCATGACCTGATATTCGGTTCCATTGCGCAGCAGGTAATTTCGCTGGGTAATACGCCGGTGCTGCTGGTAAATCCTTCACAAAAAAAATTAAATGAGTCGGTTAATTTCGAGAATTTTTTAGTCCCGCTTGACGGCAACCCGGATCATGAGCATGCATTGAAATATGCAGCGGCGCTGGCGAAGATCTGCAATGCAAAGATTCACCTGTTAATGGCAGTTCCAAACTTTGGCAGTATGTCCGGGGAATTGACCCCGGTAAACCGTCTGATGCCGGGGACAACGTCAAAAATGCTTGATATGCTTGTGTCCGATGCAGAAGAGTATCTGCATCAGCTTCAGCCGGGGTTGGAAGCTGAGGGGTTAAAAGTATCATCGAGCGCTTCGAGGAATAAACCACCCAAAGCCATCGCAGAAACGGCAAAAAAAGTTAACGCCGACCTGATTATTCTCGGTACACACGGGACAAAAGGGGCGGAAGCTTTTTGGGAAGGGAGCCTTACGCCGCGAATAAATAAATCAAGTAAGATTCCGCTGCTGTTGGTGTCGGTGAGGGAGTGAATAGTACGAATTACACATAGTACGAATTTTCACGAATTTGAGCCTGAGGCTCATCTCAGCCAAAGGCTGATGAGCCTCAGGTTCAAGCCTTTGGCTGAAGGACGAATTTGCGCGAATTAGGATAGGGATGGGATGGGGAATTTAATGGGTAGAAGAAGTGTAAGGGTTACAACGACCTCCCCTTAATCCCCTCCTTATCAAGGAGGGGAAAAAAGATTATTTTGATATTGGGTAACCCTCCCGATAAGGAATCGCATAGGCTCCGTTGACACCCGGGGCTACAAACATTTCGTCCCTGCGGGATTTTGGACGCACAGATTGATAATCCGTGCTACGGGATTCAATCCCTGCGGGATTTTTGACGCACAGATTGATAATCCGTGCTACGGGATTCAATCCCTGCGGGATTTTGGGACGCACAGATTGATAATCCGTGCTACGGAATTCAATCCCTGCGGGATTTTTGGACGCACAGATTTGATAATCCGTGATACGGAATTCAATCCCTGCGGGATTTTGGACGCACAGATTTGATAATCCGTGTTACGGGATTCAATCCCTGCGGGATTTTTGGACGCACAGATTGATAATCCGTGCTACGGGATTCAATCCCTGCGGGACTTAGGACGCACAGATTGATAATCCGTGCTACGGGATTCAATCCCTGCGGGATTTTGGGACGCACAGATTTGATAATCCGTGCTACGGGATTAGATTGAGGAGACGGTGGCTTTTCTTTGGAGTTTGCCCCAGCCTTGCTTACGGCCGGTGAATGCTCTAACTATCGCTTTCCAAACTACTGCATACATAAGCTGTCTGTATACAAAACGCTGAAGGAAAAGCCACCACAGAAGTCGCAATTTTTCTTTATCAAACCTGAATGCTATAACCGCTCCCATAAGTTCTATTAAGAAAAGCAGAACGTAAAAGAATGCCGCCTGCTCAAGCAGTTGAAGCGTTTGAGGCAAGGGCTGCCAATCCTGCGTAAGATTACCCTGTGTTATCCATGTTCTGAAAAACTGTATCAATGTATATATAATTTGTATATCTACAAGAGGTGCAATAATCTGAAAAACTATCTGGAATATCCACAAAGTAGGAAGCGCTAAACCGCCAAACCAGCCATAATGGAATAAAGCCGATTTATGCTTCCACAAACATTGCAATGTTCCGAATGACCATCTGAATCTTTGTTTAAAGAATGATCCTATTGAGTCAGGAGCTTCGGTAAATCCTATAGCTTCATTTTCCGTGTCCACTTTCCAGCCGTTCTTGCGCAGGCGCCAGGTTAAATCCATATCCTCGGCTAATGTATCGGATATATAACCGCCGGTATCTTTAAGGGCGGATTTCCGCCACGCTCCGATAGCGCCCGGAACAACAGTAATGGCATTCAGCAGGGAATAGCCCAGCCGGTCGATATTCTGACTGGTTATATATTCTATTGCCTGCCAGCGGGTAAAAATATTTGTCCTGTTGCCGACTTTAACATTTCCTGCAACCGCGCCAACTCCCGGGTCTTCAAAATGCCTGACTAAAAATTTTACTGCATCTTTAGAAATCTGGGTATCTGCATCAAGGCTAACCAGTACTTCACCCTTTGCACGTAAAACTGCATTATTAAGCGCTCCGGCTTTGCCTGTATTATGCTGCTTCATCAGAAGTACCCTGCCGTCACTGCCGAAATTATTTTTAATTACGCCTGAAGTATTATCCGTAGACCCGTCGTCTACTACAATCACTTCGATATTGGGATAGGTACTTTGCAGAGCGCTTTCAACAGTTTTGCCGATAACCTTTTCTTCATTATAGCCGGCGATTATAAAACTTACAACCGGCTGATATTTATTATTAAAAATTCTTTTTTTATTAAGCGTTCTTTTTATCAATGCAAGCGTAGTTATAAAAAGGACGCGGAGAATTCCGAGTATAATAGCGGTTATAAATACATAGCCCAATAATTTTTCAAATGTGAAAATAATTTCAAATACCGGCCTGTCGATTCCTATAAGAGCCTGGTCCTTACTGCTCAGCAGGGGCATAATAGCATCGCGGCTCTGGCCGGTGATCTGAGAAATGTCTACAAAATTATACCCGCTTTTTCTTAAGCTCTTTACAATAATATCAAGAGCCTGAACAGTTAAATTCCTGTCGCCGCCGCCGTCATGAAGAAGTATAACATTTCCGTGAATTGTTTTCACCTGGTCCAGTACCGACTGCACAATATCATCTACAGTTCTTTTTTCAGGTTCGCCGTTGCTGTTTGTTTTCCACAAATTCCAATCCTGCGGATCGATCAGTTCGCCTATAGTAACGTAACCCATCCCGGACGCCGTTATAATTGGTTTTACTTCCTCGGCGCTTACAGGTTCGGCATCAGCGTTATAAGGCGGGCGGAAAAGGATAGTTGACCTGCCGGTTATACTTTGAAGCGCTCTTTCGGTAGTATTTATTTCAAGCTCTGCACGGCGGTCGCTTACAGCCCCGATATTAGGATGCGTAAAAGTATGATTGCCTATATAATTGCCTTCATCCAAAATCCTTTTAACTATAGCGGGATTTTTCTCGGCATTTTCCCCGATTAAAAAAAATGTTGCATGAACGTTCAGCGCTTTCAGTTCATCCAGGATCTGCGGAGTATATTCTGCGCTGGGGCCGTCGTCAAAAGTAAGAGTTAGAGCATTCGGGATGTATCCGGATCTTTTAATAACATATGAAGACGGGAATTTTATATATTCCATTCCCGTAATCAGCCCGTTAGCGGGATCGACTGTAATCTGCCTGAGCCCTCTTTGCGGAGTTGATTGTATAGAAAGCACCTCGCCGTCGCCGTCGAATTCAATTTCATAAGGAAAGGAGATATTGGATAGAGAATCGGGAGAAAAGGCCGCATCAATTTTATTTTTATCAAGGAATTTCCAGAGGCTTGGATCTTCGGAGCCTAAATCCCAGAGAGCATAGCCCGCTACTTTTTTAGTCTTTGCAACCAGGAATTGATTATAGGCAGTAACAGCATCAAGCATCCATACAGTATGCTGACTGCCGTTATCATCAGTATAGTTGAAAACCGGGTTCAGGGCATCCGGATCAAAAGTAATAATTTTTTCCGGGTCATCCTCCGTTGAATAATCGCGCGCTAAAATTATTGCCGATTGGTACGTAAGCGATTCGCTAATCTTTTTGCCGGCCTGCCAATCGTATGAATAGTTTCCTATGCCCGCAATTAATTTTTCAGGCGGAATTTTATTAAGTGAAGCAGTAAGAGTATTATAGTACCAGGGAATAGAGGCAATTGCGCCGGGCGCGCCGGAAGAATAATGTTCATCGTAATCCATTAATACAAAATAATTACATGATTCATTCAATTCCTCTACAGGCAGTTCCGGGTTATCTGCTTCAATGGCCAGGCTTAGGGCAAGGCTGTCCGTTTTAAAGTACTTCTTAATTAATTTTAAAAATCCCGGCAGCTTTTTATAGTCATCCTTGTACAGGCTTTCAAAATCAACCTGTATCCCTTTAAAATTATTTTCTTTCAGCCATGTTTGCAGGAATAAGGCAAGAGCTTTTTGATTTTTATCCGAAGCAAGCAAATTATGAACGCGGGCCGGATCGAATGAATCCTCCTCGGCATTGCTAAGCATGGGCTCAACTTTAACATTATTATCCTTTGCAATCTGCACAATATCAAGATTATGGGGAGTTACAGAGGGGTCCCAATCGGAAGTATCGATATTATTTCCGTTCTTATTAAGCTTAAGCCAGGCGGGGAACAGGACGTTCAGTTTGGCGGCGTTAATCCTGAAGGAGTTTAACCCGGTTTCTTCCCAGGGAGCATAATAGCCGGCGACGATTTTACCTGCCTGCTGAATTCTTTTTTTAGCCGGTACGGGCTTAGCTTTTTTTTCGGCGTTTATTTCATCCCAGAGGGAGACTTTAGCCGAGTGCAGAAGATACCTGCTTAGGCGGGCTTTCTCGGTAGTATTTCCCGGCGGGGTAAGTTTAACCTGCCGGCGTGAAATAGCAGTTAACCCGGGAACCGGGGGAATAAGAGGGAGTATAAAGAGAGTAAAAGCAAATACAGTGGTAACAACCGCAATCGTCAACCCGGCGGCGGTTCCCAGAGTTGTAAGGAACTTTCTTCGTTTCCCGGTTGAATCAAAGAAGATTGATTCTTTTTGCATTAATAAGTAGTCGTTTCTATAATATTAATTTTTCGTAATATGAATTTACACGAATTTGACCAGGATTCACAGGATTAAACGGATTTTCACGAATTTGAGCCTGAGGCTCATCTCAGCCAAAGGCTGATGAGCCTCAGGTTCAAGCCTTTGGCTGAAGGACGAATTCACGCGAATAAAGACAGGGATGGAATTTATGGGTTGGGGAATTTAATTGGTAGAAGAAGTGTATGGGTTGCAACGACCACCCCCGGCTGAAGCCGACCCCTCCTTATCAAGGAGGGGAAAGAGAAGTTTGATTGATTTGCCTAACCCTCCCGATAATGAATCGGGAGGGCTACAAACATGTCATCCCTAGCGGGATTTTAGCACGCACAGATTGATAATCTGTGATACGGAAAGAAAAGATGACGCACAGATTTGATAATCTGTGCTACGGAAAGAAGATATGACGCACAGATTTAATAATCTGTGCTACGGGATGAGACGCAGGTCAGACCGGTAATCGTACATATTTATATAACAAAGACAGTTTGGTAAATTTAAGTTCAGAATAAAATGTGAACGGGAATGATGAATTACAAAGTATTACTTTTTTATAAATATGTGCATGTGGAAAACCCGGAGCTGTTTGTTGAGGAGCATCTTAAATGGTGCGTTCAAAATGATATCAAAGGAAGGGTATTCATTGCCGGGGAAGGAATAAACGGTACGGTATCGGGCAGAACGGATAATATTGAAAAATATAAAGCCGTCATTAAAAATTATCCCGGGTTTAAAGATATTATTTTTAAAGAAGACGAAGAGCAGCAGCATGCGTTTAATGCAATGTACGTAAGGTTAAAGGATGAAATTGTTAATTCGGATTTGAAAACAACCTCACCGGGCAGAGGCGGGAAGCGGCTTTCAGCGGAAGGGCTGTTTGAATTTTATAAAACCGGGAAGGACTTCATCATAGTCGATGCACGCAATAGTTATGAAAGCGATATCGGCAAATTCAGGAATGCCCTTACTCCCCGGATTCAGAACTTCCGGCAATGGCCGGAGGCAGCGGAAACGCTGAAAGATTATAAAGACAAAACAATTGTTACTTACTGTACCGGGGGGATAAGATGTGAAAAAGCCTCGGCTTATCTGGTTGAACAAGGCTTTAAGGATGTTTACCAGCTTGAGGGTGGAATAGTATCATACACAAAGAAATACCCGGACACATTCTGGCAGGGAGGCGTTTTTGTATTTGATGAACGTCGCGTTCTAGAGCCTAATAATGATCCGGAGCTGAAGTATATTTCCAACTGTTATTTCTGCGGCCAACCAACCGCGTATTATATAAATTGCCATAATTTAGATTGTGATAAGATTTTAGTATCTTGCCATAAATGCAAAACAGAAAATAATTACTGCTGTTCGGAAGAATGCAGGAAATCGGAGAATAAGAGGGATAGATTTTATGGGTAGTACGACCCCGTCTCTCTTCCAAATCCGGATGGTACGATGGGTTGGGGAATTTAATAGGTAGAAGAAATGTGTTGGTTACAACGACCACCCCCGGCTGAAGCCGACCCCTCCTTATCAAGGAGGGGAAAGAGAAGTTTGATTGATTTGCCTAACCCTCCCGATAAAGAATTGGGACAGGCTTTATCAAGGAGGGGAAAAGATTTTGGGATGTTATTTCGTACCCTCCCGATAAGGAATCGGGAGGGCTACAAACATGTCATCCCTAGCGGGATTTTTGCACGCACAGATTTGATAATCTGTGCTACGGGATTTTGAAAAATAAATGAAAAATGTGAGGCTCACCTGCAGGGTGAACCTCACGAAATAACCTATGGTGTAGGGGGGTTGTGAAATCACATAAGAGGTTGCAATGGTGGAAGAGCAAGGAATAACCGGAATGCCGGAAAATCAGAATATAGAATATAAATCGAGCTGGCATGATGACTGGCTAAAATGGATTTGCGGCTTTGCAAATGCTAACGGCGGAAAATTATATTTAGGCAAAGATGATAAGGGGAATGTTACCGGCATTTCTGATTATAAAAAGTTAATGGATGATTTGCCAAACAAAATCCGGAATTATCTTGGTATAGCTGAAGAAGTAAATTTATTTGCTGAGGGCAATAAAAATTTTATTGAAATAATCACCCGGCCG
>Ga0181529_10007860_pt1 | contig 10533 bp, 7 predicted proteins | sample PEATcosm2014_Bin_36_FD_119763 | JGI IMG/M metagenome (GOLD analysis project Ga0181529, IMG submission 119763) | Peatland microbial communities from MTU Mesocosm Facility, Houghton, MI, USA - PEATcosm2014_Bin10_30_metaG | ecosystem: Environmental > Terrestrial > Soil > Wetlands > Peat | place... | reverse complement strand
GCTGTGAATCCCATCATTTGTTATCAGCAACATGCGGCACGAATGAAGTCGTTCCCTGACACGCGGCGAGCTGCTACGGCAGTTGCTTGAGCCGCGCGCAGCCGGCTTCATTGCCCAGCGAGCAGGCTTTGTTAAAGTACACCTTGGCTTCCGCCGCATCCTGGGCCACGCCCTTTCCGTCCCTGTAGAACAATCCCAGGCTGGCGCAGCCCGAGCCGCTGCCGCCGGTGCAGGCTCTGGATACCAGGCGCACCGCGCGGGCATCGTCTTCGGTGACGCCCCAGCCGGCGTAGTAGAGATAGCCGGCGCTGGAGCAGCCGTCGGCAACGCCCGCAGCGCAGGCCTTGAGATAGAGAGCCACAGCCCGCGGCATATCCAGCTTGACGCCCAGCTCGTGTTCGTACATCCAGCCCAGGCCCAGGCAGGCACGCCCGTCGTTGCCCTCGCAGGCCTGCTCGAAGAGCGGTTCCGCCTCGGCGTATTTGTCCTGATTGAAGAGCGTGCTGGCCCGCATCCGGAGGGCGGTTGTCTCCGCAGTCGGAGACGGCATTCTGGTGTCTTCCAGCGGAGTCGCAGCGGGCTCGTGGGGAGCCTCCGGCCTGGGGGCGTCAGGTTTGAGGATCTCGACCTGCGTGGGCTTGGCAATTTGCAGATTGGGGGGAGGCTGGTTGGAGGGCTTGCGATCCGCGGTCCCCTCGGGCTGCGTCTGGCCGGGGAGCGTGGTTTGCGTGGCCGTACCCGCGGAGGTCTCGGCCGGTTGTGAAGGAACGGACCACTTCTTCAAGAGTGCCGATACCGTTACGGCGATCAAGATCGCGGCCACGATTCCCCAAACGATCAAGTTGGGGAGACCAAGCCGGGAATTGGCTTTGCCTGCTGCGGCGGCATGCCTCTTCTCTGGAGGCTGCGGCTGCGTAATGACCGCGGATTGATCGATGGCGCGGGGACGTGGCGGGATTGCTTCCTGCTCGGTGACACGGCGCGCCTGGGGCGTGTAGTGGATTGCATCGAGAAGTAGAATCGCCTCGGCTACGTCGCGGGGGCGGTCGGCGCGATTCTTGGCCAACATGCGCAGTACCAGGGCATCCAGGCCGCGCCAGTTGGCCAGATCGGGGCGAACCGTGCTGGGCGTCCTGGGCGTTGCATTCTTATGCTGCGCGGCCCAACCCTCGTAACTCTCGGCGTTGAAGACGGTCTGCCCGGTGAGCAGTTCGAAGAGCACGCCGCCCAGCGCGTAGAGGTCGGTGCGGCCATCGAGCTGAGCAGCGGGAGTGCCCAGCCACTGCTCCGGCGCGGCATAGGCCATGGTCAGCAGCGTGCCGCCGGTCTTGGTATATGCGCGGCTGTTCTCCTTGGTGGCCACAATGCCGAAGTCGGCAATCTTGGGCACCCAGCTGTCGTCTTCGCGCGCCATCAGGATGTTCTCCGGCTTGATGTCGCGGTGCACCATCCCCTTGGCGTGGGCTGCGCCCAACCCCTCGGCAATGCCGCGTGTAATCTCCAGTGCCCGCGCCACGGGAAAAGGCCCGGTGGTGTTGTGCATCAGACCGAGCAGATCGGGGCCATCCACGTACTCCATGGAGAAGAAGAGCGTTCCATCTTCGGCGGGCTCCAGGTTGCCCGCGTCCACCACGTTCTTGTGCCGCACCTGGCGCAGGGTGCGCACCTCGCGCAGAAACCGGCTGGCAAAGGCCTGATCCTGGCTCAACTCGCTCGACAGGAACTTCAGCGCCTGCTGCTCATCCATCAGGGTGTGCTGTGCCAGATAAACCGACCCCATGCCGCCCTTGCCGATCAGGCGCACAATCCGGTAGGTGTTGCGGATCAACATGCCCGGCTTGAGTTCGCGAATTTCATTCAGCAGCAGGCCATGCGTGGGGCAGGTGGTGTGGCTGTCGGGGAAGCCAATTTCGCAGTGCGGGCAGGTTTTCATCCAGTCGCCTTTCCTGGGTGCAAAGCGCTCCGAGGTATCAGCATTGTGTCATCCCATGATGGAGCGCGCAACGGCGGATGATCGGGGATGTTTGAGCCCGCATCGAAGAGCCCGCTCACTTCGTTGGCGCGGAATGTCTCCGGTACAGCGTAGACTGATGGGAACACCGCCATGAAAGACGCCATCCACGTTTCGAAAGAGAACTACCTCAAGGCCATTCTGGAAGCAGAGGCCGAGGGCAACCAGGTGATTCCGGCGAAGCTGGCGCACTGGCTTGAGGTCTCTGCGCCAGCGGTGACCATGGCGCTGAAGCGGCTCAAGCGCGACGGCTATGTGCAAGTGGGCGACGACGGCATTGTGCGCCTGACTGCAACCGGACGGGAGACCGCGTACCGCACCGCCTTGCGGCACCACCTGATCGAGCGCATGTTGAGCGAGATCTTCGGCATGGAGTGGTACGAGATTCACGAAGAGGCGGAGCGGCTGGAGCACGCCGTCTCCCCGGCCTTCGAGGCCAAGCTGAAGGAAAGACTGGGCGAGGGCGGGGCCTGTCCGCACGGCAACTTTGTGCTGCCCGAGAGCCCCGCTCAGCGCAAGCAGCGCGGCGATGTACAACTGTCGGAGGCCGCCGAAGGGTTGCGCTACACGGTTACCAGCCTGCACGAGCGCGATCCCAAACTGCTGCTTTTTCTGCATGGAGCGGGTATCGGCCCCGGCCAGGGGCTGCGCGTGGTCCGCCAGAATTACGACCAAACCGTTTCGATTGAGCTACCTACTGGAAATTCTACCTTGGGGCGTCCGGCGGCGGAAGCGATCTGGCTGCGGCCGGAGACGGGGTGAAGGCTGGCGAGCAATCGTGCTCTCCCACCCATGACGCGGTAGAACTGCGACATGGGTGGAGCCCCAGAGGTTGGGGTTTGGCCGGAGAATGCTTGATTGTTTTTTCCGGCTCGGGTGGGGGCATCCGTGGTTTCCCACCCTTGCGACAAGAAGAAATCGCAAGGATGGGCGCGGGGCAGTGTCGCTGGGAGGCCCAAATGCGAATAGTAAGTAAATATAATAAAAAATGTTAACCATGATTAACTAGATGTGGCATACTGTTCTTGTGTGATTCCTGCAGTCGCTTCCCCAGCGCTTATGACCATTGAAGTCGAAGCCAATCCCGCGCTCGCCGAACCCTCTTTACCGGAGGTGTACGCGAGCGTGGCTGTTTCTCGTTCGCCGGTTTACTGGCGCCGCTTGCTGGGCTTCATCGGGCCGGGCTTCCTGATCTCGGTGGGCTATATGGACCCAGGGAACTGGGCCACCGACATTGCCGGCGGCTCGCAGTTTGGCTACACACTGCTTTCCGTCATCATGATTTCGAATCTGATGGCGATTCTGTTGCAGAGCCTGAGCTTGAAGCTGGGCATCGCCACCGACCGCGATCTGGCGCAACTCTGCCACGAGAGCTATGGCAAGAGGGTGAGCTTTCTGCTGTGGATCGGCGCGGAGATTGCCATTGCCGCCTGCGATCTGGCCGAAGTGGTCGGATCGGCCATCGCCCTGCAACTGTTGTTTCACATACCGCTCTTCCTGGGTGTGCTCATCACCGGCGCGGACGTGCTGCTGATCCTGCTCTTGCAGCGTTGGGGATTCCGGTACGTCGAGTCGCTGGTGATCGCGCTGATCGGCACCATTGTGGCGCTGTTCGGCATCCAGATGTTCATGTCCAAGCCGGAGTATTGGCCGGTGCTGCGCAATCTCTTCGTCCCGGCGCCATCGATCGTCGCCAATCCCGAAATGCTCTACATCGCCATCGGGATTCTGGGCGCAACGGTGATGCCCCACAATCTCTATCTGCATTCGTCGATTGTGCAAAGCCGCCGCTACAAGCGCACGCCGGGAGGCAAGCGCGAAGCCATCTTCATGGCCAACATCGACTCCGCGCTGGCGCTGACGCTGGCCCTCTTTGTCAACGCGGCGATTCTGGTGGTTGCGGCCGCGGTTTTCAATCGCAGCGGGTACTACGACGTGGCCGCCATTCAGGATGCATATAAACTGCTCAGCCCGCTGGTGGGCGCGGCTGGAGCGAGCACGCTGTTCGCCATTGCCCTGCTGGCCAGCGGGCAGAACTCCTCGATTACCGGCACCTTGGCGGGCCAGGTGGTGATGGAAGGTTTCATCCACCTGAAGGTATCGCCTTGGCTGCGCCGCTTGATTACCCGCTCCCTTGCCATCATCCCCACGATTATTGTGGTTGCGTTCACCGGCGAGCGGGGTACTGAGAAACTGCTGATCTTCAGCCAAGTAATCCTCTCGCTGCAATTGAGCTTTGCCGTGGTTCCGCTGGTGATCTTTACCGGCAGCAAGAAGAAGATGGGCGAGTTTGTGAACTCCCGCTGGCTGCAAGGGCTGGCGTGGTTCACTGCCGCCCTCATCGCTGGGCTGAATGGATGGCTCTTGGTGCAGACGGCGCTGGGACGCTGAACCCCCACTTCCCCTGGAGGTTTTGCATGAAACTCACACGGTTCCTGAAGCATATCCCTATCTTTTGCCTCATGTTAACCGTGGTTAACTGTTCCGTGCTCTCTGCGCAAAGCGGCACCTCGAGCGCTCTTTCCGGCACAGTGGCGGATATCACGGGCGCGGTGCTTCCGAATGCCGCGGTCACCGCAACCAACGTCGATTCGCATGCCATCCGTGCGGGAAAAACAGACGCCGAGGGGCGGTTTCTGCTGTCCGAAATCAATCCCGGCAGTTACACAGTAAAAGTCGCAGCGGAAGGATTCGCGGAGCAGACATCGCAACCCACTTTTGTGGGTGTGGGCCGCACCGTGACGTTGAACTTTACGCTCACGGCGTCCTCGACCACGCAGAGCGTCGAAGTGACAGCGGAACCGGCACTGCTAAGCCTGGAGAACCCCAACACCACGACCACCCTGGAAGCGGGCACGATTGCGAGTTTGCCCAATCCAGGACAGGACCTGACGTTTGTCGCGCAGTTTTCGCCCGGAGCGTTGATGAACACCGCGGGCTCCTCGAACGACGCAAAGGCCGCGGGCGGCTACGGAAACGTGGAGTTCAACGGTCTTCCGGCAACATCGAACGGTTACATCCTGGATGGATTCGACACCAACGACCCGTGGTTGGGACTGAATATCGGCCTATCGACAAACCTGGTGATCGGCCTTGACGCGGTCGAGCAGGCTACCGTCAATACCAACTCTTACTCCGTGGATCAGGGAAGATATGGCGCATCGCAGGTGAATTACTTTACCAAGTCCGGGACGACGCGGTTTCACGGCGATTTTTACGAAACATGGAACGGCTCGCTACTCAATGCGGAAAACTATTTTCTTCATGCCAACGATACGGCGGCGAACATTGCCAAGAAGCCGCGCTCCACGGTCAACGAGTTCGGCGCCAGCGTGGGCGGACCGGTATTGCGAGACAGGCTGTTCTTCTTTGCCCACTACGAGGGAATCAGGATCGCTCTCCCGCTGGTTTCACAGGCGGTGACGCCCACGGCCGCTTATCGGCAGTATGTGCTGGGCCAACTGGCCGTGGGCGGAACGGATCCGATTACGGGAACCGTGTTGCCCGCCGAGCCGGGCGAGATTGCCTTCTACCGTTCGATGTTCAAGCTATTTGGATCGACTGCCGGAACTCCGGTTCCGGTGAGTTCATGCCCGCTGGACGCCAGTGGCGCGCTGCTTTCGGGAACGCAGACTGGAGGCAATCTCTTCAACGGAAGCGGTTGCGCCAACCAGAGTCAGGAGTCGCTGACCAACAGCGACACGGAGAACCTGGTGGTGATCAAGATCGACCACATGATCGACAAAAACAACAGTGTCTGGTACCGCTTCCAGCAGGACACGGGTTTGCAGGCTGCCTACACCGACCCCATCGACCCGATTTTCAACTCCTACTCACCACAGCCGCAACGCACGCTAGTGGCCGGTTACACGCACGTGTTCACATCGAATCTCGTCAACCAGTTGAATCCCGGCGCGAGCTGGTACTCCAGCATCTTCGAGCCGAACCACTTCGCGCAGGTTCTTGCCGCCTTTCCCATCGTGCTGACCGCGGGCAGCAACAGCGCCCCGTTTACCAGCATCGGGGGCAATGACAATACCTATCCTCAGGGACGCAAGGTGACGCAGTGGCAGGTGAACGACAACCTGATGTGGACGCGCGGCAAGGACACGTACAAGTTTGGAATCAATACGCGGCGCATCGACGTGAGCGATTACGACTTGGGCGTGGGCACCGTGCCCACCGCGGTCTACAACGACCTTGCACAGTTCACCTATGGCGCGGCGTACACCGAGAGCCAGACCTTTCCAACAGCGCTCAAAGAGCCGGTGACGGCGGGCAATGTGGAAGCGTATGCCATGGATACATACAAACCCACGGCGCGCGCCACGCTGACCGCGGGAATCCGGACCGCATGGAACACCAATCCCGCCAACCGGCAGCACCTGTTTGCGCGCCCGGCAGGATCGTTTCTGGATCTTTCGCACGATCTGAGCCAGCCGCTCGATCAAGCGATTGAGACCAAACAGGGCAGCCTGTTTCCGGCTACTCCTTTGCTGGCCTGGCAGCCCCGCGTCTCGGCGGCTTACCAGATCGCCTCCGGCACTGTGGTGCATACCGGTTTCGGCGTCTTCAGCGACATCGTCCCGGCTCAGGTGGCTGACCTTGCCGCGACCAATGCTCCTTACGCGCCGACATTTGTGGGCGGTCTCGGGGGCCAGGTGGGCGGCGTGGGGATTGCGCCGCGGACAGCAGGCAGCGCGGCCGATGCGGCATCTAACGCGGACCTGAACTTTCAGGCAGTGTTCGCCACGGGCGCGGCGCCCTGCGCCGGCATTGCCGCGGGTGCGCCCACCTGTCCTTTGGCCGTAAGCATGAACACCTTTTCCAGCGGCACCTTCAAGACGCCTTACTACTACCAATACAACCTGGGGATCGAGCGGCAGGTGGGAGAGCGCGGCGCGGCGCGGATCGACTATGTGGGCACGCGAGGCGTCCATGAGCCTTATCAGGTGCAGTTGAACGGCTATCAAACCGTCTGCAACGGATGCTTTGCTCCTTACTCCTACGAGAAGCCGCTAGACCAGAGATTTGGCAGCGTCAACCAGTTTCAAAGCGGCGCCAACAGCAATTATTCCGGCTTGCAGGCGAGCATTGGCGAGCAATTCAGAGGCCTGACTCTGCGCGGCAACTATACGTTGAGTCACTGCCTGGACGAGGTGTCGAACGGCGGATTGCTCACGTTTTCGACCCAGGGAATCCTTTCGCCGCTGCCGGGCGAACTAAGCCGCCTGCATGGAAACTGCGACTACGACGTGCGCCACAACATTTCAGCTTTCGGAATTTACCAGATTCCCTTTTCTTCGCCGCGCACGATTCTGCGGGCGTTCTTTGGGGGGTGGTCCGTCTCGGAGACGGCGTTCATTCACAGCGGGCTTCCATTCACGGTGCTCAGCCAGCCTTACACGGCAAACGGCAACGGCATCTTTCAAAACAGCGGGCCGCAATTTGCCCGCAGAGTCCCTGGAGTGTCGCTCTACCGCAAGACCGCATTTCCAGGGGTGACGGTGGCGGGAACAAAGCAGTGGTTGAACCCCGAAGCATTTATCTCAGTCGTCGATCCCGCCACGGGTGCTTGCACGGGAGGCGATTCGGTTACAAACTGCCAATTCGGCGACTCGGGGCGCAATACGGTGCGCGGACCCCGCTTCACCGACTCGGACATTTATGCGACCAAGAGAATTCACCTGACGGAGCGGGCCTCGTTGCGTCTGGACGCACAGTTCTTCAATGCATTCAATCACCCCAACTTCGCATTGCCCGGCAATGTCGAAGCCGGAGTGCCGGGGGGCTCCATTCCCGCGAAATTCGGTACGCTGGAGGGCACGACCTCGCCGCCGACAGGATTGCTCGGCGTGGGATTGGGCGGAGACAGCTCGCCGCGCATGATCGCGTTCCAAGCCAGGATCGAGTTTTGAGAAATCTGGAAGCTACCACAGGCCGGTGTACCGAACCCCGATGGACTAACATTATTGCCATGCACGTTCTCTCGGCAGCAGAGATGCAAGCTTGCGACCGCGCCACCACGGAGCGGTTTGGAGTTCCTTCCATCGAATTGATGCGGGCGGCCGCCGGGGTGGTGGCGGCCTTTGCGCGCCAGCATTTTCCAGGAGCGCGGCGCATCACCGTGTTGTGCGGACGCGGCAACAACGGCGGCGACGGCATGATGGCCGCGCGGTTGCTGGCCTCGGCTGGCCTGGACGTGACCACCATTCTGCTGGGAGAGCCCGGCGAGTTGAAGGGCGATGCCGCCCAGGCATGGTTTGAACTGGTCAGTGTGGCTTGGGGACCGGAGCGCAGCCTGGTGCATGTGGTCAAAATGGCAGAGGACCTGGCCCGCTATAACAAGGCGCTGGAAGCCGATCTGATTGTGGACGCGGTGCTGGGAACCGGCTTCAAGCCCCCGCTGAAGGGCCTGGCGCTGGCCGCGCTGGCCTGGATGAAGGGCAGCAGTGCGCCGGTACTGGCGGTGGATTTGCCCTCTGGCTGGCCCGCGGACGCAACATCCGCAACGGTATCCGGGTTGATCTTCCCCGCCGATGCGGTGATCACTTTTACCGCGCCCAAGCCGGCGCACGTCTTTGGCCAACTGACCCGGCGCTGGAACCAGCCCGTTGTGGTGGCGCCCATCGGCTCGCCTGAAGGGGCTGTTCTCTCGTCGTTGGGATTGGAGTGGGCGGGCTCGGCGGGGTCGATGACCCAGGAGCCTCGAGACGCGGCGGCCAACAAGGGCAACTTTGGGCACGTTCTGGTGGTGGGCGGGTCGGTGGGCAAGTCGGGCGCGCCGGCCATGGCATCGCTGGCGGCGTTGCGGGCCGGGGCCGGCCTGGTGACGGCGGCGATTCCGGAGCCGGTGCTTCCCCTGGTGGCCGCAGTTACGCCGGAACTGATGACCTGGCCGCTGTCGGTGGACTCTTCGGGCCACATTGCGGTCGAGAATCTCTATCAAGAAACCATTGCCGCGCTGACTGCGGGCAAGACGGTGCTCGCCATCGGGCCGGGACTGGGACAGGGCGCGGAAGCAGCAAAGTTCACCACCGGGCTGCTTGCGGCAACCAAAATGCCGGCGGTGATCGACGCCGATGCACTGAACATTCTGGCCACCGAGCCAGAGCTACTGGCCAGGCTGTCCAAAGGGCGCACGCTGGTGCTGACGCCGCATCCCGGCGAGATGGCGCGGCTGGCGGGAATCGCGACGGCCGAGGTGCAGGCTTACCGGCTGGTGGTTGCGCGCGATTTCGCCAGGCGGATGGGCGTCACGCTGGTGCTGAAGGGGGCGCGGACGCTGATCGCCCATCCAGACGGACGTGTGGCTGTGAACACAACCGGCAATCCCGGCATGGCCAAGGGGGGCAGCGGCGACCTGCTCACCGGCCTGGTTGCAGCGCTTTTGGCGCAGCACCCCGCAGACCCGGCGCGTGCGGTCGAGGCGGCAGTTTATTTGCACGGTTTGGCCGGGGATCTGGCGGTGCGCCAGGCCGACGAGCACACGTTACTTGCGACTGACAGCCTGGCGCAGTTTTCTCGGGCTTTTCGCTTTCGCTCTTGTGGTCCGACCGGGTATGTTTGGTTGCAGGGGCTGCCGGCGGACGCATTGCATGCAGCAGCCACTCAAGAGGCCCAGGAATGACCCAAGCAGCCCCCGTAGCCGAAAGCCGGATCCACGAGTTCACCACCCAGAGCGGCGCGGACACGGTGGAAGTGGGCCGCAAACTCGCCCACCTGCTGGTGCCGCCGCAACTGCTGATTCTGCGCGGCGACCTGGGCACCGGCAAGACCACGCTGGTGAAGGGCATTGCCGAGGCTCTGGATGCGGCCGAGGCGGATGAAGTCACCAGCCCGACCTTTACCCTGCTGCATGAGTATGACGGCGGGCTGGACGGCAAGCCTGTAAAGCTTTTCCACCTGGATGTTTACCGGCTTGAGGGCGAGCGTCAACTGGAGACGCTGGGGCTGGACGAGCTGCTCACGCCGGATGCGCTGGTGCTGGTGGAGTGGGGCGAGAAGTTCAAGAGCATCAAGAAAAAGTCGACCGGGGAGATTGCCATTACCTCGGTTGGCGGCGACGCGCGGCGGATCACGGTGACGCTGAAGGACTAGCGGCGGTTCTCGAACACGGCTGGTTCAGAGTAGCGGTTTCCCACCCTTGCGCTAGAAAAACGCGCAACGATGGGGCACGGGGCGATCAGGGCAATAGAGATGTCATCCTGAGCGGAGCGCAGCGGAGTCGAAGGACCTGCGGTTGCCTTTACTCTTCGCGATCTATCAAGACACCATGAATCGAATCTCATTCGACGAAGTGCGGGAGACGCTGGCGGGCGTTTTGCGCAAGCTGGGGTTTTCAGCCGAACGTGCGCAGGCCTGTGCGCGGCTCTTCGCGGAGACCACGCGGGACGGCGTCTAGAGCGTTTTCCCTAAATCTGTAGACTGTCGATGCAGTGTTTGAACCATGCCGCTGCGTTCTCTGGTGTGATCTGAGGGAGCATCACCGTGATGGCTTGATCGAGTGCTTCCTTGGACCT
>Ga0181529_10007859_pt1 | contig 10533 bp, 5 predicted proteins | sample PEATcosm2014_Bin_36_FD_119763 | JGI IMG/M metagenome (GOLD analysis project Ga0181529, IMG submission 119763) | Peatland microbial communities from MTU Mesocosm Facility, Houghton, MI, USA - PEATcosm2014_Bin10_30_metaG | ecosystem: Environmental > Terrestrial > Soil > Wetlands > Peat | place... | reverse complement strand
TGTTACGACAAGACGCACGGCCACCAGATTCCCTCGACCCGTGAGGAACACGCCAAGGCGATCCTCGAATTGGTCCGGCGAGTGAAAACTCGCTATCCGCAGACGCTGATCGAGGTCCATGATTTTGTCAGCGGACCTTGCGGCGTTCACTATACGCCCACCTACTTCGGCTATGCACGGCCCCATTCGTTTGACTGCTTGTGGGGCCATGAGTTCATGTGGAACGCCATGGACGATCTCGTCTCGGGCAGGGCCATCAGTCTATACTACTACAACCTGGCCTATAGCATACCGCTTTATCTCCACATCAATCTGAAGCAGGACAACGACCACGCCTTGATGTTTTGGTGGTATGCCAGCACCTGCCGGCACTTGGGCGTGGGCGGAAAACCGGGGCCCACCGTCTGGGAGGCCGACAAGCGGGCGATGCGGGCCTACCTGTCCCTGAAGCGTTTCTACACGCAGGGCGTATTCTACGGCATCGACGAGACCGTTCATGCGCATACGTTGCCCGACCTCCGGGCGTCGACAATCAACGTCTTCAATCTGGAGCAAAAGCCGGTGCGGAAACAGCTCCGGCTTCGGGGGACGGATATCGGCCTTCCCGCCGGCCCCGTGCAGATTGAGGGCGCCGCCTCAAAGCAAAACGGCGATCAGGTCGTTGTGGACCTTTCGCTGCCGGCACGAGGACATTTGCTGTTGAAAGTTAAAAGTAACGCCCAGAAACCGTAAAAGGAGCACGGCGACTTCCACGGCCCACGGCCGGCGGAAGAAGCAGCGAAACAAAAATGCTTACAAGCACAGAACGTTTTCAGCGAATCCTGCAACACCAGCCCGTCGACCGCGTCGGCCTGTTCGAGGTCTTCTGGCAAGAGACGGCTCGGAGTTGGAGCGACCAGGGCCACTTCAAAACGCCGGAAATGGTGAGCGACCATTTCGGGTTGGATGTCCGCCGGGCGGGCGGCGAAATTACGCCCATGACGTGGAAATTGCTCAATCTGGTCGCTGACCTGGATGCGGGCGAGACGATCATTGAAGAAACCGATACGGTGCGGCTGGTGCGCAACGGCAACGGCACCCTGCTCCGTTGGCGCAAGGACGGTTCCGGCGCGCCGGAGCACGTCGATTTCCTGGTGAAAGGGCGAAAAGACTGGGAAGAGCACATCCGCCCCAAACTTCTTAACGCGAAAGACTACCACCGGCGGATCGATTGGCAGCGCTATCGCGCGACGCGGACCGATTGTGCCCAAAAGAGCGTGTTTCTGGCCGCCGGCGTGGTTGCCGCGTTCGACCTGATGAACGAACTCTGTGGGCATGAGGGCGTGTTGACCGGCATGGCCATGGATCCCGACTGGGTTCGCGACATGTGCGACGTGTACGCCACGGTAAGCATCGACTTGCTCGAAACGCTGCTGGCCGCCGAGGATTTGCCCGACGGTCTGTGGGTTTGGGACGACCTGGGGTTCAAGCATCGGCCTTTCATGTCGCCGGCCATGTACGGCGAGCTGGTCTTTCCGGCGCATAAGCGGCTGTTCGATTTTGCCCATAGCCGCAAGCTGCCGGTCGTCCTGCACTGCGACGGTTTCGTCGAAGCGCTCATCCCGCAGTTGATCGCGGCGGGGATCGATTGCCTGCAACCGATAGAAGTGAAGGCCGGCATGGACCTGCTCAAGCTCAAAAAGGCTTTCGGCGAGCGAATAGCCTTCATTGGCGGCATGGACGCCCGCGAGTTGCTTACCAACGATCTCGGCCGGGTGCGCCGCGAGTTGGAGAGCAAACTGCCCCAGGCGATGGCGGGCAGCGGATACGTCTTGCAGGTCGATCATAGCGTGCCGGCAGGCGTGAACTACGAAACGTATCGCTATTTCGTGGACAAGGGGCTGGAAATCGGAACTTACTAGCGGTATAGGAGGAGCTTATGGAAAGCGCAGCGCAACGGACGTTTCGTTCCGACGACGACGTTCGACGGCTGACCGTCGCAGAGAAGACCGTGATCATCCGCCGGTTTAGCGCGCGGCTGGATGCCGCCATGTCGGCTGCGCCGCCGACGAAGCAGTGGGTAAAGCAGGCGTTGGGCCGCCAAGGCGGTCCACGCTGCCCCACCCGGTTGCGGCGACTCTCCATGGACATCATCCTCCGCTACGGCGATGCGATGGCGGATTTGTTCTGTCAGTATCCTGACGACGTCGTGTTTGCGCAGCCCTATGACCTCTTTGTCGGTTATCAATCGCCCGACCAGCCATATCCGATCGATCCGATAGCGGCTCTCACCGAGGACGCCCGCTGGACCGATGAATGGGGCACCGGGTGGCGGCACGCCGCCGGCGGCGTCGGGGCATCGACGATCTCCAATCCGCTGGCCGATTGGTCGCAATTGGACGCCTATCTGGCGCGCAGCATGCCCGATCCCCGTGCCCCCGGCCGCCTGGACGGAGTGCTGCCCGCCATCCGCGCGCATGGCGAGACAAAATACCTTTGCGGGATGATCCACCTGATGCTGTTCGAGCGCCTGCACTGCCTGCGGGGCATGGAAAACACCTTGGCCGACTTCCACCTTTTTCCGGACGAAGTCCATCGGCTTCTCGACGCGCTGACGGATTACTGCGTGGAACTGGTTCGGGCATGGGCGCAACTGGGCGGCGTGGATGCGCTATTCCTGACCGATGACTGGGGTACGCAAGCCTCGCTGATGATCGCGCCGGCGATGTGGCGGAAGTTCTTTGCCGCCCGTTACCGCCGCATCTTCGATGAGGTGCACCGCCACGGCATGCAGGTCATCTTTCACAGTTGTGGCAATGTCATGGGGATCATCGGCGATCTGATCGACGTGGGCGTGGACGTGCTGGACCCGGTGCAGCCGGAAGCCATGGACCTTGGCCGCATTGCCAGGGAGTTCGGCGGCAAGGTGGCATTTGCCGGCGGCATCAGCGATCAGCGGCTGGTGGCGTTTTCGCCGCAGCAAGTGCGCGATCAGGTGCGCTGGGCGATCGACACGCTGGGCAGCCGTTTTGGCCATGCCTACCTCGTCGCTCCTTCCAACATGTTGGTGCCCGATGTCCCTCTGGACAACCTGGCCGCGGTGGTCGAAACCAGTCATAGTCCCTAAGTGACGATAGGAAAGTGCGATGACCATGCGAGGAATAAAATGAGCCTTACTTCCCGCGAGCGAGTGCTTTGTGTCCTGGATCACCAGGAGCCGGATCGCGTGCCGCTGTTCATCGGCACCTCCGGCGCGACGACCGTGTTGGGGCCGGGTTATGAGAAACTCAAGACGCATCTCGGCATTCAGACCGGGCCGACGCGATGGTTCTCCAAACCGCTGCAGTACGCCTGGATGGACGAAGAAGTCCTGCTTCGCCTGGGCAGCGATGGCCGGCCGCTTGCCCCCGGCCCGGCGGAGTCCCAGTTGCGCCGAGAAGTCTCGCCCGACTGTATCATCGACGACTGGGGCATCACCTGGCGGCGGGCGCCGGGCAACATCTACTTCGAGATGGCCGAAGCCCCCTTGCGCCGAGCGACCATCGACGACCTGGAGCGCTATCCGTGGCCGAACCTTACGCCTCCCGGCCGCTTCGCCGGCCTGGCCGAGCGGGCCAAAGCCATCCAGGACGCGGGCTATGCCACGGTCTTGCTCAGCGGGCTCACCCTGTTCGAGCAGGCCTGCCTGATGCGCGGGCTCGACATGCTCCTGATGGACATGGCGGCCGATGAAGAGTTCTTCGCCGCATTGCTGGGGAAACTCAAGGACATGGCCATTGCCTGCGCCGGCCAACTTCTCCGCGAGGCCGGCCCCTTCATTGACGTGCTGGTAACCGGCGACGATCTGGGCATGACCGCCGGCCCCATGATGTCGCCACGGACCTATCGCCGCCTGATCAAGCCGCATCAGGCGGAGTTTCTCAGCGTCATTCGGCAGAACATCTCCGGCAAGGTATTCTTCCATTCCTGCGGCAACATTTATCCCCTGCTAGGCGATTTGATCGAGGTGGGCGTCGACCTGTTGAATCCGGTGCAAGTCTCGGCCGGCGAAATGGGCGACACGGCCCGCTTGAAACGCGAATTCGGCGATCGGCTCTCGTTTTGCGGCGGCATCGACACGCAACGGGTCATGCCCCGCGGAACCCCCGGCGATGTGCGGCAGGAAGTGCGGCGGCGGATCAAGGACCTGGCCCCCGGCGGAGGATATGTCGCCGCGGCCGTGCATTGCCTGCAGCCGGACGTGCCGCCGGAGAACATCGTCGCCATGTGCGAAGAGATCGCTGTCGCCGGACGCTATCCCTTGCAACCGTGAGTAACTTTCCTCGATTAACAAGCAGGATTTTTTCATGAACGACCAGGAATTGCGCGGAATTATTGTGGCTGTCACGACGCCGACGACGGGGTCGGAGGAAGTGGATGAGGCGGCTTTTCGCAAGCATCTTCGCCGACTCATCCGGTCGAGGGTACACAGTGTTTTCGTGGGAGGTTCCGCCGGCGAAGGCCCGTTGCTGCCCGGCGCGCAATGGCGGCGAATGGCCGAGATCGCCTGCGACGAAGTCCGCGGTGAAGTTCCCCTGCTAGGCGGCGCCATGGATACCTCAGCGGGCAAAGTGTGTGAGAAAGTCAGGCTGCTCCGCGGCCTCGGCTATCGCTACGTCGTGGTCACGCCGACGTTCTACGTGGCCGCCACCACGCCGGCGGAGCATCTGCGGCTTTTCGGACAAGTCAAGGAAGCGGCCGGCGACATGGAACTGATCGCCTACAACATCCCCCAATGCACGGGCACGACGCTGCCCCTGAACACCGTCTGCGAGATGGCCACCCGCGGCTGGATTCGCTACTGCAAAGAAAGCTCCGGAAATTGGCCTTATCTGGCGGAAATGATCGCCCGCGGGAAGGATTGTGGGCTCGGCGTGTTGACCGGCGACGAGATGACGGCCGGCGATGCCCTCTTGGCCGGGGCGCGAGGCGTCGTGCCCGGCTTCGCAAACTACGATCCGGCGCCCTACGTGCGTCTTTACGCCGCCGCCATGGGCGGCAATCACAGCGAGATGGCCGACGCCATGGCGCGCATCAGGCTATTAAGAGAAACCATCCACGCTTGCAGTCCCTGCTGGTTGGCGGGGATGAAATATGCGGTTGCCGCCCTGGAGAGCGGTTTGGGCAATCCTCTTTCACCGCTCGAACCCTGCGATGCGCAAGGTAGGGCTTGCATTGATGCCCTGGTGAAAGCCGACTTGGCGGCAAAACGCGTCTTGCCGTAACGGCCGGGGACATGGAATTATGGAATGTCCGACAACCGATCACGTGGTGTCCTAGCAGGGCGTTGAAAAAGGGGGACAGGCACCTCACAACGACCGTTTTTCGCGGTGTTTACAGCCATCGGTTCGGAGCCAGTCCCCTTTTTCCGACAACCGATCACGTGCTGTCCTAGCGGCGAGGGGAGCCGCCCAATCACTTCGAGTTCAGACGCAGCAACCGAACCTCCAACGGCTGCAACGTGAGCGGTCCGGCTATCCGATCGCCGCTGAGCACATCGCGCGCGGAGAGCGCTTTGCCAGCCCGAACCAGCGTTACGCCCAGCGGCACAGGACGGTAATTGCACAAGTTGACGACCAGGCCCTGGGCGGTTTTTGCGATGCGCCACTCCACGCCCCAAACCGGCTTTTGGTCTGCCCCTCGCAATTCCACGTGGGGACGCAGATTCCACCTCGGCAGCTTGGCCAAGAGTTGTGTCCACAGGTCTTTCGCCGCGACGACGCGACCGTTCGTGCTGATCTTCTCGCCGCTGAGCGCCGGACCGCGTGCTTTGCCATACTCGTCGTGGGTCATGGGGTCGTCTTGGCCCACGAAAACCAGCCGGCCCTGGAATTTGCGGAGCGTGGCCAGCGCCGCATCGGAAAAGTGTCCGATGGCGGGGACGCAAACCACGGCCGCGGCCGGAACCAGTCCGGCCTCCAACTGCCGCTCGGTGACAAACCCCGGCGTCAAGCCGGTAAAGGAGAGGGCCGTAAACAACTTGCTCAGGCAATCGCCATAGGCGTCCGCATCCCATACCGAGGCCGTGACGCTCTGCACGAGCAGCACTTGCGGCCGAGCTTGCTGAAGGGCGGTAACCTCCAACGCCGCCCGGTTGAGATCGCAATTGACCCGCCCCACCGCTTCGGCACAGGCGGGACGGTGCATGATGCTGCCGGCAAAATCGCTCTTCCGATCGAAGCACCGCTCCCACACCCAGATGGTGTTGGCACTCTGGCCGTAGATCGCTTCCTGCCACAACGCGGCGCGAATCTGGCTGGCCGGAACATAGCGTCTCTCGCGGTCCACGATCACGTGATTCTCCGTGTTGAACACGGGCGCGTCGAGCGCCGAACGTTGCAGGGTGTAGCCCATGGCGTTCGGCAACCAATCCTGGGCGAACTCGCCCTGGTCGAAGTTGTAGAAGTTGATCGAATCGTTTCCGTTGATGTTGCTGAAGCGGCCGAACAGCGTGGCATCGACGCCGAAATGGATGTCGCCCCCGCTGACCAGCGTCCAGGTCATGGCCTTGGCGTGGACCGGCAGGCCCGGCGCTACCTCGTGTACCGCGTCGGCCAGCATCTTGTGCCAGTCGGCGAAAAACTCCTGGTTGAAGCGGATATAGTCCATCCACACCGGTTTGGCGGGCCGCCGGGCGAACGGATCGGGCAGCGGCGCCTGAGCCAAGGAAGCAAACATCGAGCCCCACCGGGCGTTGAGCACGGCGACGCTGCCGTGGCGCTTTTCGAGCCAGGCCGACCAGAGCTTCTTGGCCTCCTCACAGGGTTCCTCTTCGTTGACCGGCTCGTTGGAGAGACAAATGCTGTGCAGCGCCGGATGGTCCTTCAATGGCCGGATAGCAACCGCGATGAAGCGCCGCAACAGCTCCCGGCTTTCCGGAGCGTGCAAACAGTACTGCAAGAACCCCTCGCGGCGTTTGTGCAACTGCGGCCATTTGGCCATGGCCCATTGGGGGAAATAGTGGGGGCTGATCAATAGGCAAACGGCCACGCCCGCTTTCTGCGCCCGGTCCAGCGTGCCGAGCGTCTCGCACATGGGCGCGTCGCTCGTCACGCCCTCCTGCGGAAAGACCCGGCGGGGCCCGAACTCGATCTGCACGATATTGGTGCCATAGCGGGGCCATTTTTCCATGTCGGCGACGACTTGTCCGAAGTGCCCATAACCGTTGAAAAACACCGGCCGTTCCACCACCATGCCGCCGGGCAGGCGCACCGGCGCCACAAAGGAACTGCCCTTGACGGCCGGGCGTTTTGTGCCCGTCCACCGCGGCACCGCGGCAAATTGGCGCCGGCCGGCCAGGGGCTCTCGAAGCTCGCCCCGCAATCGCGCCGCCATGGGCTCCAAATCGCCAATCTGTTCCAGCGAACGCTTCACTTGACCGCGCTCGGCGTCTTCCTTGGCGTAACCGACGAAGTTTTCCAAAACCGTCAACGTAATTCGCGGATACGAGACGTCTTGCCCCCGCGCATCGATGGTTTCCAGATCCTTCTTGAGCGCCGGCAGATGGCGGCTGAGCACATCCAATCGTTTTAGGGCATTGCCGGCCGAGTAGAAGCGGAGTTGGGCATCGGCGCGGGCGATTTCCTTGCCGGATTGCTCCAGGCGCAGCGTGATCGTGCGCGGGGCGTCGTGCGGCAACGTCGTCTCGCCCTTGACGGCCAGGCGCCATGCGCCGGCACCCAAGTTGATCTGCTGGTGCAACGACTCGCCGGTGCTCAAGGTGACATTCAGTGTCCCCGCCATTGCCCGTGAGTTGATCAAACTGAACGCTACGCTGAAGGGGCGATCACCCAAAGCCGTCATTTCCCGCTCCTCGGCGTCGACAACAGCCCTGGCATGCTCGCCCGCGGGGGGCAGATCGAACGTGGGCGTGGTCCCTTCTTCGAGCTTCACATCGTCGATCCACGTGGCCCGGGTGGGATGCTCGGTAGTGATGCGGAGAATGAAGTCGCGGTCTTTCGGACCGGCCGTGAAGGTGCTCCAGATGCGACGCCATTGTCCGCCGCCGGCGCCGACCGAGGCGCGATACCGCCACTCGCCACCGCCGATCAAATCTGCGCCCGCGGGCCCATCGGACTTTATCCAGGCGCTCATGGTGTAGTACTTGCCCTCCGTCAATCGGACCGGCCGCGCTCGCCAGAGCATTCCGTAGACGTCCGGACCAAAGGTGGTGCCATTAGTCATGCGGATGGCTTGGCGACCACTGTGGGAGACCGTGCGGTCAGCGACACAGGTTGCGTCCGTGTTACGCCGATCCCATTGCCAACCGCTGGGAGTGCCGTTGGCATCGATCTGCTCAAAGCTGGGATTGGAGAGCAGGTTAGCGCGACAAGGCATCGCTTCAAACGCGGCGATTTTCAACCGGACCGATTCAGCGGGCGAGACTGCCCGTGCGGCGCCTGCCGCCAAGCACAACACGAGCGCGCCGGCGGCGAAGGGCTTTACTGCTGAGCACTGCCACGTCGTGGTGCGGATGCCATGTTCGGACGCTAATTCTATACCCGCTTGTCTCGGCATGGTGCGAACTCCGCGGATGTGTAGCGGGCGGGCTTGCCCGCCGTGTTGGGACGCCGCAAAACCGCGGCCGGCAAGCCCGCCGGCTAAACATTGAGCGTTAGCGAACGCCAACTTTCGTCGTGGGGACAGCGGCCGGTTCGATCACGGGGTAGACGCAGAACGTCCGATCGGTAATTTGCCAGTAGGGCATATACTCATGCGCCGAATCGCCGTCGATGGCGAAGCAGAGCGGCCGGCCGGCCTTCGGCTTCAGCCATTTCTTGACGTCCTCCGGACGCTGGCGAATGGTCACGGCGAGGTTTTTGTCCAAAGGGCCCGTGACCGCCAGCAGGATCGGGCCGTATTCCAGCGCGTAACGCTCGTGACCGGCGATTTTTTCGCTCCCGGTGTAGCGGGTTACGCGAAAGTCCATCGGCAAACAGAACGCTATCGTGTCGCCGTTGGCCCAGGTGCGGTCGAGCACCGCGTAGCTGCCCGGCTCGCCCGCGGCAGCCTGCTGACCGTTGACCGTGATGGGCATGTCCTTGGTCGCCCAAGCGGGCACGCGCACCCGAAGCTTCATCGTGACCGGCTGCGATGCGGCGCACCTGATCGTGACACCAGGCTCGAAGGGGAACTTGCTCTTCATCGTCAGGCCAACCGGCTGACTGCCCAGTTGCCAGTGGATTGTCGACGGTTCGTACAGGTTCACGTACAGCCCGTCGCTGGCGGTCGAGTAGATGTACTCCGGCAGCGAGCCATAAAACCGCGTGCCCTGGCCTTCGCAGCAGGTATTGCAGAATTGCGGGCCATCCTTGGCGCCCTCCATGAAGGCATGGTAGCGGATCCCCTTGCCCTCCACCTGATTGGCGAAACAAACGTTGTAGATTGACTTCTCGATCTCGGCGGTGTATTTCTCCTGCTCGGGAAAAAGCTCGTGCAGTCGCTGGTTGAACTTGATCCAGAACACGCTGCCGCACGTCTCGCCGGTGTGGCAGCCCGGGGTAACGAGATAGGAGCACGGCGGAAAGTCGTTGCCCTCGCAAATAGCCATGCTGCCGCCGACGTGTTCCCATTTGTCGTGAATCAGGTCCCATGCACCGAGCATCGAGTCGAGATACTTCTTGTCGCCCGTAGCTCGGTAGTGATCCAAGTAAGCCTCGAAGCTGGTGATCAGGTAGCTGTGCGGGTTCATCAGCGGATACTTCCACACGGCGTCGGGTTGTCGAGCCGCCAAGCCGTTCATCCACCAATCGCACACGTAGTATTTTTCGGCTACCTGCAAGTCTTCGGGCTTGCCGACGGGCGTGAAGTAGGTTCGGGTGCTGGCGATATGTCCCTGATGACTGTTGTGATTATGGTAGATCAGCTTCGGCAGCATGTCCCATTGGTTGAACCAGTCGGCATGGCCGCGCAGAAGGCCATAGGCTTTGGGATTGCCGGCGATGGCCGCCTCGATCAGCCCGTGCGTAAACCAGGCCCGGCCGTAGTTCGGCTCCTCGCTGCGCAATGGGCTGGGTGGATAAGCGAGGATATAGCCGTTCGGCCCGCGACAGGCCTCGATCCCGTCAATCAGTCCGTTGAGGCGTTTACGGAGTTCGGCATTCTCGATCCAGCGCAGCGTGTTGCCGGCGCCCATCAGGAACCGCCCGGCGTTGGAACCCCTCAGATCCTTATCCCAAAAATCCACCTGGGGCCGATCGTCGGGCGGCGGGTTCTTCTGGCCGGCCCGATCGCGAAACGGCACGAGCATGTGATTGACCGAGAAGGAGTTCAACAGATAGGCGATGTTGTTTTCCATGACCGGCTTGAAGAGTCCCGCCTCGTCGAGCGTCACGCCGCCGGTGGGCGTAAGCGCATGGTAGGCAACCGGCTTCCAGGTGCTCGGATCGCTCGCCTTCAACCGCGTCGGATACTTCGCCGGACGGTCGTCGGCCGCCTGGCCAAGCTGAGCCGCCCCGACCAGGACGATGGCCGCCAAAATGGTAACTTGTCGACGAGACCGGTTTGCCGTCATGA
>Ga0181529_10007858_pt1 | contig 10533 bp, 10 predicted proteins | sample PEATcosm2014_Bin_36_FD_119763 | JGI IMG/M metagenome (GOLD analysis project Ga0181529, IMG submission 119763) | Peatland microbial communities from MTU Mesocosm Facility, Houghton, MI, USA - PEATcosm2014_Bin10_30_metaG | ecosystem: Environmental > Terrestrial > Soil > Wetlands > Peat | place... | reverse complement strand
CCATGCTGGCATGGCTGGCACTGGCGGCGGGAGGGATTAGGGATTGGGGATTGAAGAGAGGGGTCAGGGGGTGGGGACTAGGGGCTAGGGACTAGAAGGCTGCGTTGGCGTCCAACGTCGAGCTCTAGCCCCCAGTCCCCAGCCCCTCATTACTCCGGAGGGTTCATCTGATTCTTTCGCGGGCGATCAATCGCTGTTGGGGCGTATTCAAATGGAGCATCGTGCTGGCGATCATCGCCGGCGCAGTGGCCATTCCGCGTTTTTATCATCGGGTCGACGAAGAGCTTCGTCGCCAGCTCGAAATGCGGATCGACCAGCATTACCGGGCTCAGAAAGATCACCGCGAGTTGAAAGTCAGCCTCCGGTCCGCCGAATGGGTGCAAGGCAAGGGCATCCTGCTTCACGATCTCGCCATCGTTGAACCGGGCGCGGAAGGCCCACACGCCGAGCTATTGAATATCGAAGAGGCGCTCGTTGAATGTCCCACCGAATGGAAAAATCTGCTCCTGGCCGACCTGCCGATACACCGGGTGACCATCCGGCGGGCGACACTGCGCAACACACACCGCCCCAACGGCGCCTGGAGCGGCGCCAAACTGCTGCCGCCGCCGCATTTCGGCGACCGTCCGCCAGAGGTGGTTGTCGAAAGCGGCGTCATCGAAATCTTTGATCCGCTGAAGACGCCCGCCAGCACGCTTACCTTGCGCGACGTGAATCTATCGCTGATACCCGTGCCAATGACGGAGCCGGGGGCGAAAACCGACCTACGGCGGCTGCAAGGAATGCTGGCCGGCGATAGTTTCCGTCGCGTGGAGTTTGAGGGCCTGGTCGATCTGCAGGCGCCGAACTTCTCGATTCGCGGGCACGCCGAAGGATTGGAGGTCTCTCCCGAGTTGCGCGACTCGCTCCCCAACCCGCTGGCCGCGAAGATCCTCACCCTGGGCGATCTGCGCGGGCAAGGAGACCTGCGGTTGGGCGAGTTGCGCGGGCAGGGAGACCTGCGGTTTGATCTCCACTATGATCCGACGGCCGTGTTGCCGCTGAAATACGACATCTCGGCGCAGTTGGTCCGGGGGCGCATCGACAATGCGCTTTTGCCGCACGCGTTGACCGACATCCGCGCGGCGCTCCACGTGGATAACACCGGCTACACGATCGGCGATTTCGTGGCCCGCAGCGCGCAGGCCAGCTTGCGGATGACCTGCCGCGCGTCGGGTTTCGAGCCGACCAGTCCGCTGGTGCTTTCGGCCGAGGTCCGCCAGTTGGATCTGGACCGCGCCCTGCAGAACGTTCTGCCTCCAGGTGTCAAGGAGCATTGGTACCAGTATTTGCCCGCCGGTGAGTTGGATGCCGACGTGCGGCTTTCCTTCGATGGCCAAGTGTGGCGGCCGGAAATCGTCATCCGCTGCCTGAACGTGTCGTTCACCCATCACAAGTTCCCCTATCGGCTGGAACACGGCAAGGGCACGCTCGAAGTGAAAGACGATCGGCTGCAAATGAGCTTGACGGCGTATGCCGGCAGCCGGCCGCTGCGATTGACGGCCGACATGGTGCATCCCTTTGCCAATCCGACCGGCGGCCTCGAAATCGAAGGCGATGACCTGCAACTCGATGAGTCGCTGCTGGCGGCCTTGCCCCCAAAGCCGCAAGAGGTGGTCCGCTCGCTGGACCCGCATGGCACGATGAGCCATGTTTACGTGCGGGTATGGCGAGATAAACCTGACGGGCCGATGCACCACCACTTGGTGTTAAGTGCCAACCAGTGTTCGATCCGCTACCAGAAGTTTCCCTATCTCATCTCCGACATTCGCGGCACCTTGGAGACGCTCGACGACAATTGGTCGTTCCACAATTTATCGGGGAGCCACGACAAGGCCCGCATCACTTGTGAAGGCCGCCTGACACCCAGCCCGGATGGCAACGAACTGGTGCTGAGCCTGGTGGGGCAAGACGTGCCGCTGGGCGATGATCTTTGCGACGCGCTCAGTCCCCATAGTCCCCATATCCAGCAGGTTTGGCGCGACTTGCGGCCCCGTGGCACCGTCGATGTGACGACGGAGATTCGTTATCTGTCGGCGTCCAACACCTTCGACGTGGGCGTGCGGGCGCAGCCGCAACGCGACAGCACCTCGATCGATCCGGTGCGCTTCCCTTATCGCCTCGACCATGTTCAGGGCGTGCTCCTCTATCGCGACGGCCGCGTCACGTTCCAGCACTGCAAAGGCGAGCACGGCTTGGTCAAGGTCTCCAGCAATGGTGAGAGCTATTGGGATTTCTCGCCCGACGGCCGCTGGCACGCCCACCTAGCGGGGCTCTGCATCGACCGGCTCCGCGCAGACCGCGAGTTGGTCCAAGCCCTGCCAGAACGCTTGCGGAACTCCGTGATGGGGCTGAATCCCACCGGCCCGATCAACCTCCGCGGCAATTTCGACTTTGAGCGGACCGGCCTGCCCGGCGAGCCGTTGCGATCGCGTTGGGACATGCGGCTTACCTTGCAGCAATCGGGGCTCCAATGCGGGGGGATTCTCCTGGAGAACCTGCATGGCGACGTGTATTTGCGGGGCGGCTTCGACGGCCAGCGACTCCGCTCGCGCGGCGAGTTGGCCATCGATTCCTTGAACCACAAAGATTGCCAGTGGATCGACGTGCGAGGGCCGATCTGGATCGATGACGAGCGGGTGTTGTTCGGATCGTGGGTGGATCAGCAAGAGAACGGTGCCACGAATTACGAGGCCACGGGCCCGGCCCAGTCCCCGCGGCCGATCACGGCGAATCTTTTCGGTGGCACCTTCAACGCCGACGGTTGGGTGGTGCTGGGACGCGAACCCTATTATGGCGTGAAGGCCGCGTTGACCGACGCCGATCTGGCCCGCTGCGCCCAGCAACTAGCCGCCGGCCGGCACAATCTCCGCGGCCGAGTTCTCGCCACGGTGCTTCTCAAAGGCAGCGGATTCACCCGCAACACCCTGGTCGGCAAGGGCGAAATCCATCTTTCTGAAGGCGACGTGTATCAACTCCCGGTGATGCTCTCCTTGCTGAAGATTCTTAGCATTCGTCCACCCGACCAGAACGCCTTCAGCACCGCTAGCATCAACTACCGCATTGAAGGCGAGCACATCTATTTCGACCGCATTGACTTCGAGGGCGACGCGATTAGTCTTCTCGGCAAGGGCCAAATGGATTTCCAGTCGCAGATTGCCTTGACCTTCTCCGCCAAGGTGGGACGCGGCGAGTTCGACTTGCCCGTAGTCAAGCAGGTCTTCCGGGGCGCCAGCGAGCAGCTCATGCTGATCCACGTCGATGGTCCCTTGCAGGACCCACAGACCCGTAGAGAGGCCCTGCCGGTAGTGAACGAGGCCCTACAGCACTTGCGTGACGAATTGCAGAAAAAATGAGCATTGGCCCCCTAGGAACAGCCGCCAGTGCGGCCGGATCGCCGTTGACCCAAATGAAGGGGACGGAGGTCGAACGCGCCCAAGGGGAGGTCGGCGCAGGACGGCGTCAAGGGTACTATGACCAGAAGGCCACGGCCGCCGACGGCGTCGGCGAGCCCGACGGCGAGGACCATGAGACGGCCGAGCGTGACGGCGACGGCCGGCGGGAGTTGGAAGACCAACCGGAAGGCGAGGGCCCTGCCGGCACGGCGCGGCTGCGGCAGAGCAAAGACCCAACCGAGCAAAGTGGAAATTTGCTGGATGTGACAGGCTAATCACCAGCGACCGATCAGAGGAGACGGCATGCGATTTACCAAGATGCAGGGGATAGGCAACGACTACGTGTACGTCAATTGCTTTGAGGAGCCGCTCCCCAAAGACCCGGCCGAACTGGCCCGGCACGTCTCCGACCGGCATTTCGGCATCGGCGGCGACGGCCTGATCCTGATTTGCCCCAGCACAAAGGCCGACGCCCGCATGAGGATGTTCAACGCCGACGGCTCGGAGGCGGAAATGTGCGGCAACGGCGTGCGTTGCGTGGCCAAGTACGTCTACGATCACGGCCTGTGCCGCAACCGCGCGCTGCGCATCGAGACCGGCAACGGAGTGCTCGGCTTGGAACTCGAAATCGCCAACGAAAAGGTCCGCCGGGTGCGGGTCGACATGGGTATGCCAGTGCTCGATCCGCCGCGGGTGCCCACCACGCTGACCGGGAATCCGGCTCTCACCGGCCAGCCCGCCGCCAACGTCGATTTGGACCTCGGCGACTGTCGGCTTCAAGTGACGTGCGTGTCGATGGGCAATCCCCACTGCATCACGTTCGTCGAAGAGCCGACCGACCACTGGGTGCTTTCGATTGGGCCACGGGTGGAGGCGGATTCGCATTTTCCCAAGCGGGTAAACGCTGAATTTGTGCAGGTCCTCTCGCCCAGCGAGGTGCGGATGCGGGTATGGGAGCGCGGCTCCGGCGAAACATTCGCCTGCGGCACCGGCGCCTGTGCCGTATGCGTCGCCGGCGCCCTGACCGGCCGTACCCAGCGCCGCATCCTGGCCCATCTTCGCGGCGGCGACCTGGAGCTAGAGTGGGCCGCCGATAATCATGTGTATATGAGCGGTGCGGCCGTCGAAGTTTTTAGCGGCGAGTGGGATGGGGAATGATCTCGTTTAGCGCCGCCCACACGGCGGCCCACTGACCACGATCTGCTGTCCACTGACCACTGCCTCCCCCAAAAAATGAAGATCGAAAGCCCGCTACTCAACCAATTTGGCGGCCTCTTGGGCTCGGCGGCCGTGCGCTGGTGGATGAGCACGCTGGACTACAAGGTCGCCTATTACGATCGGACCGTCGATCCGGTCTTTCCTGAGTGTCGGGGACAGAAAATCTACGTTTTTTGGCACGAATACATATTGTTCCCGCTGTACCTCCGTGGGCATTGCAACATGGCGATGCTCCTGAGCCGCCACCGCGATGCGGAAATGCTTTCTCACGCGGCGTACCACCTGGGTTTCGACTTCGTGCGCGGCTCGACGAACCGCGGCGGAGTGACGGCACTCCGCGCGCTGTTGGCCAAAAGCCGCACGATGCACTTGACGATCACGCCCGACGGCCCGCGCGGTCCGCGGCGGTGGCTGACGCCGGGCTGCATCTACCTGGCCTCGAAACTGGAACTGCCGCTGGTGGTGATGGGTTACGGCTACGATCGCCCTTGGCGGGTGCGAAGCGCCTGGGACCAGTTTGCGATCCCGCGGCCCTATTCGCGGGCCCGGGCCGTGCCTAGCAGTGAGATCTTTGTGCCGCCGAACTTGGATCGGCAACAATTCGAACACTTCCGCCAGCGGATCGAGCGGCTCCTGAATCGCCTGACCGTCGAAGCTGAAGCTTGGGCGGAAGCGGGAACGCCAAAGATCGGACAAATGAACATTGAACGTCGTGGAGCCCCGCTGCGGAGGAGAGAAACGAACGGACAGCCGGCGAACTCCGCTGGACGACTATTCACTCCGGCTCGGACCGCATAGACTGAGAGCCACTTGGAAACAGATCATGTTCGACGTGGAGGCGGCGTAACCATGGGACAATCCATCGACACAATCACGCTTAAGGGCTTCAAGTCGATCCAATCGCTCGAGGACTTCGCATTAGGGCCCCTGAACGTCCTGATCGGAGCAAACGGTTCGGGGAAGAGCAACTTCGTGAGCTTCTTCTCCCTCCTGCGACAAATGGTCGAAGGGGGGCTTGCAACGGCCGTCAACAAGGCGGGTGGGGCCGATTCACATTTGTTCCTCGGGCCGAAAGTGACCGAAAAAATTGTTGCGGAATTGAAGTTTGGTCAAAACGGCTACAACTTTTCGTTGGAACCAACCGCCGACAATCGGTTGATCTTCGCCGACGAGCGAATTCAGTTCACGGGTTACCCGCCCTATGACGTAAATCGTTCCATAGGAGCGGGACATAGCGAATCGAAGCTCAAGGAGCAACTTCGAGAAGGGGGAAAAAACAAAGCAATTTCGGAGTACATTTACGCGGCAATTTCAAGCTGGGTCGTATACCACTTTCACGACACGAGCGACACGGCCGCCATGCGGCGAACCGGCTCGGTTCGCGATAATGAGCGATTGCGTCCCGATGCCGGGAATCTTGCTGCTTTTCTGTTCAAGTTGCGCGAGGAAAGAAAGGAAACGTATAGTCTTGTCGTCGACACGGTTCGCTTGGTAGCCCCGTTCCTTCAGGATTTCAAGCTGCGTCCCAGGAAAAGCAACGGCGACGAAATCATTGAATTGGCGTGGGAACAGAAGGACAGCGATTATCCTTTTCATGCAAGCCAGTTGTCGGACGGCACGCTGCGATTCATCGCCTTGGCCACGGCCCTCTTTCAACCAAATCCGCCTGCGACCATGTTGCTCGATGAGCCGGAATTGGGGCTGCATCCACAGGCTTTGGACGTGTTGGCGAACCTCATTTTACAGTCGCAATATCGAACACAATTGATCGTGTCCACACAGTCGGCCCCGCTGCTTAATGCATTTGAGCCAAACCAGATCGTCGTCATCGACCGTGAGGAAGGAGCGTCTCGATTCCGACAATTGGAAACAGATGACCTGGCAGCGTGGCTTGCGGAAGACTACACGCTGGGCGACCTATGGCAGAAAAATGTCTACGGCGGGGGGCTGGTACATGAATAGGGTCGTTGCCGTCGTCGAAGGCCAGACCGAGCAAGGGTTTGTGCGGGACGTATTGGCGCCACTGCTTGCCACCAAACAGGTCTACATGACCGCGCGACTCGTGGGGAAGCCGGGGCATAAAGGCGGCGATTGCCGATACACGCGAGCCAAGCCAGACGTCCTTCTGCTGTTACGGCAAGAAGCGAATACCGTCGTTACCACCATGTTCGACTTCTACGCGCTGCCCGATTCGTGGCCGGGTCGGACAGAGGCCAGGCAAGCTCCGTTTTCTCAAAAAGCGGCTATCGTGGAATCGGCCGTCAAAAAGGACCTTCTTAGTGAGATCGGTACATCGTTTAATGGAAGCCGCCTTCGCCCTTATATCCAAATGCACGAGTTCGAGGCGTTGCTTTTCTCCGAGCCGGCCACGATCTGTGCGGTGCTCCGTTCGCCTAAGTCGACGGGAGAAGTCCAAGCCATTCGAGATGGGTTCCAAAACCCCGAAGAAATCAACGACGACTCCACAACGGCTCCCTCCAAACGACTTTGCAAGCTGTTTGCCGACTACCGAAAACGAACCCACGGCCTAATCGCGGCGCAACGAATCGGAATTGACGCGATGCGAAGGGATTGCCCGCACCTTGCCGAGTGGGTGAAAATGCTTGAGTCAGTCGGTAGTGGCGACGCAAGATGATATGAACAATCTGACGACCTGTTGACCGACTACTCCCATGTTCCCTGCAACCACGACCGCCCAACGTCCGCTTTCCGTCTGGGAACTGACCTCCCAGATCAAAGATCTGCTGGAGGCGGCCTTTCCTGAAGTCTGGGTCACCGGCGAGGTCTCGAATTTCGCCCGGCCGCAATCCGGTCACTGCTACCTGACGCTCAAAGACGATCGGGCCCAAGTGCGGGCCGTCATGTGGCGCGGCGTGGCCGTCCGCCTGCGCTTCGACCTGCACGACGGCCTGGAGGTCATCTGCCGTGGGCGGCTCGACGTCTACGCCCCGCGGGGCAGCTACCAATTGATCATCGAAGACATCCTGCCGCGCGGCATGGGCGTGTTGGAGTTGGCCCTGCGGCAATTGCGGGAGAAGCTGGCGCGGGAAGGGCTTTTTGACCCGGCCCGCAAACGGCCGCTGCCGCCGCAGGTGCGACGCATCGCCGTGATCACCAGCCCGACCGGCGCGGCCATCCACGACTTTCTCCAGGTGCTCGGACGCCGTTGGCGCGGAGCCGACGTGCTGGTGGTGCCGGTCCGCGTCCAGGGCGAAGGGGCCGCCGCCGAAATCGCCGCTGCCATCGAAACCGTCAATCGCCTTGATGAACGGCGGGTGGGGCAACCCGGAACTCGCCCCATTGATTGCCTGGTCGTCACCCGCGGCGGCGGAAGCATGGAAGATCTGTGGGCGTTCAACGAGGAGCCGGTCGTCCGCGCCATCGCCGCTTCGCGGATTCCGGTGATTTCTGCTGTGGGACACGAAATCGACGTTACCCTGTCCGATCTGGCCGCCGACGTTCGGGCGCTGACGCCCAGCGAGGCGGCCGAGCTGGTGGCCCCGGCGGCCGAAGAATTGGCCGCCCAGTTGCGGCAGATCGAGCAGCGGCTGGCGGCGGCGCTGCGCGGGCGGGTAGAATCGGCCCGGGCGCGGCTGGACGCCGTGGCTCGCCACACGGCCTTTCGCCGCCCCTACCAACTTATCTTCGAGTTGGCTCGGCGGTTGGACGAGTTGGATGCCCGCACGCTGCGGGCCGTGCGCGGACGGACGCGCTTCGCCCGACAGCAAATCGACACCTTGGCCGGACGGCTGGAGTCGCTCAGTCCATTGGCCGTGCTGGGGCGCGGATACAGCTTGACCCAGCGCACCGCCGACGGTCAAATCATTCGCAGCGCGGCGGAGCTTTCACCCGGCGCGCAGATCACCACCCGTTTCGCCCACGGCCAGGCCATCAGCCGCGTCGACCAGGTACTATGAGCATGTTCGAAGACTTAACCGACGTCTATGAGGCAATGATCGATTGGCCGAAGCGGCTGTCCCATGAGGAGCCGTTCTATCGCCGCTTGTTCGCCGAGCACGGCGTTCACAGGGTGGTCGACACGGCCTGCGGCACCGGCCGGCACGCGGCCATGTTTCACTCCTGGGGCCTGAGCGTCGAGGGGGCCGACGTCAGTCCGGGGATGATCGATCGCGCTCGGGCCAATTTTGGCGAACCGGCCGGATTGCATTGGGTCGTGCGCGGATTCGACGAGCCGATCGCGCCGGCCGACCCGTTCGACGCGGCTCTTTGCGTGGGCAATTCGCTGCCGCTGGCGCCGGACACTGCCACGGCCGAGCGAGCGATGACGCAGATGCTGGCCGCGGTGCGCGACGGCGGGCTGCTCGTCGTGCAGGCCCTGAATTTTTGGCGGTTGCCCGAGGGGCCGTGTATCTGGCAGAAGTGCCGCCCGGCCACCTTGAAAGATCGCGAAGTCCTCATCATCAAGGGCGTACATCGCTGCGCCGGGTGCGGCTACGTGGAACTGCTCGTGGCCGAAGCGGCCGGTGGCGCCTTGCTGCGAACCGACTGCGTGCGATTCTTCGGGCTGGAGCCCGCGGCATTGGAGTCGATGGCCCGCGCTGCCGGGGCGAGCGAAGTACGCTTCTTCGGCGGTTATCGAGAGGAGCCGTACGAGCGTCAAAAGAGCGCGGACTTGCTGATGGTGGCCACCAAGCCCGGCTAGGTGCAGAACGCGGCCACCACCGGGCCCTCCTGCAAGCAGGTGAACTCCTGCGGAGACAGGTCGCGAATCTCATTTCTCTTAATGGCCACGTCGGGCGGCGCGGTGAAACCGAGCTTCACCTTGTTGCCGCTGATCTCCAAAACCTTGACTTCGATCGAGTGTCCGATCCGTACGCCCTCACCGCTTCTTCTGGCCAAAACCAACATGGGAAACCCTCCTTGATGGAATAACCTGCCGTCATGGGCTAACCGGCCCGCGCTGAAGCGAGTGCGCCCGTCCGTTTCCAGCCGAGATCAAGGGGGGGCCGCGGCGTTACCACTTCCAGACGGTCGTGGACCTCGATAACGCCGGGCACCTCGGCGACGGTCGCCTGGGCGAGTTGTTTCAAATGATAGCTGGGCAAACGTCCGCACAGCGTGAGAATGCCTCCGGAAAACTCACAGGACACCTCGTGAAGCTCGAAATAAGGTGACTGCCGCAGCGTGGCCTGCGCGATGTCCGCAATCTCCTGGAACAAAGCGGCAAACGGATTGGGTCGATCCATGGCGGCAGTCGGCTGTCGAGGGCGTAACATCACATCGCTCCTTGTTGCAAACACAGGTGTGGCTCGGGTTCAGCTTGGGTTCCTTCGGGCGAGTCCCTTCTCGCGGTGAGGACCGAGAGCGATTCTACGACGGGTGACCTGGAAACAAATCGAGAGATTGATGGTTTGGCCATCCAAAGATTTCCCCATCGCGGCTCAGACATTTCCTTACCGCTTGTGGGGCCTTTGCGTCGTGCCGTGCAGCGGCCAAAGCCAAGGCAATTCCACCCCCACCTGTTGCCCTGAACAGCAGTGAAGAATTCTCGCCTCGCCATGTACACTTCTTTCGTCGCTCGCTAGACTAAAGGGCAGAAAGAGGTAATGATCTAAAGCCGTGAGTGATAGGCGCTGCGTCGCATCAAGAGTTCTTCCTTCGTTTTATTTATCGAGCGCATCCTGTGAATCAAACGTGTTCCGTCCGGGCACAACCATTTCACGCTTTCGCAACGTGGGAGGAGACGCCGATGAACGGCGTCGCTGGAAGGCCGATCGAGTTTCTGGCGACGCCGCTCGCACCGACCTGGTGCTGCCAGACTGGAACCTGCCCCGCAAGGATGGCCCTCGGGTGCTAAACAGAATATTGCTGGCGGAGGCGTAGCCCATGAGTTCGTCACCGATTCGCGTTCTGTTGGTTG
>Ga0181529_10007856_pt1 | contig 10536 bp, 9 predicted proteins | sample PEATcosm2014_Bin_36_FD_119763 | JGI IMG/M metagenome (GOLD analysis project Ga0181529, IMG submission 119763) | Peatland microbial communities from MTU Mesocosm Facility, Houghton, MI, USA - PEATcosm2014_Bin10_30_metaG | ecosystem: Environmental > Terrestrial > Soil > Wetlands > Peat | place... | reverse complement strand
GCGAGACCGTGGCGCCGCTTTGCCCAATGACCGAAATCTGCGTGCCAGTCGGCGACGCCGACCAAACGTCCAGTGCGGTGGGTCCTATCATCACGACCACGCGCTTGGTCGCTGTGATCGCATTGACTCCAGCTTGTGCTTGGCAATAGGGCGACACGGATGTGCCGCCGCCACCGATACAACCGACCGAATTCTCCACATAGATCGTTTCTGCATCGCTTGCGCACCTGCCATCCTGATGGAACATGCACACGCCCGGACCGCCAGGAATGGCGGCGCACTGGGTATCGCTGGTGCAGGCCGTGCAGGTGTTGGCGGCGCTGCAGATCGGGGTGGCGCCACCGCAGTCGGCGTTGCTTGCGCAGCCGACGCACTGGCCGGCGATGGTACCGGTGGTCGCGCATACGGGGGTCGCTCCGGTGCACGGGCCCGTGCCCGCCGCCCCGCCGTCGGTCGATCCGCCGTCGGTGGAGGCGCCGGCATCGTTACCGCCGGTGCCCGCGGGAACCGAGCCGCAGCCCACGCACTGGTTTTGGAAGCAGAAGGCCTTGGTCGGATCCTTGGTGCAGTCGCTATTCTGGATACACTGAACGCAGCTGCCGGAACTGGGATCGCACTGGGGCGCGCTGGCCGGACACCCTGCCCCGCCGTCGATAACCGTCGTGGTGCAGGAAACGCACGTATTCTGCGCGGAACAGAACGGCACGCCTGCGTCGTTGTTGCACTGGCCGTTGCTCTTGCAGGCCACGCACTTGTCCGCCACGCAGTAGGCGCGACCGCCCGACACGCCGACACAGTCGTTGTCGACCGAGCAGGTTCCCTGGGCGTCGGGTACGCGCAGGTCGGGGGTGGCGAGATCCACGGACTGCGCGACGTCGATGGCGATGTCCGCCGTCACGTCCAGAGCGGGAGGGGCGTCGGCCGGTGCTGCATCCACGGCAGGTGCGTCGGCGGCGTCGGCGACGATTGCCGTGTCGATCGAAGAAGCGTCGACGGGCACGATGGCGGCATCGGATTGGCCGTTGTCGGGCACACATAGGCCCTGAGTGAGGTCGCAGGTGTAGCCGTTCAAGCAGGCGTTGTAGGTCTGGTCGCATTGGGAAAAGTCGCGGCGTGTGGAATCGCAGCCGGCCGCGCCCGCGAGCACAAGAAAGACGACCCCTAGTTTGCACATGGCTTTCATGTCCTAGAACCTTCCTTGCAGTCCAAGCGACCCTGGGCCCACGGCCACGGAAACGTGGGTGCCGTCGTCAGCGCCCCAAATCACCATCGCCGCTCCGACCGCCAGCGAGGCGACGCCGACGCCCGCCAAGCTCCAGCCCCATTTGCCGGTGTCGCGAAGGATGATGGGATTGTGGTTGATCTGGTTGGTCGTGACGGAATCGCCGTCCACGGCGATGTAATAGGCACCAAAACCGGCGGCGACCACGCCCGCGGCCATGAAGCCAAGTCCCATCGCGGGCGTGCGCTGCTTCCACCATGGTATCGCGACTGTCGTATCCACGCCTGGCCGTTGCTCCACCGGCGGAACCACCACCGCCGCGGGAGCGGCCTTCGCCGCTTCCTGTTCTTGCATAATCCGGTTCCACAGCGCGCCGACCCGTTCCTCGACCGTCGGGGTGAACTGGTCTTCTTCACACAGCTCGCAGTCCTTGCCGTCGGTGCCCAGGGATCGCCCGGTCGCGCCGTCGCGCACGTCGAGCGACAGGCGATAGCCGGACGGATTGGCGCTGCCTTGCACGAGCAGGATGTGGGTCGCGCCCACCCGCTTCGCAAGCGCGGCGAAACAATCCAGCTTGGCGCAGGCCGCGTCCTCGGGGGTCATCTTCTCGGGCGGTACGACGCCCACGGCAAGGCCGTACATGGTGTTGGTAACCGTCTGCTGAACATCCTGGGTCAGCTTCTCCGAAGCCTGCACGGTGTTCACGATAGCCACCTGCGTGTCCGCCCGCGCGACCGACGACGAGAAAGCGAGCGCCGCCAAGACGCAGGGCCCCAACCAATATGTTCTGAAGCGAATCATGGTGCGAACGATTGGGGATCCTGCCTTTCTAGTCAAGTGCCTGATGCGCACTGAGCGAATTTTCGGGGACGCGTGGGCGACGCGGCCCTACCTGTACCCTTCGGCCTGCAAGGCGAACAGCCGTGCGTAGCGGGCGCCGGCGGCAAGCAGCTCGGCGTGCGTGCCTTCCTCGATGACTTGGCCGCCTTCGAGCACGACGATTCGGTCGGCCATGCGCACGGTGGGAAAACGGTGCGAGATGAGCAGCGTGGTGCGGCCGTGGGCCAGGGCGCGAAAGCGCTGAAAGACGGCATGCTCGGCTTCGACATCGAGCGATGCGGTGGGTTCATCGAGGATGAGAATGTCGGCCTCATCGCGCATGAAGGCGCGCGCGAGCGCCACCTTTTGCCACTGCCCGCCGGAAAGATCGACGCCGCCCTTGAACCAGCGGCCAAGCTGGGTCTCCAGACCTTCGCCGAGGCTGGCCACCAATTCGCGCGCGCCACCCTGGTCGACCGCGCGGGCCACGCGCAGGTCGTCGCGCATGTGTTCCACGCTGCCGAAGGCGATATTTTCGCGCAGGAGCAGATGGTACTGGTTGAAGTCCTGGAAGATGACGCCGATGCGATGGCGAAGCGCCTGCTGATCCCAGTCGGCCAGATCGCGGCCGTCGAGGCGAACGCGCCCTTCGCTCGGCTGGTACAGGCCCGAAAGCAATTTGATGAAGGTCGTCTTGCCGGCGCCGTTTTCACCGACGAGCGCCAGGCTTTGTCCCTTGGGAATGAACAGATTGATGTTGCGCAAGGCCCAGCGCTCGGCGCCGGGATAGCGAAAGCCGACGCCTTCGAAGCGAATCCCTTGCTCGGCCGCGACGGCCACGGGCGACTTGGGCTTGCTGCTTTCCGTCGGGATGGCGAGGTAGTCGAACAGGTTCGACATGTAGAGCGTGTCCTCGTACATGCTGCCGGCGGCCATGAGGATGGCCTGAAAGCTCTGCTGCCCCTGGCGGAAGGCGACGAGGTACAGGGTCATGTCGCCGAGCGAGAGCCGGCCGGCCACCGTGGTGGCGACGATGACGGCGTAGCACCCGTAAAACACGGCCGTGCTCACCAGCGAGAGGCCGTAGCCCCACCCTGCCCGCTTCACGGCCAGCAGACGATCCTCGGCGAAAAAACGCTCGGCCAGGGCACGGTAGCGGCCAAGCAACATCGGGCCGAGACCAAATAGCTTCACCTCCTTGGCGTGCTCGTCGTTGGCCATCACGTATTCGAGATAGTTGAGCCGGCGCGTGTCGGGCGAGCGCCAGTTGCGCAAGCGGAAAGCAGCGCCCGAGAATTTGGCCTCGGCGATGAACGCCGGCACGGTGGCGGCGAGCAAAGCGAATACCATGTGACCGGAAAAATTCACCAGCAGCGCGATGTAGCCCGCCAGGGTCATGGCGTTGCGCAGAACCAGGAAGTTGCTTTCGATGAGAGATAGCGGTCGCAACGAAGCCTCGCGCCGGGCGCGCGTCAGCTTGTCGTAGAATTCCGAGTCCTCGAAGTGGCGCAATTCCAGCGTCGCGGCCTTTTCGAGAATGGCCACGTTGACGTCGATGCCGAGGCGCGAGCCCACGATTTGCCGGACCAGACCGAGCGAACGTTCGAGCAGTGCCATCACGCCGACGGCCGCTAGCTCGACGACGACCAGGTTCACGGCCCGCGCGCGGTCGCGCGCCACCACGGCGTCCACGATCATCTTGCCCACGTAGGCGACAAGCGGTGGCAGCGACGCCGCGAGGAGGGTCAGCCCACCCAGGCCCAGCGTTCCCAGCGGCGACGAACGCCAAACCAGCCCGAGGGTTTGGCGGGATTGCGCCGCGCTTGCCTTGAGACGGGCAAAGAGACCGATCGGCGGCGGTGGCGAAGTCGACGGCGGAGACACCATGTCCCGCCTAATCTAGCGCGGAGATCGTCAACCGTCCTCCGCCGGCGGCTTGCGCCTTACGCCGAGATCAAGCGCAGTTGGCGCGCGCGCGCCGGCGCCGGCAGCGGAATGGGATACTTGTTCGAGAAGCAGCCGTCGCACAGCCCGCGGTGCTCTTGCTTAGTCAGCACCTTGGACACCGATTCGTGCAGTCCTTCGAGGGAAAGGTAGCCGAGGGTGTCGGCGCCCACGAAACGCCGGACTTCGTCGACGGTGTGCGAGCTCGCGATGAGCTTGTCGCGATCGGGGGTGTCGATGCCGTAGTGGCAGGGGCCGACGGTGGGCGGAGAACTGATGCGCAGATGGATTTCGCGCGCGCCGGCCGAACGAATCATGCCGATGATTTTGCCCGACGTCGTTCCGCGCACGATGGAATCGTCGACCACGATCACGCGCTTGCCGGCGAGCACGTCGCGCACCGGCGACAGTTTCAACTTCACCCCGAAGTGGCGAATCGATTCCGACGGTTCGATGAAAGTACGCCCGACATAGTGCGATCTCATCAGACCCTGACCGAAGGGAATGCCGCTCTCGCGCGCATAACCAATGGCCGCGGCGGTCCCCGAGTCCGGAACCGGAATGACGATGTCGGCCGGCACCGGATGCTCCACCGCCAGCCGCCGACCCATGTTTTCGCGCGCCGAATAGACGGACTGCCCGGCGATGGTGGAATCCGGCCGGGCGAAGTAAATCCATTCGAAGACGCAGCGACGCGGCTCCTCGGGCACGAAGGGATGAAAGCTGCGTGCGCCTTCGCGATCCACGACCAACATTTCGCCGGGCTCGATGTCGCGAATATATTCCGCCTCGATCAGCTCGAAGGCACAGGTTTCGGATGCCACCACCCACCCGTTCTTCTTGTGCCGACCGAGCGACAGCGGCCGGATGCCGAGCGGATCGCGCACGGCGATCATCGACGATTCGGAGAGAAATGCGAGCGAATAGGCCCCGCGCACGGAGCGCAAGGCATCCGCGATGCGCGAGGGCAAGTCCCCTTCGCGAGAGCGCGCCAGCAGGTGCAGGATGATCTCGCTGTCGTTGGTGCTCTGGAAAATGGATCCTTCGCCCTCGAGCCGCGCGCGAACTTCCGCGGCATCGACGAGATTTCCGTTGTGCGCCACCGCGATGGAACCATGAGCGTAGTTCACGGCCATGGGTTGGGCATTTTTCAAGACCGAGTCACCAGTGGTCGAGTAGCGCACGTGGCCGATGGCCGACGAGCCGGGTAAATGGCGTAAGCGCTCCTCGGTGAAGATCTCGCTGACATGCCCCATCTCGCGCACCCAGTGCAGGTGCTGGCCATCGCTGGAAACGATGCCCGCCGATTCCTGGCCGCGATGCTGAAGCGCATGCAGTCCCAGATAGGCGAGATTCGACGCCTCGGGGTGTCCGAAAATTCCGATCACACCACACATGGGCGACCGAACCGTATCACAAATGTCACGAGATGCACGCCGCGCGGACGACTTCGTTCCGATTAACGGCGACGAATTTTCTTCTTGGCCCAGGCCGGTGCCGCGCTGTTGGCCGCTCCCGCGACGCGTGGAAAGGCCGGCGGCGCGGACGCTGGCGCGGTCGCCGGTCGATCGCCTGCCGACGGCGCAACGAAACGCGGCGCAATCTTGGTCGTGGGCGCGACGGTCCTCGGCGGAGCCGCCACGCGCGGTGGCGCGGGGCGAGCCTTCGCGGCGTCCGTGCCGCTCGCCGCGGGTTTGGCGACCGCGCGCGAGGCGACCGCGGCGCGGGCGGCTTCGACGTCGCCCATGTCCACGCGACCACGGTAGGCGGCGCCCGCTTCCATCATCACGCGAGGCGAGGCAAGATCGCCGACCACGCGTGCGGTCGGTTGCAAGCGCACGCTTTCCGACGCCACGATGCTGCCGACCAGGATGCCCGCCACGACCAACGTGCGAACGTCTACGTCGGCCTGCACGATGGCGCCCTTGTCTACCGTCAACGCCTGCGACAGATGGATCTTTCCATCCACGCGACCCTTGATCACTAAATCCTCGTCGCCGCGAATCTCGCCCGAGATTCGCGTTTCGACGCCGATGACAGTTTCTTTGTCAGCCATGGCGGCGCCTTAAACGTCCATGTCCACGTTGCCCTTGAACGTGGCGCCGTCGGCGACCACGATGCGCGGAGCCTTGGCGTTGCCGACCATCTTGGCCTCGGGGCGCAGCTCCAGCTTCTCGCGCGCGGTCACGTTGCCGGTCACCTTGCCACCGACCGTGACCGTTTGTGCCTCCACATCGGCCTCGACGGTGGCGGCGGCCTCGACGACGACACTTTGAGCGGTCGAGATCTTTCCCTTCACCGTGCCGAGAATGGTGAGCGACTCCTCGCCGGCGATTTCGCCGTCGATAACGATGCTGCTTCCGATGACCGTGTTCGCCATGGGTTTCGTTTCCTTTTCCTTTGCCATGATTCGCTTTTCCGTTCTCCGCGCGACCGCCTAGGCGTTGCCCGGCACGACGTCCGCCGGCAGCTCGACATCCATCTCGATTTCGCCCGAAAACCGCGCGCCGTCCTCGATGACGATCGACGGCGCCTTGACCTTGCCGGCCACGCGGGCCGTGGCATGAAGGACCGCGGAGCGCGTCGCCACCACCGGTCCGCGCACTTCGCCTTTGAGGGTTGCGACCGTCGCCTCGACGTCGGCTTCGACCGTTCCCGATTCCTCCACCGTGAGGTGGCTGTCCAGGCTGATGTGGCCTTCGATGCGGCCTTCGACCACAACATCCTGCTTGCCGGAGACCTGGCCCCGGACTGTGGTCTTGCTGCCAATGAAACAGGGATCTTCGCTAGCCATCAGGTCCTCCTCTGCGCGGGCGCACGGCGGAAGTTATCGTTGCCGATCCCAGGTGTCAATCATCATGGGAACCCTGAGAGGGTTCCAAAACCCTCCCGCGATGGTTCGCAGCGAGCAAAGCTCGCCGGCTCCCCACGCGACTCATGGTCCACTCCAACGATCGATACTCCCACGGCTAGCGCAAGCCCATGTGGGCGAGCATGGCCATGACTTGCTTGAGATCGGACCACGCCTCGCCCTTGCGGCTCTCGTCGCGCAGGAGAAACGCCGGGTGATAGGTCGGCATGACCGGAATCTCGTGAAAGGTGCGTAGATTTCCGCGCAGGCGCGTGATGGGCGTGTCGTCGCCGCACAGGAAGTGCGCGGCGAACTTGCCCAGCGCCACGATCACGCGCGGTTGAACGATGGCGATCTGCTTGCGCAGAAACTGCTGGCAGGCCTCGATCTCGTCGGGCTCGGGGTTACGATTCTGGGGCGGCCGGCATTTGATGATGTTGCAGATGTAGACTTCGCTGCGCTCGTAGCCCATGGCCTTGATCATCTTGGTCAGGAGCTGTCCCGCCGCGCCCACGAAAGGCTCGCCCTGCGCATCTTCGTCGGCACCTGGCGCCTCGCCCACGAACATCAAGTTCGCCTCGGGATTACCAGTGCCAAACACGATGTGCCCGCGGCCCTTGGCCAACTTACAGCGCTGGCAGTCGCCCATCTCGGCGCGCAGCGCATTGAGCCCACGCCCGCTGTGCAAGACCTGGCCTTCGTCGTAGGAAACCGGCGGCGGCGTCGGGTACGGCGTCAGCGGTTCGTCCGATGCCGCCGGTTCTGGCCTCGCCGACATGGGTGCGGGCGATGGTCGCCGCGAAACCCCGAGAAGACCGCCTCGTCCACGCGCCTCCAGATGCGTGCGAAAAGACGCGCTTAGATCGCGCAGTTCTTGCCTGGGGTCGGACAAAGTCTAGATCTTTCCCAGAATCGAAGCCGAGGCCATGGCGTAGTAGAAGGTCGCCGCCGTTTCCGCCGAGTAGCCCGACATGCGCCCGAGCGCGCCGTTTTCCGCCCGCAGGTCGAGTTCGTCCATCACCGATTTATACGCGTCGAAGAACGTGGGATCGGTCGAAACCGAGAACGCATAGCCCAGCGTGGCCGCGGCGCATGAATTCCAGGTATTTTCGTCCATCGGTCGCGCTACCAAGCCAGGCGGTACCGCGGGCGCCACGCGCTCGCGCAGCCACGCACCCACGAAAGGAATCGGTCCCTCGGCGCCGATGACCGCCAGCACGCGCGTTGCGGTCGTGCAGGAAAAATCGAATAGACCGTCGCGCGCCGCCGGCTCCGCCGCGAAAGGCGGCGGGCTTTTCATTCCGAAGGCGGCCTCGACGAATCGGCGCGCGGTGGCACTGAGGCCGCGATCGCCGACCGCGCGCGCGTATTCGCCCAGCGTCCAGGCAAGAAAACCGGGATCCTTGAACTCGCGTCCGTCCAGTTTCTCCAGGTCGGTCACGTAGGCCCCGAGCAGACGCGCCGCCGAGGCTACGCGTTCGCGCCGCGAGCTTTCCTCGTCGAGAGGCGCGTAGGGTCCGTCGCCAGCCAGCCACGCGCGCAACACCATGGCGCAATCGTAGGCGGCTTCGTCGCTGGCGTGGGCGCCGAGCGAGCGCGGAATGAAGTCGCTCCAGCTCGATTCCACGAAGGTCCAGGCCGACGCGATGGGAAGCGAAAAGCGGTCGTCGCCTAGCAGATCCTTGGCCCGCGACCACACCCAAATAGCGGCCAAGGTGCCGTGAAAATCGCCGTCGCCGGAACCTGGCCATGGCGGCACGTTGCCGCGGGTTTTCCCGCCCATTTCCTGACGCGCGGCCAGAATGTCGCCCGCGCCGCGCAGGCACTCGACTATCTTCGGCTGATAGGATTTGATTTTCTCTTCGACGAAAGCGCTAGGCATTCTTTCCCTTCAAGCGATGGGCGGGCTTCTTGTCCGCCCTGGAGTCTAATTTGGGTCCAAGCGTAAGCTCGGGCGCGATCCTATCCCAAATTGTCCGCGCGACGAGGTCTTTGCGCGCTGGGGGCAGTTCGATGGCGCGCCCATCGGCGAAGACCAGCGTCACCGCGTTTTCGTCCGCGCCAAAGCCGATGCCGGGCCGCCCCACTTCGTTTGCGACAACTACGTCACAGAATTTCTCGGCCAGCTTGCGCTGGGCGCGCGCGACCAGAGCTTCGCCGGAGACCCCGACTTCGGCCGCGAAGCCGATCAAATAGGGGGTCTTGCCCACCCGCGACCTCCCAAGCTCGGCCAAGAGATCGGGATTGGGCACGAGCGGAATCGCCTGCGCCGCCGTCGACGTCGCCGCCTTGCCATTGCGGCGCGACAGCTTGCCCAGCACGCGCACGCCGGGACGAAAGTCCGCCACCGCGGCCGCCATCACCAGCACGTCCGCGCCGCCGAGGCTCCGCTGCAAGGCCTCGCGCATCTCCAGCGCCGATTCGACATCGATCCGCCGGCCCATGCCGGCGGGAGTGGCCAGCGCGACCGGACCCGCGATCAGCGTTACTTCCGCGCCCAAGCGCGCGGCGACCTCGGCCAAGGCAAAACCCATCTTCCCCGACGAACGATTGCCAAGGAAGCGCACATCGTCGACCGCTTCCCAGGTGGGTCCGGCGGTCACTACCATGCGCCGGCCCGCCAGAGCGCCGGGCGTCTCCGGCAGCGCGAGCTTCGCGCCCAGGCGCGCCTCGGCGGCGCGCAAAATTTTATCCGAATCCACCATGCGCCCCGCCCCAACCCATCCGCACGCCAAATCTCCCGCGTCCGGCCCCACGCTGGACACCTGCCCGCCCTTGCAGAGCCGCGCCAGATTGTCCTGCGTGATGGGGTTTTCCCACATGTTCGTGTTCATGGCCGGCGCGAGAAGGATCGGCGCCTTGGTGGCAAGCACGATGGCGGACAGCAGGTCGTTTGCCATGCCCGCGGCAAAGCGCGCGATGGCGTCCGCCGTGGCGGGCGCGACAACAATAATGTCCGCCTCGCTGGCGAGTTCGATATGCCCGATGGTGCCACCCTGCCCAAGCTCGAACATGTCACGCCCCACCGGATGTCGCGACAATGTCTCGAGCGTCAGCGGCGTGATGAACTGACACGCGGCTTCCGTCATGACGACGTGAACCGCGGCGCCGGCTTTCATAAGCAGCCGGCACAACTCCGCCGCCTTGTAAGCCGCGATGCCGCCGGTGATGCCGAGTACGACGGTCTTTTCCGCCAGGAAAGAGTTCATGGTCGGGCCGACTCTAGCGCGGTCTGCTGGTTCCCGCGAGTGGCAGCAAGCTCCGCTTCCGGTCACGCCTCGCGGCCCGCCACACCCTCGCCAAGGTTGAACCAGGTCGACGTCGGCCCTGCGCTGCGGCGCTGCACGTCCTACGCGCCAGCGACGACCTTCAACGCGGGCGCCGCGCGCTGAACTTCGCCGTGGCAGACGGTACGGTTGCGGCCGCCGTGTTTGGCGGCGTAGAGCGCCTTGTCGGCGCAGGAAATGATCTCCTGCTTCACCTTGCTGTCGTCGGGATACACAGCCACGCCGAGCGACAGCGTCGCGTTGAACGGGCCTTTGCTCGATTCGAAGGCCTGCGCGCCGACTTCCTCGCGAATGCGCTCGGCCAACTGGCGGGCGCCGGCGCGGTCGGTGCCTTCGAGGACGAGGGCGAATTCCTCGCCGCCGTAGCGGGCGACGATGTCGATCTTGCGCGCGCTGGCCTTGAGGATGGCGGC
>Ga0181529_10007854_pt1 | contig 10537 bp, 3 predicted proteins | sample PEATcosm2014_Bin_36_FD_119763 | JGI IMG/M metagenome (GOLD analysis project Ga0181529, IMG submission 119763) | Peatland microbial communities from MTU Mesocosm Facility, Houghton, MI, USA - PEATcosm2014_Bin10_30_metaG | ecosystem: Environmental > Terrestrial > Soil > Wetlands > Peat | place... | reverse complement strand
GAGAGCGTTAGCGTGTAGAGACCGAGCTTCACCAGGCCCAAGGAACCGGAAATGGTGTTTCCGTAGGTGAATCCGCTGACGGCCTCGCTGGTGTCGATGCCCAGCGCCGAGTTGGTCGCAAAATTGGCGTATTGCAAGAGTTTGGCAATGTCGCCGGCGGCGAAAGAGGGCCACGACTCGCTGCCGTCGCCTACTGTAACCGCCAGTGTGGCCCCGCCGGACACCGTGACATCGCTCCAAGTACCATTGTTACTCATAGGCAACAACTCCGGCCATTGCACGTCGAGCGTGCCGACGTTGACTCTTGTTCCGCCGCAATAGGTATTGGTGGCAGCGCTGTTGTCGCCGCTCAGGGTCAACATGCCGGAACCGATTTTCGTCAGGCCGCCGCTGCTGCCGCTGCTGCCGATCGGGTTATTGATCGAGCCGGCAATCGACATGCTGTAGGACTGAGTGTCGATCGTGGCGGTCGCGCCGTAATTGATGGTCATTGTGTGGTACAAGGCAATCCCATTGACGCCCGCCTGCAGCGTGCCGCCGCTGCCGCCAAAGACGAGCGGTCCGCTCACGGAACCCAAGGCCGTGTCGGCATTGATGCAAAGCGTGCCGCCGTAGATGGTCGTGCTGCCCAAGTAGGTGTTGGTGCCGGTGAGAGTCTGGGTGCCGCCGCTTTCACCGGACAGGCCGATTGTCAGCCCTCCGTCGCTGCCGTCACCGTTACTGATGGCGCCCGCGAAAACGTCCGAAGAACCCCAGGGAACGTTCACGGTCAGTTGTGATGCGTTGTTCAGCACCACGCTCGTACCGTCGATCCCCGACAGGCCGCCTATGGTTTGATTGGCGTTGAGTTGTAGCTGGGTCCCCCCACTCAGGTTAAGCAGTGTCCCGTTGGGCAACACATTGGGGGCGTCTGCCAGCAGTACCCCGCCGCCGCTCAGTGTCAGACTGCCGCCGCTGGCAGCGGTGATACTCCCCGTCAGGGAGAGTTGCTGGCCGGTATCGACCGCGATGGTCCCCCCGCTGCCAGCCAGGGAAATGCCCTGGTTCAGACTGAAATCCGCCAGGGCCTCCAGAGTGGCGTTGTTGTTGATCGTCACTGGGCCGTTCAGGCCGCCGGCGCCGACCGCCAGGGTACCGGAATTGATGGTCGTTTGTACCGTACACGTGTTGGTCCCGCCGGACAACGTCACATTCCCGCCGTTGACAGTGATCGTCCCGCTTCCGCTGATGTTCCCGCTCAAAACCAGTCCGCCGCCGGTGGGGTACAACGCCAAGGTACCGTTGACGGCGATATCGCCCGTCATCGAGCCGCTGGCGTATATTTCCAGATTTCCGCGGTTAACCGTGATGCCGCCGTATCCGCCGTTTCCATCGACGACCAACGTGCCGCCGCCCGAAAACGTCAATACGTTGTTGTTCCCGGTAATACCGCCCTCCGCGGTGAGTTGGCAGCCGCTATTGACGTAGATCGTCGCCGTGGAAGTGCCCAGCGCAATAGGCTGGCTCATCGTACAAGTACTCGCCGTCACTTGCATGGTGCCGCCGTCGATCATCACACTACTGCCCGGCCCGCTGGAATTCTCAACCAACAGCACCCCGCTGTCGACGACCGTGACGCCGTAACTATTCGCACCGTCGAGCGTGACACTCCCGCCGCCGCCCTGCTCGATGGTGACCTCGCCCGTGCCGCTAATCGCGTTGCTGAAATCCAGGGGAGAAACCCCCGGGCACAAGACCAGGTCGCCGTCGTTGGTGATTGCACCGGGCAGCGAACCGCCGGACGGTCCGGCGTCTAACTGCAGGGTTGCGTTGCTGATGGTGGTGGTGCCGCTGTATGAAGCTGTTCCGCAGAGGATGAGCGTGCTTGAGGAGCTGCCGGCGACCGTCAGGCCGTTGCCGCCGGAGATCCCGCCTGCCAGCGTGAGCGTGCAGTTGGGGTCGACCTCAATGGTTACCTGGGAGTTGCCCTGGTAGCTGATGTTCGCGGCGATCGTGTCGGAACCGGAATCGACGGTGACTTGGCCCCCGGTTAGGGAAAGCGTTCCGCCGCCCTGCGACCCGATCTGGGTCTCACCCCCCTGGAACTCAATGGAGTTGACGCTGACGTCGCCCGACACATTCACGGCCGTATTGGTCGTACTGGCGGGGAAGATCGCGTCCATGCCGGCGATCCAGCCGGTGATCTGCGGGCCGTTCGCGCTGCCCAGGCACCAGTTCCCGCCGGACCAGTCCGACCCCTGGTTTGTGGCGGCCCAGTAGAGCTGGTTGGTGAGTTGCACGGACGATTTTACTGGATAGGCAGGCATACGGGTACCGCTTTGCGTGTCGTTGATCGTGACCGTAATTGACGGATTGCTGACACTATAGGCGTAATTGTGGCTTGCCAAGACGGTGAAAACTCCCTGGCTGTTTACCGTGATCTGGCCGCCCGTGGGAAGGGTGCCGTCGTTCCAGTCGATCATCGCCGTGTAATTGCCCGTGTTGGTGGTATTGCCTGCCTGTGTGAAGGTCATCACCGGGAACATATTGAAGCATTGGGGGAGGAGCTGAGTTATGCCTCCGCCGCTGAGCACCGGGTTGACCACGAACTGCAGCGGCGCGGGCCACGAGTCCTGGATGCCGTCGAAGGCCACGTACGTGTTCTGGCTGCTGCCGCCGCTGCCGTCGCAACCCGTGAAGTTCGTGGCCGGCGTATAGGTGAAGTCGCCACTGGAATGCATGGTGAGCGAGCCGCCCGCGACCGTCGTGATCTCGGCACTACCGCCGCTGGGAACCTTGTTGCTGCTCGTGCCCGAAACCGACGCCACGGAGAGCGGAGGGTCGCCGGGATTATTGCTGTGGTCGTCGCCGTCGCTCAACACATTGTGGCCCGTGATCTCCTGGTTTTCGTCGGTCATGTAAGTGTCGGCGTTGGCCGTGGGCGGCGTGCTTACGACCAGGGCCATGTCGTTGCCCTTGCCGTCGAAGGGATTGGCGCTGGCAGGATCGTAGTCGTAGGTGATGCAGAAGATCACGCCGCCCGGGGTCGTCAGTGCGGAGCCCTGCGGCTGGTCATAGAACGTCCCGGTCAAGCCCTCGCTTTCCACGATCACGAAGACCGTGCCGGGGGCGGGTGTGGTGACGAAATTCCACGACGGATTGAGGAACGCGCCGCCGCTTGTAATGCCGAGGTTTACCGATCCCGTGACGTTCAAGAGGTTGGTTGTGCAGACGCCGCTGCTGTTGGTGCTTAGAACGGGGTCGAAGTTGGCGCCTGCCTGCATAGTCAGGCTCGTGCCGACGTTCAGCGTGCCGGCGCCCGCCTGCCCCGCGGAAAGGATGGAATTGCTGTCCATGATGACCGGCCCGGTCGTGCCGGTCCCGCAAAGCGTACCGTCGGCCAGCGTCACCGCGCTAGTGATCGAGCCCGGGGCGTTGACGCAAAGCGTGGCCCCCGAGTTGACGGTCGTGACGCCTGTATAGGTGCTTGTGCCAGTTAGGGTCAGGGTACCGCCGCCCATGCCGGTTCCCACGGCCAGGCCGCCGCTGCCGATGCCGCTGATGGCCCCGCCGAAAGTGCTCCCGCTGCCACCGGTGAAGTTGACGGTAAGTTGGCATCCGTTCAACGTGATCCCTGTGCCTGAAGAGCCAGACAGACCGCCTATCGTTTGATTCGCACTGAGCGCCAACGAGCCCCCATTAGTGAGGGACACGACTGTACCGTTGGGTAGCGCGTTTCGGACGCTTGCCGCCAGTGCGGCCCCGTTGATAACAATGTTGCCCGCCGAACTGGCGCTGGCGCCCGCAAGCGCCAGCTCGCCACCGCCCGACACGGTCAGGCCGCCGCTCATGCTCGTGATCCCGCCCGTCGCCGTAAGTGTATAGGAAGAATTGACTTCGACCATCGCCGCACCGCCCACCGCAATGCCAGCGTCGAGAGTAACGTTCGACGTAGCATCCAGCGTCGAGTTGTTGATCGTCACGGTTCCGTTGCCCAGCCCGCCCGAGCTGGCAATCAATACCCCTGCGTTGATAGTTGTGGTGCTGTAACTGTTCGCGCCGCCGCTGGGCGTAAGCGCAAGCGTTCCGCCGCCGGAGAAGGTCAACCCGCCGCCGCTGCTGATCGCGAGTTGACCGTCCAGCGTGAGCGTAGTGCCAGTGGGGACAGTCACCTGGCGGCCGCCCGACGCGTTCACGTTGCCGCTGAATGTCAAAGGATTCGTCCCGGCATAGGTGAAATTGCCGTTCCACTTCATGGGGTTGGAAAGCGAGGTGAGCGAGCTATCGAGGTTATCCAACGTGCCGCCGTTGATGGTCAAAGTGCTCGAACTGGAGCCCAAGGCCGAGGCGCAGTCAAGATCGAGCGTAACCCCACTGTTGAGTGTAAGTCCGTTAGCGTAGTTGTTGTTTGTTCCGATGAGGGTCACGGATCCGCCGCCGCTGCCCCCGGACACGCCGACGACCACCGAGCCGGAGCCGCTAATCGTGTTGCCAAAAGCGAGTGCGGAACTCGGGCAGAGGGCCAAGATCGAGTTGTCGTAGATCATGGTGGGGGCGGGCAGCGTGTAGGCCAACGATATCTGCAGCGTGCCACTGGTGATGAGAACGCTGCCTGCAAAGGCACTATTATTGGTGCCGAGCGTGACGGTCCCGCTACCGCTGACCGCGATCTGCGCGTTGCCACTAATCGTGCTGATTGTGTTGGGGAAATTCATGCCCCCGCTACCCGGGCAAAGCGCCAAGGTATCGCCGTTCGCGATTGAAATCGTACTGCTGGTGGACAATGACCCGCCGCTAGAAGAACCATTGCCGACCTGCAAGGTTGTGCCGGTGCCGTCGATCGTGGTCGGGCCGGTATAGGTGTTCGTGCCCGTCAGAACCTGCGTGCCGCTGCCGACTGTCAGCCCTCCGGTGCCGCCGCTGTAATTACTGATGGTGCCCGAGAACACATCCGTAGTGCCCGCGGCATTCACGGTCAGCCCCGCCGTGCCGTACAGTACCACGCTTCCGCCGGAACCGCCGGAAAGGCCAGCGATGTTCTGCGAGACGTTTACTTGCAACGAACTATTGCTGCCGCCCAGACTCACCACGGTTGCACTGGGCAGGACGTTTGCGGCATTGGCCACCAGCGTTGCCCCGTTGATGGTCGTGTTGCCGCTATAACTGTTGGCGCCGCCGAGGGTCAGCGTCCCGCCGGAGCCGCCGGAGACCGTGAGGTTGCCGCCGGTAAGTACCGCCGTTATCGTGGCTGATCCGCCGCTGGGGAAAGTGATGGAACCGCCGGCGGAGGGGAAGTTGAGCGTGTCGGACGAACTGCCGGAAATCGTATTATAGTAAGCACTGAACTGGATTGAGCTTGCGGTGACTCCCCCGAGCACGTCGATGGTCGCGCTACCGCCGGAGCCGCCAAAGACGGCACAGTAGCTGGTACCGTTAGCTGGCCAAGCTTCTGGGGTGCCCGTTCCATTGGCGTTTGGGCTCCAATTCTTGTTTGTGGTGTCCCAGCTACCGGTTCCATTGGGATTGCCGCCTGGGTACCAATAAAGGGGCGTAGGCTGTGCCGATAAAAGCACGCGTTTTTCCAGCGGTTCTATCCCCAACGATCGCTCGAGTTTGGACCTGGCGGGCTTCCAGAGCTCCTTGTTCCACTGCGAAACCGAGTCCAGCCAGCCGGCCAGGAGCTTTTCCGTGCTGCCGATCAGTCGCCCGCACCACGTCTTGTGCCAATGCTTCAAGAGGCGGTCCAACAGGCCGCCCAGGGCGCGGCGGAGCCGCCCCGCCGGGTTCTCTCCCCAAACCCCCGCCAGACGCAGCAACAGGTCTCGCACGCGCGTTACGCGGTCCGTCGGACCCGCCTTGCACTCCGCTTGCAGTTTCTCCAGGCGTTCCGCGGCGCTCAGCAGGCGCTCGCGCGTAAGCTCGTTCCCTTTGCGCAAGTCGCACAAGATTTCCCGAAAGCTCATCTCACAGCCCCTTTCATGGCGAGTGGTTGCAATCGATATGCGGAAGATAGCGAGAAGTGCCTCACAGCGTTCGAACCAACCGATGGAAACAGCCAACTTCTTATCGGAAACGACTTCCTCCGCCTACAAGCGGAACGAACTTCACTGTTGAGAAACCGTTAAAGGAGACGTGCTTGTTTGCCAGCGAATAGCGCTCGTGCTTGGTACTTCGGGACCACTATCCGCGATTCTATCGATCAAGGAATTCGTGTCAACAAGCGCATCTACGGACTTATGTACGGAATTAAATTTTTTTGCCGCGCGGATCTGGATCCACGGCAAGAGACGCCGTCCGCATGTTCCCAAAAAACGTGCTGCGTGCCTCTTTCGACCCAGAAGTGAATTGCCGTCTGGTGCTCGTTCAGCTCGTTCACCGCATCGCACAAACGACCCCCGGAGTCTGGCGTACCGCTGTCCAAGACGTTTTCGATCCAAGGGGGCCAACCCTGCGCCTGGAAAGCATCCAGGATCGCCATCTGGTTCGGCGCCAAACGGTAAAACCGACGGATCACCATGCCACCTATTTTCAACTCGCGGCCTTCGAATGACGGTCCGAGGGCTGAAGCCTGGCGTGTGGAAACCGACCCCGAGGGCGCGGCAAGACCCGCCCAGCCCGTCCTCTCCAGGCGCCGGATCAGGGCGCAGAGGCTCAAACCTTCCGGCAGGCAGCGCAGACGTGGTTGGTTTGGGTGTTCCCGCATGATGCACGAGCGGCATGACGGCCCGTGCAACTCTTCCCGGGGCAGGAATCCCGGTTGGTCTATATTGCCGATCGTGGGATCTGGACTACGCCGGGCATCTGCTGACGAATCGTCACGCAGGAACCGATCGACAGACTTGGAAAGTTCAGGGTGGCTCAACTCGGACTCTCCCTTCGAGTACGGACGGTGTCGAATCTGCGAGGACGAAGCGGTCCCGGCTCCCGCCAGATCCGCCTCTTGTGGTGCAGACCTCCCGCCTGGCGAAAAAAGCAGGCGGGACGCCTGCGCCACAAGCCGCGATCGACCAACTCATTCTTTTACGACTCCTTAAGGCACCAGCGGCGGGCCGGGCTGAACGAACAGATTTTCGAAGAACGCGCGGTAGATCGGCTGCAGGTGATCGGGGCACCAGAGCCCGCCGCGCTGCCGGGCGGCTTGACTCCGGTCGGCATAAAAGGCCGCGTCGTCCCAAAGACGCATGATCGTCTGCACCCAAGGCTCAACCTCTTCCGCCGTGGGCGCGGCGTTGGACTCGAGCGTGCAGCGGCTGGGAAGGTCGAAGAGAAAGCCCGCGTCGCCCACGATCTCCGGCAGGCCGCCGCGGCGGGCGGCAAGCACGGGGATGCCGTTGAGCATGGCCTCCATCGCCACCATCCCCGCCGGCTCCGACAACGACGGGATGAGAAGGACCTTCGTCAAGGCGTAGAAATCGCGGGGATTGGGCGTGGTGGGCATGGTCCGCAGGTTGGCGATGCGGCTGAAATCGATGCCCAGCCGGGGCAAGAGGCCCTTCTTGGCCACGCCTTCCACTACCAGGAGCGGGATGTCGGGACGCCGCTGCGAGAGGACTTCCGCGATGCGGGCGAAGACGAAAACGCCCTTACGCGGCTCCGGATTGACGAAGGTGAGGTAGCGCGTCGTCCCCTCTCCCTTTGGGAGAGGGTTAGGGATATTGGTCCCCTCTCCCTCTGGGAGAGGGTTAGGGTGAGGGCTCTTGGTTCCCTCGCCCACCGGGAGCGACCAACCTGTGCTCGGTACAGGAGTCGGAACGGCACGGAGTCCGTTCCCTACAGGAGCGACGCAGACCCGCCGCGGATCGATCACCAGCGGGAACTTCTGGCAGGCCAGCCGCATGGCGTCCCAGTAGTACTGCCGCGAGAACTCGGAGAAGACGATCACGTAGTCGGTGGCCACAAAGGCCGCCGGGTCGAAATAGGCGAAATTGTGCAGGGCGAAGAGCACGGGGATGTCGAGCCGCTTGGCCAGCCGCTGGATGGCGTAGGCGCTGGGGTCGCCACCGTAGGTCCAGACCACGTCCGGGCGTTGCTCCTTGAGGAAGTGGTCGCAGGCGGCCAGGAATGCCTCGAACTCCTCGTTGCCGGCCCAGGGGCGGCTGTAGGCCGCGCGGAAGAGCGTCACGGGTACGTCGCCGTGCGCGGTGAAGAGGAACTGGCCCCGATAGGCGCCGATGGTGGCGTCGCGGAAGTGGTAGCGTGCGCCGTACTGGTCCAAGATGTCCTCGATGGCCACGTCTTCCAGGGCGTCGAGGTGCGAGCAGCAGAAGACCTGGCAGTCGAAGCCCGACTGGGCCAGCAGTTGCAGGGCATCGAGGGTGGAAGTCGCCGCGCCGTTGGTGGGATCGACCGCGCAGTGGGCCGAGACGAAGGCGATCTTGCCGGTCTTGCGGGGCTTGGCCAACAGCGAGCGGTTGCCATACATAGGCTTGCCCTGCCGCCAGTTGTCCAAGAACATTGCACGCTGACGCGGAGTGACATGCGGACGGCGGTTCGTGCCCGTCAGCCGCACGTGGTAGCGGCCGCTTTTCAGGGGCGGGAAGGTGAAGCGGGCGCCGGCGCGGACCAACCGCTTCCAGTAGTCCCAATCGGGCTGCCAGCAGCCCTCGTGAAAGCCGCCGGCCTTCTGCCACCACTGCCGCTGCTGGGCCACGCCCAGGGGCATGACGATGTTCTGCAGGAAGAGTCCCTGGGCGACCGTGGCGGGCGACCAGGCCGGCTGCCGCCCGTTGGCGGGGCCGTCTTCGTAGACGTAATCGTAGCCGAAGACCAGCACGTCGCTCGTGTCACAGAGCCGGCGGATATTTCCCAAGTAATCGGGGTAGTACTCGTCGTCGCGGTCGAGGAAGGCGAGCACATCGGCCCGGGCGGTTTCGATAGCCGCATTGCGGGCCGCAGCCACGCCGCGGTTCTCCGCCGAGTGGGCGATGCGGATGCGGCTGTCGGCGGCGGCCCAGCGCTGGAGGATGTTCCAGGTGTCGTCGGTCGAGCCGTCGTCGACGGCCACGAGTTCCCAGTCGGCGAATTCCTGTTGCTGGAGCGAGCGCAGGGCGCGGTCGAGCGTGAAGGCCCCGTTATGGACGGGCATGATGACGGAGATCGAGGGTTGCATTGTCTTGCCTTGATTATGTGAGGACGGAACGCGATTCAGCAAAACGCCTTGCCTTGGAGGTACTTCTTCCAGAAATCGACGACCGCCTGGTCCATCCGCTCACGCGTGTAGTACGATGCGCAGTCGCGTGCCGCTTCCAGCAAGTCGGCGTATCTAGGCCCGGCGGCGGCAACCAAGCGGACGGCTTGCGCCAATAGCTCGGCGCACTGCGTGCAATCGTCCTCCTCGGCCCAGAAGCCGTTGCGGGCCGTGGTGAACTGGCGGGCCCCGAAACCGGTGAAGCCCGCGGTTACGCAGCCGCTGGCCAGGGTCTCGATGATCGTCATCGAAAATGACTCGAAACGGCACAACGCCAGGCAGACCGCGCTTTGGCCGAGCACCGCCGCGACCTGTTCCTCGGAGAGGCCCCGCATCTCGACCCACGGCAGGGAGGCGAACTCGGGGTTTTGCGCGCAGAAGAGGTCCCAGATGAACGCCGCCTCCAAGGGCCGCTTGTGCGCGGCAAAGGCGATCTGGAGCTTCTTGTCGCGCTGTGGGCGAAAAAGCGTCTGGTCGATGCCCACCGGCACGATGGCAATGGGCATGGAGGGAAAGCGCAGGCGGCAGAAATCGGCAACGCTGCGGCCGGCACAGAGAATGCCCGAGACGCCAAACTCGGCGTAGTCGCGGCGGCCGCCCAAGCCACCTAGCCCGCGGACCACCATGAACTGGTTCTGGCAAAAGACCAGCTTGCGGTTGGGCCAGGCGGCGAAGGCATCCAAAAGGGCGTAATGATTCTCGGGGAACACCAGAATGTCGTCGCGGCTGGCCTGGGCCACGTCGATGATGGGGGCGGCGGACTGGAACCAGCCCGGCGGTTCCGCCCCCGGCGTGGCGATGACCGCGTCTAAGCCCGCTTGGCGCAAGGCCTCGACGTGCCGGAAGGAAATCTTGATACCGCCGGCGATCTCCGTTGCCGGCCAGGATAGGTAATCGATCCGCGCAGTCATAAACGCTCCTCATAGGCACGGGTTGGAGTGAATACCGACGAATCCCGGGCCGGAAAAACCATCGCGAAGCCCTGTCAAGACTCTTTGTTACCAGGATCGTGGAGGCACGGCCGCAGTCCAATCCGTGCAAAGCGTGGTTCCGAGAAGGTCCAGGTAAGGCGACGGGCTCACGCGGTTGACCAACCCACAGATCTCCCGAAGCGAGTTCTCGGGAGTCTGGTCATGGCCATCCAGCCAACTTGACAGATTGTTGTCGCGGAAGGGGAGCGCGCCTCGCACACCCAGCAACAACATGTCGTGTTCCGGCCGCCAGTAGTTTCCATATTGCAGCGGCGCCTTGCTGCGGACGAGTACGGCTTTGTAACGGAAGCCCCAAGCCAGGAGCACAGAAAGCCCCAAGAGCAGCGACTCCGGCGGCACCCAGAGGTGCAAGTGAGCCTGCTGGGCCGCGACCAGTTTG
>Ga0181529_10007846_pt1 | contig 10542 bp, 4 predicted proteins | sample PEATcosm2014_Bin_36_FD_119763 | JGI IMG/M metagenome (GOLD analysis project Ga0181529, IMG submission 119763) | Peatland microbial communities from MTU Mesocosm Facility, Houghton, MI, USA - PEATcosm2014_Bin10_30_metaG | ecosystem: Environmental > Terrestrial > Soil > Wetlands > Peat | place... | reverse complement strand
TGCGCGCATGGCGGCGATCTTCAGATCGCGACTGTAAACAGCTCGGGACAAATCCATTCCTCACTCCATTCAATGTATTTGTTCCCTTAACTCGCTGTCTCAGTTTTGGGGTTCACTCCACAACCGCTAGCCCTTCTGAGAAGTCCCACCCCCTGTAAAGCCCCTTGTCTATAACGACCTTTCCCGTTTGATCGATGTAGACGCCATCGCTCACAGCGATCTCCAGGAGACCATCGTGAAACTCAGAGCCATAGTTGCCCCAGGCCTTCAGCTTCGGCTGGATAACGACGCGCCCATTTCCGTCAATGTACCCGGCTTGGCCGTTCTTGATGAAGCGATACAGCGGATCAGCCGACTTGCTACGGGGTATCCATATCGGATAGTCCCATGAGCAGGCAAACGCGACGGTCGCCGTGAGGACAAAGATGCCGAGCCTCATGATCCGATAATACAGCGCCAGGCCGCCATTGGATTGTCTGCCACCGCCCTTGAAGTGGGGTTAGCGGAAACTGGCGGTCCGAAAGGCAGGGCGGGTTTGCCTTGGCGTAAAACGCGCAAGCCGGCGATTGACCCGCCACCCATTCATTCGGCCTCCAGGGCGGGGGCCTCTCGCCGGGCCGGTGCGTTCCTGATACACTGCAAATTCCGGGGAACAATTCAGTGAATAAAGCTTTGTTGTGGTTGGCCGTGGGTTTGGCGTTGACGGGCTGCAAGCAGCAGGCGGCTCGGCCTGGCGGCATGGCGGGAATGCCGGTGGTGCCGGTGTCGGTGGGCAAGGTTGTGCAGGAATCGGTTCCCACCGAGCTCAAGGTGGTGGGAACGGTGGAGGCCTCGGCGATTGTGCAGGCCAAGTCGCAAGTGGCCGGCGAACTGATGGCGGTGCACTTCACCGAAGGGCAGAACGTGGCCAAGGGCGATCTTCTGTTCGAGATCGATCCGCGGCCATTTGACGACGCGCTGCGGCAGGCGCAGGCGGCGGTGGAGCGCGACAAGGCACAGATCGTGCAGGCGGAAGCCGCGCTGGCGCGCGACAAAGCCACCGCGCGATTCGCCCAGAGCGACGCCGAGCGGCAGGCGGAGCTGAACAAGAGCGGGCTCACGTCGCACTCGGTCTACGACCAGGCGCAGTCGAGCTCCGATGCGGCGAACGCTTCGGCGCGCTCCACGCTGGCGGCCATCGACACGGCCAAGGCGGCGCTCGATTTCGACCAGGCCGCGGTGGAGCGCGCCCGGCTCGATCTGATCTATTGCCAGATTCGCGCGCCCATTTCCGGCCGCACCGGCAACATACTGGTGCACGCGGGGAACCTGGTGAAAGTGAACGACGTGCCGCTGGTGGTGATCCACCAGGTTTCGCCCATCTTCGTCGATTTCGCGGCGCCGGAGCAGTACCTGGGCGCCATCCGCCGGCTGGCCGGGGAGGGCCGCAAGCTGACCGTGAAAGTCGAGTCCCAGGACGATCCCGGCCGCGCCGCCAACGGCTATTTGGCGGTGATCGACAACACGGTCGATGCCGCCACCGGCACGATTCATCTGAAGGCGACGTTCGAAAACGCCGACCGCCTGTTGTGGCCCGGCCAGTTCGTCACCGCTACGTTGACGCTCGACACGATTCAGAATGCCGTGGTGGCGCCGGCCGAAGCCGTGCAAAGCGGCCAGCAGGGATACTTTGTGTACGCCGTGAAGCCGGATAACCACGTGGAAATCCGCCCGGTGACGATGGGCCGCGCCTGGGGCGCCAAGGTGGTGATCGCGAGCGGCCTTCGGCCGGGCGAAACTGTGGTGACCGACGGGCAACTGCGCATCTTCCCCGGCGCCCAGATCGTGCCGGTGGATCCAGCCAAGCTGGGAACGGGGCCGTTGTGAACCTCTCACGCATTTTCATCGATCGCCCGATCATGACGACGCTGGTGTGCTTCGCCATCCTGCTGTTCGGGACGGTGGCGTTTCGCGGGCTGCCGGTGGCCGCGTTGCCCAGCGTCGATTACCCCACCATCCAGGTGACCGCGGCACTGCCGGGCGCGAGCCCGGAGACCATGGCCTCTTCGGTCGCCACACCGCTCGAGCGCGAGTTCTCCACCATCGCCGGCATTCAATCGATGAACTCGGTGAATTCGCAAAGCAGCACGCAGATCACCGTGCAGTTTACGCTCGACCGCACCATCGACGCCGCCGCGCAGGATATTCAAGCGCACATCGCCGCGGCCGGCGGAAGGCTGCCCGCCACCATGCCGCGGCCGCCTTCCTATGAAAAGGTCAATCCCGCCGAGCAGCCGGTGTTCTACCTCGCGCTGGTTTCCGACACGCTTCCGCTCTATACGGTGACCAACTACGCCGACGTTCTGCTGGCCCAGCGCATTTCCATGGTCAGCGGCGTGGCGCGCGTGCAGGTCTATGGCGAACAGAAGTACGCCGTGCGCGTGCAGGTGGATCCCGACAAGCTGGCGGCTCACAATATCGGCATCGATGAAGTCCAGACGGCGATCGCATCGAGCAACACCAACCTGCCCACGGGCCGCCTCGACGGCGCCAAGCAGGCGTTCACCATCGAATCGAGCGGCGGCCTGCTCAATGCGGCGGCTTACCGGCCGATCATCGTCTCCTGGCGCGGCGGCGCGCCGGTGCGCCTGGAGCAGATCGCCAACGTGGTCGACGGCGTCGAGGACGACAAGCTGATCGCGTGGTACAACAATCGGCGCGGCGTGATTCTGGCCGTCAACCGGCAGCCCGGCACCAACACGGTGGAGGTTGTCGACAACGTCAAGCGGCTGCTGCGGGATCTCGAAAAAGAGGTTCCTCCTTCGGTGAAACTTTCGGTGGCCTTCGACGCCGCCCAGTCCGTGCGCCAGTCGATTCACGACGACGAGTTCACGCTCACGCTGGTGGTATGCGTGGTGGTGATGGTGATTTTCCTGTTTCTGCGCAATATTTCGGCGACCTTGATTCCCGGCGCCGCGGTTCCCTTCTCGATCATCGGCACCTTCGCCGCGATGTACCTGCTGGGTTACAGTCTGAACAATCTCTCGCTGATGGCGCTCACTCTCTCGGTGGGCTTCGTGGTGGACGACGCCATCGTCATGCTCGAAAACATCGTGCGCCACATGGAGATGGGCAAGTCGCGCATGGAAGCCGCCATCGCGGCTTCGCGCGAGATCGGTTTCACGATTCTTTCGATGACGTTTTCGCTGGTGGCCGTGTTTATTCCGGTGCTGTTCATGGCGGGGATCGTGGGCAGGCTTCTGCACGAGTTTTCCGTCACCATCGTGGTGGCGATTCTGATTTCCGGTTTCGTCTCGCTGAGCTTGACGCCGATGCTGGGCAGCCGGTTTCTGCGCAGCGAACGCGAGACGCGCCACGGCATCCTGTATCGCACGCTGGAACGCGGCCACAAGCTGACGGAGCGCTGGTACGAGATGACGCTCGGGATCGCCATGCGGTTCCGGCTGGTCACGCTGGGGGTTGCGGTGTTGATGTTGGCGGGTACTATCTACCTGTTCAAGATCATGCCGACCGGTTTCATTCCTTCGCAGGATTCGGATTTCTTCTTTGGCATCACCATGGGGCCGCAGGATATCTCGTTTGAGAACATGGCCCGCCACCATCGCGCCATTTCGGAGATCGTGCGCGCCCAGCCGGGCGTCTCGGACGTTGGGTCGTTCGTGATCGGCGGCAATATGGCGTTCTTCTTCGCCAATATGAAGCCCCGCGCCGAGCGCACGCTTTCGGTCGATCAGACAATTGAAGCGGTGCTGCCAAAAGCGATGGCCGTGCCGGCGTTGTTTCCCATCATCCAAAATCCGCCGCCCATCACCGTCAGCGGCCAGTTCGGCGCGGCGGCCTACCAACTCACCATGCAGAGTCCCGATCTGAAGGAGTTGTACCAGTGGGCGCCGCGGCTCACTGCCAAGATGCAACAGATCCCAGGTTTCGTCGGCGTCAGCGACGACCTGCATATCGCCGCGCCACAGTTGATGGTGGATATCGACCGCGACCGCGCGGTGACGCTGGGTGTGACCGCGCAGCAAGTGCAGGACGCGCTGTACAGCGCTTTCGGCCAGCGCCAGGCGTCGGTGATCTACGCGCCCGCCGACCAGTACGAGGTGATCCTCGAGCTCGACAAGCAATACCAGCGCACGCCCGATGCCCTGTCGCGGCTCTACATCCGTTCGTCCACGGGGTCGCTGGTGCCGCTCGACGCGGTTGCCCGCACCCACCGCCAGACCGGCGCGCTCAACATCAACCACTTCGGCCAATTGCCGGCGGTGACCGCGTCGTTCAACCTGCGGCCGGGCTTTTCGTTAGGCGAGGCCGTGGAGAAGGTGGACCAAGCCATCCTCGATCTGCGCATGCCCTCCACCATCAGCACCGGCTTCCAGGGAACCGTGAAGGAGTTTCAGAATTCCTTCCGCAATCTGACGCTGCTGCTGATCGTCGCCATTCTGGTGATTTACATCGTGCTGGGCGTGCTGTACGAGAGCTTCATTCACCCGATCACGATTCTCTCCGGCCTGCCTTCGGCCGTCTTCGGCGCGCTGCTCACGCTGCTGCTGTTCCACAAGGAACTCGACCTCTACGCGTTCGTCGGCATTATCATGCTGTTCGGTGTGGTGAAGAAGAACGCCATCATGATGATCGACTTCGCGATCGGCAAGCGCAAAGAAGGCCTGTCGGCCGAGGAAGCCATCTGGCAGGGTTGCATGCTGCGCTTCCGGCCCATCATGATGACCACCGTGGCGGCGCTGTTCGGCACGCTGCCCATCGCGCTCGGCTACGGCGAAGGCGGCGATGCGCGCCAGCCGCTCGGCCTGGCGGTGGTGGGAGGCCTGGTAGTCAGCCAGTTCCTCACGCTCTACATCACGCCGGTGATTTACGTCTACATGGAACGCCTGAGCGGCCAACCGGCTGGCGCGGTGGTGCAGCGGGAAGCGCAGGCGACGACTTAGGCGCGCCGCGCGAAGGCACCGGCACGCTCCTCTGCGGCGAGGCAGCGCTGACTTCGCGTGTTACGACCCGGCCAGGAACTCGTTGACCGCCCGGGCGAACACCTCGGGCTGCTCGTCGAAAACGAAATGCGTTCCGCCCGCTATGCTGACGAATTTGTGGTTGGCGAAGCGCGCGGCGAAATTCCGGCTGACCGATTCCGGTTGCAGATCGGCGCCGCCGTGAATCACCAATACCGGCGCCTGTACGGCGCCGAAGGCCGCGCGGTAATCGTGGTGCGCGCCCATGCTGCAATAGATGCCGAGCGGCTCGTAGCCAGCCGAATCCGGCGCCGGATTCGGCTGGCTACGAGCCGCTCGGCATCTATTGCAGCATGGGCGCGCACCACGATTACCGCGCGGCCTTCGGCGCCGTACAGGCGCCGGTATTGGTGATTCACGGCGGCGCCGATCTGCAACCGGAATCGGTCAGCCGGAATTTCGCCGCGCGCTTCGCCAACCACAAATTCGTCAGCATAGCGGGCGGAACGCATTTCGTTTTCGACGAGCAGCCCGAGGTGTTCGCCCGGGCGGTCAACGAGTTCCTGGCCGGGTCGTAACACGCGAAGTCAGCGCTGCCTCGCCGCAGAGGAGCGTGCCGGTGCCTTCGCGCGGCGCGCCTAAGTCGTCGCCTGCGCTTCCCGCTGCACCACCGCGCCAGCCGGTTGGCCGCTCAGGCGTTCCATGTAGACGTAAATCACCGGCGTGATGTAGAGCGTGAGGAACTGGCTGACTACCAGGCCTCCCACCACCGCCAGGCCGAGCGGCTGGCGCGCATCGCCGCCTTCGCCGTAGCCGAGCGCGATGGGCAGCGTGCCGAACAGCGCCGCCACGGTGGTCATCATGATGGGCCGGAAGCGCAGCATGCAACCCTGCCAGATGGCTTCCTCGGCCGACAGGCCTTCTTTGCGCTTGCCGATCGCGAAGTCGATCATCATGATGGCGTTCTTCTTCACCACACCGAACAGCATGATAATGCCGACGAACGCGTAGAGGTCGAGTTCCTTGTGGAACAGCAGCAGCGTGAGCAGCGCGCCGAAGACGGCCGAAGGCAGGCCGGAGAGAATCGTGATCGGGTGAATGAAGCTCTCGTACAGCACGCCCAGCACGATGTAAATCACCAGAATGGCGACGATCAGCAGCAGCGTCAGATTGCGGAAGGAATTCTGAAACTCCTTCACGGTTCCCTGGAAGCCGGTGCTGATGGTGGAGGGCATGCGCAGATCGAGGATGGCTTGGTCCACCTTCTCCACGGCCTCGCCTAACGAAAAGCCCGGCCGCAGGTTGAACGACGCGGTCACCGCCGGCAATTGGCCGAAGTGGTTGATGTTGAGCGCGCCGGTCTGGCGGTGGGTGCGGGCAACCGCGTCGAGCGGCACCAGCGACCCCGTGGACGAACGGATGTAGAGCCGCGACAGGGCATCGGGCGTGCGCTGGTATTGCTTGTCGAGCTCGAGGATCACCTCGTACTGGTCGGCGGGCGCGTAGATCACCGACGCCTGGCGCTGGCCGAAAGCGCTGTACAGCGCGTCCTGCACTTGCTGCGCGGTCACACCCAGCGTCACCGCGCGGTCGCGGTCGATATCCACCATCAACTGTGGCGCGGCGATATGCAGGTCGTCGCTGACGCCGACGAAACCTGGGATCTGTTGCATCTTGGCAGTGAGCCGCGGCGCCCACTGGTACAACTCCTTCAGATCGGGACTCTGCATGGTGAGTTGGTAGGCCGCCGCGCCGAACTGGCCGCTGACGGTGATGGGCGGCGGATTTTGGATGATGGGAAACAACGCCGGCACGGCCATCGCTTTTGGCAGCACCGCTTCAATTGTCTGATCGACCGAAAGCGTGCGCTCGGCGCGGGGCTTCATATTGGCGAAGAAGAACGCCATATTGCCGCCGATCACGAACGACCCAACGTCCGAGACGCCCGGCTGGGCGCGCACGATCTCCGAAATGGCGCGATGGTGGCGGGCCATGTTCTCAAACGAGATATCCTGCGGCCCCATGGTGATGCCAAAGAAGAAATCCGAATCCTGCGAAGGAATGAAACCGGTCGGCATGATCTTGAACAGGTAGATAGTACCCGCCAACATCAACACCGCAACCCCCAGCGTGACCAGCCGGAACCGCATGGCGATCCCGAGCGTCATCTCGTACCAGCGCTCCGTCAGCTTGTGGCCGCGTTCCAGCGTGCGATACAGGATGCCGTGGCGCGTCTCGCGTTCGCTGCGCAGAAACCGGCTGCCCAGCATCGGCGTCAAGCTCAGCGAGACGAAACCGGAAATCAGAATCGCCACCACGATGGTGACGGAAAACTCGTGCAGAAGCCTGCCCACGATCCCCGCCATGAACAGCACCGGAATAAACACGGCCACCAGCGAAAACGTCATCGAAAGAATCGTGAAACCGATCTCGCGCGAAGCCGCGATGGCGGCTTCCATGCGCGACTTGCCCATCTCCATGTGGCGCACGATGTTTTCGAGCATGACGATGGCGTCGTCCACCACGAAGCCCACCGAGAGAGTGAGCGCCATCAGCGAGAGATTGTTCAGACTGTAACCCAGCAGGTACATCGCGGCGAAGGTGCCGATGATCGAGAAGGGAACCGCGGCGCCGGGAATCAAGGTCGCCGAAATATTGCGCAGAAACAGGAAAATCACCATCACCACCACGCATACCACCAGCGTGAGCGTGAACTCGTCGTCGTGAATCGACTGGCGCACGGACTGGGCGGCGTCGAAGGCCACCGAAAGTTTCACCGAAGGAGGAACCTCTTTTTCGAGATCCCGCAGCAGCCGCTTGACGTTGTCGACAACCTCCACCGTGTTGGTGCCGGGCTGCCGGTTGACGGCCAGAATCACGCCGCGCCGATTGTTGTACCACGCGATCAGCTTGTCGTCCTCGACGCCGTCGACCACGTTGGCGATCTGCTCCAGGCGCACCGGCGCGCCGCCGCGCCAGGAGACGATGATCGGCCGGTAAGCCGCCGCATTGAGCAGGCCGCCGCTCGATTCGATGGTGAACGCCTGCTTGGCGCCGTCGAGGCGGCCCGTGGGCAGGTTGGTGTTGCTCGATGCGATCGCCGTCTGGACTTCATCGATGCCGATATTGTGAGCCGCCAGCTTGTCGGGATCCACCTGCACGCGCACGGCGTACTTCTGTTCGCCATAGACCTGCACGCGCGCCACGCCGCTGACCATGGAAATGCGCTGGGCCAGCAGAACGTCGGCGTAGTTGGTCACCGTATAGAGCGGAAGCGTGTCGGAAACCAGCGCGAGGTAGAACACCGGCTGCTCGGCGGGATTGACCTTTTCATAGGAAGGCGGCCGCGGCATGGTGGCGGGCAGCCTTCCGCCGGCCGCGGCGATGTGCGCTTGAATATCCTGCGCGGCGGCGTCGATGGTGCGGTCGAGCGTAAACTGCACGGTGATCTGCGTGCTGCTTTGCGAATTCACCGAGTTCATCGATTGAATGCCGGCGATGGTGGAGAACTCGCGCTCGAGCGGTGTGGCGACCGAAGAGGCCATGGTCTCCGGGCTCGCGCCCGGCAGTGCCGCGGTCACCTGGATGGTGGGGTAATCGACGCTGGGCAACGCGGCCACCGGCAGCCCGCGAAACGCCACCGTCCCGAACAGCAGGATGGCGAAGCACACCAGCGTCGTCATGATCGGGCGATCGATGAAAATGCGTGAGAGGTTCACAACGGCCCCGTTCCCAGCTTGGCTGGATCCACCGGCACGATCTGGGCGCCGGGGAAGATGCGCAGTTGCCCGTCGGTCACCACAGTTTCGCCCGGCCGAAGGCCGCTCGCGATCACCACCTTGGCGCCCCAGGCGCGGCCCATCGTCACCGGGCGGATTTCCACGTGGTTATCCGGCTTCACGGCGTACACAAAGTATCCCTGCTGGCCGCTTTGCACGGCTTCGGCCGGCGCCACCACGGCATTCTGAATCGTGTCGAGCGTCAACGTAGCGGTGACGAACTGGCCGGGCCACAACAGGCGGTCGGCGTTTTCGAACGTCGCCTTCAGATGAATCGTGCCGGTGGCGGCATCGACCGTGTTGTCGATCACCGCCAAATAGCCGTTGGCGGCGCGGCCGGGATCGTCCTGGGACTCGACTTTCACGGTCAGCTTGCGGCCCTCCCCGGCCAGCCGGCGGATGGCGCCCAGGTACTGCTCCGGCGCCGCGAAATCGACGAAGATGGGCGAAACCTGGTGGATCACCACCAGCGGCACGTCGTTCACTTTCACCAGGTTCCCCGCGTGCACCAGTATGTTGCCGGTGCGGCCGGAAATGGGCGCGCGAATCTGGCAATAGATCAGATCGAGCCGGGCGCGCTCCACCGCGGCCTGGTCGAAATCGAGCGCCGCCTTGGCCGTGTCGATGGCCGCCAGCGTGGAGCGCGCCGAAGCGTTCGCCGCATCGGAGCTCGACTGCGCCTGGTCGTAGACCGAGTGCGACGTGAGCCCGCTCTTGTTCAGCTCCGCCTGCCGCTCGGCGTCGCTCTGGGCGAATCGCGCGGTGGCTTTGTCGCGCGCCAGCGCGGCTTCCGCCTGCACGATCTGTGCCTTGTCGCGCTCCACCGCCGCCTGCGCCTGCCGCAGCGCGTCGTCAAATGGCCGCGGATCGATCTCGAACAGAAGATCGCCCTTGGCCACGTTCTGCCCTTCGGTGAAGTGCACCGCCATCAGTTCGCCGGCCACTTGCGACTTGGCCTGCACAATCGCCGAGGCCTCCACCGTTCCCACCACCTTGAGCTCGGTGGGAACCGATTCCTGCACAACCTTGCCCACCGACACCGGCACCACCGGCATTCCCGCCATGCCGCCAGGCCGAGCCGCCTGCTGCTTGCAGCCCGTCAACGCCAAACCCACGGCCAACCACAACAAAGCTTTATTCACTGAATTGTTCCCCGGAATTTGCAGTGTATCAGGAACGCACCGGCCCGGCGAGAGGCCCCCGCCCTGGAGGCCGAATGAATGGGTGGCGGGTCAATCGCCGGCTTGCGCGTTTTACGCCAAGGCAAACCCGCCCTGCCTTTCGGACCGCCAGTTTCCGCTAACCCCACTTCAAGGGCGGTGGCAGACAATCCAATGGCGGCCTGGCGCTGTATTATCGGATCATGAGGCTCGGCATCTTTGTCCTCACGGCGACCGTCGCGTTTGCCTGCTCATGGGACTATCCGATATGGATACCCCGTAGCAAGTCGGCTGATCCGCTGTATCGCTTCATCAAGAACGGCCAAGCCGGGTACATTGACGGAAATGGGCGCGTCGTTATCCAGCCGAAGCTGAAGGCCTGGGGCAACTATGGCTCTGAGTTTCACGATGGTCTCCTGGAGATCGCTGTGAGCGATGGCGTCTACATCGATCAAACGGGAAAGGTCGTTATAGACAAGGGGCTTTACAGGGGGTGGGACTTCTCAGAAGGGCTAGCGGTTGTGGAGTGAACCCCAAAACTGAGACAGCGAGTTAAGGGAACAAATACATTGAATGGAGTGAGGAATGGATTTGTCCCGAGCTGTTTACAGTCGCGATCTGAAGATCGCCGCCATGCGCGCA
>Ga0181529_10007844_pt1 | contig 10543 bp, 3 predicted proteins | sample PEATcosm2014_Bin_36_FD_119763 | JGI IMG/M metagenome (GOLD analysis project Ga0181529, IMG submission 119763) | Peatland microbial communities from MTU Mesocosm Facility, Houghton, MI, USA - PEATcosm2014_Bin10_30_metaG | ecosystem: Environmental > Terrestrial > Soil > Wetlands > Peat | place... | reverse complement strand
CTCACCAGCCTCCGCTCCAAACCGCAGGGCCCCTTCGAAGAGGCGGAGATAGAGCTCTTTCACGCGCTTGATCCGCACCTGCGACGCGCCCTGGAAATCCAGAAGCGGCTGGCAATGCAGGATGGCCATGGAGAGGCTTTGGACAGGATTCCGAGCGGCTGCATCCTGCTGGGCAAAAACGGGCGCGTTCTCTCTGTGAACCAGACGGCAGAACGGATTCTGGCGCGCAAGGATGGAATCATCTACGCCCACGGCAGGCTGGACGCCAACGCACCGGAGTCCTCCAGCCGCATCCGGGAGCTGATCTCGTCGGCAACCTCCACCTTGTATCAGCCGGAACCTGGTGGCGTGGCGGCCGTGCTGCGCGCATCAGGAGGCCAGCCCTACACCGTGCTGGTGGCTCCACTTTCCAGGAAGCCCGCGGACTGGGGCGGCTTCTCTCCCGCGGCCGTGGTCTTCATCACGGACCCTGACTGTGCTCAGTTGACCGAAGGCTCCATCGCCCAGCTTTACCGCTTCACTCCGGCAGAGGCGCGGCTGGCGCGGGCTTTGGCCAATGGAGAGGGGCTGGGGCAGGCCGCGGCGCAGCTTGAAATCGGAATCAATACGGCCAAGACGCATTTGCAGCGCATCTTTGCCAAGACCCAGACCAGCCGTCAGGCGGAGCTGGTGCGCCTACTGGCTGGCATCGCGGCTATGACCTGCCTGCAGTCCTCGCCCGCGCCGCCCATAGGCCACGCCGCTGAGCCCATCCCCGACGCCTAGTGAGCCGGTCCGCAACTAGAGCGTTTTCGATTCAAGTGTCGACCTTGCAAGGGCCGTGCAAGCTGGCTTGGGAAGTTCTTCCCGTACCGGCGCACCTCGCTTGAAGCAGCTTGAATTCCGGCGATTTTCCTATCTCAATTGTGCTACTATGTGGCCCTTCATGAACTCCGCTCGTCGGATGAAGGGGAACCGTGCATGGCTTGATTGCGGGGCTGGGGCCAGGCCGCGGGCTGCGGTGCCCTTTCGCCGCGGGCTGTTTTCATTGGAAGAGCATACGGTACCGCCGGGAACGACGAATTCCGGAGCTTTCTCCACCCCCCCGGCGTGGTGTGCTCTACTTCATGCAGAAGTTCGACGAGAGCGGGCTAGATCAGATGCCTTTCGCGGGCAGTTGGTTTTGACGGTACCGCGAAGCTTTATATCCAGAGCATGGGCTGACAGGGGCATGAGCACAGCCTGGTTGCAGCACGTTTGAGGCAGGCACAATGAACGACCGACAGACAGCCGCGGCACAGCCCTCGGGAGCGCTCCGGATTGTGTTCGTGGTGGTGTCCGTTCTGGTGCTCATGGTTGCAGGTGGTCGATGGGCCTATGAGCACTTTGCCGCCGATGTCTGGACCAGCACCTTGATCAGCATGGACGATTCGGCCGGCCAAAAGGCTGCTGAAATCGACCATTTCCTTTGGGAGCGGCGCGGCGATGCCAACCTGCTCAGCCAAGAATCCGCGATCTATCAGGCCGCTGCGCTTGCCAATCAGCACCAGTTGACCGCGGCGGCTGAACAGGATGCATCCCAGGAACTGCGCCGGATGGCAGATGCCTACCGCTATCGGCGAGCCATGCTGGTGGATCGCAGCGGCAATCCGGTGGCCGGCAGCCGGTGGGGTGGCTTTCCGCCCGCAGTGCGACAGGCGCTGCTGCTGGCTCTGAGTTCTGACAGCTATGCCATTGCCGATGTGCACCTGGGCGAAGGAGGCTGCGCGGTCTTTGGCGTGGCCCACGCGGTTCGAGCCGGGGGCGACGCCAAGGGCGCGGTGCTGGGAGCAGTCTATCTGGAAGACGCTTTGGCCGAACACCTGGAGCCGGTGGTGGTTCGCCGACCCGCCGCCACCGCCAGCGGAGATGCGATTCTGCTGCGCATGGAAGGGAACGAACTGGTGTTCCTGACCACGCCCCGCTTCCTCCCCCGTGCCGGGCCTCTCAGCATCCACCTGCCTCTGGGCAGCGATGGATTGAACGCGCTGGGCATGCCCAACGCCAACGGAACCCGCTTCTTTCAGCATCCCGACTACCGCGGGGTTCCCGTGGTGGGGGCGGTACGCCTGGTGGCCGGCACCAATTGGGCGCTGGTGATCAAGGTGGATCTGGAGGAGATCAACCGGCCGGTGCGCAACTTTGGCCTTGCCGTGCTCGGATTGGTCGGCCTTCTCTCCCTGCTGATTACCGTGGGCGGGGACTTTCTGTGGCGCATGGAACGCGGCCGTTGGAGGGCACGCCAGGCATCAACAGCCGCCGACCGGCTGCGCGAAGAACAATTTGATGCGCTGCTGGAGTCAACGCCCGACCCCATGCTGATTCTCGATGCCCAGGGCTTGATCGAGCGCGTGAACAAGCCCGCCGAGGAGTTCTTTGGCTACACGCGCCAGGAGCTGATCGGCTCGAGCTCTGGCATGTTGGTGCCCTTGCGCTTCCACGCGGAGCACGGCGGATTTGTGGGCGAGTTTCTGCACAGCCGCCAGACCGCGCGCTTCACCGCGCAGCAGGAGGTGTTCCTGCTGACCCGCGATGGCCGCGAGGTCCAGGTGGAAGTGACTTTGAGCAAATTGGACGGAGTCAAAGGGCCGATGCTGGCCGCCGCCGTCCGCGACATCAGCGCCCGCATGGCCTACGAGGAACAGCTCAAGGAGAACGAACGGCAACTGAAAGAGCTCCTGGATCTGAGTCCCATCGGCGTGCGGATTGAATCCATTCGCGACCATGAGATCCTGTTTGCCAACAGGTCCTACCAGGAGACGGTCGGCAGCGCGGACGACCCCCACAAGGATCGCGCCGAGTTCTACGTCAACCTTGAACAATATCGCCAGATTCAGGAGGAGGTCGGCCGGGGAAATCCAGTTCTGAACATCGAATTGGAGATGGTCACTCCCGTCGGCAGGCGCTGGGTGCTGGCCACCTACACCCCCATCCACTTTCAACACCAGGATGCGGTGCTGGGCTGGTTCTTTGACATCTCCGAACGCAAGGCGCTGGAGCAGGAAACGCGGGAGAGCGAGCAGCGGTTGCTGGAGATCCTGAACGCCTGTCCGGTGGCCGTGCGCATCGCCACCTGCGACGATCAGCGCATCGTCTTCTACAACACCTACTACAAGACCTTGGTCCAGGAAGACGACCCGCTCCAGGTCGAGCCACGAAGTTACTACACCCACCCGGAAGAGTTCGACCAGGTCATGCAGGCCGTGGCCGCGGGCCAGCACATCGTCAATCATGAGCTTCAGGTCACCGTGCCGGACGGAGAGCAGCGCTGGCTTCTGGGCTCCTTCATGCCCATCGAGTTCCAGGGCCGGGCGGCCACGTTGTGCTGGTTCTACAACCTGACCGAGCGGGTCCGCGCACAGGATGCGCTGCGCCACGCCAACGAGGAGATCCAGTCCATCTTCGATGCCGCGTCCTGCGGCATCGTGCTGATGAAAGAACGCACCATTCTCCGCTGCAACCGGCGCATGGAGCAGCTCACAGGCTACGGCCCGGGAGAGTTGCTGGGCAAGAACACCCGCATATTCTTTCCGGATCACGCGTCGTGGGAGGAGTTCGGTCGGGTCGTATTTGCGGAGATCGCACACGGCAACGTGTTGCGCCAGGAGCTGGAGTTGATGCGCCAGGACGGCAGCCGATTCTGGACGCGAACCTCAGGGCGCTACGTTGACCCCCTGGAGCCCGGACTGGGCGTGGCGTGCATCTTTGACGACATTACCCCGGAGCGCGAGGTGGCGCAGGCCATGCAGCGCGCCCGCCAACTGGCCGAGGAGGCCGCTCGCTCCAAAGCCAACTTCCTGGCCAACATGAGCCACGAGATCCGCACCCCAATGAATGCCGTGATCGGCCTCAGCCACCTGCTGCTGAAAACCGATCTCAGCTTCCGCCAGCGCGACTACGCGGAGAAGATTCAAACCTCCAGCCAGCACCTGCTGGGCATCGTCAATGACGTGCTGGACTTTTCCAAGATTGAAGCCGGAAGGCTGCAGCTGGAGCACATTGAGTTCGATCTGGACAAGGTGTTGGACAACGTGGCCAACGTCATCCAGCACAGCGCCAGCGAAAAAGGGCTGGAGCTGGTCTTTGATGTGCGCTCTGACGTTCCCCGCATTCTGGTGGGCGATCCGCTGCGGCTAGGCCAAGTGCTCATCAACTTTGGCACCAACGCCATCAAGTTCACCGAGCTGGGCGAAATCGAGATCAAGGTGCAGGTGCTGGAGGAGGGCGAGCAGGCCGTGGCGCTACGCTTTACGGTGCGCGATACCGGCATTGGCATGACCCCGGAGCAACAGAAGAAGCTCTTCCACTCCTTCCAGCAGGCCGATAGCTCCACCACGCGGCGCTACGGAGGCACCGGCCTCGGGCTGGCCATCAGCAAGCGGCTGGCGGAGATGATGGATGGCATGATCGGCGTCAGCTCCGAACAGGGCAAAGGCTCCGAGTTCTGGTTTACCGCCCGGCTGGGACGCGGACGCGCCCGGCGTCGCTCGGTCTGCCTTGCGCCAGAACTGAAGGGCGCAGCCGTTCTGGTGGTGGATGACAACGACCATGCGCGCGCTATCTTGCGCGAGGCGCTCAACTCCATGGGTTTTGTGGCCGACGTGGTGCGCAGCGGGCCTGCCGCCATCGATCTGGTGCGCAGCCGCGCCAGCCGCAACCAGCCTCCCTACGCGCTGTTGCTCATCGACTGGCAGATGCCCATCCTGGACGGCATTGAAACCTCACGCCGGATTCTGGGCATGGGTTTGGAACCGAAGCCCCGCATCATTCTGGTCACGGCCTTTGGTCGCGAAGATGTTTTCAAGGGTGCACAGGCGGCTGGAATCGACGATGTGTTGGTCAAGCCCATCAGCCCGTCCATGCTCTTTGACGGCATTGCCCGCGGGTTTGGCATCCATCAGGAAGGGAGTGAAGCCTACGCGCCACCCCGCAAGCGCAAGGAGGATGAGCGCGCCATTGCCGGCATACAGGTTCTGCTGGCTGAAGACAACGAGATCAATCAGCAGGTGGCCAGTGAGCTGCTGGCCAGCGTAGGTTGCCTGGTGGACGTTGCCTGGAATGGCCGGGAAGCCGTGGAGAAGCTGCGCAACAAGAGCTACGACGTGGTCTTGATGGACATGCAGATGCCGCTGATGGATGGCCTTGAGGCTACCCGCGCGATCCGCTCCATGCCCGGCCTGCTGACCTTGCCGATCCTGGCCATGACGGCCAACGCCATGCAGCAGGACCGCGAGCGCTGCATCGCCGCGGGCATGAATGATCATCTTGCCAAGCCCGTCAATCCCAACGAGCTATTTGCTGCGCTGCGGCGTTGGGTACACCCGCAGCCTGGGGCGGGGTTGCCTGCTGCCGCTCCTCCCGAACCGCCTCCTTCAGCCTCTGAACTGGCACTTCCAGACGGCGTTGAAGGGCTGGATGTGAAGACCGGGTTGCGCCGTGTCCTCGGCAAGCGCACCCTCTATCGCTCCCTGCTGGAAACCTTCCTGCGCAATGAGAAGGACTGCCTGCTCAGGATCCGCGCCGCGCTGGCACAGGACGATACCCATACTGCCGAGCTGCAGGTGCACACCTTGAAGGGCGTTGCTGGAAATCTGGGCGCGGTGCTGGTGCAACGGGTAGCCGCCCAGCTGGAAGCCACCTTGCGCACCGGAACCAAGGGCGAGGCGCTGGAGGCGGCGTTGAACGAGGCTGAGACCCGCTTGAATGCGCTGGTTGCGGCGCTGGAGAAGTTCATCGGCAATCAGCCCGCGGCCGCTGCTGCGCTGCCACCCGATCCGGCGCGGCTGGCAGCGCTGGTCCAGCAGCTCAAGGCCCTGCTGGCGGAGGACAATGCCGCCGCCGTCAGCCTGTTTGACGACAATCGCGAGCTGTTCCTCGCGGCCTGGCCGGAGTCGTTCCGGGATATTGGAACCGCGATCCGCAAATTCAACTTTGAGTTCGCTCTTGAAATCCTGCGCAAGCTGAGCCCCCCAGCTGCGCCGAAAGCCGCAGATGGAGAAACCGATGAATCCCAATGAGGGCGCGGAACGTGCGCTGATTCTGGTGGTGGACGATACGCCGATCAACCTGACCCTGATGTCGGAACTGTTGCAAGATCTGTATCGCGTCAAGGTGGCCAACAGCGGCGAACGCGCCCTGAAGATTGCCGCCGCCACGCCGCCTGACCTGATTCTGCTCGACATCATGATGCCCGACATCGACGGCTACGAAGTATCGCGCCAGCTCAAGAGCGATCCGCGCACCCAGCACATTCCCGTCATCTTCCTCACCGCGCGCTCCTCGGTGGAAGATGAGCAACTGGGCTTTGAGCTAGGCGCGGTGGACTACATCGTCAAGCCCATCAGCCCGCCCATTGTGCTGGCGCGCGTCAAGACCCACCTTACCTTGAAGGCCGCCGCTGACTTTCTGCGCGACAAAAACGAGTTTCTGGAGCGTGAAGTCGAACAGCGCACGGCAGAGATCACTGCAATTCAGAACGCCACCATTCGAGTGGTTACATCGCTGGCTGAAACCCGCGATCAGGAGACCGGACATCACATCCGCCGCACCCAAAGCTACGTCCAGCTGCTGGCTGAACGGCTCAGTCAGGATCCGCGCTTTCACGAGGCGCTCACCGCCGCAGCCATTGCCACCCTGTACAAATCAGCCCCCTTGCACGACATTGGCAAAGTGGGCATCCCCGATCGCATTCTGCTCAAACCCGGCAAGCTCACCGCGGCAGAATTTGAGGTCATGAAGACCCACACCACCATAGGGTGCGCCGCCATTGAACGGGCTGAAGCGCAGCTGGGCATCGAGGTGGATTTCCTCAAAACCGCCAAGCAGATTGCCCTCTCCCACCACGAAAAGTGGGATGGCAGCGGCTATCCGCAGGGACTGCGCGGCACGGAGATTCCCTTGCCCGCGCGCGTGATGGCCATCGCCGATGTGTACGACGCACTGATCTCGCAACGGGTGTACAAAGAGGCCATTCCGCACCCTGAGGCGATGCGGATTATCCTGACCGGCCGCGGCTCCCACTTTGATCCCGACGTGGCGGATGCCTTTGCCGCCATAGAGGAAGAGATTTACGCCATTGCCGAGCGCTTCAAGGACATGAAGATGGACCGCCCCAGCCTGGTGCCGGGCACGGAGTCCGCGGTGTAGCTACTCCGGCCCGGCACACTCCCGGAAGGTTACAAACGCCAGCCTGGTTTCGCTGCCCAGCGTAAGCAGATTCCCAAAGCAGTTGAAGGTATAGATGCGGGCATCACCTTTGCGGCGCATTTTGAAGACTTCGCCGCGTAGTTCTTCTCCACGCAGAATGCGCCGCATCGGCGTGTCATGCGGTAGAACCGGATTGCCTTCGGCATCCAGAACTTCAAGATAATTCAGGAAATCGCGGGTGTGGAAGCCCGGTTTCTGGTCCAGCGCAAAGCCCAGCACCCGGGTCACAATCGGATTCCAGCGCAGTACCGTGCCATCGGAGTCCACAATCAACAGGCCATCGTCGAGCGAGTCCACGACCGCTTCAAATCGGGCCTGGCTGGCGCGCAGAGCCTGCTCCATCTGGCGTTGCGCCGTCACATCCCGGCTGCGCAAGAATGCCATCCGCTTCCCATTGCCAACCTCCACCATCCGGCCTGCATAGCTCAGGATCAGATCGTGATCCATAAACTTCGAGCGTGAACGGTAGTCAAGGTTCTGGATGATTTCGCCCCTCAGGATGCGCGCCAGGGGCCAGCGTTCCAACGGCAGATGATTCCCGTCCTCGTCGTAGATGGTGAGAAACTCCTGATAATCGGCCAGCGCGTGGTTCTCATAGCCGTGTTCAGGTATGCCGTAGATCTGGCGCGCGGCTGGATTCCATGTGATCAGCTTGCCCTCGGGGGTGGTCACAAACAGGGCCTCCTCCTGGTTGTCAATCACCGCGCGCAGTTGCGCTTCCGCCTCCTGCTGCGCCAGTTCGGCCAGCTTGCGCTCGGTAATGTCTTCGGCAAAGATCAGAATGCCACCCACGCTGCCATCCGCCTCATGCCAGGGCCGCACCTCCCAGCGCAGCCACAGCGGAGACTGACCGGGGCGTTCCCACAGGTCTTCTTCGCGGCGGACGGTTTCGCCCGCCAGGGCACGCCGGTCCGCATCCCGCCATCGCTCCGGCACGGCCGGGTTCACTTCATAGCGGTGGCGTCCCACCATGGGTTCGTCACTCTTGCCCGTATCGCGACGCCAGAAGCGATTGGCCCCCAGATAGCGCAACTCACGGTCGAACATCGCCAACGCCACCGGCGAGTCTTCAATAAAGATCTTCAAGAACTCTTCGCTGCGCCGACGTGCATCGTCGGCCAGCTTGCGCTCGGTAATGTCCTCCGACAGGATCACCAGGCCGCCAATCTCTCCGCTGCCTGTCATCCATGGACGCAGCGTACGGCTCACCCAGCGCACTTGCCCATCGGCGCGGGTGAAGCTGTCTTCCGGCACAACAAGGGTTTCGCCGGCAAGGGCGCGCTGGCTCTGCTCGCGCCAGTGTGGGGGTGCGTCGGGGAGCAAGTCGGAGACGTTGCGTCCCACAACGTCAATGCCCTCCAGCCCCCGGTCCAGCTTCCAACGCTCGCTGGCGGCCAGCACGCACAGATCGCGATCCAGCATGGTCAGCCCGGTGGGAGCTTCGTTGATCATGATCGCAAGCAGACCGCTGCTCTCGCGCTGCGCGGCCAGCGACGCGTTCTGCTCGGAGATGTCACGGGCGATCTTGGAAAAGCCAACAATCCTGCCCGCACTGTCGCGCAGCGGCGACACCGTGATGGCCACCGGAAAGCGAAACCCGCTCTTGTGGAGCCGTTCAGTCTCAATGCCCGCATACGAGCGGCCTTCGCGCACCATGGCCAGCATCAGCTCCGTCTCCGGCCGCAGCTCGGGTGGAACCAGCACCATGATGCTCTTGCCGATCACCTCCTCGGCCGTGTAACCATACATCCGCTCTGCCGCGGCATTCCATGTCTGGATGGTGCCATCGGTGGCTTCGCTCACAATGGCGTCGGAGGTGCTCTCGACGATGGCCGCCAACCGGTGCGCGGCCTCTTCCGCCAGTTGCCGCTTCTCTTCACGCGCGTAGTTATCCAGCGCAAACGAAACGTCCGAGGCTGCCTCTTCCAATAACTGAATCTCTCGGTCACGGAAGTAACCCGGTTGACCAGAGTAGAGAACCAGCACACCTCGGACAACGCCTTGCTGCCGGATAGGGAAGGTGGCCGAGGCGCGGAAACCATGTTCGGCGGCAACGGCGCGCCACAACTGGGTAGCCGGATCGTTGAAGTAGTCGTTGCAGATGTAAGACTTGCCCGAGCGGATCGAGAGCCCGGTGGGGCCCAAGCCAGTGGGCCGCTCGTCGGCATGCAGTTCCAGTCGATCAAGAAAACCGGCATGATTGCCGAACGCTGCAACTGGAATCACTTGCAGGCTGCGTTCATCAATCCAGCCAATAAGCGCCAGCCGGAATCCGCCCAGCTCCACCGCAACCTTGCAGACCTGCGCAAACAAATCCTGCCGGTTGGGCAGGCGCACAATGGCCTGATTGATCTGGCTCAACGCGTTGTAGAGCCGGTTCATTCTCTCCAGCTCGGCCTTGTAACGACCAGAATTTCCCTCTGCGGGCATCATCACCTCCACCGCCGGGGCCCTTGAGCAATTGCCGGTGGCGTGAATCAGTTAGAACCAAAGTACGGCGCAAACTTAGCACATTGTAAATCTCTCCCCGAGGTTAGCACAGCGGCAGCCAGCTAGCTCGCGGATTGGCCAATTTCATCCTCACCTTGTATTCCCTGCAGACGCCGTTCGACGTTACTCCAGGTTATTTCGCTTTTTCGGCAGCGGATCTTCGCCCGCTGCAGCCGGAATGCACTCTCCACTGGAGCCTCGCTTGCGATTTGGGTTGGCTCCGGAAAGGACTCCCCCAACACCTGCGAATACTCAGATGGATGAAGTTTGCGATCATGACGAGGGGAAAGTTGGGAACATTTTGCCACAAACGTTTTGCGGATTCATCAAGTAGTTGATTCTAACTTAGTTTATGTTGGTCGCCGGGAGGGGGGGACGTCCCTGGAAGATGGCACCCTGGGGTTCATCCAAAAGCCCATCATCCCAAACCGGTATTTTGGGCCTTGCAAAAGGCAACACTCGACCCAGCTCGCTAGTGGAGGGTGTCAGAAATTGACGACCTTTGCGGCCGACGATTGGATCGAACCTGACTGAGCGCGGCAGGGCCAAAGCCCCAGATCATCAGAGACACAGCGCCTTCGATGCAACTGAAGTCGCGCCGTGGACAACATGGCATAGACGTCCATCCGTGGGACGCACCCCACCAGGGTCCTTGTTCTACGCAGGCTTCTCATGTCGGGATTGACGGACAACCTCCAGGAATTGCGCCAGTGCCGGCAACTTGTCGTTCCTGTTGTAAGGCCACCATGACATCCAAGACAGGCTGCGGATCGAGATCAAGAGGGCGCACGATTACATGTTTCGGAAACATTACTTGCTGGTAATCCGG
>Ga0181529_10007843_pt1 | contig 10543 bp, 10 predicted proteins | sample PEATcosm2014_Bin_36_FD_119763 | JGI IMG/M metagenome (GOLD analysis project Ga0181529, IMG submission 119763) | Peatland microbial communities from MTU Mesocosm Facility, Houghton, MI, USA - PEATcosm2014_Bin10_30_metaG | ecosystem: Environmental > Terrestrial > Soil > Wetlands > Peat | place... | reverse complement strand
GCCGCCCAGCACCAGGGCCGACTGCCGCGTGGAATGCACCGAGAGGTGCGCGCCCTTGCCGCCTTTGAGCCGCATCGTCGGATAGGCGCTCAACACGCGGTCGAAGACCACGGTGAAGCTGCCGTCGCCCGTGACGGCAATCCCCGCGCCGGTCTTGGCCGCGCGGGCGGGAACTTTCACGCCGCCGCGGGCATTTTCAATCCGCAGGACGGGATAGCGAACCTCCATGAGCGGCGGAATCTCGCTGGCCACCAAGGGATTCCAAAGGTCCTCGATCACTTCGCACGCCTTCCACTGCGAGTCGTCGAAGCCGGCCGTTCGCCAGCCCGGCGGCTCTCGGGCGGCGTCGCAGGTGATTCCGTCGGCGGCGGAAAACCAGTCGGCCGGCGCGGCCTTCCACGTCGCGTCGCTGGCGATCGTTTGCCGCGAGCCGTCCGGCAGGGAAACCTCGCTCTCGAAGATCAAGCCCGGATGCCCGCGGGAGACGGTAAACCCGATCGGCCAATGATGGAAGACCTCGACGGCGATCTCGTTTGCGCCCTTGTGCATCAGGGGCGTCAGGTCGCGATAGTCGTAGAACCACCGCTCCGTGCTCCCGCCCGCGAAGTCCGTGCCGATATCGACGGGGCCGCGGGATGCGAGGCGGCCGTTCACGTACAGGCGGTATTTCACGTCGGTGCTCAGCCAGGCCGCTACTCGCCGGGGCGCGTCGGCCAACACGACCTCCTTGCGGAACGCGGTGGCCGCGACCTTGCGGGCATCCAGCGGCAACCAAATCCACCGCGCCTGCCATGGCCGCGGCTTGCGGCAGGTGGACGGATCGAAGGTGAAGCCCGCCGCGCGGACGCCTTCGGCATCGACGATGGACGCCTGACACGGCCCGACCTGGCCATGAAACTCAACATCGTCAGAATTCCGCCGTGGAGTCCTACCGCAGGAAACGCCAGGTACGCTGGGATCCCGGGAAGGAAAAAAACCTTGTAACCTGGGGTTTGCGGGCAACGCAAACCAGCGAGAACAGCCATGAAATGCTCTTGCCGGGTCTTCCTCGGATTGATGGATATACGGGGCACATGGATCAGGTCGATCCCGCCTTTCGCCATGCCTGGGCAAGCGACCACAAGATGACCGGCCTCTGTTTTTGTTCAACTGAACAAAGTTGTCTGCGGCAGCTCAACGAAGCCGGATTTGACCAGGACCGTTGCATCACCATAGTGCCGCTCGATCAACTCGGCAAGGCCTTTGGGCATCGAAGCTTGTGGCCGGGCACTGCGAACAAGGGCGATCGCTTCTTCCCCTGAATCAGCATGGCCGGAGGCAAGAAGGTAGCCCGCCGCGATGCTCGGAGCTCGGCAACAACCCAGCGCACAATGGATAAAGACCTTCCCGTTCTTGGCGTGGCGTCGAACGAAATCGACCGCTTCCGTGATTTGCAGGTCGGTCGGAAGCGTGAGGTCGAGGATCTGCACGTTCTTATAATTCAATTTGTGCTGCGAGTTCAAGTCGCGAAACCGCTCGCACTCCGGATACTCGGCAGTAAGATCGAGCACCGCGGTGAGGCCCTGCTCGAAGAACTCTTCGGCCTCGAAATTATCCAGAAGCCGCCCGACATAGACCCCATTGGCCACCAGGACTCGGCCAAGCGACCGCTTGCGGCAAAGGTGATAGGCGCCCCAATTTCCCATCATATACGGAGCAAACAACAATCGAGTGCCAAGAGGGAGTCGGCCCGATCGTTTGCGAAATACGGCCGGACCGGCCGCCAGGTAGGCCCGCGCCAGAAGGCAGAACCCAACCGCCGGCCAGACGAGAATGATCCCCCAAGGATACAAGACGAGGCACACGAGCAAACATACGGCGGCCCCCAGTCCATAAGACCAAGCCGGCCTGCGATTGGGCGTCACTCGCGGTCCCGCAGCGGCCCGAGAGTGACGATCCGCCACGACGTCACAGAATGGCAAGTCGGTCTGCTGTAGCCTTTCGCTCCAAACGGCTTCGAACATTCCACTCTCCTTGGACCCTTCGGCATCAAAGGCCGCTCCGATCAGACCGGTGCTGGAACTACCAAATACTCTGTCTGCCCCCCGTAGATGTACGCCCGGTAATACACGCCATTGAAGAGGTAGTAGACAATGCCGTTCAGCAGGATCTGCTGGTAGCCGATCGGCAGGCTGTCGTAACCATAATACTGGGCGTCGCCGAGCACGAAGAAGCGGTATCCAGGAGGGAATCGCCTGAAATAATCGTCTCGGTAAGGATTGCGGTAGGCGCCCCTGGACGCCGAGCCCGCGTAATGCTCGGACCGGACCGCACCTACCGGCGCCGCAGGGCCAACGTGGGCAGGCGCGGGGCGGCCACCGTAGTGGACCGACCCTACGCCAGCAGCAGCATGCCCGCCGCCGCCGGCATGCCCGCTACCACCGCCGCCATGTGCAGCGAGGACAGGAGCCATCGCCCACATCAACATAGCCAGCCCCAGAACCAAGATACCCGTCCCAAAAAAGATACGCCTCATGATCGCTTCTCCCTTCATCACCGAAAAAGAACCCGCCGCAGGCGTCACTTGCCGGCTGCCTTTTGCAAGGGTTGGGGCTCGCCGTGCCGGTTCAGGAAATCGACCTTGCGGACGCCCTCCGGCGGCTGGAACTGGAACAGATCGTCGCTCAGCTTGGGGTTCGCGTCCCAGCGGTGGATGAGGGCCATGTATTGCGGTTCGTCGGTCTGCCGTTTGAAGGTAATCAGGAGCTTGCGCGGCAGCGGCTGGTCGCCGGCGTCGATCCAGATTTGCCAGTCCAGAATCTTCTGCCGGAACGCCAGGTGATGGCACTTGACCTTGCCCACGTAGTTCAATCCGACATACGTCCCGCTCTGCACGTGTTCCGTGAACATCTTGTAGGGGTCGGCAAACAGGAAGTCGGCCAACGTCTGGTGCGTGTCGAATCGCTCGTGCAGATCGTCGAGCATTGCGTCGATGGTGCCGGGCACCTTCACGGTGGCGTAGGTCTTTTGTCCGCGGTCGAAGACGGTGACCGTCTTGCCATCGTAGTAAAACAGGGAGTTCGCCGTGTCCCCTACGTCCTCACCGAACACTTTGTCGGGCCGGCTCACCGTCAGATGGCGCTGGTTGCTGAACTGAAGTTTCTGGCCGTCGTCCTGCACTTCGTCAAAGAATTCCTCCACTTGGAAAGAGTATGTCTTGAGGCCCGCCAGATAGCTCGACATGGCCTTGAGACACTGGTCCGCCTTGGGCTCGATGTTGGGGGCCTCTTGCTGAGCGCCGCCCACGAGAGCTACGCTCCCCAGCACGGACACGACCACCAATCCGACTGCCAAAATTCGCCTTCTCATGATCAAATCCTCCATTAGCCGGCCGCCGCAAACAATGGCGGGCAAAGTATAAACATTCCCATTCCCTAACTCCTTCAAAATCAGGGCACTCCCCGTTCCTGAGCTGCCAATGCCCTGCTGACGCCTCGGCAGATTTCTCTTGCCGCACGGATACCACAGAAAATGCGCTGGCGTGGCTCAGTGTGTTAGGGCCGCTTCGGCGGCCAGCGGCTTGCTCCGGCCGCGCAGGGCCGCCGGCGGAACCGCTTGAGTCGTGATTACTGCGGGCTTGGTTTCCTCGCCGGCCGTCTTGATGGCGACCTTCACGGCATCCTCCATCGGATCTTTGAAGGGCACCTCGATTCGGAGCAGTCCGTGCTCGTAGATCGCTTCGGCTTTGTCCGGCTTGACCGGCCAAGCTAAAGCCAGTGCCGAAACATACTCGATGTCCCTTGCTGGCGCTGTCAGGTGGATGCTGTCTCCCAGGATCTTCACTTCGATGGTATCCGTGGGTGCTCCCGGGATGGCGAATTCCACCACGAGCTTGCGCGTCTTCGCGTCAGCATACGCTACGGTCTCGGGAGCGAGTTTGATACGATTTTCCGACATTGTGACACCTTCCTTCCGGGTAAGAAAACAAAAAAGCCGACGTGGCCGAACACCCGGAAGTACTCGACCACGTCGGCTTACTCTTTAACGAGCCCCCCGGCACGGCCGAATTGCTCTCTATCTAGTCATCCGACAAATTCACTGAAAAAGTCGCGATCCAGTTTGCCGCGACTCTTCCAGTGCTGTTATTGTACGCCGCCGAGGGACGAAGTCAATGTGCCAATCCTAAGAACCTCTCACAATCCGGTCCGGTACTATGGTCTGCCCAACTCCGTTGGTTACAGGCAAGCGGTAAGCACGGGCAAAGCCATCGCGGCGACCCGAAGACAGTCAGCGAGGCAACGGTTAGTTCTTTGTTAGTCCTACCTGCGATCCTTGATTTCTTCGCCGTGCATTCATAGGGTTCACATCTGAACCACTACCGGCTGAAGCCGGTAGGTTCGGGTGTTTCGTGAGCTTCGGACTGAAGTCCTTCGCTCACGATCTGGTAAACCACAAATCGGTGCCACCATCGTCGGGCTTCAACCCTTCATGGCGGCCAAAATACTGCAAGATCGCCTCGCCTGTTGCACTGCGGCGACCCAGACTCAACATTGTGACGCATAACTGAAGAACCTAAAGGTTTCGCCTGAAGGCGAGGGTTTTAGACCCATCGTGGAGACAATAAAGACCTTTCAAATGTTCCGGTATGCCGTTCGAGAACTAAATCGAAATGGCGTGGGCTGCCACGCTGGTGCTATTGGTGTTAACCGCCAACTTCATCGGCCAGCACTTTTCGCGGTGCAGAGGCTAGCAATACCAGCAATAGGAGCTAAAGTCCATGATCCAGTTAATTGAACCCATGACGGCTTTCAAAGCCGCATCCAACCGCAAGGACGACGGCGACGTCGTCATCGACTGCCACATCGATGAGTTGTACTACGGCAAGTGCAAGGCCGTGCGCGACACGAAGATCCCCATCCGCAAAGGTCAGATCACGGCCTTCATCGGGCCTTCGGGCTGCGGCAAGAGTTCGGTGCTCCGCTGTTTGAACCGCATGAACGACTTGATCCGTGGATTCCGCTTTAAGGGGTATGTCCGCTTCCGGGGCAAGGACATCTACGATCCGAGCGTCGATCCGGTCGCTATCCGCCGGCACATCGGCATGGTCTTTCAGCGGCCGAACCCCTTCTTCATGAGTGTCTACGGCAACGTGACCTTCGGGCTGATTCTCAACGGCTACAAGGGCGACATGGCCCAGAAGGCGGAACATGCGTTGCGGAGCGCGGCGCTATGGGACGAAGTGAAGGACAAGCTGCAAAAAAGTGCCTCGGCGCTTTCCGGGGGCCAGCAACAACGGTTGTGCATCGCGCGCGCGATCGCCAGTGAGGCCGCCGTGCTGTTAATGGACGAGCCCTGCGCGGCCCTGGACCCGATCGCTACGCGAAGGATCGAAGAGCTGATGCAGGAGTTGAAAAAGCGGTTTACCATCGCCATCGTCACGCACAATCTTCAGCAGGCGCAGCGCGTGGCCGACAAGACGGGTTTCTTTTACGTGGACACGACGCAGGGTGACAGGACCGGCTATCTGGTTGAGTTCGGCGACACCAAACAGATCTTCGAGGATCCCAGGGAGAAACGCACGCAGGAGTACGTCCGCGGCGAGTTCAGTTGATTCATGTTGGACTGGAAATGTCATGACAACGGAGAATACCACCGACGGCGCCCGTCCAGCAAGCGCGGATATCGAGGGCGTCCTGAGAGAACTAACGGCCGTCCGGGCGGATATGGTCGCCGGCGCGGCCATGTCGCAGCCAGGTCTTGATGAGGTTCACTCGAACTTCCGCGACAGTGCCCGGAACCTCCTGCATTACCTCGCCCTCCGTCGCCGCGACCTCCGCCCGTTGCAGCTCCGGCTGGCAGCCATGGGGCTTTCCTCCCTCGGGCGGGCCGAGTCGCATGTCCTGGCCACAGTCGATGCGGTTTTGGGCGTTCTGCACCTTCTGGTGCATCGCGCCTGGCAGCCGCCTTCGCAGGAGGCTGCGGTCGTTGATTTCGCCAACGGTCAGCGGCTGCTCACCGAACACACGCACGCCTTGTTGGGGTCCGTGCCCGCGGGGCGCGAGGTCCGTATCATGGTCACCATGCCGAGTGAGGCTGCGGATGATTACCTCCTCGTTCATAACCTGCTCCAGCAAGGCATGGACTGCATGCGCATCAATTGTGCCCATGACGACGCCGCGGGTTGGTTGCGGATGATCGAACATCTGAGGCAGGCCGAGCGGTCGCTGGGACGGTCCTGCCGAGTTGTCATGGACCTGGCCGGACCGAAGTTGCGCACCGGGCCGCTTGAGCCGGGCCCGGCGGTGCTCCGAATTCGTCCCAGTCGCAATGTTTTCGGGCGGGTCACCGCCCCCGCGCGGGTCTGGTTGACTCCAGAGACGTCTCCCCAGCCGCCTCCCACGCCGGCAAGCGCCTCGCTCCCTGTGCCGTCGGAGTGGCTGGCCCACCTTCGCACAGGGGAATGCGTGAAATTTACCGACGCCCGGGATTCGAGGCGGACCTTTAAGGTGGTTGACGTGACCAACCACGGGTGCTGGGCGGAGGCGACCAAGACGGCTTACATCGTTCCCGGCACCATCCTGCGTCGCGAGCACGGCGTAGGGAAGCGGGACGACCGTGAAGGCCGCGTCGGCGAATTGCCGCCGGGTGAAAACACCCTCGCCCTGCGGCAGGGCGACCTGCTCATCCTGACCCGCGATCTCAAGCCGGGTCGCCCGGCGACCTACGACAGTGTGGGACAAATCCTGACCCCTGCGGTGATCGGCTGCACGATTCCGGAGGTGTTCGATGACGTCCGTGCGGGGGAGTCGATCTGGTTCGACGACGGCAAGATCGGCGGCGTGGTCGAGAAGGTCGAAAACGCGCGGATCCTCGTTCGAATCACCCAAGAGCACTTGAAGGCCGTTAAGCTGCGGGCCGACAAGGGTATTAACCTTCCCGACAGTACCCTTCGCCTTGCGGCCATGACCGCCAAGGACATCGAGGATCTGTCCTTCGTGGCTCAGCACGCCGAAGTTGTCGAATTGTCCTTCGCCAACAGCGTCCAAGACGTGGAGTCGCTCCAGCAGCGCCTGGCGAGTTTAGGGAACCGGCAGCCTGCGATCGTGCTGAAGATCGAAACCCGACACGGCTTTGAGGACTTACCAGACATGCTGCTTGCGGCCATGCGGGCCCCGTGTTGCGGGGTAATGATCGCCCGAGGCGACCTGGCCGTCGAATGCGGATTCGAGCGCCTGGCGGAAGTTCAGGAAGAGATTCTCTGGATCTGCGAGGCCGCACATGTCCCCGTAATTTGGGCCACCCAGGTCCTGGAAACTCTGGCCCAAAAGGGGATACCGACGCGCGCCGAGATCACGGACGCGGCGATGGGGGACCGCGCCGAGTGCGTCATGCTCAACAAGGGGCCCTACGTGGTCAGCGCGGTGCGGGCTCTGGACGATATTCTGCGGCGGATGCAAACGCACCAAGCCAAGAAGGGGTCCATGCTGCGGAAGTTGCGTTTGGCCCACGTGCCGACGGCCGAACCAGTCGCTGTAGCCGACCGCGACTGCCAATCCGCTTCTGCCCGGTGTGATGATCGTGCAGGCGGCCTGGCGGTTGAGCTAAGTTAGGCGGAAAGCGGTCGTGATCCCCGCGATGCCCGCACCGACGATGCGCACATCCGCGTGGGCGTCCTTCACCAGCACGCGCTGAATCGGCGCGGCGATCGTTGCCATCCACAAAGAGACGCTCTGTCCTAAGTTTTTCTGCTGCACGATTCTTACCTCTTTGCTCAAGGCTGGTTGCGTTCTTCCTTTTTCAAAGCACATCGTACGCAGTCTGCGGCATAAGGGATGGCGTCCAGGCGGTTCTTGGGAATTGCTTCACCGCACTTCTCGCACCGACCATAATCACCGTCTTCGGTTCGTCGGATTGCTGCTTCAACCTGGTCGAGGATGTCTTCGTCGCTTCCGAGCAGGGTAAGCGTCAGTTCCTGATCAGAATTGTCGCTCCCAAGCTCTTCCTTGTCGGTCGGTATGCTGATGGTCTTGGCATGGTCATGCAAGGAATCGTCTTCCATGTGACTCATGTCGCCCAGAAGGCTTGCCCGCAGAGCCAAGAGTTTTTCCCGATAAAGCGTCACTTCAGTGTTCGTCATTTCGTAGAGCCTTCACAAAAGTATGGTGGTATAGGAGTCCCGTCAGTAGGTCTTGGCAAGCGATGGGAGCGGGCCAAGCATGACGAAGCAAACTAAGTTCAGTTGAGCGAGCCCAACTAGGTCATTGGCAGATTACCTTTTCTGCAAGCGGGAGAGGCCGATGCCTAACCGCTTTGGCGGCATCTGCCTTGTTGTCCGTGATGTCGAACAGCCGATCCAGCCTTGTGGTGGCGAAAACCGACCGGAGGTGTGAAGTTATGCCGCATAGCCCGAGTTTCTCCCCTTTGGGCTCCATCTTCCTGTGAAGCATCACTAACTTTGCCAGCATTGCACTCGATAAGCATGCCACCCCGGAAAAATCCAAGAGGAGACGATGGCAGTCTGGCCGGTCAGCCACTCCGAGTAACTCATCGTTGATCTTGTTGACGGTTAGTTCATCGAGAACCGGGTGTTTGCCAAGGCGCACCACGATCAGGTCGCCGTTCTTTCCTACCTCCAAGTCGCAATAGCTCAACATGAGACACCTCCTTACCCAAGGTCTTCGTTTTCGTGTCGGTCGTGATCGTCGTCTTGTCGTCCCTGGTCTGCGTTGCCTTCGTTTCGGTCCTATTCTGGGGCGTGCCCGTCATGCAATGGAGCACTGAACAAGTTCAGCCAACCAAGACCGGCGACGTGATTTGATCACACCGATGAACTTATTTAACTCCACCGGCTTGCTCATCAAGCCGCCCACATGAAGCTCCTGAACGTGGAGGCTCGCTTGGCGATCTAGCGAGCCGGCGAGGACGAGAACCGGAATATCCTTCAGTTTCTCGTTGGCTCGAAGGTCGGCCAGTACATGCTGCCCTTCCTCCTCGGGCAACTGCATGTCCAGCAGGATCAAGTTGGGCGTCGGGGCCTGGGCGAATTCGCCCTTACGGTAGAGAAAGCTGATCGCTTCCTCGCCATCGCAAACCAAGCTCACTCGGCATTGCACCCTGCCCCATTTGAGGGCTTGTATCGTGCCGTTGGCATCCTCCAAGTTGTCCTCGACCAGGAGGATCTCCATTCTGTCCACCGCATCTCGACTCATGGTTCTTCGCCTCCGCTCAACTCCAGGAGTACGGAAATGGACAGTTTTCCGGGCCTGGGTTCCGAGCATTGTGCACCACAGAAAACAAAAAAGCCGACGTGGCGGAACACCCGAAGGTATTCCGCCACGTCGGCTTACTCTTCAACTAGCCCCCCAGCACAGCCGGGTTGCTCTCCATTTAGTCATCCGACAACTTCGTTGGCGAGTTGCGATCAAGTGCATCGCAACTCCTCCAGCACTTTTATTGTACGCCGCTACGGAGCGAAGGCAATAGGGCTGTTTCTCGATGTCGTCACTTCGAAGAACACGTCTCTTTCGAGCAGGGAGAGGAAGGTGTCGCCGCTAGCCCTCGAAAACGGCCCGAACGAAACCCCACCAGCCAAGAGCCCGAATGGCAACCCGATCACTGGTTATTCTCGCGATTCTTGATATTCACACATTCGGGAGCGAGCGCATCGGCGGTCCTCGCGTTCAACCGGGCTTGATTCCCAGGTTATGATCTGGCGGCGGTTGAATGTTTTCTATCAGTAGTGAACGAATTGTAACCAGGCGATCCCCAGCACAAGCGTGAGGACCGTCAGCGGGATTCCGACCTTGCAATACTCCCAGAACGAAATCTTCACCCCCTCGCGGCCAGCGCTTTCCACGACGATCAGGTTGGCTACCGACCCAAGTACGGTGAGATTGCCAGCAAATGTGCTCGACATCGCCAGCGACAGCCACGCCGTCTCGCGCGTTGCCACGGGCACCGCCTGCGCCACCGGCTCCAGCAGCAACACCGCTGGCACGTTGCTGACCAGGTTCGACAGCCCCGCAGAGACCACGCTCAGAAGAACCACCGGGCGGCTCAAAAGCCACTGCCAGTTCTCGATCCCCCATCGGCTCACCACATGGATCTGGAACGCATGGACGACAATGAACAGTCCGGTAAACATCACCAGCAGGCTCCAATCGACCTGTCGGTAGACCTTTGCCGGTTTGATCCGGTCGAGCAACAGCACTGCGGCGGCTCCAAGGGCCACCAGTTCCAACGGCAGGCCCGTGAAGAACAGTGTCACGGCAATCACGGTCACCGCCACCGCCTTGACTTGCAGCCGAGCGTGGGCACGACTGCGTGGCATCCCCTCGTCGTGGTTCCCTCCGGCCAGGGCGTCGGCCTTGTCGCGTGCATCTTGCTCCTTGGGAGCCGCCAGTCGGCCCCGGTACACGAGGCAGACCACAAGGTAGGTGAAGCCCAACCCCAGGATGGCGACGGGCAACAGGCGAGCGGCGAAACGGAGGTAAGAGATACCCGAATGAACGCCGATGTAGATGTTCTGCGGGTTGCCGGTGATGGTGCCGGTCGAGCCGACGTT
>Ga0181529_10007841_pt1 | contig 10544 bp, 8 predicted proteins | sample PEATcosm2014_Bin_36_FD_119763 | JGI IMG/M metagenome (GOLD analysis project Ga0181529, IMG submission 119763) | Peatland microbial communities from MTU Mesocosm Facility, Houghton, MI, USA - PEATcosm2014_Bin10_30_metaG | ecosystem: Environmental > Terrestrial > Soil > Wetlands > Peat | place... | reverse complement strand
GACGAGGTGATCCTGCCCGTGCCCTACTGGGTCAGCTTCAAGGACATCATCCAGTACGCCGGCGGCAAGGTGGTCTATCTCCAGACCAGCGAGGCGGAGAGCTTCCGCATCACCGCCGACGCCATCGAGAAGGCCATTACACCCAAGACCAAGGCCATCATCCTCAATTCGCCCTCGAATCCGGCCGGTTCGGTGGTTTCTGCCGAGGATCTGGAGCGGATCGTCCACCTGGCGCACGAGCGCAATATCTTCCTGCTGCTCGACGAGTGCTACGTCTACCTGAACTATGCCGGCAAGCCGGTTTCCGGCGGCTCGTATACCTGGGCAAAGGAGCACATCGTGGTCCTGGGGTCGCTCTCCAAGACCTATGCCATGACCGGCTGGCGCGCAGGCTTTGCGCTAGCTTCGAAGTCGGTGGTGGCCAACCTCAGCAAATTGCAGTCGCAGTCCACCTCCAACGCCGCCAGCATGGTGCAGAAGGCCGCCGTTGCGGCGCTGTCCGGCTCGCAGCAGTGCGTCAGCGAGTTCCGCGCCGAGTTTATCGATTTGCGGGATACCATGCTGGCCAAACTGGCCACCATTCCCGGCGTCACCTGCACCAAGCCCGAGGGAGCATTCTACGTTTACCCCAACATTTCCGCGTATTTGGGCAAGGGCGGCATCAAGACGGCCACGGAAATGGCCACCCGGCTGCTCCACGAGGCGCATGTGGTGACTGTCCCCGGCGAGGCCTTCGGCACAGCGGAACATCTGCGCATCTCCTATCCCGTGACCAAGCAGAATATCGATGAGGGTATTCGGCGCATGGGTGAATTCCTCACCGGTTTGGCCTAGCCTGGGTCTCTGCGTGCGCTTTTCTCGCCCCGCGTGTTGCCATGTGGGACGAGAAAAGCCGCGATTTCGCAGTTCTTTGCGGGGCAAAAGCGGACCCCTGGAAAAAGTGCAATTCATCTCTGTGCAAACGTATCGCTGGTCGGGTAGGATGTCTTTTCGATGTCCAAGCCAATTGATTTCCGTCCTGTGATTCTTGCGGGCGGCAGCGGCACCCGCTTCTGGCCCCGCTCCCGCCGCGCTCACGCCAAGCAGGTTTTGGCGCTTGATGGTGAACGTTCCATGATCCAACAGACGGTGGAGCGGCTCAAGCCGCTGGCCGGCCTGGAAAAGACCTGGGTCATCACCAACGAATATCTTGCCGCCGAGATTGGCGATCAGTTGAAGGGCATACCTGCCTGCCAAATCGTGCAAGAGCCGGTGGCCCGCAACACCGCTCCGGCCTGTGGCCTGGCTGCCTTCCTGATCGAGAAGGAAAATCCCGATGCCGTGCTGGGCGTTTTTCCCTCCGACCACGTGATCGCCGACGAGCCGCGCTTCCTCAAAGCCCTGCAAAAAGGAATTGCCCTGGCCGCCGCCGGCGACAACATCGTGGTGCTGGGCATCGAGCCCACCCGTGCCGAGACTGGCTACGGCTATGTCGAGACCGGGGACTACACCAAGGACGATGTCGCCCTGCACGTCCGCCGCTTTACCGAGAAGCCCAACCAGAACCGGGCCGACGAGTTTGTGGCCTCGGGCAACTACTACTGGAATTCGGGCATGTTTCTATGGTCGGCGCGCACCCTGGCCAACGCCGTGCGCGAGCACCTGCCTGAGACCGCCCCCCTGTTGGAAGGCATTGCCGCCGCCTATGGCACGCCGCAGTTCGAAGAGGTCTTTCACTCCTGCTACCCCCGCTGCGAAAACATCTCCGTCGACTACGCCGTTCTCGAGCCGCGCTCGGCCAAGGGCGAACACCTTTCCCATCTTTATTGCCTGCCTGCCGAGTTCAGTTGGAACGACTTGGGCTCCTGGGCCTCGCTCTACGAGTACCAGATGGAGACCCGGCTGCGCGGCGACGGCGACGGCAATGTGAGCGACACCGACGGCCACATGGCCATCGACGCGGTCAACAACTACGTCTTCAGCCCCAAGAAGTTTGTGGCGCTGGTGGGCGTCAAGAACCTGGTAATCGTGGATACCGAGGATGCGCTGCTCATCGCCCACCGCGACCACTCCCAGGATGTGGGAAAGATCGTCAAGGAGCTGGCCATCACCGGGCGGGAAGACCTGATCTGAAGGTTGACCGAAACCAATGATGGTTTTCCCGTTCTCAATCTTCAACAGGAATCGTGCAGGTTATCTAAGGCCTCGGAATTGAGACCTGGCAGTCTATGGTGAAAGTCAGGTTTTAAACGGGCACGACTTTAGAGGCTGCGGGAAGACAAATGTTGAGGCAGAGTTTTAAAAGGGCACGACTTTAGAGGCTGCGGAAAAACGAATGTTGAGGCAGAGTTTTGAAAGGGCACGACTTTAGTCGTGCCGTAAGTGGCCTTAAAATCAACATGGGATTTAGCCCCTGAGGGACGGTTTCTCGGCATTTTCGACTTTCACCACAAGCTGCCAGGACACCTAGAATATCGAGAAAGGGGAGACAATACTGCGGTCACTCGCAATCATAGTGACCCGGATTAGAAGATGGAGGCTCCTGCAAATGCCGCACGACATATTTATAAGTTATCGGCGAGACGGCGGGGAGCATTTAGCCGGGCGTATCAAGGACGCTCTTAAAGTCAGGGGATTGTCCGTTTTCATGGATGTTGAGGACCTGAAGAGCGGGAAATTCGATACAGCTCTTCTCAGAGAGATCGAGCAAGCGACGGATGTAATTGTAATCTTGACTCCTGGTTGCCTCGATCGCTGCATGAACGAGGACGATTGGTTTAGACAGGAAATCAGGCACGCAATCAAGTGCGAGCGGAACGTCGTGCCAATCATTGCGCGCGGCTTTCAAATGCCGCCTTCGGTGAGTCTCCCTTCCGATATTGCGGAACTAGTAATGTTTAGCGGCCTCACGCCCGCACCGGAAATGTTTGAGGCCAGTATCGATAGGCTTATTTCGACGTTCCTGATAAGCAACGGGCAACTGGCTGAAGGCATCCGAAAGTCGGAGCCTGTGTTGTTGGGCAAAGGCACTGAAAGTCCTGGCATCCCGGCGACGCCATCGCTCTCCGATTTAAGAAAGGCAGTAGAAACCAGCCCGTCTGCGCGAGAGCGCGCTCGCGCAATTCAAATGATAGGGTTGCGAGGCGGACAATCTGAAATACCTTGGCTCACGGACCTGGTCTTTAGAAGCAAACGAAAGGCAACGTGGGCCGCTGCCATCAAGCAAATTTCCCTATTAGGCAGTCATGAGGCCATTCGGTCGCTGAAGTCAATCGCCGAAAATCACACAAGCGACTTGGTGAGAATGGAAGCGGTTGAATTGATTCCCCAGCTTGATCATATTTCTGATCCGGAATGGTTATTGAATTTTCTGCGGTGTGAGTCTGAGTATTGTGTCAAGTATAGCTTACTAGAAGCCTTGGCGAAGGAAGCATGGTCGAATCGGCTCGATATGGGATCGAATGGGGTCCGTTCATTTATCAACGAACTCCAGAGAAGGGTAGACGCAGAAGGTCACCCTGACGTGCGGCATTACCTCGTCTCCATCGTAGCGCACCTCTGCCGCGACGAGCCTTGGACAAGAGAATGGGTTCTTCAAAAGGCGAATCAGGCCGAGCAAGGCTATTACAGAACGCGCGGTTACGCGATTGGCCTTAGTGTGTGGAACGACGATCGGGAGTTTATCGGAGAGCTCGAGAACTGCCCAAAAGAATTTAGCGACGAAATCGGAAAAATGTTTGTACAATGGGCCAAAGAGGGTGATTGGAAGCGCTATCGATTTCATATGGGTGGCTGGGGGCCAAAAGAATGAACAAGACGTGTATCCGGCCTAATTAATGGCGCGGGCCGCCCTGGATGTAACACGGAATGTTGATGAGCCGGTTGCTGCAGGTTTCGGTTTAGACACCTGAGACGCTAAGACTCTTATTCATCCTATTGCCCCAGCCATCGTCGCGCACATCCTTCACCCTATCTTCATCGAGCAAAAACAACCATGCCTCAACCTCAAATCAAATTCGGCACCGACGGCTGGCGAGCGGTTATCGCCGACGATTTCACCTTCGCCAACGTTCGCATCGCGGCCCAGGCCATTGCCGCCTACGTGCACTCCCGCAGGGGCTCCGCGGACGAAGACCCCGCCAAGGGCCTGTGTATCGGCTACGACACCCGCTTCGGGTCAAAGAGTTTTGCCCGCACCTGCGCCGAGGTCGTGGCCGCCACCGGTATTCCGGTGTTCTTGGCCGACGCCATCACCCCCACGCCCGCCTTGAGCTACGGTGTGCGCGGGCGCGGCTGCGCCGGCGGCATCATGATTACTTCCTCGCACAATCCCGCACAGTGGAACGGCGTCAAGTACAAGGCCTGGTACGGCGGCTCGGGCAAGCCCTCGATCATCACCGAAATCGAGTCCTACCTCGGCCGGCCGGTGCCCCGCGCGGCCCAACCCGCCCCCATCGAGATGGTCGATTTTCTGCCGCCTTATTTGCAGGCAATCGAGAGTTTCGCCGACCTGGACCGGATCTCCAAGTCCGGCATGAAGTTCGCCATCGACTCGATGTATGGATGCGGCGGAGCCATCCTCTCCGACATTTTCACCCGCATCGGCGTGGACCACGTGCAGATTCGCGCCAACCCCGACCCGCTGTTTCCGGGCATCAATCCCGAGCCCATCGAGCCGCATATCCGCGCCCTGGGCGAGGCAGCCAAGCAGAACCACTGCCAGGCCGGGCTATGCACCGACGGCGACGCCGACCGCATCGGCGCCACCGACGAGGACGGCAACTTCGTCGATCCGCACAAAATCTTCTCCGTGCTGCTCAGTTGGGTGCTCAAGCGCCACAACGACTGGCCGGGCGCCGTGACCCGCGCCTTCAACACCACCAAGATGCTCGATCGCATCTGCAAGAAGAACGGCCGCGAGCTGATCGAGCACGGCATCGGCTTCAAGTTTGTCTGCGATTACATGCTGGAGCGGGAGATCGTGATGGGCGGCGAGGAGTCGGGCGGCATCGGCTTCCAGCGCCATCTGCCGGAGCGCGACGGCCTGCTCAACGCCCTGCTGCTGGCCAACGTCATGGCCCAGGAAGGCAAGACGCTGGGCCAGCTGGTCGCCGGTCTGCAAGCCGAGTACGGCGAGCACCAGTACGGCCGCATCGACCTGCACATCCCGGACGAGATGAAGAAGGCGGCCATCGCCCGCGCCCTGGCTGTCAAGCCAGGCGAAGAGGCGTTGGCGGGCATGAAACTGATCCGCACCGAGACCCTGGACGGCGTCAAGTTCTACCTCGACAACCCCGAGGCAGCCACCAAGCCCAACGCCGCCGAGACTTGGATCCTCTTCCGCGCCTCCGGCACCGAGCCGCTGCTGCGGGTGTACACCGAGTCCTGTTCGAAAGAGTCGGTTGCCAAGCTGCTGGAGGCGGGTCGGAAGTTCGCTATGGGACAGTAACCCTTCCTGGTTCGCCCACAAGGCGCCCAATCGTATCGGCAAGGGCTGGGTCAATCGAAGTCCCAGCCCTCTATACTGAACCCACTATGAGTTCCCCGGCCCCACACCCCCTCCGCACCCGTTCCCAGGCTTTGCAGCAGCGCGCCGAGCGCTTCTTTCCCGGCGGCGTCAACTCGCCCGTGCGGGCCTTTCGCGCCGTGGGCGGAGCACCGCCGTTTGTCGAGCGGGCCGAGGGCGCATACCTGTTCGACGCCGACGGCAACCGCTACGTCGACTACTTCGGCTCCTGGGGGCCGATGATCCTGGGCCATGCCTTTCCGCCGGTGGTCGAGGCCATTGAGCGCGCGGCCCGCAACTCGGCCAGCTTTGGCGCCTCCACGGCCGCCGAGGCCGACCTGGCCGAGCGCGTGGTCGCCTGCTTCCCGGCCATCGAAAAGCTGCGCTTTGTCAGCTCCGGGACGGAAGCGACCATGTCGGCGATGCGGCTGGCCCGCGCCGCCACCGGGCGCAAGATCGTGGTCAAGTTCGAGGGCTGCTACCACGGCCACGCCGACGGCTTGCTGGTCAAAGCCGGCTCCGGCGTCGCTACGCTCGGAATTCCCGGCTCGGCCGGCGTGCCCGAGGAGATCGCCCAGCTGACGCTGGCCCTGCCCTACAACAACCTGGCCGCGGTGGAAGCCGCCTTCGCCGTCCACCCTGGGGCCATTGCCGCCGTGATTCTGGAGCCGGTGGTAGGCAACGCCGGATGCATCGCTCCTGCGCCCGGTTATTTGGCTGGACTGCGAACCATTACTGCCCGCGAGGGCGCTCTGCTGATCGCCGACGAGGTCATGACCGGCTTCCGCGTGGCCCTGGGCGGCGCGCTCCAACTGTACGATTTCGACGCCGACCTGGTCACCCTGGGCAAGATCGTCGGCGGTGGGCTACCGGTGGGCGTCTTCGGCGGGAAGCGCCGTTTCATGGATCTGCTCGCGCCGCTGGGGCCGGTCTATCAGGCCGGAACGCTCAGCGGCAATCCCCTGGCCATGGCCGCCGGCGTCGCCACGTTGAGCTATTTGCAAGAGCACGCCGCCACCATTTACCCGCAGCTCGAAGCCACGGCCAGTGCCGTCGCCGAGGGCGTTGCCGTCGAGGCTGCCAAGGCTGGCGTGCCGCTGACCCTCAACCGGGTGGGTGCGATGTGGACGTGGTTCTTCACGGCAGACTCGGTCACCAACTACGACGAGGCCGCCAACTCCGACACCGCAGCGTTTGGGCGCTTCCACAACGCCATGCTGAATGCCGGCGTCTGGCTGCCGCCGTCCCAGTTCGAGGCGATGTTCCTGGGCACAGCGCACGGAGCGGAAGAAGTGGCCGCGACCGTTGCCGCAGCGCGCGAGGCTTTCAAGGCCGTCCTGGCCAAATAGAGCATTTTCACGGATGGTGTAAGGAAGCTGCGTGCCCCATCCATTTCACGTTCTTTGTGAAATGGGTGGGAGACTGCGAACCTCAATCGCAAGATGTTCGCCCCACCGCGGGTGGCCACGCATCCACGGTCACAAACCGGTGCGAATCCTTGTAGCGGGCAATGAGCCGATCCGCGGCGCTGACCGACGGCTCGCGGTACGCGGCCAGGTCCATGTGATCGCCGTCGTGGAGCACGATGTTGGCGGCCCAACCGCGGCGCTCCAGCCGGTCGATTCTGCTGGCAAGGCGGTGCACAATCGCATCCGCCGAGGGGTCGCTCCAATCGCTGGTCATGGCGTTCCACAGCACGGGAACCAGTCCCAGCGTCCGCGCCGCACGGAAGACCGCGGGACGCCGCGCGCCAAAGGGCGGGCGGAAATACTTCACCGGGGTGCCGGTAATCTGCTCGAGTGCATCCTTGGTACGGGCCAGCTCCTCGCGTATGCGGCTGGCAGGGGTGACAGCCAGGTTGGGGTGGCCCCAGGAGTGGTTTCCAATCAGGTGGCCGGCCCCGGCGATGCGCCGCGCCAGCTCCGGCTCGGCTTCGGCGTGCAGGCCCAGCATGAAGAATGTTGCGCGCACACCGTGGCCTGCCAGCACATCCAGCAGCCGCGGCGTCCAGGCGGGGTTGGGGCCATCGTCGAAGGTCAGCGCCAGCTCGCCGGGGCGCTTGGGCGCGATCAGCGGCCGGCCAAAGACCCGCGAAGCGGGCCACATGGCGGCATAGGCATAGCCGCCCGCCGCCAGGCCCAATCCGACGGCAGCGCCCAACCCCACAGAAACTCCAGTTGCCCAAGGCGAAAGCATCTTCACCTAGTGTGCGGCGCGGAGCGGAGGTACCGCAAGCGGCGACCGCCGCATCCAGTCTCGGCTGACCCGCGAAAATGGGACGCGGCCGTTGCATCCCGCCTCGCACGCGGGCGTATACTTTTTCTTGTTCGGGCTGCATCCTGCGTTTGCGGAGCGGCACTGGAGACTGGATGAGCCTTACAACCTTCCCCGGCGGCACCGCCGCGCCCTCCGACTCGCCCTTCGCCAAAGTCACCATGCCCGCGCTCAGCGAGATGAAGCGCCAGGGCAAGCCCATCTCCGCGCTCACCGCCTACGACTACGCCACCGCGCGCCTGGTGGACGAAGCCGGCATCGACATGATCCTGGTGGGCGACTCGCTGGCCATGGTGGTGATGGGCCTGGAAAACACCCTGGCTGTGACCGTGGACGAGATGCTGCACCACACCCGCGCCGTGCGCCGCGGCCTGCGCCGCGCCCTGCTGGTGGCCGACATGCCTTTCGGCAGCTATCACGGCACAGCCGCCGAAGGGCTGGCCAACGCGGTCCGCTTTGTGAAAGAGGCGGGCGCGGAGGCGGTCAAGATCGAGGGCCCGCGCGTCGAGCTGGTCCGCGCGCTCACCGAGGCTGAGATTCCCGTGGTTGCCCACCTGGGCCTCACGCCGCAGAGCGTCCACCGCATGGGCGGCTACAAGGTGCAGGCCCGCACAGCCGAGACGGTTCAGCGACTCAAGGCCGACGCTTTGGCTCTGGCCGAGGCCGGCGCCGGAGCGCTGGTGCTGGAAGGCGTGCCGCGCGAGGTGGCCGCAGCCATCACGGCCGAGCTGGCCATTCCCACCATCGGCATCGGCGCCGGGCCGGATTGCGACGGGCAGATTCTGGTCTTCCACGACCTGGTGAACCTGACCTTCGCGCCGGCCGCCAAGTTTGTCCGCCGCTACGGCGATGCAGGCGCTCTCATGCGCGCGGCCGTCGAGCACTATCGCGAGGACGTGGAGCACCACGCCTTCCCCTCCGACGAGGAGAGCTATCACCTTGCCCCGGCGATGCGGCAGGGGATTGACGCTCCAGCGAAAGCCGAGAAACTAAGGAAAGTCTGATGCAAATTCTTCGCACAGTCGCCGAACTGCGCAGCTGGTCCCGTCAGCAGCACAGCGCCGGCAATACCGTGGGCCTTGTGCCCACCATGGGCGCGCTCCACGCCGGGCACGCATCCCTCCTTCGCGCTGCCGCAGCCTCTTGTGGCGCAGTCGCCGTCAGCATTTTCGTCAACCCCACGCAGTTCGGGCCCAACGAGGACTTCGACCGCTACCCCCGCACCTTGGACGCCGATTGCGCACTGGCCGAAGCGGCTGGTGCGTGTGTCGTTTTTGCTCCTCCGGTGGAGGAACTGTACCCCACCGGCGCGGCGACCTTCGTCAACGTGGAAGCCCTAAGCCAACGCCTGGACGGCAAGTCCCGGCCGGGACATTTTCGCGGAGTGGCCACCGTTGTCGCTAAGCTGCTGATCGCCGCGGAGCCCGACCGCGCCTTCTTCGGCCAGAAGGACGCAGCCCAGGTGGCCGTTCTGCGCCGCATGGTTGCCGACCTGCGCCTGGGCACGGAGATCGTGGTCTGCCCCATTGTGCGCGAGGCCGATGGGCTGGCCCTCAGCTCGCGCAATCTCTATCTCAGCCCCGCCGAGCGCACCCAGGCGCTCACCCTCAGCCGGACGATTCGCCATACGGAGGCGCTCACCGCTGGCGGCGAACGGCGCGCCGATGCGTTGATTGAGGCCGCACGTCAAACCTTTGCCGCCGAGCCAGCGATTCGCGTGGACTATATCGAGCTAGTGGATTGGGCCACGCTGGAACCGATAGAAACGGCTGCGCCGGGCGGCCTCTTTGCGGTCGCCGCATGGGTGGGGGCAACCCGCCTGATCGACAACACAATTCTTTTCTAGCGCGCGCAAGATCGAACCATACGCAACACCCGATCCGTGCCCGGTATTCTGAAAGGTGACGACAACGCCAGACACACCGACCAAGACCCCGCTTCGCAGGAGTTTCCTGCGCTCTTTTCTTCGCTGGCTGGGCATCGCCGTGGTGCTTCTCTGGTCGCTGGCCGCGCTGACCCTGGTAGCCGCACGGTGGATCGACCCGCCCACGACCGCCCTGCACGTCGAGCGCCGCCTGCAAGCCTGGATCCACAACAAGCCGTATAGCGAACGCTACGAGTTCATTCCGCTCAGCCAAATCTCTCCCAATTTCCAGCACGCCGTAATCGCCGCGGAGGATGCGCGCTTCTACCAGCACCACGGGTTCGATTGGGAGGAACTGGAAAACGCGGCCAAAGAGGATATGGAGGGCGAGCGCACCCGCGGAGCTTCGACCATTACCCAGCAACTGGTAAAGAATCTGTTCTTCGGAACGGGCGGATCGTTCCTGCGCAAGGGTGCGGAGTTCACTCTGGTGCCGGTGGCGGAATTCGTCCTCGGCAAGCAGCGCATTCTGGAGATCTACCTCAACGTTGTCGAGTGGGGCCCTGGTGTTTATGGCGCGGAGGCGGCCTGCCGTACCTGGGACAAGACCGAGGCCCGGCATATCGGCCGGGAACAGGCGGCGCGACTCGCCGCGATTCTGCCGGCTCCCCTCAAGCGGCGGCCCGAGCGCATGAATCGCTACAGCACGGTCATCCTCAGGCGGATGGGGCAAATGGGGTGGTGACGGGGGCGGCGGTTAACCAGACTGAGCCAAGGATGACGGGCGCGTTGGTCTCCGTCGGGAGCGCCGTCAGGATGCCGGCCTGACATCCATGTCCGCCGTCTCGAAGGACAGCAAGTCTGAGCAATTTGATGATGCGGACCACTCCGCATACGACAACAGCCGTTGTACTGCCGGCG
>Ga0181529_10007840_pt1 | contig 10544 bp, 7 predicted proteins | sample PEATcosm2014_Bin_36_FD_119763 | JGI IMG/M metagenome (GOLD analysis project Ga0181529, IMG submission 119763) | Peatland microbial communities from MTU Mesocosm Facility, Houghton, MI, USA - PEATcosm2014_Bin10_30_metaG | ecosystem: Environmental > Terrestrial > Soil > Wetlands > Peat | place... | reverse complement strand
TTCGTCGAGCCCTCGTGATCGTTGAAGGTGACGCAGGGCGAGATCACGTCGACGAGCGCGAAGCCGTTGTGATTTAGAGCCGCCTTCAGGATCGGGATGAGCTGCTCCTTGTCGCCCGAGAAGCTGCGCGCGATGAACGTAGCGCCGAGGCTGAGGCCGAGCGACACGACGTCGATCGGCGGAATTCGGTTCGGCTCGCCCCGCTTGCTCTTCGATCCCACGTCCGACGAGGCGGAGAACTGGCCCTTCGTCAGGCCGTAGACGCCGTTGTTCTCGATCACGTAGAGCATGCGCACGTTGCGTCGGATGGCGTGGCAGAGATGGCCCAATCCGATCGAGAGCGAGTCGCCGTCGCCGGAGACGCCGATACAGGTGACGGCGCGGTTTGCCGCGTTCGCGCCGGTCGCGATCGGCGCCATGCGTCCGTGAGCCGAGTTGAAGCCGTGCGCGCCGCTGACGAAGTAGGTGGGCGTCTTCGAGGAGCAGCCGATCCCGCTCAGCTTTGCGATCATGTGCGGCGGAATCGCGAGCTCCCAGACGGCGCGGATGATGGCGGCCGTGATGGAGTCGTGGCCGCAGCCCGCGCAGAGCGTCGACATCGCACCCTCATAATCCCGCGTCGTAAGGCCCAGGGCGTTCTTGTTTAGACCGGGATGAATGACTACGGGTTTGGCGATTGATGGCACGGATGGCTACTCCTGGATGGTGACGCGAACGCCGGCAGGCGCGGCGCGCTTCGGACGAGGCCGGCAGGCCTCGCTCTCGACGATCGCGTCGATTACGTTTTCGGCGCTCAAAGGAAATCCGCCGTAGACGAGGATCGACTGCAGGCCGGACTTCGGCGCGCCGGTCTCCAGCGTCAAGAGCGTGCGGAGCTGCGCGTCGCGGTTCTGCTCGACCACGTAGCAGGGATCGTGAGATAGAAGGAACTCCTCGACGGAGGCTTCGAAGGGAAAGCCGCGTATCCGCATATACTCGGCTTCGATCCCATGTTCGGGCAGCAGATCGACCGCCTCGCGGACGGCGCGGTCGCAGCCTCCGAGGCTCACGATTCCGATCTTCGCGCCTTTCCGGCCGTACAGAACGGGAGGCGGGATGAGCGGCGCCGCCGCGCCGTGCTTGCTCAACAGCCGGTCCAGTACCTCCTGATACTCGTCGGGAGTCTCCGTATAGCCGCCGAGCCTGTTGTGTCCGGAGCCTCGCGTGAAGTACGCCCCGAGAGGACTATCGCCGGGCAGCGTGCGCGCGCAGACGAACTGCTCGTCCTCGGGCGAGTAGCGGAAGAACTTCGCCATCTTCTCCAGCGCATCGGCGCGCAGAACGCGTCCGCGGTTCGGGCGGTAGCCGTCGTCCCAGGTGAGTTTCGGCACGACCCAGTCGTTCATTCCGATATCCAGATCCAGGAGAACGAAGGCAGGAGTCTGGAACTGCTCCGCCAGGTCGAACGCTTTCACGGCGAACTCGAAGCATTCGGCGGGATCGGCGGGAAAGAGCAGGAGGTGCTTCGTGTCGCCGTGCGAGGCGTAGGCGCACTCGAGGATGTCGCCCTGCTGCGTGCGCGTCGGCATTCCGGTCGACGGTCCGACCCGCTGCACGTCGAAGATGACGGCCGGGATCTCTGCGTAGTAGGCGAGGCCGATCAGTTCGTTCATAAGCGAGATGCCGGGCCCGGACGTGGAGGTGAAGGCGCGGGCGCCGGCCCAGGAGGCGCCGATCACCATGCCGATGGCGGCAAGCTCGTCTTCGGCCTGAAGGATGCAGCAGTTCTTGCGTCCGGTCTCCGGATTGCGGCGGAACGTGTCGCAGAAGCGTGTGAAGGCGTCCATGAGCGACGTCGAGGGCGTGATGGGATACCACGCGGCGACGGTCGCTCCAGCGTAGAGGCAGCCGAGAGCCGCGGCGGTGTTCCCGTCGATGAGGATCTTGTCGTCGTTCGCGTGCATCCTCTCGAGGCGAAGCGGCAGCGGGCAACTCCAGTTCTCCCGGGCGTAGTCGTAGCCGAGGCGGAGCGCCTTGCGGTTGGAATCTCGGAGGGCCGGCTTCTTGCCGTAGGACTCCTCCATGAGCTGCTCCACGACGTCCATCTCCACGTCGAGAGCGGCGACGAGCGCGCCGGTGTAGGCGATGTTCTTCATCAGGATGCGCTCGCGGGCCTGCCGGAAGCTGTCGATGCACATCGCGGAGAGCGGGACGCCGAGGAAGGTGACGTCGTCGCGGTGCAGTTCGGGGTCGAGGGGCCAGGTGGAATCGTAGAGGACGTAGCCGCCCGAGCGCACCTCGCGCACGTCCGCCGCGTAGGTTTGGGCATCCATTGCGACAACGAGATCGTACTCGACGCTTCGCGCGGTATGGCCGTTTCGATTGACGCGGATCTCGTACCAGGTGGGAAGGCCCTGAATGTTGGAGGGAAAGAGGTTCTTGCCGGAGACGGGAATGCCCATACGGAAGATGGCCTGCATCAGGAGCGCGTTCGCGCTTGCGGATCCGGTCCCGTTCACGTTTGACAGCTTGATCGCGAAGTCGTTTACCAGGTCTATTGCCACGGTTTCCCCTGCTTTTCCCGTAAGATGCCGGCGTGAATCAAGCGGCGACCTCGACCTCCTCGACAAAGGTCTTCGCGACCGGAGCTTCCACTCCATCGGATCGGAGCGACTCCAGATACAGCCTGATGCCCTGCTCGATGAGGGCGCGCACCTCTTCTCGCGTCGCGCCGGTGGCGAAGCACATTGGAAGGTCCGGCACGTGGGCGCCCCAGCTCGTCGGCCCCTCCTCCATCACAACCGCATAGCGCTTCATGGTTTTCCCCATCCTGCCTGTTCGAATATAGAATGTAGCGTGCCGGTCGGGATGGCTCCCGGATTGGCGGTCTGAGCGCCGGCCTTCGTCGCGCGCTCCGATGACGACCGACCGTAGCAACCAGGCCCTGACTCCAGGCCCTGAAGGACCTGGCTGCGGACGGCAAGGGGGCCGAGGCCCCCTCCGCGCGTTCCGGACTAATTGCGCGGCCGTCTATCTGAAACGCGAAGGTCAATAAGCGCCGGCTTCATCGCATAGCCGCCTCTCCGCGTCCCGAGCCTTCGCTCTCGCCTCCTGGGCCTACCCTTCCGGCTCGCATCGCGCGGGTCGACCGGCGTATGGAATCAGAAGATCGAATTTCTGCATGTCCCAGGCGCCGGTCGGGCAGCGCTCGGCGCAGAGGCCGCAGTGAACGCAGATATCCTCGTCCTTCAGCATGAGGCGCGCCGTTTGCGGCAGAGGCGCTGAGGCGAAGAGCGCCTGATCCGGATTTTGAGCGGGCGCGGAGAGGCGCTGCCGCACGTCCGCCTCGTCGCCGTCCTGTGTGATGGTGAGGCAGGAGACGGGGCAGACGTCGATGCAGGCGTCGCATTCGATGCATGCCGGCGCGGAGAAGACGGTCTGGATGTCGCAGTTGAGGCAGCGCTGGACCTCGCGGGCCGTCTGCTCCGGCGTGAAGCCGAGCTCGACCTCGATGCCGATCTGCTCGAACCTGCGAGTCAGCTCCACGTGCCGCATCTGCTGCCGAGTGGATGGATTGAACTCGTTATGGTAGCTCCACTCGCTGATGCCCATCTTCTGGCTGGCGAGGTTCTGTCCTTGCGGCGGCCTCTGCGTCACCGGAATGCCGTTGCAGTGGTTATGGATCGAGATCGCCGCCTGATGGCCGTGCTCCACCGCCCAGATGATGTTCTTCGGCCCGAACGCCGCGTCGCCTCCGAAGAAGACGCCGGCAATGCCTCCCTGCATGGTGACCGGATCGACGACGGGCACGTCCCACTTGTCGAACTCGACGCCGATGCCGCGCTCGATCCAGGGGAAGGCGTTCTCCTGTCCGATGGCGAGGATAACGTCGTCCGCCGGGAAGACGACCGTGTCGATAACGCGGGAGCTCTTCGCGCCCGCGTCCCACTCGAGCCGCTCGAACTCGAGGCCGGTCAGCCGGCCGTTCTCGATGATGAAGCGCTTCGGCGCGTGGTTTACGACGATCTCCACGCCCTCCTCTTCCGCATCATCGAGCTCCCACTCCGACGCCTTGAAGAAGCCGCGCGGGCGCCTGGCGACGACCTTTATCTGCTTGCCGCCGAGCCGCAGCGATGAGCGGCAGCAGTCCATGGCGGTGTTGCCGACGCCGATGATCAGCACGTTCTCGCCGATCGAATCGATGTGCTTGAAGGCGATCGACTCGAGCCAGTCGATTCCGATGTGGATGCGATCGGTCTCGTAGCGGCCCGGGATGTCGAGGTTCTTGCCGCGCGGCGCGCCGCTGCCGACGAAGACGGCATCGAAGCCGTCGGCGAGCAGGCCTTTCATGCTTGTGACCGGCGTGTTGTAGCGGATGTCCACGCCGAATCCGAGGATGGTGTCGATCTCGTCGTCCAGAACGTCTGCGGGCAGGCGAAAGGCGGGGATGTTCGTGCGCATGAGGCCGCCGGCATTGGCCAGCTTCTCGAAGATCGTCACCTCGTAGCCGAGCGGCATGAGGTCGTTGGCGACGGTGAGGCTTGCGGGTCCGGCGCCGACGCAGGCGATCCGCTTGCCGTTCTTCTTCGCGGGGATCTTCGGCAGGAGTTCGGATATGTCGTCGCGCAGATCGGCCGCCACGCGCTTGAGCCGGCAGATGGCGACCGGCTTGCCGTCCACGCGCTCGCGGCGGCAGGCCGGCTCGCACGGCCGGTCGCACGTGCGGCCAAGGATAGCGGGGAAGACGTTGGATTCGCGGTTGAGAAGATAGGCGTCGGTGTATCTGCCCTGGGCGATGAGGCGGATGTATTCCGGCACGTTGGTGTGCGCCGGACAGGCCCACTGACAGTCGACGACCTTATGGAAGTAGATCGGGTCCCGGGTATCTGTAGGTTTCACGGCGCAGTGTGGAACCGCGAGGTTGTCGTCGCGGCCCTCCTCGGCAACTATTATACTCTTAAGGACTCCCAACACAAGCGTCGCAAGCGCGATGCAGCCAAACGTGATTCGGTGTAGAGCCGAACAAGGACTCCCGCCGCAGTAGACGAAACATACATTGAGCGGGCGTAACAGCCAATTCAGCCTCAGGATAAGGACCCAAATGACAAAGTATCGCTATGGAATTATCGGGACAGGCCGCGAGATGGGCACGCCGGGCTGTACGGGATTTGCGATGGCGCATGCGCATCTGCCTGGTTTCGTGAACACGAAGCGGGCCGAGCTAGTGGCCATATGTGAGATCGATAAGGAGAGCGCCGACATCTTCCTCGCGAGAAACAAGGAGAAAGCCGTCCTAGCAGCGGATGCGAAAGTCGCGATCTACAAGAGCTACAAGGAGCTGCTCAGCAAGGAGAAGCTCGACATCGTGAGCATCTGCCTCTGGCCGCACCTGCATGCGGAGGTGGCGATCGCCGCGTGCGAGGCGGGCGTGCCGGCCGTCCATTGCGAGAAGCCGATGGCGCTGACGTGGGGCGATGCGAAGCGCATGAAGGCCGCCGCGGACGCGAACGGCGTGAAGCTCACGTTCAACCATCAGCGCCGGCACCTGCCCTGCTTCCAGTTGGCGCGCAAGATGCTGTTCGAAGGCGCGATCGGCGAGGTCGAGCGGTTCGACGCGGAGTGCGGCGACCTGTTCGACTGGGGCACTCACTGGTTCAACATGATGTGCTATTTGAACGGCGACGTGCCGGCCAAATGGGTGCTGGGACAGATCGACGTGCGCGAGGACAAGCGGATATTCGGCGCTCTCGTGGAGGGACAGGCGGCTGTGCACTGGCGCTGGGTCAACGACGTGGCGGGCTCCATGATAACCGGCTACGAGATGAAGCTTGGCTGCGCCATCCGGGTCTGGGGATCGGAGGGCATGATTGAGATCCCCTGGAGCACGGACGCGGTGCGCATCCGGGTCGCAGGAGATGCCGACTGGCGCGTGATAGAGGCGAAGGCAGAGAAGAACGACGTGGCGATGGCGTGCGAAGACGTGGTGCAGACGCTGGAGGAGCCGGGGCGCAAGTCGATTCTCTCCGTGGACTCGGCTATCCTATCCACCGAGCTGATCTTCGCGGCGTTCCACTCCTCGCGCTGGCGAGGCCGCGTCGAGCTGCCGCTGCAGCCCGAGGATTCGGGTCTGCTGGACCTGATCGCTCGCAGAGAGATCGGCTGGGACCGGCGCGATTAGTTCGGCCGGCGCCGGACCGGCCGGCGTAAACGCGAGCGCCGTTAGCGGGCGGCGGAGTGAATTCCTCCGCTATGGGCCTTCGGCCGCGTGTCCTTCGGACACGGATGCGCCGGTATCTCGTTGGGGCGCCGGACTGAAGTCCTGCGCTAATCGGCCTGCGGCCATGTGTCCTTCGGACACGGATGCGCCGGTATCTCGTCGGCCGGTACTATTCGGTCACAAATCGTAAGGGGCGAAAGGTCGGGGACGCGTGCGGGACGGCGGATTGCGAGCTGTCCTTGCACGGTGAAAGGCGGATCCGGGGGACGGCCGGCCGGAGGTTCGGGGCGGACAAGCGCATTCCGCCGTAGCTTCCGGATTCCGGCCGTCTTTTGGCGTCGATTGCGCGGAAGCGGCTAGCTGCAGCCGGAGCAGTCGCACCCGTTGCATGCGGAGGCGTCGCAGCAGGAGGCGTCGCCGCAGCCGGATGCGCAGCAATCGCAACAGGCGGCGTCGCAGCATCCGCTGGTTGCGCAGTTGCAGGTCTCGTAGAGGCAGCACCAATCCCAGCAGTCCGGCCCGTCATTGATGGGACCGGGGCCCGGCGCTCCGACAGCGGTGCGGCGACGCCTGCGGCGAGGAGCGCTGCTGTGTACGATTCCGGGCTGCGGCGTTCCGTCTTGCGGCTCTTCTTCCGGGCCCATCGATCCGTGGCCCGATCCCATGGAGAGGCGGACGATGTTGCGGGGGCCGGCGATGGCCGGAGCGAGTGCCAGACCGAATGGTGCGGAGGCTATCCCCGCGCGGCGCGCTTCCTTCGATTGGGGCTGCAGCGCGCGCTTGAGGTTGAGATCGAGCCGCCGGATGAATGCCTCTGCGCGTTCGTCCGGAATTGGAAGGGCGCGCAGCCCGCGCGCCATTTCGTCCCGCGCGAGGTCGATCTGATGCGCCGCGGATTCTCGCTCGCTCTCCTTCAGTCTCTCCGAGTGAATTCCGAAGGCGGCGGCGAGAGCGTTGAACTCGGCGCGCCGCGAGTCCTCCTCGTAGTCGACGAGAGCGTCCACCAGGTAGACCAGCGCGCCGAACGCCCTACCCGCCTCCAGCATCCCGACCTGAATTGCCGGATCGCAGCCGATGGCGGCGGCGCTGTGCATGAAGACAAGCCCGGTGATCTCGGCCGTCGACGCGGCGGCGTATCGGAGGGCCTCCGGCGCCGTCATCGAGGCGGCGCAGAGATCCCGCTCTCGCCTGCTCTGATCCTCGACCAGCCTCGCCATCCGCTCGACCGGAAATCCCAGGCCGGTCAGCCATTCGGATGCCGCTGATGCGCCTCCGGCAAACAGCCGGCGAGCGAGCCGCCAGCGAGCGCCGCCGCGATCCGCAAGGGCGTCCCGGATGGTGAAATCGGCCAGCAGTAGCGTGATCGACGACGCTATCTGAAGCAGGAGGGGCATCTCGGAGCGGCTGCGAGGAAGGCTGAAGCAGCTTCGGGATCGATAGCAGGGCGCCCATCCGCTCGCGTCGGCGCTGTCCGGCGAGACGGCGGCGACAAGCTCGGCGAGGAAGACGGCGTCGCTGTTGAGCATCAGCCGGGATCTCTGGCCGTAGAGGCGCCCCATCGTCCGGCACGTGCCGCAGTAGATGAGCCTGCGGCTTCGTCGCGCGTCGGCAGTTCCGGAACAGAATCCTGCTCGCATCAGACCAAACATGGCATCCCTCCAGAACCTGGCTTGTGGAGTGATTCTGCATTTGCCGGGCGATCTCCTCGCTGTCCGACGGCAGCGGGTGCGAGTCTGAATCGGGCGGGCGAGGCCGTGCGGCGTCCGGCGGCGCGGTTCCTGGGATTGAAAACCCCTGTCCGGGAGGCGTTCCGATGAGGGTCCTCCGGACGCAATGTCCGCTCGTCGGATTCGGCGAAACTCAATAAGTTGACCGGGCATTGTCCTTAAACGTATAATGAGTAGTCTTCAAAGTCATTCGGCTGGAAGGGAGCCTCCGGTGCGGTTGATTTCGGTTGCTGAAGAGGGTTTCGACGCGGCGTGCAAGGCGATGCGCCGGGATACGGTACAGGACAATCCACGCGTCGAGGCCATCGTCCGCGAGATTATCGACGACGTGCGCGCGCGCGGCGACGCGGCGCTTCTCGAGCTGGGGCGGAAGTTCGACTCGCCCGGGCTTGCGGCCATTGAGGTGCCTCCGGCGGAGTGGGACCGGGCCGCCGGGACCGTTCCGGAGGAGCAGAAGGCAGCCGTGCATGCGGCTGCCGAGAACATAACGGCATTTCACGAGCAGCAGCGCAGGTCGAGCTGGCTGGACGTGAAGCCGGATAAGGTCGTCGGGCAGATCGTGCGTGCGCTGGACCGCGTCGGCGTGTACGTTCCGGGCGGAACGGCGTCCTATCCCAGCACGGTGCTTATGTCCGCGATTCCCGCTCTTGTGGCCGGGGTTCCGGAGATCTTCCTCATTACGCCGGTCGGGAAGAGCGGAGTTGTGCCGCCTCTCGTTCTCTACGCGGCGAAGGTGTCGGGGGTCCGGCGGCTTTTCGCGGCCGGAGGCGCCCAGGCGGTGGCTGCGCTGGCGTACGGAACGGAGACCGTGCCTGCGGTGGACAAGATCGTCGGGCCCGGCAACGTTTACGTTACGCTTGCCAAGAAGCTGCTTTGGGGCGTTGTGGACATCGACATGCTGGCGGGTCCGAGCGAGGTCTGCGTGGTGGCGGACGAGGGCGCGAATCCGGCGTTTGCGGCGATGGACCTGCTCAGCCAGGCCGAGCACGACACGGAGGCGGCCGCGTTCCTCATCACGCCGTCGCAGCGGCTGGCAGACTCCGTGCTGGAGGAGGTGGAAAGGCAGCTCAAGACGCGCCCGCGCAAGGAGATCCTGCGCGTAGCGCTGGACGAGAACGGCGCCGTTCTGGTGACGGAATCGATGGAGCAGGCATACGCGCTGGCGAACGTCTGCGCGCCGGAGCACCTGGCGCTGATGGTGCGGGATCCGCTCGGCGCGCTGGGCCACATCCGCAACGCGGGGGCTATTCTGATGGGCGACTACGCTCCGCAGACGCTCGGCGACTACTACGCCGGTCCCAGCCATACTCTGCCGACGGGAGGCACGGCGCGGTTTGCGTCGCCGCTGCACGTGGACACGTTTGTGAAGAAGTCCAGCTTTATCTACTACACGGCCGGCGCGCTGAACGCAGCAGCCGGCAGCCTGACCGAGCTGGCGACGGCGGAGGGGTTTTTCGCGCACGCCGACGCGGTTAAGGTCCGAATAGCGAAGGACAGCGGATGAGCGCAGTACGCAGAGGGAGCATCGAGCGGACGACGAACGAGACCTCGGTTCGGATCGAACTGGAGTTGGACGGCGACGGCTCGTCCCGGATCGAGACGGGCGTGGGCTTTTTCGACCACATGCTGACGCACGTGGCCCGGCACGGCCTGCTGAAGCTGGAGGTGAAGGCGGAGGGGGATCTGCACGTCGACGACCATCATACGGTCGAAGACGTGGGGATCGCACTGGGCCAGGCGCTGGCGGCGGCTCTGGGGGATCGGAGGGGGATCGCGCGGATGGGAAGCATCGCAGTGCCGATGGACGAGGCGCTGGTGCTGTGCGCCATCGACGTGAGCGGGCGAGGCTTGCTGGCCTGCGAGCTGAGGCTCGACAGATCCCGACTGGGCGATTTCACGACGGAGCTTGTGCCAGAGTTCTTCCGCGCCGTGGCCGCGAACGCCGGCTGGACCGTTCACATCCGCCAGCTCGCGGGAGTCAATACGCACCATATCGTCGAGGCTGCGTTCAAGGCGTTCGGCCGCGCGCTCGCCCAGGCCATAGCGCTGGACCCGCGCGTCGCCGGCGTTCCATCTACCAAGGGCGTTCTGTAGCCGGCGCTTCTATTTTTTCACGACCGCACGGCAGGTACCTCCAGATGATCGTTCATGTTCAAAACCTGGGGCAGATTAAGGACGCCAGCCTCGAACTCCGGCCGCTGACGGTCATCCTGGGCCCGAACAATACCAACAAGACGTACCTCGCCTATTCGCTTTACGGGATACTCCGGCTTCTAATACCCGGGCGTAACGCGCCAAAAGGGGACGCCATCGGCCGCCCGACGGACGACGGCTGGGAGTTCGGGCCGGCCGGTTCCGTTGTTCAGCAGTGCCAATCCGCGATCTTGACGGCGAGCAGAGAGTTCAGTTCTGCGATGGGCGCCTATTTTGCGGACAGACGGAATGAGCTTTTCGCGAAGTGTCACGTTGAGATCACGATCACCGACACGGAACTCATGCGGGCGTGCGAGGCGGCACGCGCCACGTTCAACGCGCCGGACGGCAAGGGCGTGTACATCCTGGACACTTCGGGGGGTGCGGTCAGGCTGCGGGCCGACAGCCAGGAAGAGGGCGTGCGGACG
>Ga0181529_10007831_pt1 | contig 10552 bp, 7 predicted proteins | sample PEATcosm2014_Bin_36_FD_119763 | JGI IMG/M metagenome (GOLD analysis project Ga0181529, IMG submission 119763) | Peatland microbial communities from MTU Mesocosm Facility, Houghton, MI, USA - PEATcosm2014_Bin10_30_metaG | ecosystem: Environmental > Terrestrial > Soil > Wetlands > Peat | place... | reverse complement strand
GTGGCCCGGACCGTTTCGACGTTGGAACTCTTCACCTCGGGACCCAGCTTGTTGGGATCAGCGCCGGAATCCATGTCGCAGGTGAGCAGGGAATAGGGGGCCACCAGGTTGAAGGAACCCTGGGCGATCTCTCGGATGTTCTTCCGGTCGAGACGGTAACAGTAGAGGCCCACCGGCATGAAAGGCTTGCCATTGACCAGGCACCGCCCCTGTTCGTCGACGACGCAAGCGCCCTCGGGAGGATCGGTCCTTGCGATGGGGGGATCGACGCGGAGCGGCTGCGAGGTTTCGGCAAGTACCAGCTTGCGCTTGCCGTCGAGGAGCGAAAGCTCCATGACATAGTTCCCCGTGGCGAGCTTTCCGAGGTCGGCCTCGATCCACTTGCTCGAAGCGGAGGCAACCTTGTGCACGATCGTCCGGCCGCCCTGCTTGACGTTGATCGAGCAGAGCATCTGGGCCGCGTCCACTTCCGCCGGCGGAGGCAGCGGCATCCCCTTCATCCCCGTGCGGATCACGATCTTTCCGTTGTCACTCGTGACGTCACCCAGGGGACGGACGCGCCAGGCGTCCCAGTCAAAGGCCGGATTAATGGGATAGATTTTGAGTCCCTCGAACCAGGCTTTGCCACTGGAGCCCTGGCTGAGCCATGGTCGGACGGTGAAACCGTCGGCCAGGGCCGGGACCGTGAAGCGGCCCTCGAACCATGTCCAGCCCGTGTCGCCAAGGACACCATGGCCCCGATCGATTGGCGTGACGCCGCCCACGTAGCCGTGGGGGCTGCTGAATTCGACGATGATTCCCGCGCCTCCACTGCCGTGGACGCCCTGGGTCTTGATCCAGCAGCCAAAACAGTAGGTTGCGCCGGGGATGAGCTTCGAGGTAGGGAAGGAGATGCCGCCGAAGGTGTAGTTTCCACCTTCGGGCCGCGTATAGACCAGGCATTTTTCCCCGTGGCGCCCGCCGGTCGGGTCGAACGAATAGCCTTGGGGAAGATCCCAACCCGAAGTGCCGGTCGAGAAGTCGAGGTTCGGCAACTCGGGCGAGAAGACTTTCAGCAGGGTGCCGCTGCGGCTGACCTTTTGCCAGCCCTCGAGAGAGGCCGGGATGTCCCGGCCAGCATCCGCAGCAAGACTGTCTTGCGCCGCCAGGGCTACCAAGAGGATCGAGAACCCGGTCATGACGCGTGCCGCCATGGTCTTCCCTTCGCTTGTCTTTGCACCGAGCATGATCAGCTTCTCCTATTTGAAAACTCGTTGGGCTGCCTTGCGACCTTAGCCACTGCGGGCTAGCTCGCCGTGATGTTCGGCAATCCAACGCGGCGGGCAAGCCCCCCGAATAAACAATCAGGCGGCAGGATATTCGTGGACGGCCGGCGCCTATTCTTCCACGAGTAGGTCGTAGCAGATGTCCTTTCCACGGAATTGGTACGAGCCGTCGGCATTTCGGGCGGTGAGGCCGTATTTCGATTTCAAGGCTTTGGAGCTCTTCACCTTGATGGTAGCCTCCTGGGGACCGCCGGTGACGCCGGCCGCGATCAGGACGCACACCTTTCCCTTGTCATTGGCGAAGCCCTTCGCACTGCCGATGCCCGCGGCGAATACGGCTTCGACTTCAGGGCCATCGACGTCCGACATGATGAAGGGCGCAAGCGAGTTCAGCGTTTTTGCCACCCGGCAGGCTTCGGGCCAGCGATGGGGGAAGTCGGGCGCGGCGAACCGGCTGAACAGATCATGGTAGGAGTAGAAGACGAAGCCCTTGGCGCCGTGGATGGCGAACATCAAGGACATGCCGAGCATCTCGTCGCCCGTCGGATCGCGATACCTGGTCAGGAAATCCTCCCGGCTTTTCAGGCTGTAGTCGTACGAGCCGAGGTTTTGGAGCTGTGGGACGGCCCAGAAGGGCGTTCCGTGACTGGCCCCGAAGTGGCTTTGGATCCGGTCGCAATAGAGGTTGATGGCGTTCATCTCGTGCCCATCCTTGGCACCGATCGGATAGACGTCGATGGAGACGACGTCGGAAATGCCGATAAAAGGACGGTAGTCGTGGTTCAGTACGCCGCAGCCGATAAAGACGGTCCAGATCGGATGCCAAGGATCCATGGCCTTGATGTTCTGGTAGATGCCTTTCAAGTAAGCGCCGCCGTCAATCGTCTCGACTTTGTTTTTGCCGGTCTTGGTTTCGTGTACGCCCGGCTGCGGCTCGTCGGCGAGGTACCAGGTCAGCACGGCGGGATGCTTCTTGAACGACTCGACCGTCTTGGCAATCACCTCGTTGGTGCCGGAGACGCCGAACCGTTCGACGTCGATCGCGGTCGACCAATAGTAGGCTTCCGAGAAGGGGACGCTGACCTTTAGGCCGTTCTTATGGCATTCGTCGAGCGTGGCCCGGACCGTTTCCAGATTGGAGGTTTTCATTTCCGCGCCGGGCTTGTTGGGATCGACGCCGGAATCCATGTTGCAGGAAAGCAGTAAGTAAGGGGCCACCGTGTTGAAGGAACCTTGGGCGATGTCTCGGATGTTCTTCCTGTCGAGGCGGTAACAATAGAGGCCCACCGGCATGAAGGGCTTGCCATCGACCATGCACCGGCCCCGTTCGTCGACGGTGCAGGCGCCCTTGGGAGGAGCGGTCTTCGCGATGGGGGCCTCGACGCGCAGTGGCTCCGACGCCTCGGCAAGTATCAGTTTGCGATCGCCGTCCAACAGTGAAAGCTCCATGACGTAGTCTCCGGTCGCGAGCTTTCCCAGATCGGCCTCGATCCACTTGCTCGCAGCGGAGGCAATCTTGCGGACGATCGTCCGGCCGCCCTGCTTGACGTTGATCGCACAGCGCATCTTGGCCGCGTCGACTTCCTCGGGCGGAGGCAGCGGCATTCCCTTCATCTCCGTGCGGATCACGATCTTTCCGTCGTCGCTCGTAACGCCGCCAATGGGACGGATGCGCCAAGCCTCCCAGACGAAAGCCGGGTTGGCAGGATAGATCTTGATTCCGTCGAACCAGACTTTCCCATAGGCCTCCTGGGTGAGCCATGGTCTGACGACGAAATTCTCCGCCAGGGGCGGGACGGTGAACTGGCCTTCGACCCATTTCCAAGCGGTGGTGCCCAGAACACCCTTGCCCTGCTCGACCGGCGTTATGCCGCCCATATAGCCGTAGCGGCTGCCGAACTCCACGAGCAACCCGGCCCCGCCGCGTCCTCCGACGCCCTCGGTCTTGATCCAACATCCAAAGCAGTAGCTCACGCCGGGAATGAGCTTCGAGACGGGAAAGGTGATGCCGGCATAGTCGTAGATTCCCCCATCGGGCCGATAATAGACCAGGCATTTGCCGCCGTGACGCCCACCCTTCGCGTCGAAGGAATAACTCTTGGGAATATTCCAGTCCTTCGTTCCATCGGAGAAGTCGAGGTTCGGCAACTCGGGCGCGAAGATCTTCAGCGGCGTGCCGTTGCGGTTGACCTTCTGCCATCCCTGAAGAGAGAACGGGATATCTCGGCCAGCATCCGCACCAAGGCTGGCTTGCGCGGCCCAGACGCCCAACAGGATCGAGAGTCCGGTCATGGCGCGTGCCGCCATGGTTTTCCCTCCGCTTGCCTTTGCACCGATCATGATCAGCTTCTCCGGTAGCGTTATCACTGGAAATCTCATGGGGCTACCTTGGCTGCTGCGGGCCGGGCGACGTGTTGCGGCAAACAGAAGTACCAGTCCTTCTTCGGTTCTACGCCCGCGGCAGCCGCTCCGCCGATCGAATGGCGTTCGAATGTTGCGTAGCGCAGATCGTAGAGTTTTTGCTTCTTGAATTCCAGCCAGATCGGCCCGACGCGAACGGTGTTTCGCCGGGCGCCTGCGCGGACGGTCACCTGAACGAGCTTCGTCAGGCGGTCGCGGGGGATATCGAAGCTTAGCGTGGTTCCGTTGGGCGCGTCGGCCGGAATCGTTCCCAACGGCTTGCCGTTCAGCAGGACCGCGGACGCGCCATAAACCCCGCGCGCCTCGAACTTCAACGTGGCGGGGGCATCGGCCCGATAGGGCTCGGGGCGGCCGTTGAACACCAAATAGCGCACGTCGCACGTGCTGGCATCCTTGCCCGCCCGGGATGACACGCCTACGACGCGGTCGCCATCATAAGCCTTGGCCGTGTCGACGGTGCCTTTCCAGATCGACCAGAGTTCCTCGCGCGAGGCCAACGCGAGCGGGACCGATTTGCCAGCGTATTGGGCGGTCGGCTCCCGCCGCTTGCCGAAATCGAGTACGACTACCTCGATAGGGACCTTTCCCGACTGCACGGACGAGGCCGACGGCGAGGCGACATAAAGCGGCCAGCGTCCTTCTCGATTGGAATACGCCGTTTTCATCCGGCCGGCCTTGATTTGGACGATCCGAAAGCCCTGCGGCGAGCCGTCCATGTTGGGGGCGCTCCACCACTGGCCGCAAAACGCGCCGGTGTGGTAGACGGGGTTGTTTTCAAGTTGGGTGGTAAAGGTAGCGTGCAAATGGCCGCAGAAGATGCCCAGCACGTTGCGATCATGGAGGATGCCGGCCAATTGCTTGGCGTCGAGCAGCTTCGGCGCCGACTGGTGGCAGAACAGCACGAGCCGTTTGTCCTTGGGCTGGAAGCCGAGATCGGCCTTGAGCCAAGCCAACTGCTCGGCCCCCAGTTTCTCCTGATAGGGAAGCGAAGTGCCGTCGAGGGCCACGAAATGCACGTCGCCCCAGTCCCAGGAATAGTGCATCGGGCCGAGCAGTTGCCGATAGAGTCCCTTGCCCCATAAGGGGTCGTTGGTTTCGGCCCCCTTGGCCAAGACGGCTACGTGATCGTGGTTGCCCGGAATATTGAACAGCGGCTGTGCGAATGCCGAGGCGGCTCCCCGGTAGCGATCAAATATCCGCCGGCCTCTTTTGGTGTCGATGGCATCACCGCCCAGATCGCCCGTGTTGACCACGAATGCGATCGGCGCCGCCAGCTCGTTGACATGCTTGGCGAACGCTCGCAGCAGGTCGTCGCGGCCGATGTGAGTGTCGGTGATTTGGAGGAAGCAGAAGTCGGCCGGCTGGTGCCGCCGCACGAGACCAAAGTTCTCGGCCTGCTGGCCATCGCTCCAACGCCAGAACGTGGTGCTAGGGCGATGATCGCGTGGCACGGTGATCCAGAGCAGGACGCGAGGTTCGTCGGTCTCTAGACGATAGCAGCCCTTGCCATCCGTGGCAGTCACGTGGCGGCCGTCGCTCACCAGCACGCCGGCCACGCCCGCTTCCCCCTCATCCAATTGAGCGTTCTGGTTTGCGTCGAGGTACACGCGTCCTTCGAACGTAGCACCGCGACAGACGACGGGTGCGAGCGCTAGAAGGATCGCAATGCAACAGCGTGTGGCGAGCGGGCTGGCCCCTTGCGTGCGAAACGACCATGAGCTTGTCAGACAAATCAGCCGGCTAAAGGGTGCGCGAGCCATCGTTATCTCCAGGATCGAGCGGCAGAAAGAACGGGGTGGGGCAGGGCAGGGCAGGAGGGCCTTCCGACGAAGCAGGTCGCGCCTCCTCTATTTTAGTATAGGAAGTGGCAATTGCGGCGTCAACTATTCAACTGCAATCCGTGCTCGTCGCTCGAATAGCTGGAATGAAAAAGGGGACGCAGCTCTTTTCCCCCAATCCCTAATCCCTCTCCAAATGCAACCCTCGATCGTCGATCGCATAGGGAATGATTTCATCCGTGCAGGCGCTGCCGCGATGCTTCGTGACGTACATTGCCCGGCGAAAACGGGTGCCCTCGCGAATCTTCCCCAAATGAATGATCGTATTGGCGTTGCTCAACACGTCGCCCTCGTCCAGCGGTCGCTCGATCAGCCCGTCGAGCGTCGTCTCCTGCGAGGTAATCAACAACATGCAGCCGATCTGCGCAGGGTCGTAAACGTGGGCGGCGATGGCCACGGCGTTCTGCCGATAGCGTTCGCGGAACAGGTCGCGGGCGACCCACTCCGCGTCCTTCCGCAAAATCTGATGGTAGATGTAGTCGAACAACTCGAATTGAATCGAGTCACTCGGCCGGTCGACCGGCTCGATCCCGTCGACCACCGCCCGCCGCACGCCGCCGACGAAATTGCCGTAGAAGAAGGCGATCGATGCATTCAGTCGCCGGGCCAGCTCGGCTTGCCATTGGTGCCAGGCGTCGAAATCCAGGTCGGCCCGGGTGACGCGCCGCCCGTGCTGATCGAAGATGTGCAGATAGTCGCCACGGGGCAGGGCAGGGGAGTAGAAGTTCTCCAAGTCGAGCTGCTGCTCGGGATCGACGGGTTGCGGCTCCCAGCCGAACATGCGCCGGGCGTAGTCGGCATGGCTTTGCGAGTCGCCGCGCGAGCACATGTCGAAGAGGATGCCGCGGTGGCCCTCTTGGCTCAAGCCGGCTTGGGCAAACTGAAGACCGAATTGCGTTTTGCCGATGCCGGTTGAGCCGACCACGGCGGTAAGCGTGCCCGGCATGAGCCCGCCGCCGAGCAGTTCGTCAAGCCCTTCGATGCCGGTAGAAAGACGGTCGCTGACAGACATGCTTTTCCTGTTCCTTATACGCTGCGGGTTGTGATGATGGCACCCCTTGGTCCGGCAACGGCATAGCAGCCGTAACATTTGACCGCGAGGCGCAATCTCTGGAAGCCGCGATCCGCTCCGCGGTAGCCGACGTGCAAAAGGCAGGCTGCGCCGTAAAACATACGATCGTGGAGTCTCCAGAGCCGGTGGCATAGAAGGGACAAGGCTTACTTTCTATCGGTTCACGAACTGGACCGATTTCTCTTTCACGCTCGAAACGCGGTCTCAAAATACTCTTGCCAACGCCCCGCCATCGACCACAAGTGTCGAGCCGGTGATGTAGCTGCCGGCCTCGCTGGCCAAGAGCAGGGCAGCGGGGGCGACCTCTTCCGGCTTGGCCCAACGGTTCAGCGCCGTACGTGCCGCCAAGGCCGCCTGCTGTTCGACGCTAAGGATCGACATCGGCATGTCCGTGGCGATCGGGCCCGGCGCGATGCAGTTGACCGTCACGTTGTACGGTCCCAACTCGAGCGAACTGGCCATCGTCATGCCGATCAGCGCCGCTTTGGTGGCCGAATACGTGTTGCGCCCGGGGGTGCTGGCCAGGGCCATGATCGACGAAATATGAATCACCCGGCCCCAGCGGCGCTCTTTCATGCCCGGCACCAGCGCTCGGGTAAGAACCATGCAACTGGTCAAGTTCATCTCCACGAGCCGATCCCAGTCGGCATCGCGGATTTCGTCGATTTGCTGCACGACGTTGTTGCCGGCGTTGTTGACCAGGATGTCGACCTTGCCCAAGGTTGCCACGGCCGCGTCGGCCAGGCGAACCGTATCGTCGCGGCGGTTCATGTCGGCGACGAAATGCTCGACGCGGGCGCCCGTATGCTGGCGGATCTCGCTGGCCGCTGCCGCCAGGGTGTCTTCGTGTCGGCTACTGATCAGTACGTCGGCCCCGGCCTGGGCAAAGAGCGTGGCGATGGCGCGGCCGATTCCTTTGCTGCCGCCGGTGATGAGGGCCGAGCGGCCGGTGAGGTCAAAGATCGTGGGGTGCATGGGGAGGAACCGAGGGGCCAGGGATTGGGGGGCAGAGGTCAGGGGCCAGGGGGTCGGGAATCCGGAATTGGAGATTCAAAAAAGGGGAGGAATATTCGGTAGCAGACCAAGGATCTGAAACCCTTCTCTCTGATCCCTAATCCCTGGCCCCTGACCCCTCCCATCCTATCCCAGCCGCTTCAATTCGTCGAGAAGCTGCTGGATCATGGCTTCGGTGTGCGTGGCGAAGACGGCAATCCGTAGACCGCCTTCAGCACCCAGGCCGGCATAGGCGGCCATATAGGCCACGGCAATGCCGCGGTCCATCAGCCCGCGCTGGATGCGCTGCATGTTCTCGGCCGTGCCGGCGATCAGGCAGGCGATCGGCACCGGCGTCTGGTCCACCTCGAACCCAAGGTGGCGCAGGCCGTCCTTCAACAGATGCGCGTTCGCGCACAGCCGCGTTCGCAGGCCCGGATCGGCCATGAGCAACTCGAGCGCCTTCGCGGTAGCGGCCGCAGCGGCGGCCATGGGCGCGCTGGCTCCTTCGTACCAGTGCGAGGCTTTTTTCACCTGTTCGATGAACCGTTGTGAGCCGGGGATTGCGCCGCCGAATCCGCCCACGGCTTTGCTCATCGTTCCGCCGAGGAAGGTGGCCACGTCCGTTCTTTCTCCCAATGGGAGAGAGTTTATCCTCGTCTCTTCTACCTTTGGGAGAGAATCCATGCTGGTCCCCTCTCCCTTTGGGAGAGGGTTAGGGTGAGGGCTGCGTTGTGCCAGCCGATCCGGGCCAGTCGGTTCGTCGGCCGCCCTCGCCCTCCGCCCCAAGGCCCTCAGCCCCTGCCCCTCTCCCAAAGGGAGAGGGGAGTTGGAGTTCGGTCCCTCTCCCGCAAGCGGGCGAGGGGAGTCGGAGTGCCACAGGCCGGCATGTTCGTAAGTGCCGCGGCCATGGGCCCCCAGCACGCCAATGGCGTGAGCGTCGTCCAGCAGCAGGATCGCGTCGTCGTAACTGGCCAGCACATTGCGATACTCGGCGACCGGCGCGATCGTGCCGCGGACCGAGAACACGCCGTCGCTGAGGACCAAGGGACGTTGGCCCGGCCGGATTTTCTTGCGCAGGCTGGTCGCCAGATCGCCCGGATCGCAGTGCCGGAAGTGATAGACCGGCCGGCGGCTCTGTTGGGCGGCCTCCCACACCGAGTAGTGCGACAACTGGTCGACGAAAATCAGGTCGAAGTCATCCGTCAGTGCCGACAAGAAGATGTTGTTGCCGGCGTAACCGGAGGCAAAATAGAAAGCGGCTTCCGTGCCGAAGAACTCGGCCACGCGGCGTTCCGCGTCGAGGGTCGGCGGGATATTGCCGAATCCGGCCCGGGTGGTGGCGCTATGGATACCGTAGCGCTGGGTGGCTTCACAGGCAGCGCGAATTACTTCGGCGTGCCCCTGGAGGCCCAGGTAGCCGGTTCCCACGAAGTACAGATACTCGCGGCCGTCGATCTGAGCGACAGGGCCGGGAGGACCTTCGAGCAAGGGCATGGGGAGCAGGAGGGGCTTAGGACTCGGGACTCGGGACTCGGGACTCGGGACTAGTTTGCAAAACTTGTGCTTTGCTCTCTAATCCCTCGCCCCTAATCCCTTTCTACAACGCTTCGCACACCAGATCGCCGACTTGGCCGGTGTTGTAGCCCATTCGGCCGGCGGCTTGGCTCTTCATTTTCGTGCCGGTGACGGTTTGAATGGCTTTCATCACGCGGGCGGCGGCCTTTTCGTGGCCGGTATGTTCCAGCAACATGGCCGTGGCGCTAATGGCGGCAATCGGATTGATCATGCCCGTACCGGTGTATTTCGGTGCGCTGCCGCCCATCGGCTCGAACATGCTGGTTCCGCCGGGCTCGGGGTTAATATTACCGCCGGCGGCAACACCCATCCCACCCTGTAAAATGCCGGCCAGGTCGGTGATGATGTCGCCGAACATGTTGGTGGTCACAATCACGTCGTAATGTTCGGGGTTCTTAATCATCCACATGCAACAGGCGTCGACGTGGTTGTAGTCGGTCTGGATGTCCGGATATTCCTTGGCGACGTCCTGGAAGGTGCGCCACCAGAGGTCGTGCCCGTAGGTCAGCACGTTCGTCTTGGCCACGAGCGTGAGCCGTTTTTTCTGATTTCGCTTGCGGGTGTAATCGAAGGCCCAGCGGATGCACCGCTCGCAGCCTTTGCGGGTATAGACGGCCGTCTGCATGGCGACTTCGTCGGGCGTGTTCTTTTTGAGGAACCCGCCCATGCCCACGTACATGTCCTCGGTGTTCTCGCGGACCACGACGAAGTCGATGTCCTTGGGGCCTTTTCCGGCCAGCGGGGTCTCGACGCCGGGAAACAGTTTGACCGGCCGCAGATTGATGTATTGATCGAAGCGAAAACGCAATTCCAGGAGCAGGCCCTTTTCGAGAATGCCGGGGGCGACATCGGGATGGCCCACGGCTCCCAGCAGAATGGCGGGAAAGGTGCGCAGTTCATCGAAAGCCGTGGGGGGCAGGATTTCGCCGGTCCGCAGGTAGCGCTCACCGCCGAAATCGAAATTCTTCAATTCGTAGGGGATGCCCTCCAAAGCGGCGATCGCCTTAAGGACCTTCACGCCTTCGCCGGCCACTTCGGGCCCTGTGCCATCGCCCCCCACCACCGCCACGCGCAAAATGCTGCCGCTCATGTTCGTTATTGCTCGCTAGTTAGGAATTCTCCGCCAAAAGCGTAGATTTTAACAGGACGCCGACAGGTTCACAAGTCAGGCGGCAAAGGGGGCAGGCACCGTTTGTGCAAAGCACCCTTCGGGCCGCTCCGCGGCAAACGGAGCCAGTCCCCTTTGCTAAGAAAACTCGCCGCACCCGAAGGGACGTAGAAACTTGCCGATGTTCATCCGTGTTTATCGGTGCTTCCGTTTCTTTTCGACCAAATGCCTCGGTGGGCGGCCCGGGCCTCCGCCTGGGCGCGAAGAAAGCGGTGTT